>Ga0209266_1001129_pt1 | contig 18289 bp, 19 predicted proteins | sample GraSoiAngelo_132_FD_185889 | JGI IMG/M metagenome (GOLD analysis project Ga0209266, IMG submission 185889) | Grasslands soil microbial communities from the Angelo Coastal Reserve, California, USA - 14_0929_02_40cm (SPAdes) (version 2) | ecosystem: Environmental > Terrestrial > Soil > Grasslands ...
TTCTCGGCGTATCGCACCCTGTGCGACGTGGGCGGCGCCACCGGGCAACTCTCGTGCTTGGTGGCAGAGCGGCACCCTCACCTCCGGTGCACCACGCTCGACCTCCCCGTCGTGATGCCGATCGCGGAGCGGCGCATCGCCGCCAGAGGGCTCGGGGACCGGGTCACGGCCCGCGGGATCGACTTTTTCACCGAGCCGCTACCCGGGGCGGATGTGATCACGATGGGCATGATCCTGCACGACTGGAACCTCGAGAAGAAGCTCCACCTGATCCGAGCCGCCTACGACGCGCTTCCCGCCGGGGGAGCCTTCGTGGCGATCGAGCACCTCATCGACGACGCCCGCCGGGAGAACGCCTTCGGACTCATGATGTCGCTCAACATGCTGATCGAGTTCGGCGACGCCTTCGACTTCACCGGCGCTGACTTCGCGGCCTGGTGCACGCAGGTCGGGTTCCGCGAGACGCGTGTGATCCCCCTGACGCCCACCGCGAGCGCGGCGGTCGCGTACAAATAGGCTCGCGCGAGGCCGGGCGACCGGGGTCGAACCGGCGACGGCCCACGGCCGTGTTTGACCTCGGCGCCTACGCCGGCCCCGCCCGCCGCGCTCTCGCCCTGCTCTGAGCGGCGGGCAGCCGCTCACGCATTGGCGTGATTTGACATAACGTTCAGAATTTTCTAAACGCTCGAACCGGATTGAACACATGGAAGGGCGGGAGTTCGCGCCGGGGACGGCGCAGAACGTGCTCCGCATGGTGCCCGCCCGGAGAGTCGAAAGGAACTGATCCCATGGAACCCCAGGACTGGCGGCGGGCGCGTCGCCTGGCGAGTGCCGTCACCGCACGGCCTCGAGTACCGCCGATGGCGCTTCCTGTGCTCTGGCACTTCACCGTCTCGCACTTCAACGAGAAGGCCCGCTGGGCGCTCGACTTCAAGCGGGTCCCGCACGTGCGCCGGGCGCTCCTGCCCGGGTTCCACTTCCCCAAGATCCTGCGAATGACGGGGCAGACGGCCGTCCCGGTGCTCGCCCTCGACGGTCGTCCGATCCACGACTCGACGCGCATCATCGAGGCCCTCGAGCGCGCATTTCCGGAGCCGGCCCTCTACCCGCGGAACGAGCCCGGGCGTCGCCGCGCGCTCGCGCTCGAGGACTTCTTCGACGAGGAACTCGGGCCTTCGATCCGGGCGATGCTCGTGCACGCCCAGTTCGTCCATGATCCGGGCCTCACCGCGGCACTCTTCACCGTCGGCATGGGTCGCGGCAGCCGGCGGACGCTGCGCATCCTCTCGCCCGTCTTCCGTCCGCTCTACCGCTTCCGCTACAAGATCAACGCCGCCAGCGCCGAGGTCGCGCGCGAGAGGACGCTCGCGGCGGTCGACCGCCTCGAGCGCGAGCTCCAGCCGAGCGGCTACCTCGTCGGCGACGGCTTCAGCGTCGCTGACCTGACCGCCGCCGCGCTCTTCTATCCGCTCGTCCAGCCGCCAGAGTTCCCGTATCCATGGCCCCGCCCGCTTCCCGCGTGGCTCGCGGAGTACCGCGCCGCGCTCGCCGGGCGCGCCGCCTTTCAGTGGGTCGGCGAGATGTACAAGCGCCACCGCGGAAGGTCCGCGGAGGTGGTGGCGTGACCGAGAGCGAAGGACATAAATGAGCGCGCTCGTCTCGCGGCGCCAGGCAGTCGCCTGCTCGGGCGCGGTGCTCGTGGCCCACGTGGGGCTCGCGCACGAGGTGATCGGTACGGTGGTCTATCCGTACGGGCCCGGAGTGTTCGGCGGTCCAGTCGGCTGGCACGCGGCGGGACTTTCGGCCGTCGCCTCCGGCCTCCTGATGGCGGTCGGGGTCCTCGGGTTCATCCGCGTGCCTGTCGTTCTGCTCGCGACCGGCGCGAGTGCGGCCGGTTGGATCGTGTTCGTCGCGGAGGCGCTCTGGCATGGGGGCTTCCACTTCTTCGCCTTCACGCTGGGGGTCGCCGGCGCCATCGTCGCGGTCGCGGGACGATGACGAGGTGATGCCGTGCCGACCGTCGTTCAACAGCACAGCGTCCCCGGAGCGATCCGCTCCCTCAGCACCTTGGCCAGCCCCGACTACGTCGACCTCTTCACCATCGCGACAGATGGGGCCGCAGGCAGGTCACCGGAGCAGTGGGCACGTGCCGCAGTCGAAGCAGCGGGCCTCGCCGGGCAATTCGTCTGGCGCGTACTCTGCGGCCTCCGTCTCGAGCGGCGGCCCTCGCCGGACTACGTCGGTGGGTGGAAGATCGCTGATCGCGGCGACCGCTGGATCAGGTCCGAGGCGGCTTCATGGTTCATGACCGCTCATATCGTCGTCCAGGTCGACGACGGGCAGCTGTCCGTGGCCACGTTCGTCCGCTACGACCGGCCGATCGCGGCACTCGTCTGGCCACCGCTCTCCGCCGGGCATCGCTTGGCGATGCCCGGCCTGCTGCGCAAAACGGTGAGGGCGATGCGCATCGCCGTTGAGAGTGGTACGTGAGGCTGCCGAACTCCGCCCACGAGGCGCATCCATGGGTGATCGCCCAGATCGCGCCCGATTTCACACTGCTCGATGTCTGGGCGCTACCGGTACAGAGCAGCCGCGAGCAATTCGCCGCCTTCCTCGAAGGCGTGGTCTCGTTCGATCCCGCCAACGCAGAGTCAGCCGCCTTTCGAGCACTCTTTTCGTTGCGACGTCGCCTGGGAGCCTTTTTCGGTTGGGACGATGCCGCCAAGAAACGGCCGATCCCTGGGAGCACCGAAACGACGCTGAGCGCTCGTCTTCCCGGCGATCTCCGAGGTAGCGCGAAGACCCCTGTGATCGGCGACTTCTTGCAGCGAGCCGGCGCGATACCGCTGTATCGTACAGACGACGAATGGGCTGCGGAGATCTCGAACGACACCGTGCATGGTGTGCTGCACTTAGCGTGGGTCGAACAACGTGACGGCCGGTATCGCGCGCAGATGGGCGTTTACGTCAAGGTCCGCGGCAAGCTTGGGGCGATCTACATGATGCTCATCGCGCCTTTCCGCCACCTCATCGTCTACCCGGCACTCATGCGCCAAATCGGACGGGCGTGGGATGCTCGTGACGTCGCAACGCCCAGCGCCGCCCGCGATCCTCAGCGCGGGTAGTGCGGGGCACTAACTCTCAGGCGAGGGCACGAACCTCCCGCAGCGCCGTGTCGATTTCCTCCGGCGAGGTGAGCAGGCTCGGCGCGAGCCGCGCGTACCTGGTGGCATACGGGGTCACACTGGCGATGATCCGGCGCTCCTGCAGACGGGTCACCACCTCCTCCGGCGTCGTCCCGTCGACCTCGAAGCAGACGATACCGGCAGAGAGGTTGTCGGCCGGCGGAGTGTGAAGTTTGATGTGCGACATTTTCGCCAAGCCTTCCTTGAGCTGCCGGTTCAGTAAATGGATCCGCTCGGCTATTCTTGGCTTGCCGATGCGCTGGTGGAACCGGAACGCTTCGCCCAGCGCCCAGCGGTGCTCGAACGAATGGAACCCCCCGGGCGTCATGAGTGCCGCTGGAGGAATGTCTTCGGGCGGGATCGCTTTCACCCAGATCTGGCCCGCCCGCCGGTTGAAGGTGGGGATAATGGCAGTAGCGGCGGGCCACGCCTGCGACTTACCCCACACCAGCCCCGTACCGCGCGGGCCGAACATCCACTTGTGCGTGCCGGCAACGAAGAAGTCGCAGCCGAGGTCCGCCATGGTTGCGTCGTCCACACCGATTCCATGGACGCCGTCGACGCACAGTAACGCGCGGTCGCCGTCGTCCCGCTGGGCGTTGACCTCGGCCAAGGCATCAGCAATCCGGCGGATCGGGAGCTTGACGCCGGTGCAGGAGTGAACCCAGGTCACCGCGACCACGCGAGTTCGCGGCTTCAACGCCCGCACGACGGCCTCCGTGATCTCCTCTTCGGTTGCGGTCGCGGGGTTCGCATAGAGCGAGACCGCCCGGACCGATGCGCCCGTCCGCTCGGCGCGCAGGCGAAGCGCTGTCGCGGTGGAGTAATGGTCGTGACGGGTGGTCAGGATGTCCTGCCCCTCCCTGAGCTTCAATCCTCCGTAGAGCAAGCCCAGCCCCATGGTGGTGCTGTCGGTCAAGGCGATCTCGGTCGGGTCCACTCCAAGGTATTCGGCGGCAGCGCCGAGCACGTCGGCTTCGAAGCGCTGTGCATGATCGTGCAAGTAGTTCGCCGGGTTTTCGTCCAGCCCCCGGCGATGGGTCTCGATCGCCTCGCGGACCGGCCGCGGGTGCGAGGCGAGGAGGAATCCGGTCAGGTGAATGTAATCGCGAGACAGATTGAACTCGCCACGCACTGCCTGCCAGTCCTGAAGGTCCGCCGCCGTCGCCCCACGGACCAGCTCCAGCCGAGGCCGGCAGCCGGCGGCGAGGACGCCAGTGCCGAGGGCCAACCCGGTCCGGATGAGAAAAGTTCTCCGATCCAACATTCTAGGCCTCCGTCATCGAGGTCGCCCCGCTTCGGCCAGCCGACATGCGGCTCATGGTCGATAGTAGGGAGACCGTCTCGACCTTCTGCCCCGCTTCAGCCTCCTTGAGCATGCTCACGACTTGTTCCTCCGTGACCCGGCTCTCCCGCATGTCGCCCTCCTTCGCGCGGGGGAGGCTGGCATTTCAAGTGGCCGCGTTCTCGGGGGGGGCAGGTCGACTGCATCGACTTCGTCGCCGGCCCTCTTGCAGTGGTCCGGAGAGAGGTGCGTCCCTCAGGGTGATTCCGCTGCTCGTTCCGCCAAGAGACCACTACCTGGTGTCGAGCGGCGGTCGGCGCGGGGTGATCGTCCCTGGCATGCGCGTGCTCGATCTTGGCAGCGGCCCCCGCGACGTGGCCTTCCTTGCCGCAGATGCTGGTCGGCGACACAGGTGAGGTCGTCGGGGTCGACCGAGCTGCGGCTGCCTGGGCGTCGCGATGGAAAGGGCGAGTGCCCGTCTTCGCTCACGAGTTCACGCACTGCCTTCTCATGCACCAGCAGACAGCGGCGTTCGACGAGCACTGGCGTGCGGCGGTGGAATGCGACGAACGTCGGCGGCGCGAAGAAGCAAACCGAGCGAGCGGCGCGTTGGAACCATCCGAGGTCCTCATCGTCGGCATTGGCTGCACCACGGCGCCCTCCGGCGACGAGGAGGCGATCCTCGGCGCGGTCAGGTCGCGAATTGCGGATTGCGAGGCGCATCGCCCGCAGGCATTCGATCTCGCCAAGCAGCCGAGGATGCGGTCAGGCTCGACCTCGGCGGCAGGGCGGGGAATGGCAACGCCGCGAGACCCATGCGGGGCTGCGCTGGGTGCCCTACGTCGCGCCGCGAATCTGAGCCCGCGCCCTTTCACGACCCTGGAAGACGAACTGCCAAACTGCCACCAGCGAGCGGCGGTGACGCGTGTCGGCGGCTAAATGCTCGACTTCACGAGAGCGGGCGACCGGGGTCGAACCGGCGACGTCCAGCTTGGGAAGCTTTCGCGGCCCTTGCGGGGCAAGGGTTTTTCGGCGGCGGTAGCAGAAATGGGATAACGCAATACCGTTCGGCTACACCGAGATTCGCGATTCTTGCCCGAACCGAGACGGCCGATTCACCCGCTGGCGCGTTCCCCTCCAGTCGCGCACCCCATCGTCCTTGGCAAGACCTAGGTCGGGTTCGTGAAGTAACCAAGAGCGAACCGCGACGAGATGATCGGCGAGCTCGAGACGCCAACCCGGAACCCAGCCGGGACCCGCTCGGTCAGAAGGCGCGACCCGCGAGGACGTCAACGTAGCCCCTTTGAGCTTCTTACGGCCTCCGCTGGCTCGCGCACGGTCTCGACCCGCGCACAAGACCGGTGGACAGGACCACATGACCTATCCGGCCGTCACGCTTATGACGCTGGCGGCTCTTTGCGTACGCTCTCCAGCCTCCCCGCTCTCGCCACGAGGCCCCCGCGTTGGCCGCGGATTTGCGACTTAGGCCTCCCTGGCGATTCCCATTGGAGGACCGCAATGAACCCAACACTGCAGGCGATCATCAAGGCGCGGGCGACACCGTGGGTCCTGCTGGCCATGACGCTCACGGCGACGGCGTTCGCTCTGGTGGGTTCTCGACGGAGGGCATTCGCGTCTCCCCAACTCCTAGAGCTGTCCGTCAAGATCCATGACCGCGGGCGCGACTACGTGAGAGGCCTCGAGCTGATCGTATCCGGCGATCCGGTCATGGGGAACAACCTGCTCGCATCGGCCACGGACCGGATGACCGTCCTGGCCGAGGAGTGCGTGCGGACGGACGGTTGCGATATCGATATCTTCATCCGGGCGCTCCGCGCCGCCATCGACGAGAGACACCTCGCGGCGGCGAGCCCATCCTCGGTCCCAGCGCTTCGCGAGCAGCTCGTCGACCAGGCGTTGACCACGGTGCCCGCGCCGACGGCGAGCGCCAACTCCCCGCGGCGCGGCCTGCAGCTTGAGGACGCGATCCCCCTCAACGGACCGGTGAAGCGGGCGCTCAACGACTGGCTCACCTGGAATCGCCCCCAACTCGCAGACGCTTACGGGAACTACCTCTTCTTGCGCGAACAGATCGCACCGATCTACGAGAAGGCCAATCTCCCCGAGGCGCTGCTGTTCGCGGTGATGGCCCAGGAAACCGGGGCCAAGGTTCACTCGTACTCGAGCGCGGGCGCGGCCGGACCGCTCCAATTCATGCCCACCACGGCCCGACGGTACGGCCTGGGCAGCGTCGACGGTTTCGACATGCGGCTCGATCCCGTCGCCGCGACCAAGGCGAGCGCCAGGTACCTGACCGCGCTGCTTCGCAGATTCGGCAACGATCTCCCGAAGGCGCTCGCGGCGTACAACGCGGGCGAGAGCAAACTCGCAACGCTCCACAAGCAGATCTCGGGGGTGAGCTTCTGGGACGCGAAGCTGTCCGAGGCAATTCCGATGGAGACACGGAGCTACGTCCCAGGCGTCCTCGCGGCTGCCTGGATCTTCTTGCATGCACAGGACTACGACCTCGTATCGTCAGGGCTGGAAGTTGGCACGACCACGATCGCACTCAGGGAGTCCGCCTCGATCGGCGAGCTGACGATCTGTCTCGGACCGGGCCAGAACCGCAACGGGTGGTTCCGCACCCTCCGCAACCTCAACCCTCGCTTGAGCGGCAACCAGCGGATCGACGCGGGCGAGAAGCTGCGGATCCCGTCCATGCTGGTACCGCGCTACGTGGAGCACTGCGCCGGCGATTCTCCGCTGCTGGCACGCGCCCGCCAGCTGCACGACGCCACGGACGAGAAGGAGGAGCGATTCGATTATGCGCTGCAGGAGGGCGGCACCTGATCTAGCGTCACGAGGGGGAGCGCAGAAGCGTAGAAGGCGGGGGGTCGGGCGACGCGGGCCTGTGGTCGCATAGACCTCCTTGCCGGCGGCTGCTTCCTCCTAGGCGAAGCACCCCGGCGACTCACGTGTGGACGCTGAGGACCTCGAGGAGAGATCGTTGAGCTCGCGGACGTTTCCCGGCCACGGATGGTGACGGAGCGCCTCCCGCGTCTCGCTCGGGATCACATCGATGCGGCGATCCAGGCGGCGGGCAAACTGGCCGACGAAGTGATCGACGAGCGCGTCGATGTGCTCCGGCCGCTCACGGAGGGGCGGTATCGCGATCGGGAAGACGTTCAGGCGGTAGTACAGATCGTCACGGAAGCAGCGCCCTTCGACCATCCCGGCGAGGTCCCGGTTCGTGGCGGCGATCGCGTGACGTGCCCTACGGCGACCTCGACCGACAGCGCCGGGGCAGTTTGATGCGCGTGTCGAGGACCGGTGATTGGTCTATGCCCGCATCCGATGAACCGAGGTGCGGACGTGCGTGATGTGAGTCCGCGCCTCGCCGAAATGGTTGCCCCGGGAAAACATTCGCAGTAAGGCATGCCGCGATGTCGAGCCTGGGAGAGCTTGGCGAGGGCCGCGCGTGAGCCCGACGCCAGTCGGGTCGCTCTTCATCTCCCCTCCCGTCGCGCCCGGGGTCGACTGGACTCATCTGCTTCCGATCCTGGTGGCGATCCCCGGGGTGGCGATCCTGGTCTGGGGTCTCGTGCGCGGCCGGCTGCCGCCCGCCGCCGGTGTCGCGGGGCTCGTGCTGCCGATAGCCGCCTACGGGTTCGGCATGCTCATGGTGATGGAGGGATCGAAGGACGTTCGCTTCTGTGGCTCGTGCCACCTGATGACGCCGATCGTCGCGAGTCTGCGTGCCACCGACGGCAGCTCGCTCGCCGCCATCCACTTCACCCGTGGTCTGGTCCCGACCAATGAGGCCTGCTATGCGTGCCACAGCGGCTACGGGATCTGGGGGACGTTCGGGGCCAAGAAGGCCGGAGCGATGCATATGCTCCACAACCTCACGGGGCACTACGCTTTGCCGCTCGAGCTGAACGGCCCGTTCGACATCGCCTCGTGCCTCGGCTGCCACGCGGGGGCAGCGAGTTTCCGCGACGTCGAGGCGCATCAGGACCCCGACGTCCAGCAGGCGCTGCTGAGCCACACCATGGCCTGCACCGGCGCCTGCCACCCGGCGGCGCATCCCGAGGAAGCGCTTACCGGCGGCAGGGCGCCGTCATGATGCGCGTCGCCTGCCTTCTGGCACTGATCGCTCTGGCCATCCTCATCATGACCGCGCTACATCTCGACGGCGCGACCGCCACCATGTTCTCCTTCATCGGGATCCCGGCCCTGGCCGTCGCGCTGGGACTCTACGTGATCAAGCGCTGGCAGCTCGGCGCTTTCCGGCGCGGTTCCGGGCCCTCGACTACCTAATGCGAAAGACGCGAAAGGAGTCTCCGATGCGTTACGCGATGTCCCTCGTGGTCGCTTTCAGCCTGGCGGGCGCCAACGTCTCCCTCGCCGCCGACGGAGCGGCAATCTTCAAGCAACACTGCGCCAGCTGCCACGGGGAGACGGGCAAGGCCGACACCGCGGCCGGCAAGGCCATGAAGGTACCCGCGCTCGCCGGCGACGCCAAGGTAGCCGGGATGGCCGACGCCGACATCACCGCCGCGATCAAGGCAAACGCGAAGCATACCGCGGTGCTGAAAAAGGTGACCGACGCCGACATCGCAGCGGTCGCTGCCTACGTGAAGGGACTGGCTGCTGCCAAATAATAGATACGTCCTGCTCGCGACGGCGCTCGGGCTCCTGGCCGTCGGCGTGGCGCCGATGGGCGCCACGGCCGCCACCGTCGTTCCCGGAGGCGGCAACAAGCGGACCGATTGTTTGTTGCAGATGTCGGCGGAGGCCGTGGGGTATCCCGCCGGCAAGACGCCCAAGGGCGTCACGTGTGCGGACGGCGACAGCTGCGACTTCGACCGACAGCGCAACGGTGTGTGCGTGTTCCAGGTGAGCTTCTGCCTGAACGAGCCGACGCGGAGCTGTCAGCCTCGCTCGGTGAGTCGGCTCACCCTGAAGCTGAAGAAGAAGTCGCCGGTCGACATTACACCCCTGCAGGCAGCGCTCGCCGCCATCCCGCTGCCCACCAGCGCCACCGTCTGCTCGCCGGCGGCCCTGGTCTCCGTCCCGGTGGTAGGGCCCAACAAACAGGGCCTCGTTTCGTCCAGACGCGTTCCCCTGAAGGCGACCGCCAAGGCGGGCGGTCAGAGCGACCCGGACACCTACGGGCTGACCTGCGTGCCCACCACCGTCGCCGGCGGCCCGACGACGACCACGACGCCGGCGAGTACCAGCACGACGCTCCCGCCCGTCCCGCCGGGCTTGCCCGGCGCCGGTCTGGTGTCGGAGATCACGGCCGCGGCGGTGAGCGCGCAGGGCATCGTCTCGATCACCTTCACCTTGACCGACGGCACCGGCATCCCGCTGGTCCCCTCCACCGCCTCGACCTCGAATCCGGCGCAGGCGCGCGTCCGGTTCGCCATCGCACATCTCGACCTTGAGTCCACGACGACCGAAGGCACCACCGCCACCTTCACGCGCTATCGTAGCTACATCGTTCCGACGCCCGGTCAGCCCGGATACGACTCCGGCGGCTCGCTCGCCACCGTGGACGCAACGAGGGGCATCTACACGTACACGTTCGCCACCGCGCTGCCCCCCGGCTTCCCGGCCACGACCACGCACACGGTCGGGGGCCAGGTCGAGCGCACCCTCGAGACGCAGAAGCTGTATGCGAACCCACTGTTCGACTTCGTGCCGGCCAGCGGGGCCGTCACGCTCGCCCGCGAGCTCACCACCACGGCCCAATGCAACGGTTGCCACGACCCCCTGGCCTTTCACGGCGGGGGGCGGCGAGAGGTCGGCCTCTGCCAGCTCTGCCACACGGACCAGGGCTTCGACGAGAGCGGGAATTCGATCGAGCTGCAGCAGATGATCCACCGCATCCACATGGGGAAGGACCTGCCCACCGTCGTCAACGGCGCACTCGGCGCCAAGTACGAGATCGGGGGGACGGCCTTCGCCGAGAAGGTCAAAGCCTGCGCCGGCGGCCCGCTGTCCGGCGTGTCCTGCAGCGCCGACGGCGACTGCCCCGACAGTACCTGCACGGGGACGACCGTCACCGGCGTCGGCTTCCCGCAGGACATCCGGACCTGCACCGTGTGTCACGGCCAGGGCGCGACCGCTGGCGATCACCTGGGGAAGGCCTCCACGTCGGCGTGCACGGGCTGCCACGACAACGTGAATCCCAGCGAGATGACGACGGCGGCCGGCCCGCCCGGAACAGCGCACGCCGCCGGCGCGCAACCCGAGGCCTTCTGCACCACGCTCTGTCACCCGGCGAACGGATCCGAGTTCGGCCTGTCCGTGGCCGGCGCACACACGGTGCCGCAGCGATCGATGCAGCTCACCGGCCTCGTGGGCGAGATCCGCTCCGCGAGCGGCAGCCCGGGCGGGGCCGTCACGATCACGTTCCGGCTGACCGACGACGCGGGGACGCCGCTCACGAGCCTCACCGGACTGAGCAGCCTGGCGCTCGCGATCAGCGGCCCGTCGAGCGACTTCGGCGCTCTGACCCCGCCGGTGACCAGGCCCGCCCTGATCGGAGGCAGCGCCAGCGGGACCGTCACGGGCCCGGACGGCAGCGGCGTCTTCACCTACACGACGACGGTCGCCAACGGCATTCCCGCCGGCGGCACGGGGACCTGGCGCGTCGGCATGGAGGGACGACGCGACGTGACGATCAACGGGCAGACCGTCCGGGAGGCGATGCAGAACGTGGTGCGCGACTTCAGCGTCGACGCCTCCGCCATCGTTCCCCGCCGTGCGGTGGTGGACCAGGCGAAATGCGCCTCGTGCCACGGCGTCTTCTCGCAGGGCTTCAGCGTGCACGGCGGGTCGCGTAACCGCGTCGAGTACTGCGTGGTGTGCCACAACCCGAGCGAGAGCGACTTCGACGGACGTGTCGTCGTCACCGGGGCCGATCCGGCCACGCAGCCCATCAGCCTCAAGCACCTGCTCCACAAGGTCCACACGGGCGACGAGCTGACGGAGCGGCCGTACGTCGTCTACGGATTCAACGGCTCGGTGAACGACTTCGGCGAGGTCCTCTTTCCCGGCAACCGAGCCGACTGCCAGCAGTGCCACCTGGCCGAAACCTATTTCCTCCCGTTGCCGGCGGGGGTGCTGCCGACACGGACGTCCGAGATCATGGGGGGCGTGGAAACGCCGGTCGGGTCGATTCCACCGATTCAGGATTCCTGCCTCAGCTGTCACGACGATGCGGCCACCGCGGCCCATGCCGCCACGAACACCGCACCGGGGGGAGCCGAAGCGTGTGCCACCTGTCACGGAGAGGGTGCGACCTTCGCCGTGTCGACGGTGCACGCCGCCGCGGCGCCCTGAACGTCAGGAGATCCGATGCTGCTCCAGGAACACGGACGCCTGGCGGCATGGGTCGGCATGGTCGGACTGCTCGCCGCGGCCACGCTCCGCAGCGCCAGCGCTCAGAGCGCCCCGCCCGGCGCCGGCGAGTGCGGGACCTGCCACTACGACCTGGCCCTGGCTTACACCTTCCCGGCCGGCCACGCTGCCGCGCTCGACTGCATCGCCTGCCACGGCGACCGCCGGCCTGGCCGCGTCGGCCGGCGCCACCGCACGATCCCCAACTGCGCGACCTGCCACGACGACGTCCACGGGCATCCCACCAAGGCAGCCGAGCGACTGGGCCGCCGACAGACCCGCAACTGTCTCAACTGCCACGACCCGCACGGCGGCGCGAACCTCCATCTGGTGCGCAACCTGGTGCGGTCGCGGCAACATCTCTACGACGTGACCTTTACGGTCGACGCCGGCCTGGCGCCGGGCGGGCTGGCGAGCCCGACCGATCCCGGCAGCGGCATGTGCGAGGTCTGTCACCGCAAGACCGACTTCTATCCCGCGAAAGGCCGCGGCGACGCCCACTTCACCGCCAACTGCACGCTCTGTCACGACCACACGCGGGCGTTCGCGCCCGTCGCGACCGAAGACAACTGCGTGCTCTGCCATCAGGACGAGGCCGCGCGGCACACGATGCCGAGCGGACACGCCGTCCAGACGTGCACGACCTGTCACGCCGAGCGCGATCCCACGCCGGGTCCGGACCATCGTGCGATCGAAGCCTGTCAGACCTGCCATCCGGCGACGGAGACGCACGCGCCCAACGGCATGGCGTTGCCGTGCGTCCAGTGCCACGACCCGCACGGCTCGAGCAACACCAAGCTGGTGCGTGAGATCATCACGACACCGAGCGGCGCCGACCGGCCGATCGCCTTCGACAACCTCACCGGTTTGGCCGACGGCAGCTTCGCCAGCGCCTCGGCGCCCGGCACGGGCGTGTGCGAGATCTGCCACACGACGACGCGGCACTATCGGGCGGACGGCACCGGCTCGCCGCACTACACGTACTCGTGCCTCGGTTGTCACCGCCACAACGACGGGTTCAACCCGTGAGGCGCGCCTGGCTTCCGGTCGTAGCCGCGGCGATGGCGCTTGCGTGCGGGCTGCCGGACCTCGCGCCACGCCAGCCGGCGCCCGTTCCAGGCCCGCCACCCGACCCGGCCGCGTTTGCGGGGGCCGAGGTGTGCGCCGCCTGCCACCCCGACTGGAGCGAGAGCTACGGCAAGTCACCCCACGCCGGTGCGCTCGACGACCCGGCCCGCCCGCCCGACCAACGCGCCTGCGAAGCCTGCCACGGCGCGGGACAGGCCCACGTCGACGGCGGCGGCGGCAAGGCGGGAAACCTGCGCACCTTCGAGCCGTCCGGGTCCGCGTCCGAGCGTTCGCGGCCGTGCCTCCGCTGCCACGGCAACGAGTCCGCCCTGCACGACTTCGCCGCCAGCGAGCACGCGCGCGCGGACGTCGGCTGCACCGACTGTCACGATCCGCACGGGGGCGGTGGACGCCTCATGCTGAAGGCGGGCGACCCGCTGGCCGAGCCGATGCGCGGCGCGACCTGGCGCGCCCAGGAGACGACGGTGGCGCTCTGCTACCGTTGCCATCCGGCCGTGCGCTCGGCCTTCGCGCTGCCCGAGCATCACAAGGTGCCCGAAGGCGTGGTGTCGTGCCTCGACTGTCATCAGCCCCACGGCACGCCCGAGCGCTCGCTGCTGCGCGCCGGCGAGCAGCGGACGTGCTTCCGCTGCCACGGCGAGGTGGAGGGCCCGTTCGTCTTCGAGCACATCGGGCTCACGCTCGAGGGCTGCGGGAGCTGCCACGAGCCGCACGGCAGCGCGAACCGCCACCTGCTGCTCTACCAGCAGGTCGCCCAACTCTGCTACCAGTGTCACGCCGTGACGCCGGCGAGCCACGTGCAGCCGAGCTATCGCGACTGCACGCGCTGCCACACAGCGATCCACGGCTCGAACAGCCAGGCGTTCTTCCTGGAGCCGTGATGCGGCGGTACGGGGGTCGGCTCGTCCTGCTCGCCGCACTCGCCGTGTTCAGTGTCGCCCGTGCGTTCGCGGAGGAAGCGGCCGGCGGCGAGTCCGCCGCCAGCACAGCCGCCGAGACGCCCCCGCCCAGCCCGCCGCCACGTCCCTACCATCTGACCGGGACCGTCTCTGCGGGCTACCGACTCGTCGACGTCGACGGCTCGAAGGACAAGTACCGCGAGGACTACAACCTGGAAGAGGGCGGCCGCCTCTTCCTGTTCTCGCTCGACGGCGAGGCTCGCGAGCCCGACAAGGCCCCGGTCGACCGCTTCCACCTCGAGGTGGACACCCCGGGAGACGAGCCCGTGTCCCGCTTCGTGCTCGATGCCGAGGACCGCGCGCTGTGGGACCTGCGCGTCGACTTCATCCGCTCGAAGTACTTCTACGAGGTCCCGAGTCTGTTCGGCGCACCGGTGCAGGGGGATCTCCGCCTGGACGACCTGCACGACTTCGACCTGACCCGCACCAACGGGGTCGCAGAGCTACGCCTCCACCCGAAGGGCCTGCCGACCCTCATCCTGGGCTACCGTCTCTACGAGGTCGAGGGTGACGGGACCTCGACCGTCCTCGTGCCCGGTGGCGGCAACTTCGTCGTGCTGGCGCCGCAGCGCCAGGTGACCAACGTCGGCAGCCTCGGGACGGAGTTCACCGCGATCGGCACCGGCTTCTTCGTCGAGCAGCAGTACCGCCGCGTGAGCCGCACCTACGGCCTGCACGGTCCCCAGGACCCCGACGGCCTCGACCCGGCGCAAGGCTTCACGCTCACGAGCTGGCAGAGCGTCGAAGACGACCACATCGACATCCCGATCACGCGGGTGCGGCTCCGGCGGCCGGTCGGCGATCGCGTCGACCTGACCGCCGGCTACGTCTACGCCCACGCCAGCCTCGACGAGAGCCGCACCCGCTTCCGCGACGGCACCAGCACGATCCCGTCCGACGACGGGCCGAATACCCAGGTCGACGCCGGCAACGCCTCCCTCAGCACGCAGCTGGCCGACCTCGGCGCCAGCGTGCGCCTGACCCCGATCGCCACGCTCCACTTGGACTACCGCTACGACGATCGCAGCCAGGACGGCGACCTCGACGCGCTCCTCGATCCCGGCCGGCTGCAGGCGTCCACGCACTTCCACGTGGCGCTGAATCGGGTCAGCTCGGACGTCGAGGTGCGGCCGACCAAGTCGCTCGCGCTGCGCGCGGGGGTCCAGTACGCGCACCGCGACGCGGCGTTCTCGACCGCGGACCAGAGCATCGGGACCGACCTCGTGGGCGCCGTCGCCGAGGGCCGCTGGCAGCCGGTGCGTTGGCTCGATCTCTTCTTCCGCTACGACAACGTCCAGATCGACGACCCGTGGACCATCCCGGGCAACTCGCAGAGCGTGCCTGCGCTCCCGTCGCGCGAGATCGCCTATACCTTCCAGAACCGCGGCAAGGCGGGGTTCCGGCTCCGGCCGCGCGACTGGTTGCAGCTCGCGTACGACTTCACGGCCGACAGCTTCGAGAACGCCGACTTCAACGGACGCGTCCAACGCTTCGCCGACACCGTGTCGGCGAGCCTGACCCCGGTCGCCGGCCTGACCGCCTTCGTCGGCTTCACGCGGCGCGACCTCGATACCAGCAACTCGATATTGATCGCGCCGCGCTACCAGCCGACGGCGTCGGTGCAGGCCGGCAGCGAGGACGTGATCACGAGCACCCTGAATTATGATTTCAAGCTCCTCGGATACCCCTGGTCGACGGGATGGAACCTGTCCTGGTTCAACTCCGACAGCCGGCTCACGCCGAGCTTCGAGCCGGGCCTGCCGCAGCGGGGGCGGTACGATCTCAGTCGTGTCGACGCCGGCGCGTTCCTCGCCTTCCATCATCCGTTCCTCGAGCCGGGGATCGAGGTGCGCCGGATTTCGTATTCGCAGGAGCCGCTGTCGCTGAACGACTACGACGCGACCATCGTCGTGTTCCGGCTGACGCGCCACTTCGACTTCTGACCGGCGGCAGGGTGCGCCCGGCGCGAGCCGGCCCTACCGAACGTGAACCGGCACCTCCACGATACGCCGCCAACGGAAGCCTAGGCTGAGCCAGAAGGATCTCGCCGACGCGGTCGATCTTTCCCGAACGTCGGTGGTGAATATCGAACGCGGACGGCACCTGCTGCTCCACCAGAACATCACCGAACACGTGGACCGGGGTATCTCGTTCTACTTCCGTGACGAGCGCTCCAGCCGAGCCGAGGTCCGTCAGGAGATCGAAGCAAATCAGTTTGCCGCGGAGCTCTTGATGCCAAGGGCCATGATCGACGCCCTCGTCACTGGACCCGTCGATGTTCACGACGATGATCTTCTCGAAGACCTCGCGTCCCGCTTTGACGTGAGTGTGCAGGCCCTAACCTACCGGCTCACGAATCTCGGCCTGAGCTTCGGTCACCGTGACACGACACGGCGACGCCATCGACTGCGGCAGAGAGGCTGACACCCATCGCGGTTCCGTCGACTCTGCCCCGACGCGTCTATCCCCGCTTCGTCCTCTGGGCCGGTAGCAAAAGCGGTAGCAACTTTCCGCCGCGCCGATTCGCAAATCTCGTATTTCTCAATGCTTAAGTCCGCGTCGTCTGGGCACTTCCGCGATTGAGAAATCGCCGCTGCTACCGCGCGGCTCGGAGGGGGCCAAACGAAAAAGCCCTGACGAGTCACGGCCCTTAGAGAGAGCGGGCGACCGGGGTCGAACCGGCGACGTCCAGCTTGGGAAGCTGTCGGCGCATGCAAGCAAGACGTGGGACCGTTGCTAGGATTTCGCGGCGTACTTGCAGTGTGCGTGCCCCGAGGTGCCCTCGCATGCCCGGACATACTGCCACCGAAACTGCCACCATCGTCGAGCTCCTTGACCGCGTGGTGGAGATGCCTCGGCGACCGGTGCGCGTAGCGGAAGGTCATCGCGAGCGTCTTGTTGACCCATCAGGTCCCGGACGCAAAACGGAGCCCCTCGGCGAGCGTCCGCCAGGCCGCCTTCATCGTCGCCGCAGGCCTTCCCGCCGTGATGCCGCCGTCGACGATGAGGTCGTGCCCGTTGACGAAGCGGGCTTCGTCCGAGGCGAGGAAGACCGCTGCGGCGGCGATGTCCTCGGCTTGGATCATCCCTGGCATCGCCTGAACGGTCGGAAGCAGTGCTGCGAACGCGGCCTCGACGTTCTCTATGCCCCGCTCCGCGTCCTCGGGGCTCGCGCCCGCCGCCTTCGCGAAGATCGGCGTCTGCGTGGGCCCCGGCGAGATGCTGTTCACGCGCACGCCCTTCTCCCCGAGCTCGATCGCCGCGCAGCGCGTGAGATGGACGAGCGCGGCCTTCGCAACCTCGTAGCCGAACGTGTTGAAGCCTGCGCGGTGCGCGCTGATGCTCGACATGTTGATGAACGAGCCCATCCGGCGCGCGACCATCGACGGTGACGCGTACTTCATCGCGAGGAACGGCGCCCTGACGTGCACCGCCAGGTCGTCATCGAAGGCCTTCGGATCGGTGTCGGCGATCGGGCCCGTCGACGATACCGACCCAGCGTTGCTGACGACGCAGTCGATCCGCCCGAAGCGCCGAAGCGTCGTCTCGACGAGCGCTCGGACGTCCTCCTCGCGGCTTACGTCCGCCGGAACGAACTGCGAACGGCCGCCGAGCGAGGCGGCGACGGCCTCGCCGGCCTCGCGCCGGCGCCCCGCGACCACCACGTGCGCGCCCTCCTGTGCGAAGCGGACCGCGCAGGCATGCCCGATCCCGCTCGTCCCACCGGTGACGATCGCGACTTTGTCTTCGAGTCGCTTCATGGCTCCACCTCCCGCGGATTGCCCGTATGAAGGGCCAAGTTGTAACGATCTCGTATGCACGCTTCACGCCATCCAGCCAGAGGCCATAGCTCCTATAAAGGCCCGAAGTTGACGGACACCGTGGAGGAACACGGCGACCTTCGACCTTCCGGGAGAGCAGAAGAAGGCGCAGCGTCAGGCGCTTGTGGCGGGCCCGATCACGTTCTATCTCAGGCGGCTGCAGCAGCGGCTCGACACGCACGGAGGTCGCTACTTCGCCGGCGATCGCCTGTCGGTGGCGGACCTCAAGGTGCTCGTGTGGATCCTCCACCTCAAGTCGGGGAAGCTCGATCACGTGCCGGTCGACATAGCCGATCGCGCTGCGCCCAAGCTCGTCGAACACTGCGAGCGCATCAAGAGGCCACCCTGGAGTGATCGCCTACTACACGAAGCACGGACTCACCGGGTGAAGCCAGACTGCCGAAGGGCGGGGATCGGGGTCGGACCGGCACCCTCTTCACTCGCGGCAGCTTTGCGCTGAGTTTGACGGGCACCCCCTCGGTCGTCACAAGGTGGCGCGTTATGACAACCGGGCTTGCGGAGCCCAAAGAGATGGTCGCC
>Ga0209266_1001131_pt1 | contig 18271 bp, 16 predicted proteins | sample GraSoiAngelo_132_FD_185889 | JGI IMG/M metagenome (GOLD analysis project Ga0209266, IMG submission 185889) | Grasslands soil microbial communities from the Angelo Coastal Reserve, California, USA - 14_0929_02_40cm (SPAdes) (version 2) | ecosystem: Environmental > Terrestrial > Soil > Grasslands ...
CCCGGTCCACACCCCTTCGAGTCGTACGATCGTCGTGTCGGGGAGCGCGAACAGGTGCACGCGCGCGGTGTCGAGGGTCCGGTAGGGATCGAGCGGCTGGGCGAACGTGAGTCGGAACGCAAACGAGTCCACCGGCTCCGCGCTCCGGAGCCTCGGTCCCGCGGTATCGTGCGGAAAGGCCCACAGCACCACCCGCGCGCTCGAATCCACGGTCACCGTCGCCGAATCGAACGCCTCGCGCGGGTCCAGCTGGCGATTGCTGTTCTGATCCTGGATCGCGAGCACGCGGTAGCGGCCCGACGGCACGTCCCTGAGCGCGAACCCGCCCGCCGAGTCCGCGAGGGTGACATATGCCACGGTGTCCGGCAGCCGCGCGGCCCGGACCACCGCACGCCCGAGCGCGCGCTGCTCCACCCACTGGAGCGCAGTGCCTGAGATCGCGGCGTGGGGCAGGGCGGGGCCGGTCGAGAAGACGACCAGTGCACCCTGCTTCGTGGCGTTGCGGCTCAGGTCCACGATCCCGGGGAGCACTTCGAGATGGTAGACGCGGCCCGGCTTCCACCCTTCGGATGGCTTCACGTGAATGGACTTCCGGTGCCACGAGACATCGACGTCTCCCGCGACCGGCGACAGAATGACTTGCCGCCCGATCCCCCCAACCGTCCCCGCGCCAGCGGCGGCGCTCCCGGCCATCTCGTCGATGACCTCGTCGAATTGGATGACCGCGGCGCCGCTCAGGTCCCGCACGACCGCCCCCGACTCCGGGTGGACGACGAGGATGCGCGGCGGCAGCGAGTCCGGCGGGCCGCCGGGGGGCGCCGCCATGTTCGCGCACGCGCCCAGCGCCACGGCTAGGAGCAGCCCAGGGACTTGAGCTTGCCGTCCAGCACGTCGCGCTGGAACCGCCACTCGCGCTCCTTTTCCCGCTCCCGGGCGACCACCGCGGCGGGCGCCCGGGCGACGAAGTTTTCGTTCGACAGTTTGGCCGCGAGGCCCGACAGCTGTCGGTGCAGGCGCTCCCGCTCAGTGGAGAGGCGCCGGCACTCCTGGCCGACGTCGATCGCCCCCTCGAGCGCGACGAACACCTCGCTGCCGTCGCCGAAGGCGGCGTGCGCCCCGACGCCAGTCGGCTGTCCGTCGAACGACAGCCGTTCGAGCTGCGCCAGCCGCATGATCGTCTCGCGTTCGCTCCGGAACGCCTCCGGCTCGTCCGTGCCGCGGGCCACGAGCGTGGCGCTGAGCCGCGTCTTCGGCGCCACCCGGTAATCGGCGCGGATGGCGCGGATCTTCTCGATCACCTGCATCACCCGCTCGAATTGCGCCTCGGCCTTGGGCTCGTCGAGCTGCGGGCGGGGCTCAGGCCAGGGGGCGACCGCGAGCAATTCACCCGCTGCTCGCCCCGGCAGCTTCTGCCACAGTTCCTCGCTGATAAACGGCACCACGGGGTGGAGGAGTCGCACGGCGGTGTCGAAGCAGTAGGCGAGCACGGCGTGGGCCGTCGCGCGGCTGGAGCTGGAAGCGGGGCCCCCCAGAGCAGCGGGTGCCCGCTGGGCTGCTGCGGAGGGGGGCCCCGCTTCCAGGCCAGCCGCTAGGCGCGGTTTCACCGCCTCCACATACCAGTCCGCCAGCTCCCTCCACACGAACTCGAAACACCGCTTCGCACCCTCGTCGAGCCGGAACTGCTCGATCGAGGCGGTGGCCTCACGGATCGTCGCCTGAAGCCGCGAGAGAATCCAGCGGTCCGCGAGGGTCAGCGTCCCCCGATCGATCCGCTCGATCGGAGCCACGGTCGCGGGCAGCTGCCCCAGCACGAACCGGCCGATGTTCCACAGCTTGTTCGCAAAGTTCCGTCCCGGGGCGAACGCGCCTTCCAGGTCGTTCGGATCGAGCATCACGTCCGCGCCCAGCGCGCTCCCTGCAATCAGGGTCCAGCGCAGGGCGTCCGCGCCGAACAGGCGCACTACATCGAGCGGGTCGATGCCGTTGCCGAGCGACTTGGACATCTTGCGATGCTGGGTGTCCCGCACCGTGCCGTGCAGGTACACGGTCGTGAACGGCTTTCGCTTCATGAAGTGGAAGCCAGCCATGATCATCCGCGCCACCCAGAAGAACAGGATCTCGGGCGCCGTGACGAGCGTGTCGCCGGGGTAGAAGCGGCGCAGGTCTGGCGTCTCGTCGGGCCAACCGAACGTCGCGAACGGCCAGAGCCACGACGAGAACCACGTGTCGAGCACGTCGGGATCCTGCTCCACCGGGCCGCCGCACTTGCGGCACGCCGTCGGATCCTGGCGATCGGCCCATTGCTCACCGCACTTGACGCAGGTGAACACCGGGATGCGGTGACCCCACCACAGCTGCCGCGAGATGTTCCAATCGCGGATGTGCTCCATCCAGTGCTCGTAGGTCGCGCCCCACCGCTCGGGGACGAGGCGCACCTCCCCCGTCCGGAATGCCCGCAGCGCGGGCTCGGCCAGGGGCTTCATCTTGACGAACCATTGGTCGGAGAGCCGGGGCTCGACCACCGTGTCGCAGCGGTAGCAGTGGCGCACGGCGTGCTGGTGCGGCTCCGCCTTCTCGAGCAGGCCTTGGTCCTGCAGCATTTGCACGATCTTCTTGCGGGCGTCGAAGCGATCGAGCCCGCGGAGCTCCGCCGGTACGCGGTCCCCGTCCCTCGTCCCCCGTCCCTCGTCCCCCATGCGACCATCCTCGCTCATGATGAGCGGCATGGGCAAGCCGTGCCGGACCCCGATCTCGAAGTCGTTCGCGTCGTGCGCCGGCGTCACCTTGACGAAGCCCGTGCCGAATTTGGGGTCAACGGCCTCGTCCGCGATGATCGGGATCTCCGCCTCGACGATTGGAAGGCGCGCGGTCTTCCCGATGAATCCGGCGTGGCGGCGGTCCGTGGGGTTCACGGCCACGGCGGTGTCGCCGAGCATCGTCTCCGGACGTGTGGTCGCCACTGTAAGGAAGGGCTGTGGCCCGCCCTTCACCGGGTACCGGATGTAGTAGAGCGTGCCGGTCTCCTCGGCGAACTCGGCCTCTTCATCGGAGAGCGACGTGAGGCAGTGGGGGCACCAGTGGATCACGCGGTGCCCGCGATAGATCAGCCCCTCTTCCCACAGGCGGACGAACACTTCGCGCACGGAGCGCGAGTATGCCGCGTCGAACGTGAACCGCGTGCGGCTCCAGTCGCACGAGCAGCCGATGACCTTGAGCTGCTCCAGGATGGCGTTTCCGGTCTCGCGCACGAACGCCCACACCCGCGCCACGAACGCGTCGCGCCCGATGTCGAGGCGGGACGTCCCCTCGTCCGCGAGCACCCGCTCGACCACGTTCTGGGTGGCAATCCCGGCGTGATCGGTGCCGGGGAGCCATTCCGCCTCGCGTCCCCGCATCCGCTCAAAGCGAATCAACACGTCCTGGATGACGTTGTTGAGTCCGTGCCCCACGTGCAGGATCGCGGTGACGTTGGGGGGCGGGATGACGATGACATAGGGCCGCTTCGGCGAGTCGGCGCGCGCGGTGAACACCGCGGCGTCGAGCCAGCGCTGGTACAGAGGGCGCTCGACGTCGCGCGGGTCGTACTGCGGCGGAAGCTCGAAGGGCTGCGTGACCATTCCTTAATATAGAAGCGCCGTATGGGCGGACAGCCGGAGGGCGGACGGTCCGACCGTCCGACTGTCCGACCGTCCGACGCATCGCTAGAATTCCCTCCGATGCCCGAGATAACTGACGCTCTGCCCCCGAGCCGCATTGTCCGGTGGCTCGCCATCGCGGTGCTGATCGGTTTCGCCGTCACGCTGTATTTCCGCGAGGGCACCCGTCTCGCGCCGCTCACCGGGACGACGCCCAGCGCGGCCGCCGATTCGGCCAACTGACCCGATGTCGCCCTCCGAAGTCCGCGTCACGCTCCCCGACGGGAGCGCGCGGGCGCTACCCGCCGGCGCCACGGGCGCGGACCTGGCCCGGGCGATCGGCGCGGGCCTGGCGAAAGCTGCGCTCGCCGTGCGCGTGGACGGCCAAGTCTGGGATCTGTCCCGTCCGCTCGCCGACGGGATGCGGGTCACCATCCTCACCGACAAGGACTCGCAGGCGCTCGACGTGCTGCGGCACTCCTCGGCGCACGTCCTCGCCACGGCGGTGCGACAGCTGTTCCCGCACGCCAAGATCGGCTTCGGGCCGCCGATAGAAGACGGGTTTTACTACGACTTCGAGGTGGAAAGGCCCTTCGGGCCGGAGGATCTGGAGGCGATTGAAAAGAAGATGGTGGAGGTTGTGAAGGCGGATTACCCCTTTGTCCGGGAGGAAGTCTCGCGCGCGGAAGCCAAGCAGCGCTTCAAGGACGACCCGCTCAAGCTCGAGCGCATCGCGGATCTCGCCGACGGCGAAGTGATCTCCGTCTACACCGACGGGCCGTTTGTGGACCTGTGCCGCGGTCCGCACGTGCCGAGCACCGGTCGGATCACGCACTTCAAGCTGCTGCACGCCGCCGGCGCCTACTGGCGGGGGGACGAGCGCCGCCAGATGCTGCAGCGCATCTACGGGACGGCGTGGTTCACGAAAGACGACCTCGACGCGTACCTGCGCCGCCTCGAGGAGGCCCGCAAGCGCGACCACCGCATCCTGGGGAAGCAGCTCGACCTCTTCTCGATTCAGGAGGACGTCGGGCCGGGGCTGGTGTTCTGGCACCCGAAGGGGGCGATGCTGCAGTTCCAGCTGCGCCGCTTCATCGAGGACACGATCCTCGAGCGCGGCTATCAGCTGGTGTACACGCCCCACGTGACGCGCGAGCAGCTGTTCCTGCGGTCCGGTCACCTGCCGCTCTACGCCGAGAACCAGTTTCCGGCGATGGGGGCGGGGGAGGGCGAGGCGGAGAACGTGCGGTACCGGGTGAAGCCGATGAACTGCCCGATGCACATCCTGGTGTACGCGTCGCAGCAGCGCAGCTATCGCGATCTCCCCGTGCGCCTCGCCGAGATCGCGAACGTGTACCGCAACGAGCGCTCCGGCACGCTGCACGGGATGCTGCGGGTGCGCGGTCTGACGATGGACGACGCGCACGTCTTCCTGCGCCCCGACCAGATCGAGGACGAGATCTTCCAGCTGCTGGACATCGTGGAGCTGGTGCTGGGGCGGACGTTCGGCCTGGCGTACCGGCTCGACCTCGCGACCCGGCCGGCGAAAAAGCTCGGCGACGACGCGACGTGGGGCCAGGCGGAGCGCGCGCTCGAGGAGGCGCTGAAGCGCCGCGGCGTCACCTACCGGATCGACCAGGGAGGGGGCGCGTTCTACGGACCGAAGATCGACGTGAAGTTCAACGACGCCATCGGCCGCGAGTGGCAGGGCGCCACGATCCAGCTCGACTACGAGCTCCCCGAGCGCTTCCAGCTCGAGTACACGGGCGACGACAACCGCGCGCACCGCCCGGTGATGATCCACCGCGCGATCTACGGCACGCTGGAGCGGTTCTGCGGCTTCCTGATCGAGCACTTCGCCGGCGCCTTCCCGCTGTGGCTCTCACCAGAGCAGGTGCGCGTCCTGCCCATCGCCGACGTGCAGGCGCCGGCGGCGCGCGCGGTGCACGAGCGGCTCCGGGGCGCCGGCATCCGCTCGTCGGTGGATGAGCGGAGCGAGACCCTGAACTACAAGATTCGCGACGGCGAGACCCATAAGGTCCCCTACATGGCCGTCGTGGGCGAGCGCGAGGCGCAGGCGGGCACCGTGGCCGTACGCGCGCGGGGGGCGGGGAAGAAGCAAGTCGTGCTGCCATTGGAGGAGTTTGTGCAGCAGCTACAGGAGGAGGTTCGCACGCGGAGTTTGAGCCCGTTAGTTTGAATGCATATGGTTGCGGAGTTTGACGTCGTGTTTCCCTGGGCTGAAGCCCGGGCTCGGCGTCAGGGCGCGTCCTTAAGGACGCCGCGGTCCAGGCCGAGCCGGCCCTTCAGGGCACGGATACAGCGATGAGCCGCGACGACACCACCCCCGTCATCCTGAGCGCCGTGCGGACGCCCATCGGGCGCTTCCTCGGCGGCCTCGCCCCGCTCCCCGCGCCGCGGCTCGGCGCCCTCGTGATCCGCGAAGCCGTGCGCCGGGCCCAGGTCGAGCCCGGGAGCGTGGATGAGGTCATCATGGGCAACGTGCTGCAGGGCGGCGTCGGCCAGGCCCCGGCGCGCCAGGCCGCCATCCACGCCGGCCTCCCGGGCACGGTGCCGTCGCTCACGGTCAACAAGGTGTGCGGCTCGGGACTCAAGGCCGTCATGCTCGCCGCCCAGGCGATCCGGGCCGGTGACGAGCAGTGCGTCGTGGCGGGTGGGATGGAGTCGATGTCCAACGCGCCCCACTACGTGTACGGCCTGCGCACCGGGATCAAGGCAGGGGACACGGAGCTCGTCGACGGGATGATCCGGGACGGCCTGTGGGACTCGTTCAGCGATTCCCACATGGGCAACCTCGCCGAGTACACGGCTCGCAAGGCCGCGGTGACCCGCGCCGACCAGGACCAGTTCGCGTTGGAGAGCCACCGCAAGGCCGTGGCGGCGCAGGAGGCGTGCCGCTTCAAGGCGGAGACGCTGGCCGTCGAGATCCCGGGGAAGAGGGGTCCGACGGTCGTGGACAAGGACGAAGGGCCGCGCAACGACACGACACTCGAAGCCCTCGCCGCCTTGAAGCCCGCCTTCGAGGAGGGCGGCAGTGTGACGCCGGGAAACTCGCCCGGGCTGAACGACGGAGCGAGCGCGCTCGTCGTCGCGTCGCTTGCGTTCGCGAAGGCCCACGGGCTCGCGCCCCTCGCGCGCATCACCGCGTACGCGACCGGTGGCGGCGAGCCGAAGGATCTCTTCTTCGCGCCGATCGTCGCGGTGCGGAACCTGCTCGCGAAGGCCGGCACGAAGATCGCCGACTACGACCTGATCGAAGCCAACGAGGCGTTCGCCGTGCAGGCGCTCGCCGACGGGCGGGCGCTCGGCTGGGATTGGGACCGCGTCAACGTCAACGGCGGCGCGATCGCGCTTGGACACCCCATCGGCGCCTCGGGCGCCCGCGTGCTGACGACGCTGCTCTACGCGCTCAAGGACCGGAAGCAGCGCAGCGGGCTCGCGACCTTGTGCCTCGGGGGCGGCAATGCCGTGGCCCTGAGCGTGGAGATGATGTGATGCCTACCGAGACCGCTGCCCTCGTCGCACCCCTCACGCTGCGCCGCGGCGTCGCGGTGCTGCTCGGCACCGCGCTGGTCGCAGCGGCCGCGCAGATCGCCGTGCCTCTCCCCGGCACGCCGGTGCCGGTCACGCTGCAGCCGCTCGCGGTGCTCCTGGTCGGCGGGCTGCTCGGGCCGGGACTTGGCACGGCGAGCCTGATCCTCTATCTCGTGCTGGGGGCTCTAGGCCTCCCGGTATTCACGCCCTATGGCGCGCCCGGGATTGCTCGCCTCGTCGGGCCGACGGGCGGCTATCTGCTCGCCTACCCTGTGGCCGCGTTCGCCGTCGGCAACTTGGCGGGCGACGGGCGGCGCTACGGCCGCCTGTTTGCCGCCACACTCGCCGGTCTCGCGCTCATCCATCTTGGCGGCCTCGCCCAGCTGTTGATCCTGACCGGCAGCGCGCGCGGAGCGGTGCGGCTCGGTACCGCGCCCTTCTTGTTGAGCGACGCGGGCAAGCTCGCGATCGCTGTGCTGGTGCTGCGGCACACGATGAACCCTCTGCGCGCGCGCCTATGACGGCGCGCGTTTCGTTTGTAGCGGGCTGGAAGAGTCTGGGGATCGCCCTTGCCTGGCTCGCGGCGTTCCTGGCGGTGGGGGTGGGCGTGATCGTCCTCCTCGCCTGGATCGTGCCCGACGCTCCCGACACCTGGTGGCTCGCGCGCGGCGCTGCCATCCAGGCCCTCGGGTTCGGCGTTGCCACCTGGGTGGTGGGCCGTCGGCTGAATCGTCGGAGCTGGGCCGAGCTGGGCTGGCGGAGCGCCGCAAGTCCGCCGCGGGCGTTCGGGCGCGGCGCCGGGCTCGGCCTCGCCATGGCGGTGCTCGCGATCGGCGTGTCGGTGGTCGCCGGGGGCGCGCACCTGCGCTTCGTCGCGCTGCGGGGTTCGAGCCTCGGCGCGGCGGGGGCGGTCCTCCTGGGATTACTCTGCGCGGCGCTGTCGGAAGAGCTGCTGTTCCGGGGCTATCCGCTCCGCCGGCTGTCAGAGGCGGTTGGGCCGGCGGGCGCGACGCTGCTCCTCTCCGGTGGCTTCGCGGCCTCGCACCTCGGTAACCCCAACGCGACCGCGCTGGGCGTCGTGAACATCGCGCTCGCGGGGTTCTGGCTCTCGGTCGCGTTCTTCTCGCCCGGCGGCATGACGCTCGCATGGGGGGCGCACTTCGGGTGGAATGCCGCGCTCGGCGAGCTGTTCGACGCGCCCGTGAGCGGGTATTCCCTCGCCGCGCCCGTGGTGCACTACGCTCCCGGAGGGCACGCGTGGCTCGACGGCGGGCGATTCGGGCCGGAGGGCGGCGTGGTCGCGACGATCGCGTTCCTCGCCGGAGCAGCGGCGTTGCTCGGGTCCCGCCTGACGCAGCCCAGACGGTGGGCGGCACCGTGAGCCGCGTGGCCGTCGTGGGGGCGGGAACGATGGGTGGTGGCATCGCCCACGTCTTCGCGCTGCACGGCTGGGACACAACGCTCGCGGACGTGACCCCCGAGCTCGTCGAGCGGGGCCTCGCGTCGGTGAGAAAAAACCTGGAGCGGCAGGTGACGAAAGGTGCGCTCCGCGCCGTGGAGCGCGACGCCGCGCTGGGGTGCATCCGGCCCGGCACGGGGGCCGAGGCCGCAGCGGGCGCCGACCTGGTGGTCGAAGCCGCGACCGAGAACCCCGAGATCAAGCTCAAGCTGTTTCGCGAGCTCGACGCACGCGCGCCGGCGGGCGCCATTCTTGCGAGCAATACGTCCTCGATCTCGATCACGGCGCTCGCCGCCGCGACCCGACGGCCGGCCCAGGTGATCGGCATGCACTTCATGAATCCCGTGCCGGTGATGCAGCTGGTGGAGGTGATCCGGGGGCTCGAGACCTCGGATGAGACCGCGCGGCGCGTGCTCGAGATCGCGACCGCGCTGGGCAAGACGCCGGTCGAGGTGCACGACGCTCCGGGCTTCGTCTCCAACCGCGTGCTGATGCCGATGATCAACGAGGCGATCTTCTGCGTGATGGAGGGAGTCGCAAGCCCCGAAGCGGTGGACACGGTGATGAAGCTCGGCATGAACCACCCGGTCGGGCCGCTCGCGCTCGCGGACCTGATCGGCCTCGACGTCTGCCTCGCGATCCTCGAGGTGCTGCACCGGGACCTCGGGGACGACAAGTACCGTCCGGCGCCGCTGCTCCGGAAGCTCGTGGCCGCGGGCCGCCTGGGCCGAAAGAGCGGGCGCGGCTTCTATGTCTACCGGGATTGAGGCGGCCGGCCTCTCCGAGACGCAGCGCCAGATCGTGGATCTCGTGCGCGAGTTCGCGCGCACCCACATCGAGCCGCATGCCGCCGAATGGGACCGCGTCCGCTACTTCCCCCGCGACGTGATCGCCGAGCTGGGGAAGCTCGGCTTCCTCGGCATGGTCGCCCCGGAAGCGCACGACGGCATGGGACTGGACACCGTCACCTATGCGCTCGCGCTCGAGGAGCTCGCGGCCGCGGACGCGGGGGTCGCCGCGGCGGTCAACAGCCACAGCGCCCTCCCCACCACGCTGCTCGCGCGCCACGGGACGCCGCGCCAGCAGGAGCGCTGGCTCAAGCCGATGGCCCGCGGCACCGTGCTCGCGGGAGTTGCGTTGGCGGAGCCGGAGGCGGGGTCCGACATCGCGGCGCTCGCCGCGCGCGCGGCGCAGCGGGACGACGGGTGGGCGCTCGACGGCATCAAGGCGTGGGTCACCAACGGGACTACCGCCGATTTGGTCATAGTGTTCGCGCGCACCGCTGCCGGGATCTCGGCCTTTCTCGTCCCCACCGACGCGGCGGGGTACCGGCCGGAGGCGCCCGCGGATACGATGGGTATGCGGACGGCGAGCACCGGAGTGGTGGTGCTCCGGGATCTGCGCATCCCCGCCGACCATCTGCTGGGCGACGACGGACAGGGGCTCGCGTACGCGGTCGAGGGAACCGACGCGGGCCGTCTCGGCGTCGCGGCGCTCGCCGTGGGCATTGCACGGCGCGCGCTCGAGCACGCCGTGGCGTACTGCAGCGAGCGCCGCCAGTTCGGGCGCGCGCTGCGCGAGTTCGAAGCCGTGCAGTTCAAACTGGCGGACATGGCGACGCGCGTGGACGCGGCGCGCGCGCTCGCCCACGCCGCGGCTGCCCGCCACGACCGGGGCGAGGACGGCGCCGCGGCGGCGAGCATGGCAAAACTGTTCGCGTCGGAAGCGGCGATGTGGGTCACCACCCAGGCGATTCAGCTGTTTGGCGGCTACGGCTACATGCGCGACTTTCCCGTCGAGAAGCTGTTTCGGGACGCGAAGGCGATGGAGCTCTATGAGGGCACGAGTGAAATCCAGCGGCTCAACGTTGCGCGCGGGCTCACCGCCGGCCGCTAGCGCGCCGGAGCGCGCGGAAGACCTGTTTGCCTTGCTCGCCGAGCACGCGCACGAGCAGGTGAGCCTGTGCTACGAGCCGTCCACCGGCTACCGCGGGATCATCGCGATCCACAGCACCGTGCTGGGGCCGGCGCTCGGCGGCACGCGCTTCTGGAGCTACGGCAGCGACCGCGAGGCGTTGATCGACGCGCTGCGCCTCTCGCGCGGCATGACGTACAAGGCCGCCGTGGCCGGTCTCAACCTAGGCGGCGGGAAGAGCGTGATCATCGGGGACAACACGACCGCGCGCCGGGAGCCCCTGTTCCGGGCCCACGGGCGCCACATCGAGGCGCTCAAGGGTCGCTACATCACCGCCGAAGACGTCGGGACGTCGACCCAGGACATGGAGTACATCAAGGCGGAGACGAACCACGTGACGGGGCTGATCGGCACGTCGGGGGACCCGTCGCCCGTCACTGCCTACGGCGTGTACCGCGGGATCAAGGCCTGCGCCCGCGTCCGCTACGGCTCCGATGAGCTGGCCGGCAAGACCGTGGCTTTGCAGGGATGCGGTCATGTAGGCTATCATCTGGCCAAGCTGTTGCACGCCGAGGGCGCGCACCTCGTGGTCGCGGACGTGGACCCGTTCCGGGTGGCCCGGGTGGTGGACGAGTGCCAGGCGCAGAGCGTGGCGCCCGACGAGATCTATCGCGTCCAGGCGAACGTGTTCGCGCCCTGCGCGCTGGGCGCGGTGATCAACGACGCCACGCTCAAGCTGCTGCGGGTGGAGATCGTGGCGGGCGCGGCGAACAATCAGCTCGCGGACGAGCGGCACGGCGATGCGCTCGAGGCGCGGAGCATCATCTATGCGCCGGACTACGTGATCAACGGCGGCGGGCTGATCAACGTGAACGCGGAGCTGCAGGGCTGGTCGCTGGAGCGCGCCCGCGCCAAGGCGGGGGAGATCTACGACGCGCTGCTGCGCGTGTTCGAGATCGCGCGCGACGAGCGGATCCCGACGTACCGGGCCGCGGACCGACTCGCGGAGGAGCGCATCGCCGCGGTGGCGAAAGTGAGGCAGAACCTTGTCTGAGCAGATATACGTGGGCGCCGATCACGCGGGCTACGCGTTGAAGCAGAAGCTCGTGGAGGAGCTGAGGCGGCTGGGGTACGACCCGGTGGACGTGGGCCCCAAGACCCTGGACCCGCAGGACGACTTTCCCGACTACGCCAAGCCCGTCGCCGAAGCCGTAAGCGCCGGCAAGGCGCCGCGCGGCGTGCTGACCTGCGGCACGGGGCTCGGGATGTCCTACACGGCGAACCGGTTCCCGAAGGTCCGCGCGGCCGTGGCCTGGAGCCCCGAGGTCGCCGAGCTGGCGCGCAAGCACAACGACGCGAACATCCTGGTGCTGCCGTCGCGGTTCGTGAGCGAGCAAGAAGGGCTCGAGATCCTGCACAAGTGGCTCGACACGGCGTTCGAAGGCGGCCGTCACTCCCGCCGCGTCGCCAAGATCGACGAATGAGCGACCGGCTCGCGCCCCTCGCCGCCGCCGACCCCACGGTGTTCCAGCTGATCCGCCGCGAGGTGGAGCGCCAGGAGCACGGACTCGAGCTGATCGCGAGCGAGAACTTCGTCTCGGTCGCCGTGCTCGAAGCGATGGGGACGGCGCTGACGAACAAGTACGCCGAAGGCCTTCCCCGCAAGCGCTACTACGGCGGCTGCGAGGTGGTGGACGAGGTGGAGCAGCTCGCCATCGATCGTGCGACACAGCTGTTCGGCGCCGACCACGTCAACGTGCAGCCGCATTCGGGAGCGCAGGCCAACATGGCCGCTTATCTCGCGGTCGCGAAGCCCGGCGACAAGCTCATGGGGCTCGCGCTGCCGCACGGCGGGCACCTCACCCACGGCTCGCCGGTGAACTTCTCCGGCACGCTGTTCCAGGCGACGTCGTACGGGGTGCGCGAGGACACGGGGCGCATCGACTACGACCAGCTCCGCGAGCTCGCGCGGCGCGAGCGCCCCCGTCTCCTCATCGGCGGCGGCAGCGCCTACGCCCGCATCATCGACTTCCCAGCGCTGCGGAGCATCGCCGACGAGGTGGGCGCCATCCTGATCGTGGACATGGCGCACTTCGCGGGGCTCGTCGCCGCCGGGCTGCACCCGTCGCCCGTGCCCCACGCCCAGATCGTCACGACGACCACCCACAAGACGCTGCGCGGCCCGCGGGGTGGGTTGATCCTGTGTCAGGAAGCGTACGCCAAGGACGTGGACAAGCAGGTCTTCCCCGGGACACAAGGGGGACCGCTCGAGCACGTGATCGCCGCCAAAGCCGTGGCGCTAGGCGAGGCGCTTACCCCCGAGTTCAAAACGTACTCGGCGCAGGTGATCAAGAACGCCCAAACCCTCGCGGCTGCGCTCATCGCGCGCGGCTATGCGATCGTGTCGGGAGGCACCGACACCCACCTCATGCTCGTGGATCTGCGACCCAAGCAGGTCACCGGCAAGGAGGCGCAGGAGCTGCTCGACCGGGCCGGCATCACTGTCAACAAGAACACGATCCCTGGCGATCCACAGAAGGCGTTTGTGACGAGCGGGATCCGGCTCGGGTCGCCCGCGGTGACGACGCGCGGCTTCAAGGAAGCCGAGATGGAGCGGGTGGCGGAGTTGATTGACATGGTCCTGGTTGCCCGCGACGAGGCGACCGCGCTGCGGGTGAAGCAGGAGGTGCGGGAGCTGACGGAGGAGTTTCCGTTGTATCTCGGGAAGGCGACGAAGGTGGGGGTGGGGTAGCGGGGGAGGCCTCTCGTGGAGGGGGAGCTATGCACCGACAGACATGGGGCCGAGTCGCGCTCGCTGGCGCGGTCATGCTGGCTGCGGGGGCGTGCAGCAAGAAGGAGCAGAAGGGCTCGGCCGAAGCTCAAAGGAGCGGCGCCGCGATGCCCAAGGGGCCGGCCGAGTATACGGTGGTCCTGAAGAGCACGTGGACGTCGAAGACCCATCCGTTCCAGTATCCCAAGGGGGCGCACTTCTCCGGCTTGATCGGCGCGTCGCACAACGCGTCGTACTCGATCTTCGCGTTGGGACGGCGTCCCACGCCGGGACTCGAGCGCCTCTCCGAAGAGGGTAAGCACAGCCCGCTCGACGACGAGATCAACGCGGCAATTGCCGCCGGGCGCGCCGGCATGATGTTCGAGACCGGACAACTGAAGAATTTCAAGGACTCGCTCGTCACGACGGTGCGTGTGGATCCGGCGCATCCGCTGGTCTCGCTGGTCGCGATGATCGCCCCCAGCCCGGACTGGTTCACCGGGGCGGCCGACGTGAACCTGGTTGAGAACGGGGGCTGGGCACGGTCTCGCACGCTCAGGCTGATCGCGTACGACGCGGGGGGCGACAACGGTACGACCTACCTGGCTCCGGACAAGGACGCCAATCCGAAGCGGCCGACGTCGCGAGCGATGACCCGGCACTTCGTGATCAAGGGCGTGGTCGTGCCGGTCGCGACACTCAAGTTGATAAGGCGGTAATCGCATGTCTGACGCAAGCTCCACTGGCGGCAACCGGCCGTCCCGGGGCTCGGGCTCGTTCACCGTGCACCTCGCCGACGAGCTCGAGGTCTACTTCAACGAGGTCGCCCACGGGCGGCCCGTCGGCTTCGTCGCGTCTCCCAAGTGGAAACCCCCGACCGACGTCTACGAGACCGCGGACGCGCTCGTCGTACACATGGACATCGCGGGGATGCACTCGGAAGACTTCAGGGTGGAGCTCGCCGATGGCATCCTCACCATCTCGGGCGAGCGCGTGCCGCGTCGCGAGGGAAAGCGGCACTACCATGCGATGGAAGTGCAGATCGGCCCGTTTGAGCGCCGCCTCCGGCTCCCCGTGCCGGTTGATCCGGAGAGCATTCGCGCGAGCTACGAAGCCGGCTTCCTCGAAGTGCGGTTGCACAAGCTCCCGCCCCGCCTCTCTGGCCCGCAGTCGGTAAAGGTCGAATGACCACCTCCGATCGCCTGCCCGTCCTGCCGCTCGGACAGCTGGTCGTCTACCCACACGTGGTGCTTCCGCTCTCGCTCGAAGACGCGAAGGCGGTGCAGCTCATCGACGAAGTGGTGCAGGGGAACAAGCGCCTGCTGCTGGGCGTGGTGAAGCCGGTTGGCGGGGCGGAGCCGGTCGAGGGGACAGTCATGCAGGCGCGTGCCGACGAGCTGTACGAGGTCGGCACGTTGGGGGTCCTCGTCCGCATGCTGAAGCTGGGCGACGGCTCCGCGCGGGTCATGGTGCAGGGCCTCGAGCGCGCCCGCATGCTCGAGATCGAGCCCGCCGAGCACTGGCTCGTCGCTCGCTACGAGACGATGCCCGAGGCGATGGTCGAGGACGCCCGCACCGAGGCCCTCAAGCGCACTGTCCACGCGCAGTTTTCCCGTGTCATCGACATCGCTCCGTATCTCGGCGAGGAGCTGCACGAGGTGCTCGGCGGGATCACGGACGCCGGCAAGCTGGCGGACTTCATCGCGGCGAACCTGGACCTCGCCCTCCCGGCGAAGGCCGAGCTGCTCGCCCTCAGCGACGTGAACGTCCGGCTCGAGCGCCTCGCCGAGCTGCTGGGGCAGGAGCTCCAGGTGCTCGAGGTGGGGACCCAGATCCAGGAAAAGGTCAAGTCGCGCCTCGACGCGAACCAGCGCGAGTACGTGCTGCGCGAGCAGCTGCGCGTGATCCGCCAGGAGCTGGGCGAGGATAAGGAGGAGGACGAGCTGGACGAGCTGGGGCGGCGCCTCGACGACGCCGGGCTGTCGGTGGAGGCGCGCAAGGTCGCCGACCGCGAGCTTCGGCGGCTGCGCCAGATGTCGCCGCAGTCGGCCGAATATCACGTGGCGCGCACGTACCTCGACGTGATGGCGTCGCTGCCGTGGAACCGCGTCTCGCAGGACCGCCTCGACCTCAAGGTCGGACGCGAGATCCTGGACCGCGACCATTACGATCTGAAGACCGTGAAGGAACGCATCCTCGAATATCTCGCCGTGCGCACGCTCAATCCGCAGGCGAAGGGGAGCATCCTGTGCTTCGTCGGCCCGCCCGGGGTCGGGAAAACGTCTCTCGGGCAGAGCATCGCCGAGGCGCTGGGGCGGCGGTTCACGCGGGTGTCGCTCGGCGGCGTGCGCGACGAGGCGGAGATCCGCGGTCACCGGCGCACCTACGTGGGGGCCCTGCCCGGGCGCATCGTCCACGCGCTCCAGCGCTGCGAGACTCGCAACCCCCTGCTGATGCTCGACGAAGTGGACAAGATGGGCGCGGACGTGCGCGGCGATCCCACGGCCGCGCTGCTCGAAGTGCTCGATCCGGCGCAGAACGGCGCCTTCGTCGACCACTACATCGACGTGCCCTTCGATCTCTCGGGCGTGATGTTCATCGCCACCGCCAACAGCCTCGCGCCGATCCCCGACCCCTTGCTCGACCGGATGGAAGTTCTCACCGTACCCGGATACACGCCGGGTGAGAAGCTGGCGATCGCGAAGCGCTACCTGCTCCCGCGCCAGCTCGCGGAGACGGGACTCGTGCCGCAGCGGGCCAGCGTCGCCGACGGCGCCCTGGAGCGGCTGATCGCCGAGTACACGCGGGAGGCGGGCGTGCGCCAGCTCGAGCGCGAGATCCAGGGCGTGCTGCGCAAGGCCGCGTTGGACGTGGTGGAGGGACGGGCGGAGACGGTGAAGATCTCCGCCAAGAACCTGGAGAAGTACGCCAGCTTGCCGAAGGTGCAGAGCGAGGTGGCGGGGCGGAGCCCGGAGGTAGGCGTGGCGACCGGGCTGGCGTGGACGCCGGTGGGCGGCGACATCATGTTCGTCGAAGCGATCCAGATGCCCGGCAAGGGACAGATCACCCTCACGGGCCAGCTCGGCGACGTGATGAAGGAGTCGGCGCAGGCCGCGTGGAGCCTGCTGCGCGCCCGGGCGGCGACGCTCGGGATCCCGCTCGAGGCCTTCACGCAGACCGACGTGCACCTCCACGTGCCGGCGGGCGCGGTGCCGAAAGACGGACCCTCGGCCGGCATCACGATCGCCACCGCCCTCGCCTCGCTGTTGTGCCGCCGCCCGGCGCGCCACGACGTGGCGATGACCGGCGAGCTGACGCTGCGGGGCCGCGTGCTCCCGATCGGCGGGCTCAAGGAGAAGCTGACGGCGGCAGCGCGGGCCGGCGTGAAGACCGTGCTCGTGCCCGCGCGCAATCAGAACGACCTCGTGGAGGTTCCGGACGAAGTGACGAAGCTTTTGGAGATCAAGGTCGTGGACACACTCGATCAGGTGCTCGAGCTGGCGCTGCTCGAGCCGCGCCCGTCGCGGCCCGTGGCGGTGCGCGTGAGCGCCGACGGGCTGCCGCGCGAGGCCAACCCGTGAGCGACTTTGCCACGCTCGACGCGGCGTTTGCCCAGATCCGGGAGCGCGATGGGCGCTACCACGAGCGCGGCTACCTGTTCGTGCTCGCCGCACTCGAGTTCGCGCAGCACCGGCTCCCCGCCCGCCGGCACCTCTCCGGCCGCGAGCTCGCGTGGGCGTGCCGGGACTTTGCGCTCGAGCAGTTCGGGTTGCTCGCGCCGACGGTGCTCGACCACTGGGGCATCACCCGCACGGAGGATCTCGGCCGCATCGTGTTCATGCTGATCGACGTCGGGCTCCTCGCTCGGCAGGAGAGTGACCGGATCGAGGACTTCGACGCTGTGTACGACTTCGCGGAGGTGTTCCGGGCCGGGTACCGCTGGCCCGGCGTCGCGTAGTCGCGCTGGATCGGGGAAGGGGGGTGCCGCATGGACGCCGGCATGGAATGGCCCGCCTGCAAGAAGTGCCAGCAAGGTCTCCTGATTCCGTTATCGGATTACGGCCGCGATGGCGCGCCGATCACCTACAAGGCCTGGGTGTGCACGAATCCGGACTGCGGGTTCAACATCCGCATCGATAACGGGGAGATCTCCTTCGGCCGCACGATCGGCCAGAGCCTCAAATAGGCTCGGGTGCGGTGCGCGCGCCCGCCGTCGGCGGGCGCTTCTACCCGGGAAGCCGCTCCGAGCTGGAGCGGACCGTGCGCGAGCTGCTCGCGCGGGTGCCGCCCGGCGCGCCGCCGGCGCCCGCCCGGGGCGCCGTCGCGCCGCACGCTGGATACGTTTACTCGGGCTTTACCGCCGCTTGCGTCTTCGCTCGCCTCGCGGTCCCGCCGCTCGTGGTCGTCCTCGCCCCGAACCACACGGGGGTGTGCCACGCGCCGGGCGGGGCGTCGCTGTGGGAAGCGGGCGCGTTCCGCACACCGCTCGGCGACGTCGCCGTGGACGAGGGCTTCGCGACGGCGCTGCTCGCCGCGAGCCCGCTCGTTGGGGCCGACCATGAGGCGCACCGCGCCGAGCATGCGGTCGAGGTGGAGCTGCCGTTTCTTCAGGTGCTCCGGCCCGACGTGCGCATCGTGCCACTGGTGCTCGCCTGGGACGCGTGGCCCGGGTGCCGCGACCTCGGGCTCGCGCTCGCCGGCCTCGTCGCCCGCTCGCCCGAGCCCGTGCTGCTGCTCGCCTCGAGCGACCTGAACCACTACGAGCCCGCCCGCGTCTCCGAGGTGAAGGACCGGGAGGCGCTCGCCGCGCTCGAGGCGCTCGACGGCGAGGAGCTGCTGGCGCGCTGCCGCCGCGGGCGCATCTCGATGTGCGGGCGCGCGCCGGCCGCCTGCGTCGCCGCGGCCGCCCGTGCCCTCGGCGCGACCGCCGCCACGGTC
>Ga0209266_1001133_pt1 | contig 18230 bp, 23 predicted proteins | sample GraSoiAngelo_132_FD_185889 | JGI IMG/M metagenome (GOLD analysis project Ga0209266, IMG submission 185889) | Grasslands soil microbial communities from the Angelo Coastal Reserve, California, USA - 14_0929_02_40cm (SPAdes) (version 2) | ecosystem: Environmental > Terrestrial > Soil > Grasslands ...
CTTCATATTGTGAAGCTTCGCATGGGAGACAACGCCGGTTGCAGTAATCGTGTGACCCACATGTTTGGCAAGGACCACTCGGCTGCTCCGCACTTCCCATGTGCTCCCATCATTTCCTGTCAGCAGGAATTCATGAGCGCTGTCACCTTTGGACAGACAGCCTGTGATATCTCTAACTTCCGCTTTTGTCTTTCCAAGTGCAAACGGGGTAGTGAGACTTGCAAGAATTACGAACAACAGGAGCTGATTTATCTTCATTCTCATTTTTTCTCCAATCTGATTGTGCTTCCTTACTGAGATGATGCCAATGACATTCTCGCTGCTCTGCAACTTAGGGGCGAGTTTGCCTTTGGCGTCGTTTCTTTTGACTGCCTGCCTTTGTCCGCAAAACGGACTTGCTCTAACTCGCATGTCGCCTAACCTCATGTGCAGTTCAACGTTGCTGTTCCGCTGACCTTGGGCGAAGTGTTCTGCACGCCATTGCTAACCGTAATTTGCAAATCAGCGGGGGCTGTAGCCGTGATAGTGACTGAACCCGGTGAAACGCAGGTCGCCTCGCCAGTGTCATCAATCGTCGCCACGACTGTGTTTGATGATTTCCATTCCAAGCCATCTGCCAAATGCAATTCGCGGCTGGTGTGATCTGTGAACGTGCCGGTTGCGGTGAAACCTACCTCGCCTTGCGGACTGCTCGAAGCAGTTGCTGACGAAGGTGAAACTGCAATGCTTGTCAGTCTCGGATGTCCTGCTCCACAAGCTATGAGCATGGCGGCAGCCATCAGAAGCAAAGTGAACGGAAGATATTTCATCGGGGGAATCTCCAGCAAAGTTTGATTGCCGTGACTTGGGCCGGGGTTGCTCTCTCTACGATCTGTGTTCGGCAGCGAACCAAGAATTACGGTGAGATTTAAGATTGGTCTCAGGTTGCCAGTTGCTTTGCTCACGATCCGTGACGTAAAGGGTAGTATGTGCCTGTGCTTGGCTAACGATGCCCTCCAAATCCAGTTCGCGCACTTGCTCGAGGAGCGCCTGGTACCCCAGGTTCGCGCCCTGCTTTTAGACACGAACCTGGGGCACCGGGCATCAACGTGAACAGCACTCGCAGTGACGTCGTCCAGCTCCCGGCGTTCCTCCGCAGTGAGAGTATGTCCTGACCTCAACACGTTCTGGAGCCTGCCGCTTGCTCTTTACATAGTTGAGGTCTATTGTTTGGTGCCACAGAGCACACCTTAAAGAGGAGGTCACATGGCCAAGAGGCTGTTCACTCTATTGTGCGCATCTGTACTTGCTTTCACGGTGTCGATGCTAGTCCAGGCTTCTCTCGCTCAGGAGAAGATGGAAAAGCCGGATAAGATGGCGAAGCAAGGCCGCTGGGAGGGAAATGTCATCAGGAGCGATCCGAATAAGTCCACCTTGACAGTTCGGAAGGTAGGTTCAACGGATGAAAGGACCGTCCATTACGACGGCGCGACTCGGTGGGTCAGCCAGGAGCACGGCAGCAAAAAGGTCAACGACATTGATGCCAGCCAGGTCAAAGATGGTGATCGGGTGATCGCCAGAGGCATTTGGGACAAAGGTGTACTTTACGCAACTCTGATTTCCAAGCGGCTCTCGCATTAAACGAGTCTGTCGTTGTGCCAGAGGTTGAGGCGCGGGATCAGGCCGACGGCGGCTCTGAGGTTAACTTTCAGAACCCACTGTGAAACGCTTTTCAGCCACGAACGTGCCATGTTCGTGAGGTCGCTGTTGCAATAGACTTCCAGTGCCCCTGGAACTGCTGTCCCGGCAGGTCAGGGGGTTATGCAAAAGCGTCACGTCGATTCGCTGCTGTACAGTTCAATTGCGCTGCTGGCTTTTTCCATCCTCGGATTCCTCTACCTTCTCTGGCAGACCTACAGGATGGCCGCGAAATAGCTACTTGCTAAAGTTCCAGGTAGCATTGTTTTTCGGCGGGTGGCCGACCTTTCGTTTTTTGAAAGGTGGGATTCCGCGAGCCTATCCCGCTTGGGATCTATGGATTCTGCGGGCGCCAGCCAGGTCTTGTATTTCAGTGGGCGCCGGCGAAGATGAGAAGGAAGCCCGGCGCTGCATGAGTCCTCGGCTCCCACCTTTGCAAAAAAAGACGCAAAGGTGTGCCACCCGCCCATCCACCACTTTTTCGCTTGACACTTACTGGGTCCGCGCTGAAAATTCCGTGATTGTTTGTTTTGTCGGACGATAGTTTTTGTCCTTGTGTAGAGTACTTCCCCGTTGTCTCGGCCTCGCTCCAACAGAGAGTCAATTTCGGAGGAGATCAACATGCCACCAGTCACAGGAAATGATGGAACCCCCAGTGGTTTCAATCCGAATGCACCCTTCGGGGTTTGGGGAGACTCAGGAAGTGCCGGCCCTTTCGGGCCGGGCGGTAACGGCGTTGTGGGATCGAGCGGCTTGTCATCCGGGGTTGCCGGATTTACGCTTGCGAACCAAAATCGGGCTTCCGGAGTATTCGGCATCGGCCCGGTAGTGGGCGTGACCGGCTATGTGAACGGCGCCAATACGGCGCCCGGGGGAAAGGTCGCCGTCTACGGAACCGGCTCGAACGGGAAGAACCTGGGCGGCACGGGCGTGGTCGGGGAGAGTGACACCGGTGTGGGTGTGGTGGGCGACAGCAACAGCGCGGACGGCGTCCTCGGGCTGACCAGTTCAGGGGCGGGCGTTGCCGGAATTAGCAGTCACAACGTCGGAGTCTTCGGCGTCAGCAACGGGACCGGCGTCCTGGGTTGGGGCGGAAGCCAGGCCGGATTATTTATTGGCGACGTTCAAATTATGGGAAACCTCAGTAAGGCAGGTGGCGGCTTTGAAATCGATCATCCGCTCGATCCTGCGAACAAGTACTTGCGGCATTCCTTTGTCGAGTCGCCCGAAATGAAGAATGTCTATGACGGGATCGCCGTTTGCGACGCCAAGGGAGAAGCTGTGGTCAAGCTGCCCGCCTGGTTGGGATCGCTGAACAGCGACTTTCGCTATCAGTTAACGGCGATCGGTAAAGCGGCGCCCAACCTGTTCATCGCCGCTCCGATCAAAGACAATCGCTTCAAGATCGGTGGCGGCTCTTCGAAATTGAAAGTCTCCTGGCAGGTAACCGGAGTTCGTCAAGACGCCTGGGCCAAAGCCAACCGGCTGGTTGCCGAGGCCAAGAAGACCGGAGCGCAACGCGGACGGTACTTGCATCCGGAAGTGCACGGCAAGGGTCCCGAGCGCGGCATCGCCCATGAGTACCACGCTAAGGCTCAAAGTCATCTGAAGCGGTCCAAGAAGAAATCGAAATAGGGTGAGGGCCCGGTGCCCCAGGTTCGCGCCCCGGTTTTGGGCGCTGACCAGGGCGAAGGAAAATCCGAGGCACTCCTCCGCACGCCTTCTGTTCCCGATCTCGCGCTGTCCACTCCGATTCGATCTCTACAATCCCACTCGCCCGAAACCGCATAATGGCGGTAGCTGCTCCGCTTCCAATCCTCGAGATTTGAAACCAGCCCGTTTCAATGACTTGAACTTACACCCGCGCCGGGTTGAGGTATAGCGTCGCCCAGGTTAGCGCCCAAGAGCGAGGCGCGAACCTGGGGCACCGGGCGAATCGACATTTAAGGGGTGAGCTTGAATACCGTTCCGTGGCTGGAAGAGCCACCAGCCTTGGTGGTGCCGTAGAGGTTGCCCGCCTTGTCCATGATCAGCCCTGCGAGAGGACCCGCCCCATCGGGTGTGTTCGTGAAGCTATGTAGCACGGTCTCATTATTGGAGGTATCCAGCTTGAAAACAGTTCCGTAAAGAAAAGAAGAACCACCAGTTGTGGTGGTACCGTAGATGTTACCCGCCTTGTCGATGACTAATCCTGCTTGGGGAGATGCGCCGTCGGGCGAGTCCGCGAAGATATACAGCAGGGTCTCATTCCCGGAGGTGTCCAGTTTGAACACGGTTCCGGCACCGGGACCACCGGTGGTGCCGTAGAAGTTGCCCGCCTTGTCCATGACTAAACCTGCTTGGGGAAATGCCCCGTCGAGCACGCCCGTGAAGCTATGCAGCACAGTCTCATTGCCGGTAGTATCCGGCTTGAACACGCTCCCCCGGTTGAAAGAACCGCCGAATGTGGTGGTGCCGTAGAGGTTGCCTGCCCTGTCCCTAACTAAGCCTGCCTGGGGAAATGCCCCGTCGGGGCTGCGTGTGAAGCTATGCAGCACGGTCTCATCGCCGGAGCCATCCAGCTCGAACACGGTTCCTGCATTTTGGGGTCCGGCATCGGTAGAGCCGCCGCTGAAGGTGGTGCCGTAGAGATTGTCTGCCTTGTCCCTGAGTAAGCCTGCTTGGGGGACCGCCCCGTCGGGCGCGCCTGCGAAGCTATATCGCACGCTCTCATTGCCGGTCGTATCCAGCTTGAAAATGGTTCCGTAAACGGAAGTACCGCCGGACGCGGTGGTGCCGTAGAGGTTGCCCGTCTTGTCCCTGACTAGGGCTGCCAGTGGAAGTGCACCATCGGGTGTGTTCGTGAAGGTATGCAACACAGTCTCGTTGCCCCAGGTATCCAGCTTGAACACAACTCCGCAGCCCAAGAAACAATTCGCACTTGAACCTCCTTGAGCAGTGGTACCGTAGAGGTTGCCCCGCTTGTCCCTGACTAACCCTGCCTGGGGAGATGACCCGTCCGCGCCGCCTGTAAAGCTATAAAGCACGGTGAAAGTCTGCGCCTGTACCCATGGGGCCACAAAGGGCCAAGAGAGAGCGAGCAGCGCGATAAGAGAGAATGCAGCTTTACGCATCTGATTTTCCTCAGGGGAAGTGGATACAAAATGTTGAACGGGAATCTTCCCTCTTCTGGCTCGGAGAACGGCGCCTATTCTACACCTGTTTTAGCCTGGTGCCCCAGGTTCGCGCCCTGGTTTTGGGCGCTAACCCTGGCGAAGGAAGATCTCTACGATCCCAATCTCCTGAAACCCATAATGGCGGTAGCTGCTCCACTTCCAATCCTCGAGGTTTGAAACCAGCCCACGTTTCAATGACCTGAACTTACACCAGCGCTGGGTTGAGGTATAGCGTCGCCCAGGTTAGCGCCCAAAAGCGGGGCGCGAACCTAGGCTCCGTAAACTCTCGAACTTCTCAGAACGCGAGATCAGAGAGGGAACCGGAATCCGGCGCGACACGATCCGCTCCTTCCGTCACGGCGGAATCGTAACCCGCAAGATGTACCACAGATTTTCTCAGTTTCTCAAAGAACAGGAGAGAGCAATGGCATATAGAATAGGTTCTAAGAGGGTAGGCGATGGGAGATAAAGAGGGCGATCATGTGGGCGATCAGGATCGAAGGGAGCTTGGGAGGTATCTTATCGACCTGATAATTGGGTTGGACGACAAGACACAGAAATGGATCGAGTTCCTCATTGGTGTAGAGTCTGGCCTCGGCGTGGCCCTCGGGTTCCTGCTTCGACCGGGGGAAGGTAACGCCGCCCAGCAGGTGATCACCCGTGTATCTTCATCCTCCCATTAATTGGGCGGGTGGCCCACCTTTCGTTTTTTGAAAGGTGGGATTCCGCGAGCCTATGCTGCTTGGATCTGTGGATTCTGCGGATGCGAGCCAAGTGTTGTATGTCAGTTGGAACCGGGAAGATGAGAAGGAAGCCCGGCGCTGCATGAGCCTCGGCTCCCACCTTTGCAAAAAACAAAAGCGCACCCCTGCCCTAGTTGATCGTAAACGTCATACTGTTGGAAGTCTCGCTCGGCGTGTTGCTGCCGCCGCCATAGGGACCGCCTGGGGTGCTGCTGCCCGGGTTGGTCACCGAGACTTGCGCCGTGCCAGCAGTGGCAATGTCTGCAGCGGGGATCATGACGCTAAGCGTGTTCGCCATCGGGTGGGTTGTGTTGGATTGCGGCGCAGCGTTCCAATTCACTACTGCGTTCCCGTTAAAGTTGCTGCCGGTGACCGTCAACATGAAATCCGAACCACCGTGCATCTGGCTGGCAGGCATGATTGCCGCAACGACCGGAACAATGCCGGACTGTGTCATCTGTTTCGGGCGGCTGTACCCGCAGCCAAAGGCTGCCAGAGTTAGGAACAATAGAAGAATTGTCCTCATGAAGTCCTCCATTCGGCGATCCCTCTAGAGTGGTTTAACAAAGGAATAATCGGCAGGTGTCAGACCGCTGTCATTTTCTTGTAAAGGAAATGTCTGCTCATCCCCGCCGCCGCCCCCGCGAGCGAGCGGCCTCCGGCGATCCCGCGGTTCGCCTGGTGCCCCTCGATAAGAGCGAAGGCGCTGTCAAGACAGAAATATCCTGGGCGGTGCGTGAGCACCGCTTGCTTTGCCAGAGAAGGTTGAGGACCAAGACTCTGGAAATCTCACCTGAATCACTCTGCGGTGGAATCGTTCCACCAACCATCGCGTATCCGGACATCGTTCGCATCGAGAGCAGCCCGCGGGTGCCCCTGGTCGGCGCGAGCTAGACCGCAACCTTGATTGGGCGCTCTCGCATCCCCTAGCGACGGGATGTTCGCATAGCAGAATCATGGCCGAGTGTTAGGTCGAATCGAGCGCAGTCGCTGCTAACGCGAGCGGTTGAGATTCGCCGCCGTGTGCTCGGTCCTAACCATCCGGACACGCTCAAGTCACTGAGCAGCCTGGGATGGGTTCTTCAGCACAGCGGCCATTACGCAGAAGCAGAGAAATTGCAGCGGGAGACACTCGAGAGTGAACGGCGCGTCTTCGGACCGGATGATCCCGAGACATTAGCGCTCGACCAACATCTCGCCTGGACGCTTCTCTCCGAGGGCCATTACGCGGAAGCAGAGAAATTGCAGCAGGAGACGCTTGATACTCAGCGCCGCGTACTCGGGCTGGAGAACTCGGAGACCCTGCTGTCGATGAACAGCTTGGCTGTTACTCTTCTCCGGCAAGGCCGATACGCCGAGGCAGAGAAGTTATACCGCCAGGCATTCGATCTTCAGCGACGCGTCCTCGGGCCTGAGAATCCGCATACCCTCGCTACTATGGGTAGTTTGGGTTGGACAGTTGCCCAGGAAGGCCGCTACGACCGAGGCAGAGAAGTTGGAGCGGGCGGCATTCGAAATCGAGCGCCGTGTCCAAGGGCCGGAGCATCAGGACACGCTGACAAGCATGAACGCCATAGTTGCAATCTGTCGCGGGAGGGCCGCTACCGCGAGGCAGAGAAATTGGCGCGCGATGTCGTCGGTATTCAGCGCCGCAGCCTTGGGCCGGAGCACCCCGATACACTGGCTTCGCTGGATACTTTGTATAACGTCCTGGTCGGGGAGGGCCGCTACGCGGAAGCGTAGAAGTCATGGCAGCAGCTCCGAGAGATTCAGCGCCGTGCCTTCGGCCCGGACGACGTGCAGACCGCCGTGTCTACCTATAACCTCGCTTGCGTTGCAGCGCACGAGGGGAAGCGCGATGAGGCGTTCTCACTCTTGCGCGAAGTCATCGATCACGGTTTACTGCCCAGCCTGGTCCTTGGCATCGAGAATGACTCTGATCTCCAATCGCTTCACGGCGACCCACGCTTCGACGACGTCGTCGCCCACGCCAAAGAGCGTGCCGCAGCAGCCGCCAAGCAGCAGTAAGAGAGAGAGACGGCAACTTTGACAGATCTCATTCTGAAAGAACCCGGGCGGTTCTCTTACGACTTTCGGTAACCTTGTTAGGAACTCTAAACCTCCTGCGGGATTGCCAGAAGCTCCTCTTCCTCTTCGGATTCCACCGCCTTGTAGAGCGAACTGGTCTCTTGCCGCAAGGCGTCCATCAATGCATCAAGAATGGTCTGCAGAGATTGCGGGCTATCGCTCAGCAGGCGTTCTATGCTCTCGCGATCAACGGCGAGCTCGCCAATTTGACGCACTCCGGTCATATCAAGATCACAGCTTGCGGCTGCCGTGGCCTCCACCTGGGCCGAGTGCTCGTTCGCGCGAACGGATAATCGAGGCTCCCGGTTGTCATCCAGTGGATGACCAGCTCTTCAACATGAGCGGGGCTACAAGCCAGCGCTCCAGACTTCGCCAGTTGTTCGTTCCACTGCAAGACTTTCAGTTTGTCTTCCCACTGGTTCTCGGCAAGCAGGAACCAGGAATCGTGATCCGGCTTTTCCTCCCCGCAAATCACACACGTGTAGACTCTTGACTTCTGCATACCAGACCTTTCATCGCCTAAGGCGATCTTCGAACAGCATGAGATTGTGGCGCTGCCCGCATGGTTCCTAAGGCCACGGTGGTGGGCGGCGTTTTGGGGGAGGGCAGGGGCACCGTCACCATTCCGCGTCCTTTTTCGAAAATTAGGGTGAGTGAGGAGCAGCATCGGTCGCAAAGCCAGTAGCGCTCCACGCGGCGCGGCGACCTATTTTTCCGGTTCGCGCACGCAACGAAATCGTCCACCTCCATCTGAAAAAGCTTGCCCTGGCTGAGAACCCGAAACGCATTCGGGCACAGGGGATTCGCGCACTTTTTGAGCATGGTGTCTCCCTGAACGGCAACGAGTCAGTGATTTTCAGACCAAACACGTGCAGTTCTGGGAGACGTGTACGAGCGTATGCACGCGCGCGGCCAGAATGAGAAGCGGAGGATTACCGCGAACCGATTGGAAACTCGCAGAGTTGCATGCGCACTTGTGATTCGGGGCTGCCGAATCTCGTCAACCGTGCCGACACTTCGTCATCAACCATGTGTTGTGGTTTCAGGTTCAAAGACTCTAACCGCGAAGCGCGCGAAGAATGCGCAAGGTCGCGAAGGCAATCAAGGGAACGTCCACGCACGCGATCGATCGGAAGCTTCATTCCCATGAAGCGGTCTGGCAGGAAGAGTCGTTCGATCATGTGCTGCGGTCGTCTGAGAGCTTAGACGCCAAGATTGATTATGTTCTGCAGAATCCCGTGCGCAAAGGGTTGGTCAGAATTGCAAGAGAATATCCGTGGTCGTGGCGGAAGGCAATGGATCATCAGGACAGGTCACGTAGGGGCGGGTGCCCTCACCCGCCCAGCGATGCGGAGCATCGCAAGACGTTGGCGAGCACGGCTCGCCAGCCCGGACGAGGGCGTCCGGGCCTACGTGAGCCGTAGTGGCTGGGCGCAGTAAAGGTGCAGTCACAAACAGAAAAATCCGGCCCGTGCGGAGATGGAGCGGGGACACCGTCTGGATCGAGACGTCGTTTACGGTGGGCCACCCGCCGGGAAACGGGAAAGGTGGGCCAGCTCGCCCGGGCGCCAAACGAAAAGACAACCCCTTTCCGCCCGGCCGGAAAGAGATGTTTCTTACTCGTGCATCTTGTCATTCGCGAGGACCTCGATGCGGTACCGCTTTCCGAATAAATCTTCGACCTCAATGCGGACCGACATCTCAGACGGCCTGTGCTTGACCGACGCAAATGCAAGAACCCGAACCTCCGTTCCGGAATATGGGGCAACAGTAACCGGGGTTTCGTTCCGTTTTATGAAAGTTTCATCTTCAGACGATTCCTTGTAATTCTGGCTTTCCATGACGATCCAAGCCCCGTCATCGTTCTTCTGCCAGAACGCATAGCCTCGAATTGCATTTGGCCGACCGCTCAAGTTGTACACCTCAATTCCTCCGAGGAACGCCAACCCTCCCTTCGCCGTGGGGCACAATTTGTAGGGGTTGTGAGTGCTACCCTTTCGCGGACGGACGAGCAAGCGGGGCCTGCGGTCCCAAAACGTGACGGACAAGGCAATAAGTGAAATAACTATCGGGGCAGGAGTCTTCAGGTAAGGCGCTATGGACCACCACCACTGAACGATTTCTTGCCACATGGTTCCTCCCCAGCCGAACCGATTCTAGGCTGAAACATTCTTTTGAGACCTAATGAAGAATCCACCGGCACCGCAGAAAGGATCAATAACATCGCTGTTCATGATCCCTAGTGCAGGAGCGGCGCAACGAAGTCCTTCCACGCCATGTAGGTTCCAAAGGCAATAAGCCCAAGGAACGTTCCTCCCAATTCCGCGATCCCCAATCTTACGTTGGCCAGAAACTTCGTGTTTGATGTACACCTGACTTAGACTCTCAACCGTGGCGGCGAGTGTGGCGGCTACGCAGCTTCCCGAACATGCGCGGATCGTAGTTTAGCGGCTCCAGTTCGAGCACCGCAATTCTCTTGTAGTCAGGATGCGCGGGATTGATTAGGCAATTGTTCTCAGCGGGTGCGAGAACAGAGGGCACGAGCAATAAGCAATGGTCTCCTCGTTGGGCAAATTCATCCCCAAAGTGGGCAAGTTCAGTCGGCGCTGCGGCATCGCGCCAGTTCGAAGGCAGATCTCCGATTGCAACTCGCTGACGGCTCAGGTCGTCAGGGATTCGTGCAATGGCTAATACGAGATCCGTCGGTGCATCGTCTTTATCCAGATGGACGAAATACTCCAGCATCGCTAAGGATTGGTGTTCGGATGCGTAGCTGAGGCGGACGCCGGGGCTGGACCATCGTCCGCCGTATCGGTAGGCTCCTTCGCCGTCAAATGGAGTGTGAGCGTAGGTTCTGCGTAGCACGCGGTAAACGCGACTCAACTGATTCCGCCATACGCGATGCGACCCAAGACGTTTTCCACCTGGCGTGCGCCCAGTTCGGTATCAATGGCGGTCACCGGGGCGATGCCGCCGAGGGCACGATTCGGGTGCTTCAGCCAGCGCAGAGCGCGAACATGGTCTCCGAGGTACTCGTTGGCGAGTGCTACGATGCGGGCCAAGCGATACAGGCGATCAGATTCGTAACGCGCCAGCCTTCCGCTGCGACGGCGGCGCTGAAGGCTGCGCGGAGAGAGGTCCAGCGCAGCAGCCAGTTCTTTGAGCGTCAAACCGGAGGCCCGCATCAGCTCCTCTACAACCGCGGATGGGAATCCTTCCCGGATCGCGTCACGCAAGTCCCGGTCGCTGGATAGGGACCGTCCCAGCGTCTGTTCTCCACCCAATGCGTGAACCACAGCTCGTAGCTCGTTTACCATTATGTCGCCTATAATAGCGACAATTGGCGCCACGGTCAAAGAGAGGGAGACTCGAAAGGAACAAGCCACGAAAGAGTAGTCTGTTTCGGAATTGTCCGCTTTATAGCCGATGCCAGAACTCCCCGACATCTCCGCTTACATCACCGCGCTGGAGTCACGCATTGTCGGTGAGCCCATCGAACATGTGAGGCTGGCTACTCCTTTTCTGCTGCGCACAGTAGAACCGCCTATCGCAAGTGTTGAAGGACGTAGGGTGTGCGAGTTACGGCGCATCGGCAAGCGCATCGCCATTGGTGTTGAAGACGACCTCTGGCTGGTCCTGCATTTGATGATCGCTGGCCGTCTGCATTGGCGGGCGGCTGGAGCAAAACTGGCAGGCCGAAATCAACTGGCGGCTTTCGATTTTCCGAATGGCTCTCTGGTGCTCACAGAAGCCGGTGCCAGGCGCCGCGCTTCTCTGCACGTGCTGAAAGGCGAGGAGAATCTGCGTGCAATGGATCCTGGAGGCATCGAGATCTTCGCCAGCGATCTGGCATCGTTTCAGGCCGCACTCACGGCTGAAAACCGCACCTTGAAGCGGGCACTCACCGATCCACGTATCGTGAGCGGTATCGGCAACGCATATTCGGATGAGATTCTGCACGCTGCACAACTTTCTCCCATCATGCTCACGCGCAAACTCAGTCCATCCGAGTGGGAAAAGCTGTTTGCCGCAACGCGCTCTACGCTTCAACGCTGGATAGACCAGTTACAGACCGAGGCCAGCACAAAATTTCCCGAAAAAGTGACCGCGTTCCGTAAAGACATGGCGGTGCATGGCCGCTATGGCCAGCGGTGTCCTCTATGTGGCGAAGCCATCCAGCGCATTCGTTACGCCGACAACGAAACCAACTACTGCGCCCGCTGCCAGACAGGGGGCAAGGTGCTGGCGGATCGCAGTCTTTCCCGCCTCTTAGGTGCGGACTGGCCCCGCACGCTGGATGAGTTGGAAGCACTCAAGCGGCGCTGAGGGGATGCAAAACGTAATCCTTTGGGACGCAGTTCCCGGTGCCTCCGCTAATCGCCTATTTAAGTTGAACGAGCAGCGCCAAAATTTATGCTGCCTTCTCCAGCCCGGCCCTCTGGAAGGAAATGCGGGCGATTGCAGTCCAATCGGCTTCAGTCAGGCCCTGGGCGATCGCGTCCACAAACCGGTCGTGCACCAGACTGGCCATAGGCATAGGCACGGCCGCTTCTTCGGCAGCAGCCAGCACCAGCCGGTTGTCTTTAAATCCGAGCGGTAATTTGAAGCCTACGGGCTCGAATCGGTTGGCAGCGATCATGCCGCCGTAGTTTTTATAGATGGGCGCCGAAAACAACGAACCTGTGAGCACGTCGAGGAATTTGTTCGGATCGACTCCGGATTTCCGCACCAGTGACACTGCTTCCGCCATGCTCTCGATCACCGTGGAAATCAGGAAATTTCCCGTCAGCTTGACCACGTTCGCCGCTGGCGCATTCTCGTCTACCACAAAAGTTTTCTGCCCCATGGCGTCGAAAAGCACCTGGCAGCGTTGGATTTGTGCCGCGGGGCCAGCGACAACAATGAAGAGCTTCGCGGCCTCAGCCGCCTCGGGACGGCCAAACACCGGAGCAGCGACATAGTGCTGTTGCCTTTCGTGGTGGGCTGCCTGGAGTCGTCGTGACATAGCTACACTGATCGTGCTCATTCCGACGTGTATAGCGCCCGCCGGCAGCGACTGAAGAGCTCGCCCCGGACCAAGAATGGCGTCTTCCAAAGCATGGTCGTCGGCTAGCATTGTGATTAGAACCTCTGCGCTGCCAGCGGCCTCTCCTGGAGTCGCGGCAACGGTCGCGCCCAACTGGACGAGTTCCTGGGCACGAGACCGCGTGCGGTTAAAGACGATCAACGTGTGTCCCGCCTTGATCAGGTTGCGCGCCATGCCTGATCCCATCATTCCCAAACCGATGAACCCTACTTTCATTTCAGCCTCCCCGTTTCAAGTCCGAGATCGACATTGAACGGCTCGCACCTAATCTAATCCTTGCTATGGGTCTTGCGCGAGCCGCTCACCGCCTCAATAGATCGATGCTGTGGCGATTAAAACGGTTTAGAGAAATCAATCGGCTGCTTTGGAGTCATGAGCGATTCCGTCGATCATCCGCCTCTACCGAAAAAGCTCAACGTTTGGGTCTTAGGCAAGATTGCAACCCTGAACGACGCCGACCCTCTGCAATATGACCGCAGGCGAGACCGCATTGCCGAGTTGCGGAAGGAGCTGGACAGTATGGCCCCCGCGGCCTGACTCGAGCCTGCCCCGCAATTGGAGGAATGTTCATCTACTCTGGAATTTCCTTGAAGGTAAGTAGATGCCGTCCTAAGCTCTCGTTCCAGACGAAGTGGCGCAACCGAGGGCGGAGGTCTTCAGGCCAGAAGTTCTGCCCTCATTTCAAAGAGTCGGGCCGGACGTAGCGGGTCGGGTCCGCGAGATCGCAACCTCCCCCAAGGGCAAATCTCGGAGACTACGCAAATGTTCTTGCCACGTCCGGCGCGCTGAGACACAGCAATTGTGAGTAGCCGCAGCCCGAAAATCGGATGCTGAAAACATGGCACTTAGTTGTGCCAGTGTGGAAACGTTTGTGAACACTGGTAAGGAAACTTCACATGGCTAGGCAAGAATGTTCACATATGGGAGCTTTTTGTGTACAGCATACGCCGGACCGGATCGATGGCCGTATCTGTCAAATCGAGGTTTTCAGTTTTTTCCAGTTGATGGTTCCCGGCAACTCTATCGCGTGATGTCCGTCGCTACGGTCCAGGGCTTGCCATCCAGGTGGATCGGCAGCCCAAGACCGAAGAGCTTTAGCACCGTCGGGGCTACGTCTACGATCGCGGGCTTCTCGTCTGCGATCTTGAAGTTGGAGAAGAGCACACCCGGAACCAGTCGCGGATCGATGCAGTGGTCCCCGCTCCAGGCCTTTAGATTGTCCTCGAAAATTTTGGTCGTGACTTTGCCCATGACGGAATCCCACGAGGCGCGGAACCCATCTCCGTAGCCCACAATCAGATCCGGTGCGTTGTCAACGTAGGGGCCGGCGTAGGTGGCGTCGCAGTCAAAAACACCGGTGATGCCGACGCGGCTCGAGGCAGGGTCTACCAAGCCGTCAAGCTTTTCTCGGAGTTCTTTCTTTAAGACTTCCGCTTTATCTCCCGGCTCCACAATGCCTTGCCGCTCACGTCCTCTGAGGTTCAGGTAGAGCCCATTCAATCCCATGGTGTAGGCACTGGTGCGTGACCAATCCACATCTTCGAACCAGTCGCCGCTTTCTGTTCTTTCCGGTTTCAGTGCCAAATAGCCGTTCTGGTGCAGCCAGGCATTCAAATTGACGCAACGGGCGAACGACTTGAAGCCATGATCGGACACCACAAGCAGCAAAGTCTTCCCGTCAATCTGCTTCATGACACGACCGATCAGGGCGTCCATACGACGGTACAGATCCTCAATCACTTTCGGCCGTTGCTCACGAGGGATGCCTCGGGCAGCAGGATGATCCTCTTCCAGGTAGCGCCAGAACATGTGCTGCACGCGGTCCGTGGTATCGAAGACGCAGGCGCACAGTCCCTGCCGCGTCTTCTCCAGCGCGTCGAAAAGCATCCGCTCGCGATCATCATGATTGCTGTAGCACTGGGCGAGGAATGCCTGGTCGTCAAGCACTTCTTCGTTCAGCGCCCAAGTATCTTCCGCCAATCCAAGGGTTGCGTAGGGGCCGAAGAGCTTGGAGAGATAAATGGAATAGGTTACCGGATGTGAGACTGGAAGATCCGGCCTTCCCGGATCAATGTTCACCGGCGTAACATAGACTCCCACCTCAGGCGATAGCTCCTTGAGGTAGAAACGGCAAATGCCGCGCGCGGTGAAGCCCAGACCGGCCTTGAACTTCACCGGAACCCACTCAGAATACTCGCCAACCTTCAGTGTGAAGCTTTCAGAGCCAACAGTAATACGAGCCCGGTTCTTGGTGCCGTCTGGGCGTATCTGAAAGGCGACCCGCAGTTCACGGCCTGAGCTTCCCGTGAGCGGATCTTCCGGACCGGGAATGTAGGAGTGCAGCGCGGAACCGTTGCGCTCGATGGGGATGCGGACACCGCCTTCACGAAACTTATGACCACTGCTGCGAGTCGTGCAGAAACAAAATGTCCCCTGGCTGCCCTTCAGGTCCGGAACACACATGCCAGAGAGCAGCACGCCCGGAAACTTCTCGGGCGGGAAAGTCACAGGTACTCGGATCACTGAACAGAAAATCCCCGCTTTTCCCAGCCAATGCCAGAACGGCGTACCGCGACGCATGCCCTTGATCGTGGGCTTGCCGAGCGGGATCGTGTACTTGCCAATCTTCACGCTCCTTTTCGGGCCGCGAATTTCTGCAGACGAGAGGAATGGGAGGTAGCTGTTCAAGTCCCGCGCAAGAAAATCGTAAATGTTGTGTTTGCCCGGATTGACTCCAGTCATGAACGTAGACCAGGCCACGGGAGAGATTGGCGGAAATGTCGTGCGCAGTTTGCGAAATGTTCCCTGGTCGCGCAGCTTAGCCAGATTGGGCAGTTTCCCTTCGGCGATGAATCGGCTGGCTAGCTCCGGGTCCATACCGTCGAAACCCAAAATGACAGCTCGTTTGATCTGCGCCTTGCCGTAGGCCTTGCGGTGTCGCAGCAAACGAAACAGGTGACGGAATGGCCAAGTGAGGAAGGCATAGGCGGAATACAGGAACGCGACAAAGAGAGTCCAGAAAGAAGAGAGCACAGCAAAGCCTGCGCCTGGCCCCGCGTACGCGTCACTACGCAACGGAAAAAGCAGGACGACGCCAATTACGACCAGGCATACGGAAAACAGCCCGCGCCGCCTGAGATTTCTTGCCGAGATTGTCGAGGAGCCCTTCATATCTCAATTTTCAGGACGCTCTTGAAAACAAATCCTGCCACCAGTGACAGGACGAAGAACAGCCAGATCCAGTTCCACTCGAATCCCATGAACCTAATGTTACGTGAAGGATAGCCCACTTCGACAGACTGGATCGGGCTGCTTTCCGGGAGGGCCGGCTCGCCAGAGACGAATATCCGCTCCCAGAAATGTCCTTGTAACCGGATCGGAGAAACGCGTGAGAGACCGGATGAGGCGACCACCGCCTTCGACAGTGTCTGACCGGCGACGCCGATGATGACATTGTAATCCCCATTTTTTTCGGCCACGAGCCTCCAAACAACCTCATTGCGCGCCGGCACGTGTACCGCCGGAGCCGTCATTTTCATCTCCGAGGGTAGGAGCAGTGACGCCTCATTCAGCGCCTCCGGGCCAGTAGTGCGCACTTTAACCAGAAATGCTTGCCCAGATGGCACCGGCGCCCACCCCAGATAACGATCAAGTTGCACGATCAGGAATGTCAGCGGAAGAACTACGAACAGCAAAGGTTTGAATGCCAATCGCAGGTAGTGGCCGGTGCATCGGAGAATGCGGCCGTACGAGCTCAGCACAACCGGGAGCTGGTCCTGAAACAAACGCACCGCCAGCAAATGCGCTTTGAGTTGATCCTTCGCAAGGCGAATGGCTTTCTGGTCGGACGTGTAACGAAATACCACCACCATCAGCAGACCGATGATGAGCGATAGCAAGACGACAAGCGCAGCCGGGAGATCGACTCCAGCAACGCCCAGTAAGATTGTGGAGAGCCTAGAAGTCATCTCATAAATGGCGGTCAACGAGTGCAATGGCGATTTTTCACCAACCATCAAACTCGTGCCATCCCCGACTCGACAAATCAAACCGCTCTAACTTGACTGTCGAATCTCAATCGTTGGCATTGCCAACCAGCTTGTTGACAGCTTTCTCGATCTCTTCTCGACGAAGGTTTAAGGTGGGATTGTCGTCGAGCTTGTATTTCTCTCGCAGCTGTTTCAAATTGTCACGCTCCTTGCGTTCTTCGTGTGAATAAAAGCGAGCTTTTTCAAACTCGTGATTCGCGATGGAAGCCTTCAGTCGCTTCACGATAAAGCGAATGATTTTCTGAACTTCGACGACCTCCTCTGGCAGTGAACCCTGCTCCAGTTGGGCAGCCGCACCCGCCTCGTCGATGATATCGACGGCCGCACCCGGCAGACTCTTGTTCTTGATGTACTTTTTGGCGCAGAGAACGGCATGTGCAATGGCTTCGTCCGTATAAGAAACATTGTGGAATTTTTCGTAAGTCCCTTTGATGCCTTGCAGTACCTTGATCGCGGTCTCTTCATTGGCCGGAGCGACCTCGATGGGTTCAAAGTACTCCGCGAGCCAGTGCTTGTCTGCCTGCAACTTGGCGAATTTGGAGGGTGTGGATGTACCGATGCACTGAATTTTGCCCGCCATGATCGGTCGCAGCAGCAGTTCGGTTACGTGAAACGAAGCTACCGGAGAAACTCCCCCAGGCCGGTCATGCATCCTGTTCACAAAAAAGATTTTTCCATCCTCTGCCGCCGCTACCAAGGCACGATCCAGTCTCTCGTGCCACGAACTATCCTTTTCTAGTACTCGAAGCGGAGGTAGATCGAGGACGAGAATGGCTTTTTCCGCGAGCGACTGAGGAATATTGCCATCCGCTATGCACCGAGCCAATCCGCCGACGATGGTTCTCTTGCCGACTCCCAGCTCTCCCACTAGAACAGGATTCTTCCCACTGAACCGGCACAGAAGCTCCATGAGACGATCAAGTTCCTTTTCGCGCCCAATCAGCGGCTGAGTTTGGTCCACCAGATCGCTGATATAAGAACGGAGTTCATCGAGCACGGAAGGTCGTTTTTGGCCTAGCGCCGCCTCGTGCGGCTGCCGTGCGAGCTCCTCGCGGACCCGGCTCAACTGGACACCCCGTTCCGTCAAGATCTGCGCGCCAAAGCATTTTTCCTCGCGCAACAGGCCAAGCAGCAGATGCTCCGTACCTATGTGTTTGTGGGCCAGGCGCTCCGCTTCCTCTCCCGCATATGCCAACACACGTTTCGATTCGTTGCTCAGAGGAAGGTCGACTGAAGTAGAAGCCTTCTCCCGCGCTGTGGTGTGGCTCTCGATTTGTTTCCGAATGGACGCCATGTCGGAGCGCAAAAACCGAGTGGTTAGTGGCTTATCTTCCCGGACGATTCCCAGAAGCAAGTGCTCGCTCTCAATGTAGGGAGAACCAAACTGTGAGGCTTCGTAACGAGCAAAGAAAATAACCCGACGCGCTTTTTC
>Ga0209266_1001136_pt1 | contig 18214 bp, 20 predicted proteins | sample GraSoiAngelo_132_FD_185889 | JGI IMG/M metagenome (GOLD analysis project Ga0209266, IMG submission 185889) | Grasslands soil microbial communities from the Angelo Coastal Reserve, California, USA - 14_0929_02_40cm (SPAdes) (version 2) | ecosystem: Environmental > Terrestrial > Soil > Grasslands ...
GAGCGACGCGGCGACCGTGCCGGCGAGCGCGGCCGCGCTCCCCACCGTCCCGGCGGCGGAGAGCGCGGCCAGGAGGGCGATGACCGCGAGCGCGAGCGCGGGTACGCCCCAGCTGCGCGCCGCGTCGGCCGCTGCCATGGCCGCGAGCGGAGCCCGCGGACGCGACTTGGCTCCTGCCGGTGCGCGGCTGCGAGACGCGGTGGCCATCGGGCGGCGGCTTCGACCCGGGCGGCCTTCTATCCCAGCGTGGGGGGAGGGGCAAGCTGCGGCCCGCGCAGGGTCAGCTTGCGAGCCGCCAGCTCCTCGACCGGTGAGTGACCGTTCACTCCAAAACGCTGGCTCACGTGCAGAAACCGAGCGATCACGGATTGCCCGGGGCAAAACTCCCCTCTTCCCGGAGAAGGGGCAAACCAACGGGCCTGGGTCGTATTTGCCCTAGTTGACAAAGGCTACCGACTTTCGGCCTAATGTCCTCACGCCCTTCCGGGGGGGACTTGCCCGGGAAATGTCAACCAGAGGTGGAAGGAGCCGGATGCCGAGATGTTTGAGCCAGCCCAGCAGGGGGAGAACGCAGTGATGGCCGAGGCCGGGCCGATGGCCGGTGAGCGCGCGCTCATGCGCGCCGTGCTCGAGGACGCGATCCGGTGCCTCGTCGGTGAGGTCGGGCCTCGGTACCAGCGCGGGCGGCTCGCCGCGGAGGCGCGGGCGTGGATCGAGGGCGCCGATCCGCACTGGCACTTCTCCTTCGAGAACCTGTGCGATAGCCTCGGGCTCGACTCCGGGCGCCTGCGCGCCCGGCTGCTGCGCGACGCGCCCGTGCCGGTAGCGGTCGACGGGCGCCAGCTCGCCGGGCGCGGCGTCCGGCCGCCCCGGGAGACGCCGGCCGAGGACGAGATCGTGCAGATGATCCGGGCGGGCCGTCCGCTGCGGGTGGTGGCGCAGACCTTCGGCATCAGCGTCTCGAAGGCCTCGATCCTGTCGCGTGGGCTCGCGAGCCGCATGAAGGCGGAGCGCGACGAGGAGATCCGCCGCCTGCGTCTCGACGGCTGGACGCATCGCGCGCTCGGGGCCCGCTTCGCCCTCTCCCGCATCCGTATCATGCGAATCTGCGCGCGCCGCGGCGAGGCGCTGACCGAGGGCCGGACCGCGGCCTGAGCGCGTCCGGACGTCAGCTCCGTTGCGCCGCCGAGGCGGCGAGTATCTCGACCATCATCGGACGGCGCCGCCGGAAGGCGTAGAGCGCGGCCGGCCGGTGCGCCCCGCGCCGCACGCCGCCGGCGCGGGCGAGCAGCCCGAGCGAGAGGACCTTCTTGCGGAAGTTGCGCCGATCGAGCCGGCGCCCGAGGATGGCCTCGTACATCTCCTGCAGCTCGCCGAGCGTGAAGCTCGGCGGAAGGAGCGTGTAGACGAGGTTGGTGTACGCGAGCTTGGCGCGCAGGCGGCCGAGTGCGGTGCGGAGCACGGCATCGTGATCGTAGGCGAGGGGCGGCAGGCGTGCCGCCGGGCACCAGGCGACATCGGGGAACGGCTCGCGCGCCCGACCCGAAGGCGCGCCGTCGGCGCTCCGACCCTGAAAGCGGCCGCCGTGCGGGATGAGAGCGAAGTAGGCGACCGACACGACCCGGCCGTGCGGATCGCGCTCGGGGTGGCCGAAGGTGTAGAGTTGCTCGAGGTAGATGCCGCGCACGCCCGTCTCGGCGGCCAGCAGGCGGCGCGCGGCGCCCTCGAGCGTCTCGTCGGCCAGTACGCGGCCGCCCGGGAACGCCCAGCGCCCGGCGAACACGCCGCGCTGGACGCGCACGAGCAGCGCCTGCAGCGCGCGGTCGAGGACCGTGAACACCGCCACGTCGACCGCGATCGCCGGCGCGGGGTTCACCCGCCCAGCTCGAGCATGCGCTCGAGTGCCGCTGCGGCCCGCACACGCACGTCCTCCGCGACGGTGATCTCCGGGGCCAGGTCGCGGAGCGCGTCGCGCGTCCCCTCGAGGGTGATCATCTTCATGTACTGGCAGAGCTTGCAGCTCTTGTAGAACTTCTTCTCCGGGACCTCGAGCAGCAGGCGGTCCGAGAGCCCGCACTCGGTCACGATCAGGAACTCACGCTCGGGGCTCTCCTTCGCGTAGCGCACCATACCGCTGGTGGAGAGGACGGCGTCGGCGAGGGCGAGCACGTCGGCGCGGCACTCGGGGTGCGCCAGCACGCGCACGTGCGGCAGCGCGCGGCGCACCGCCGCGATCTGCTGCGGGGTGATCTGGTGGTGCACGTAGCAGTTGCCGTCCCAGGCGATGATCGCCTTCCGGGTCCGTGACTGGACGTAGTTGGCGAGGTTCCGGTCGGGCACGAAGAGGATGTGCTCGCTCGGCAGCGCCTCGACGACGCGGACGGCGTTGGAGGAGGTGCAGCACGCGTCGCACTCGGCCTTCACCTCCGCGGTGGTGTTGACGTAGCCGACCACCGCGAGGTCGGGATGGACGGCGCGCAGCTCGGCCTTGCGCGCAGCCAGGTCCTCGGCCGTCACGCTGTCGGCGAGCGAGCAGCCGGCGCGCAGGTCGGGGAGGAGCACCCGCCGCGTGGGGTTCAGGATCTTGGCCGTCTCGGCCATGAAGTGAACGCCGCAGAAGACGATCGTGTCGGCGTCTGTGCGGGTCGCCTGGCGCGCGAGCTCGAGCGAGTCGCCCACGAAGTCGGCCACCTCGAAGATCTCCGGGCGCTGGTAGTTGTGCGCCAGGACGACGGCGTTGCGGGCACGCTTCAGGGAGTGGATCTCGGCGATGGTGTCGGCCAGCGCGGCGCAGCGCGCGGGGCCGTAGTGCAGGTCGCCGAGCGGCGCGAACAGCGCCTCGAGGTCGGGGCCCGTGGGGGCGAGGGTGGTGGCAGCGGGCATGGGCAGCTCGGAGGTTCGTGTATCTCGTACGCATACTCGGCCCTCGCGCCCGCCGTGTCAACCGGGGTCGGGCGGCGGTTGCACGGGCGGGCCGGGCCAGCTAGGGAAGCCCGCGACCAGGAGGCCATGAGCGGGCTCGACGACACGGTGGCGGCGCTGGCCGCCGCGGGGCCGTACCGGGGGCTGGCCGAGCAGGCCCTCGCCGACCAGCCGCTCGCGCGCGCCGACGCGCGCGTCCTGCTCGACAGCTCGGAGGAGGACCTTCCCGCCGTGCTGTGGGCCGCCTTCGCGGCGCGCAGCCGGCACTTCGGCCGGCGCGTCAAGCTGTGCGTGCTCGAGAACGCGCGCAGCGGCCTCTGCCCCGAGGACTGCGGCTACTGCTCGCAGTCCGCGGTGTCGACCGCCGACATCCGGCGCTACCGCCTCCGCCCCGTGGCCGATCTCGTCGCGGGCGCCCGCCGCGCGGTCGCGAGCGGCGCGGGCCGCTACTGCATGGTGGTGAGCGCGCGCGGGCCGAGCGCGTCGGACATCGCGCACTTCGCGGGCGCCGCGCGCGCCATCCGGGCCGAGATGCCCGCGCTCGAGCTGTGCGTCTCGCTCGGCATCATGCAGGAGGGACAGGCGCGCGCGCTCGCCGAGGCGGGGGTCGACTTCGTCAACCACAACCTGAACACGAGCCGCCGCTTCTACCCGGCGATCTGCAGCACGCACACCTACGACGACCGCACGGCGACCGTGCGCAGCAGCGCCCGCGCCGGGCTCGGCGCCTGCTCCGGCGTCATCATCGGCATGGGGGAGACGCACGAGGACCTGATCGACGTCGCGGCCGAGTTGCGCGCGCTCGCGGTCGCCTCGCTGCCGGTCAACTTCCTCCACCCCATCGAGGGCACGCCGCTCGGCGAGCGGCCCACGCCGCCGGCGGCCGATTGCCTGCGCGCGCTGGCGCTCTTCCGGCTCACCAACCCGCGCGCCGAGATCCGGGCCGCGGGCGGGCGCGAGCGCGCGCTCGCCGGGGCCCAGGGCCTGGCCCTCTTCGCCGCGAACTCCATCTTCGTGGGGGGCTACCTCACCACGCCCGGCGAGGGTCCCGCGGACGCGCTCGCCATGATCCGCGCGCTCGGCTTCGAGGCGGAGGGCGAGGGGCGTCACGCCATGGACAGAGCGGCGCAAATGTGATGTGAGGCAGTCGCCGAGGTTCCCGAGGAACATCCCGAGCAGGGGGTGGGCATGCAAGAACGGCTGGCGCGGCGCTTCCACGCGCGTGAAGAGGACGAGGAAAAGGACAAGGATATCGACGACCTCGAGGACGAGGACCTCGATGAGGACGATGACCTCGAGGACGACGACGACTTGGACGAGGACGACGACGAGGAGGAAGAGGAGGAAGAGGCTCGGGGCGCTAGGCCCCGGCCACCGTCATGCGCGCGATCTTGAGCGTCGGCGCGGCGATCGCGGAGCGCAACCGGAGGTCGCTCCCCACCATCTCGATGTCGCGCAGCATGCCGCGCAGGTTCCCCGCGATGGTGAGTTCCTCGACGGGGTGAGCGAGCTCGCCGTTCTCGATCCACAGCCCGACCGCGCCGCGTGAGTAGTCGCCGGTCACCGGGTTCACCCCGAAGCCGATCAGCTCGGTCACGTAGAGCCCCGAGCGCACCGACGCGATGATCGCCTCCGGCGCGTGCGGGCCCGGCTCGAGGACGAAGTTCGTGGGCGCCACGCCAGGCGCGTCGCCCACGCTGCGCGCCGCGTGCCCCGTGGTTCTGAGCCCGAGGCGGCGCGCCGAATACGAGTCGAGGAGGTAGCTCCTGAGCACGCCGCGCTCGACCACGACCCGGCGCTCTTGCCGCACCCCCTCGCCGTCGAACGGCCGCGACGCCGGGCCGGCGGGCCGGAGCGGGTCGTCGACCACGGTGACGGCGTCCGAGGCGACCTGCTCGCCCAGGCAGTCGAGCAGGAACGACATGCGCCGGTAGAGCGCCGAGCCGGCGATGGCGCCCGCCAGGTGGCGGAGGAGGCTCGCCGCGGTCTCGGGGTCGAAGACGACCGGGCACGTGCAGGTGGAGGGGCGGCGCGCGCCCAGCCGGCGGAGCGCGCGGCGCGCCGCCTCGCGGCCGACCTCCGCGGGCGGCTCGAGAGCGGCGAGCTTCCGGTGCGCCGTGTACCACGAGTCGCGCTGCATGCCGCCGTCGCGCGTGGCGACCGGCACGACGGCCAGGCTCGCGGAGGAGCCGGCATAGGCGCCGGCGAAGCCGAGGCTCGACGCGTACGCGACCAGCCCGGCGTCGGCGCCGAACTCGGCGCCCTCGGAGTTGGTGATCTCGGGCGCGGCGGCGAGCGCGGCGGCCTCGGCGTCCCGCGCCCAGGCGAGCGCCTGCTCGGGCTCGAGCCGCTCGATCGCCGGATCGTGCAGGTCCAGGTCCGGCTGCGCCCCGGCGAGCTCGGCGGGGTCCGGCAGGCCGGCGTGCGGATCGGGAGTGGTCGTGCGCGCGAGCGCGACCGCGTCGCGGGCGAGCGCGGCGAGCCCCTCGGGGGTGAAGTCGGCGGTCGACACGATTGCGGTCGCGTTGCCGACGAAGACGCGCAGCCCGGCGCGCCGCTGGCGCGCGCGCGCGAGCTTCTCCACTTCGCCCAGGCGCACGCCGACCGCGAGCCCGTCACTCTCGACCGCCAGGGCGTCGGCGGCGCGCGCGCCGGCCGCGCGCGCGCGCGCGACCAGGTCGTACGCCAGCTCCCGCGGGTCGATGTCGCCGCGCGCGCGAGCGCTCTCGTCGTGCGCGCTCACGGCCGCGTGCCGCCCACGGTGAGGCCGTCGATGCGCACCGTCGGCAGGCCGACCCCGACCGGCACCGACTGCCCGTCCTTGCCGCAGGTGCCGATGCCCTCGTCGAGCCGCAGGTCCGCGCCCACGCGCGTGATGCGCGTGAGCACGTCGGGCCCGTTGCCGATGAGCGTCGCGCCGCACACCGGCCGCGTCACCTTGCCGCCCTCGATCAGGTACGCCTCGCTCGCCGAGAAGACGAACTTCCCGCTCGTGATGTCCACCTGCCCGCCGCCGAAGTAGACCGCGTAGAGGCCGCGGTCGACCGAGCGGATGATGTCCTCGGGCGCGTCCTCGCCGGCCAGCATGAAGGTGTTGGTCATGCGCGGCATGGGGAGGTGCGCGAAGCTCTCGCGCCGGCCGTTGCCGGTGGGCGGCATGCGCATGAGCGCCGCGTTGAGCCGGTCCTGGAGGTAGCCGCGCAGGATGCCGCGCTCGATCAGCACCGTGCGCTGCGTGGCCGTGCCCTCGTCGTCGACGTTGAGCGAGCCGCGGCGGCTGGCGAGCGTGCCGTCGTCGACCACCGTGCACAGCTCCGAGGCGACGCGCGTGCCGATGCGGTCGGTGAAGGCGGACACGCGCTTGCGGTTGAAGTCGCCCTCGAGGCCGTGGCCGATCGCCTCGTGCAGGAGGACGCCCGGCCAGCCCGGGCCGAGGACGACCGTCATCGTGCCCGCGGGCGCGGCCGCGGCCTCCAGGTTGGTGAGCGCCTGCCGGGCCGCCTCGCGCGCGAAGCGCTCGGCGCGGCCGTCGAGCAGGGTGTCGAACACGAAGCGCCCGCCGCCCCCGTAGCTGCCCTGCTCGCGCCGGCCGCCGCGCTCCGCGATGCAGGTGACGCTCAAGTGCACGAGCGGCCGCACGTCGCCCACCACCGCGCCCGCGGAGGTGACGACCAGGATGACGCGGTACTCGAGCCCGATGCCGGCGAGCACGTTGGTGATGGAGGGGTCGATGGCGCGCGCGGCCGCGTCGAGGCGCTGGAGGAGCGCCACCTGGTCCGCGGGCGGCGTGTCGATGGGCGGGCGGGCGACCGGGTAGAGGTCGTGCGCGGCGGCGGCCGCGCGCGTGGCGGGGAGCGCGGCCGTCGCGCTGTGCTCGTCGGCGATCGCCCGGGCCGTGCGCGCCGCCAGCTCGAGCCGCTCGAGCGAGACCTCGTCGGAGTGCGCGTAGCCGCTGCGCGCGCCGGCGACCACGCGCACGCCCACGCCCTGGCTCACGTTGCGCGTGGCCTTCTTCACCACGCCCTCCTCGAGCGACGCGGTCTGGTTCACGCGGAACTCGAAGTAGAGGTCGGCGAAGTCGGCGCGCCGCTCGAGCGCCGTGCCCAGGATGCGCTCGAGCGCGCGGTCGGAGAGCCCGAAGCGCTCGTGGAAGAACCGCTCGGGCCGCACCACCTCCATGCCCCCGACGGTACCAGACGGTCCGCCGGCGCGCCACCGCGTGCGCGTCGACCAAAATAGCTATGGACAGCCGTCCGAGCAGGTGACATAAGGGAAAGGTTCATCCGCTGCATGGCTACCGTCGCCAGCCGCGGCGCTCTGACGAGCCTGCTCGGGGCGCTCGACCGCCCGGGGCCGCTCATCATCTTGCCGCACGACAACCCCGATCCGGACGCGCTCGCGAGCGCAGCCGCGCTCAAGTTTCTGACCGCGAGGCTGTCCAGGAAAGAGGCGCTGATCGGCCTCGGCGGCATCGTCGGGCGGGCCGAGAACCGCGCCATGCTCACCTACCTGAACATCACGCTCGTGCCGGTGGGCGAGGTGGCGTTCGACGGTGACACCGCCGTCGTGCTGGTCGACACGCAGCCCGGCCGCAGCAACAACTCGCTGCCCGAGGGCGTCGTACCGGTCGCCGTGATCGACCATCACCCGGCGTACGACGACTACCGCCGGGTCCCCTTCCTCGACCTCCGCGACCAGTACGGGGCGACCTCGACCATCGTGACCGAGTACCTGCGCGAGTCGAAGCTCGTGCCCGAGGCGAAGATCGCGACCGCGCTCTTCTACGGCATCGCCGCCGAGACGCAGGACCTCGGGCGCGAAGCGACGGCGGCCGACATCGAGGCGAGCCATTTCCTCTACCCGTACACCAACAAGCGCCGGCTGGCGAAGATCGAGAACGCGCGCGTGCCGCGCGAGTACTTCCGCGTCTTCCGCGAGGCGATCGAGCGCGCCACGCTCTACGACAAGGTCGTCGTCTCGATGCTCGGCGAGGTGCAGTACCCCGACATGGTGGCGGAGGTGGCGGACTTCCTCCTCCGCCTCGACCAAGTGGAGTGGGCGGCGGCGATCGGCACCTTCGGGAGCTGCCTCCACTGCTCGGTCCGCACCATCGACCGCGAAGTGAACGCCGGCGATCTCCTCCAGCGCGTGCTCGGCAGCCGCTCGGCCGGCGGCCACGACATGATCGCGGGCGGCCGCCTGCACGTCGGCGACGACCCGGCGGCGCGCGAGCGCGCCGCGGCCATGGTGCGGGACCGCCTCCTCGGCGCGCTCGGCGTCGATCCGGCGGTCGGGCAGCCGCTGGTGGGCTGAGGCGGGCGCGCCGGATTGCGGCGCCCGCGCCCCCGAGGCACGATGTGTCCGTGCCTTCGGCCATCGACATCATCAAGCGCCGGCTCAAGGAGGACCGCGTCCCCGACGCGCCCGACGAGATCGGCGAGAAGAAGAAGCGGCCGCGCGAGGTCGCCTTCATGGACGTGAACCTCTGCTGGCCGTGCGGCAAGTGCCCGGAGTTCTGTCCGGTCGCGTGCATCGAGTACCTGGCGCCGGGCAGCCTGCCCGGCCGCGGCCAGCAGCCGGTCCAGGATCGCTTCCAGGAGTGCATCGGCTGCTACATCTGCGTCGAGGTGTGCGCGCTCCTGACCGACTACGACGCCGTCCGGATGTACGACGTCGATCTCGTCGAGCAGCTCCTCGGCGCCGAGGTCGGCGACCGGAAGCCCGTCCACTACATCCCGGCCGAGGCCTACGAGGAGTACTTCTCCGAGGGCGGCGGGCGCAGCGTGCGCCACCTCGGCAAGGGCTCGCGCATCCGCGACAAGATGAACGCCGAGGAGCGCGCGATCATCGCGCGCGAACGGGGTTGAGCAAGGCCTGGGTCAGGCGGCGAGAGCCGCCCCGATCTCCGCGACCACGCCGCTGTCCGTCTCTCTCGCTCGCGCCGCCTCGAGCGCGCGCCGCGCGCGCGCACCGCCCAGGCGGCCGAGGGCCCACGCTGCGTGCGCGCGCACCAGCGGCTCGGGATCGGCGAGGGCGGCGGCGAGGGGGGGCACGGCGTCGGGGTTCTCGCTGTTTCCGAGCGCCACCGCCGCGTTGCGGAGGAGCCCGCGCCGCTTCGCGCGCGCGACGGCCGTCCTCCCGAAGCGCGCCCGAAAACCCGCCTCGTCGAGCGCGAGCAGCGAGGGCAGGTGCGGCGCCAGCTCCTCCCGGCCGGCCGCGTCGCGCGCGTCGCCGTTCCACGGGCACGCCTCCTGGCAGAGGTCGCAGCCGAAGACCCAGTTGTCGAGGCGCGGGCGCAGCTCGGCCGGGATCGCGCTCCGGTGCTCGATGGTGAGGTAGGAGAGGCAGCGGCGGGGGTCGATCGTGTAGCCGGGGCCGAGGGCGCCGGTCGGGCAGGCGGCGTGGCAGCGGCTGCAGGTCCCGCAATGGTCGGCGGGCAGCGGTGCCGGTGCGAGCTCGAGGTCCGTGAACAGCTCGGCCAGGAAGAAGTACGAACCGGCAGCGCGGTCGAGGAGCAGCGTGTGCCTGCCGATCCAGCCGAGGCCGGCGCGCATGGCCCACTCGCGCTCGAGCACCGGGCCGGTGTCGACGTAGCCCTCGAAGCGCGCGCCGGGGAAGGCCGCCGCGAGGCGCGCGGCGAGCGCGTCCAGGAGCGCGCCCACGCGCGCGTGATAGTCCTGGCCGAGCGCGTAGGCGGCGATCCGGCCGGTGAGCGTCACGCGCCAGTCGGAGGCCGGCGGGGGCGGCGGGCGGTAGGCGAAGGCGAGCGAGATGACGGCGCGCGCCCACGGCCGCACGGAGCGCGGGTCGATCCGCTCCGCGGTGCGCCTCGCCAGATAGCCCATCTCGCCGGCGCGTCCCTCCGCGAGCCAGGCCTCGAGGAAGGGGCCCACCGGAAGCGGGCCGAGCGGCGCCGTGCCGGCGCGGGAGAATCCCAGCGTGCGCGCCGCGGCCGCGATCGTCGCCTCGCGGGAGCGCATGACGCCCTGGTTTAGCACGCGACTGAGGCCGTCAGAAGTCTGGCTCCGGTGTCAGCGGGCCCGCCGGCGGCCGCGCGTCCCGGCAGCGCGCGCCACGCCCTGCAACGATAGCCGCGCGTGGTACATGCCTTGCTCCCGTGCACCCTCCGTGCGGCGGGTACGCGGTGCGGGATGCTGTGGTGCCCTGGTGCTGGTGCTGGTGGTGGTGGTGGTGGTGGCGGGGACGGCCAGGGCGGAGGAGGACGGCCCGCTCGCGCGCGACGCGCCGGAGGGACCGGGCCGGGAGGCCCGGTCTCTCCGCGCGCCGGCCAGCGACACGCTGCTCGGGGACCCCTTCAACATCATCGGATAGCGCCCGGGCGCGCGCCCCCACAGTCACGAATTGCGGCCTGTGGCGGCCCCGCGAGGCAAAGTCCTGACCGCCCGGCTGCCCAGCTCGCGGCGGGGCGGGTCACCTCTGGTGGCACATCGGTTGCTCCCCTTGGCCCACGCCGGAGGGCCGTGGGTGGCCGGGGAGAGGAGGCGGACGGACGTGCAAGCGGCGCGAGGCGGCAGGCGGAGGACGCCGCAGGGCAGGGCGATCCTGCGCGCGGAGCCCGTCCACCGAGCGGAGTTCCGGTGAGCGGCATCCTCTCAGAGGAGGAGGGCGCCGCGCTCTGCCCGGGTCGCACCTGGCCGCCAGCCGCTGCATCCCGCCGGCGACGCCGCACCGGCCCGCGCGCTGCCTCTTGGCCGCATGAGGGGGGAAGACCCGCGGCGCGCCTGCGCGTGATCGCAGTGGCGAGCGGGAAGGGCGGCGTGGGGAAGACCAGCGTGACCGCCAACCTGGCCGTCGCGCTGGCGCGGCAGGGAGAGCGAGTGTGCGTGCTCGACGCGGACCTGGGGCTCGCGAACCTGGACCTGCTCCTCGGGCTCTCGCCCAGGCTCTCGCTCCTCGACGTGCTGCGCGGCGAGCGCCGCCTGACCGAGGTGATCGTCGACGGGCCGGCGGGCGTGCGCGTCATCCCGGCGGCGAGTGGCTGCGAGGAGCTGACCGCCCTCGGACCCGCCGAGCGCCTGCGCCTCCTCGACGAGGTCGACGCGCTCGACCAGGCGCTCGACGTGCTCCTGGTGGACGCGGCCGCGGGCATCTCGTCCAACGTGCTCCATTTCACCGCCGCCGCGGCCGACGCGCTCCTCGTCATCACGCCCGAGCCCACCGCTTTGACCGACGCCTACGCGCTCATGAAGGTGCTCGCCGCGCGCTACGGGCGGCGCGAGTTCCTGATCGCCGTCAACATGGCGGCGGGCGCGGTCGATGCCGAGGCGGCCTTCGCGCGCCTGGCGCGTGTGGCCGAGCGCTTCCTCCGCGTCCGCGTCGAGTACCAGGGCTACGTGCCCTATGACGACGCCGTACGGCGCGCGGTGCGCGAGCAGCTCCCGGTGCTGCTCGCCGCGCCCGGAGCGCCGGCGAGCCAGGCGCTCGTGCAGCTCGCCGCGCGCCTCGCGACACGCCCGCCGTCGGCGCCGACTGGCGGCGTGCAGTTCTTCTTCCGGCGGCTTCTCGGCGAGGGGAGGCGATCATGATGGGGACGGGACACGGCGCCGCGCGCCGGCGCGCGGGGCGGGCCGCCACGGCCTACGCGCCGCTCGCCGGGAACCGGGAGGACGTGCTGCGCCGCCACCTGCCTCTCGTGCGACGCGTGGTACAGCGCCTGGCGGCGCGCAAGCCGCCGCACATCGAGCTCGACGATCTGGTTTCGTGGGGCATCGTCGGCCTCCTCGATGCCATCGGCAAGTATGATCCGAGGAAGGAGGCGTCGTTCTCCACCTACGCGCAGTTCCGCATCCGCGGCGCGATCCTGGACCATCTGCGCTCGCTCGACTGGGTGCCGCGCAGCGTGCGGCAGAAGGCGAGCCTGATCGAGAAGACGGCGCACACGCTCGAGGGCGCGCTCGGCCGGCCGCCGAGGGAGGAGGAGATCGCGCGCGAGCTCGGGCTCTCGCTCGAGACCTACCAGGAGCTGCTCGCCCGCATCGGCGAGATGAGCCTCTTCAGCCTCGAGGACCTCGGCTTCGGACGCGGCGAGGAGCGCCTGAACCTGGAGCGCCGCTTCGAGGAGGACGAGGAGGATCCGCTCGGGGCGCTGCTCACGCGGGAGCGCGTCGATCTGGTCGCCGCGGCGATCGCGCGCCTGCCGGAGCGCGAGAAGCTGGTGATCACGCTCTACTACCACGAGGAGCTCACCATGAAGGAGGTGGGCGCCGTGCTCGGGTTGACGGAGTCGCGCGTCTCGCAGCTCCACTCGCAGGCGATGCTGCGCTTGAAGGTGCCGCTCAGCCATCACTTCGGCGACCGGCACGACGAGCAGGAGCGGTGATGCCGAGCCCGACCGGGGACGGCCTGGTGCCGAGGGAGCTCAAGATCCCGAACTGCGCTGCCGATACACCGTTGGGGAACCGGCAGGCCGCCGTCCGGGGCTTGAGCGATGAAGGTCAATGACCCGAAAGTCCCGCTGCATCCGCCACTTGGCGGCACAAACGGGCTCGCCGGGCTGGCGAGCGAGGAGGGCTCCCTCGATCGCCTGCGCGAGGAGAAGGTGACGGGGCTGCGTGCCCTGATGGCCACGGGCACCTACAGCGCCAACGTCCAGGACGTGGCGCGCCGGTTCCTGCGCGAGCTGCTCGAGGAGCTGCTCGCCGGCCGGGTCTAGGGCGCGGCGCGCGTCCGGCCGACGATCCGGCCCGGGATGGGGAGAGCGATGCTGGTCCTGACACGGAAGTTGGGCGAGGTGATCCGGGTCGGCGACGCCGTCACGGTGCACGTCCTCGAGGTGCGGGGCAACCAGGTGCGGCTCGGCGTGGAAGCGCCCGCCGACGTGCGCATCTACCGCGAAGAGATCTACCGCGCGATCCTTGAGGCGGGCGAGAGCCCGCACCCCATTCGCCCGGGCGGCCGCGCCCCCCGGTTACAAAAATAGCTCGCGGCGTACAGCTTTGTCCGGCAGCGCGCTCGCGGCGCGCCGGCGCCGGCCTGCATCGTGCCCCCGGAACGTCAGACTTACCGCAAGCTTGAGGGCAATTTCCTGACCCTGGTCGGGGCCGACACCGCATCGGGCGTGGCGCTTGCTTCCTCTTCCCCCGGGCGCGGCCCGAAGCGCGCAGCGGGGGGTCCATGGAGAACGTCCGGTTCGAGCCACAGCAGTTGGAGGACGAGCCACTCGGGTTCGAGGGCATCATCGGCCGCCACCCGAGCATGGAAGACATCTTCGAGGTGATCCGCCGGGTGGCGCCGACGGACGCCACCGTGCTGATCGCGGGCGAGAGCGGCACCGGCAAGGAGCTGGTCGCGGCCGCGCTGCACCGGCTCTCGGCGCGCGCCGCGGGCCGCTTCGTGCCCGTCCACTGCGGCGCCATCCCGGAGGAGCTGCTGGAGAGCGAGATGTTCGGGCACGAGCGCGGCGCGTTCACGGGCGCGGTCGCGAGCCGCCTGGGCCGCTTCAAGCTCGCTGACCAGGGCACCATCTTCCTCGACGAGATCGGCGAGATGAGCCCGAAGCTCCAGGTGAAGCTGCTGCGCGTGCTCGAGGACGGGCGGTTCGAGTCGGTCGGCAGCGTGGTCACGCAGCAGGTCGACGTGCGGATCATCGCGGCGACCAATCGCGCCCTGGACGAGGCGGTCACGGCAAAGCAGTTCCGCGAGGATCTCTTCTACCGCCTGCGTGTGGTGCCGATCGAGATGCCGCCGCTCAGGCGCAGACGGGAAGACATTCCGCTCCTCGTGCGAGGGACGCTCGCCCAGCTCGCGGAGAAGGGCCTGCCGCGTTTCGACGTCACCCCGGCCGCCCTCGCGGCGCTCGAGCGCTACTCATGGCCGGGCAACGTGCGCGAGCTTCGCAACTTGCTCGAGCACATGGTCGTCCTCGGACGGCCCGAGCGCGTGATCGAGGTCCACGACCTCCCGCCGCACGTGATCGCCGCCCAGGAGTCGGGCGAGGCGCAGGCGGCGATGCCGTGGCAGTTCGGCCCGGCGGGCATCGACTTCTACCGCGAGATGGAGGCGATCGAGGACCGCATCATCGCCCAAGCGCTCCGGCTCTCGGGCGGCAACAAGAAGGAGGCGGCGCGGCTTCTGCGCGTGAACCGGACCACGCTCCTCGAGAAGCTGAAGCGCAAGCGGGCGCAGGGGGGCGCGCTCGCGGCCCTTCTCGGCGCGCCGCGGGGGACGGAGGTCGTGGGAGGACACGGATGGATCGAGGGCTGAGCAGCCACCAGCGCTCGCTCCGCGGCTCGGCGGCCGCGCGCGCCGCGCTGCACAAGGCATCGGGTCTGACCGCCCGCGTCCTCGTGGTCGACCACCTCGGCAGCGCGCGCTCGCCGCTCGCCGGGGTGCTGCGCGGCGCGGGTTACGACGTCGTGCTGGTCGGGAGCGGGCCGGCCGCCCTCGCCGCGCTCGAGCAGGAGGGCGCGGACGTCCTCCTCACGGATCTCTACATGCCCGAGATGACCGGCTGGGACCTGACGCGGGTCGTGCGGGCGCGCGGCATCGCCGGCACGCGCGGTAGGCCCCTCTGCGTGGGCCTCTACTCCGCGGTCCTGAGCGGTGTGAGCCGCGCACTGCTCGCGCGCGCCCAGGTCGACTTCGCGATCACCAAGCCGGGCGACCCCGAGACCATCCTCGAGGCGGTCGAGCGCGCGCTCGCGTGGGCCGAGGTGGCGTAGCGGGTAGGTCGCCCCGGGGATCGAGGACCCCTCACCCGTTTTTCTCGGCGGGCTCCCCCTTTTTTCTGCGCCGAAAGCGCCCGCGCGGTGAGGAAGAAGCGAGCGAAACGTGCTTCGATCACCGCGGGATGGAGCGCATCCGAGTGTTGCTGGTCGACGATCACACGATCGTCCGTCAGGGGCTGCGCTGCATCCTCGCCACCGACGAGGAGATCGAGGTCGTCGGCGAGGCCGGTGACGGGCGCAGCGCGGTCGATCTCGCCGAGCGGCTGCGGCCCGACGTGGTGGTGATGGACCTGACGCTCCCCGAGCTGAACGGGATCGAGGCCACGCGGCGCATCTACAAGCAGGAGAAGGACGCCAAGGTGCTCATCCTCACCATGCACACCGACCGCATGTTCGTCCGCCAGAGCCTGAAGGCGGGCGCGCGCGGCTACCTGGTGAAGGACGCCGAGGACACCGATCTCGTGAAGGCGGTCAAGGTGATCGGCCGCGGCGGCTCGTTCTTCAACGCCGAGGTCTCCCGCATGCTGCTCAGCGACTACCTGGGGGAGCGACCGCCGGGGGACGACGACGACCTCACGCGTCTCACGGGGCGGGAGCGCGAGATCCTCCAGCTCATCGCCGAGGGGCGCACGAACGCCGAGATCGCCGCCACCCTCTCGCTCAGCCAGAACACGGTCGAGACCCACCGCAAGCAGATCATGAAGAAGCTCGACCTCCACAAGACGGCCGAGCTGGTCCGCTTCGCGCTGCGCAAGCAAGTGGTGAACTGAGCTGCGCGCTCGCCCGGCGCCGCCGTGACCCGGCGCGGCGCGTCAGTTGGCTCCCCTTCGTCAGGTCAGGTATCTCCCCCCGTTCCCCACACTCGCGTCCCGTCGCAGATCCGGAGCGATGATAGCGCAGACCGCAACGCATCTAGCTGGCCAGAAGCCCTACCGTAACATTAGTCTTGACGCGGCGACCCGCGCGTGTTGTTGCACAATCATGTGCTTTGCCCGGCTCCGTGCGCCGGGCTTGGCAGTTGACGAGAACGTTTGCCTCATAGCTGACCGCCGTGAGTCCGGTACGCATGCCCGCGCTGAGCCCCAGCACCCTCCCCGCACTCGCGGTAGATGCGCGGCCGTCCGCGCGGGGCAAGTTCATCTTCGTCGGCGATGACAAGCTATATGTCCGCGGCGTGACCTATGGGACGTTCCGGCCCGACGAGGATGGTCACGAATATCCCGCCGCGGACGTCGTCGAGCGAGATTTCGCTCACATGGCGGCATGCGGCCTGAACGCGGTCCGCACCTACACGGTACCGCCGCCCTGGCTGCTGGACTGTGCCTGGAGGCATGGCCTCCGCGTCATGGTGGGTCTGCCCGTGGAACGATACGTCGGCTTCCTGGCCGACAAGAAGGACGGCCTCGATCGGCTGGTGGCGGTCGTGCGCGCCGGGGTGCGCGCCTGCCGGGGCCATCCCGCGGTCCTCTGCTACGCGATCGGCAACGAGATCCCGGCTGCCATCGTGCGCTGGCATGGCCGCCGACGCATGGTCGGCCTCATCGAGCGGCTCTACCGGGCGGCAAAGGCCGAGGATCCCGCCGGGCTCGTCACCTACGTGAACTACCCCTCCAGCGAGTATCTGCAGCTGCCCTTTCTCGACCTCGTTTGCTTCAATGCGTACCTGGAGTCGCAGGAGCGCTTCGCCGCCTACCTCGCGCGGCTGCAGAACATCGCGGGCGATCGTCCCCTGATCATGAGTGAGATCGGGCTCGACAGCCTACGGCACGGCGAGAGCACGCAAGCGAGGGTCCTCGAATGGCAGACTCGAACGGCGTTCGCGTCGGGGTGCGCGGGCGCCTTCGTCTATGCCTGGACCGACGAGTGGTACCGGACGGGCGAGGACGTCGATGACTGGGCCTTCGGTCTGACACACCGCGACCGGCGGCCCAAGAAGGCCCTGGCCACCGTCTGCGGGGCGTTCGCCGAGGCGCCGTTCCCGCCGGACCGGCCCTGCCCCCGCGTCAGCGTGGTGGTCTGCACTTACAACGGGGGGAGGGTGATCCGCGACTGCCTCGAAGGCCTCCGGAGACTGGACTACCCGAACTTCGAAGTCATCGTGGTCAATGACGGATCGACCGACACCACGGCGGCGGTGCTCAGGGAGTACGATTACCGGGTGATCACCACCGAGAATCGCGGCCTGGGCAGCGCCCGGAATACCGGCATGGAAGCGGCCACCGGGGAGATCGTCGCCTATATCGACGACGATGCCTATCCCGACCCGCACTGGCTTTCCTACCTTGCCGCCGCGTTCTGCAGCACGACGCATGCAGCGGTTGGCGGCCCGAACATCGGACCCCCCGGCGACGGGCGGTTCGCCGCGAGCGTTGCCAATGCGCCGGGCAACCCCACTCACGTGCTCGTGTCCGATCAGGAAGCGGAGCACATTCCAGGGTGCAACATGGCCGTCCGCAAGGCCTGCCTCGAGGCGGTGGGCGGTTTCGATCCTCAATTCCGTGTCGCCGGAGACGATGTCGACCTGTGCTGGCGGCTGCGGGAACGCGGCGAGACGTTGGGATTCAGCCCGGCGGCCATGGTCTGGCACCATCGCCGCAACTCGGTGCGCGCGTTCTGGAGACAGCAGCTGGGCTACGGCAGGTCCGAGGGGCTCCTGGAGAGAAAGTGGCCGGAGAAGTACAACGTCGCCGGCCACATCAGCTGGTCCGGCCGGGTCTACGGCAAGGGGCTCGCACACGCGCTGGGCCGGCCGAGCCGCATCTATTACGGCACGTGGGGCAGCGCGCCGTTCCAGCCTCTCTGCGAACCTCCGGCGGGCGGCCTCCTGTCGCTGGCCCTGATGCCGGAGTGGTACCTGGTGATCATCACCCTCATCGCGATCTCAGCGCTCGGGACCCTGTCGACGCCCCTGCTATTCGCCTTGCCGGTGGCGGCCTGCGCAGTCGCCCTTCCTCTCCTCCAGGCCGGCCTGAGCGCGGCCCGGGCTCCGTTCGCGGGCGCGCCCCGATCCAGCGCCTGGGAGATGTTCAGGCTGCGTGGCCTGACGGCATTCCTCCATCTGCTCCAGCCCTTGGCCCGCCTGCGCGGTCGACTGGCCGGCGGCCTCACGCTCTGGCGGCGGGGCCGTATGTCTGGGCTCGCGTTTCCCCGGCCGCGCACGTTCAGGGTCTGGACCGAACGGTGGCGGGCGCACGAGGAGCGGCTGCGGTCCCTCAAAGTGGCCCTGTGCGCAAACCGCGCCATCGTTCAGGCCGGGGGCGACTATGACCGCTGGGACCTCGAGATACGGGGTGGGATGTTCGGAGCCACCCGCGTGCTCATGGCGGTCGAAGAGCACGGCCACGGGAGGCAGCTCCTGCGGCTCCGCACGTGGCCGCGGTGCTCGCCCATGGGAGTCGCGCTGACCCTCGTGTTCGCCGCCCTTTCCACCACCGCAGCGATCGACCCCTCCTGGCCAGCCTGCGCCATCCTCGGCGTGGCGGCTCTGCTGGCGGCGGTGCGCACCGTGCAGGAGTGCGCTGCCAGCACGGCCGCGATCCTTCGCACGCTCGGGCCATCAGGCGCCGAAGGCCTCTGATGGCCCATACCGATCTTGCCCTCTACCG
>Ga0209266_1001138_pt1 | contig 18200 bp, 11 predicted proteins | sample GraSoiAngelo_132_FD_185889 | JGI IMG/M metagenome (GOLD analysis project Ga0209266, IMG submission 185889) | Grasslands soil microbial communities from the Angelo Coastal Reserve, California, USA - 14_0929_02_40cm (SPAdes) (version 2) | ecosystem: Environmental > Terrestrial > Soil > Grasslands ...
CGATCCATGTCCGTCCCTGAGGCGAACGTGATCGAGATCTCCGTCGCGCCGCGGATCGTGTGCGATCGCACCCGCGTGACGCCCGCCACGATGCTCACTGCTTCCTCGAGGGGTCGCGTGACGCTGAAGACCACTTGCCGGGCCCCAAGGGTAGAGCCCTGCGCGACAACCGTAATGCGAAAGAAGCGCAGCTCCGGATAGATCGCCGACGGCAGCCGTAGCGCTGCCCAGATGCCCGCCGCGCTTAGAATCGCGACGATCAGATAAATGAAACGCCGCTGTCGGTTCAATACGTCGAACAGCGTCACGGACTTTTGGTACCGATCTTTGCGCTGTCCGTCACGCCATATGCACCGGTCGTGACCACCGTCTCACCGGCGGAGAGGCCACTGACGATCTCGGCGCGCGCTTCGGTGCGCGCGCCGACGGTGACTGGGCGGGCGTGCGCGATTCCGGCGGAGTCCACCACGTAGACGCGGAACCCTTCCCCTTCCGGAACGAGTGCTTCGATCGGAACGGTGACCGCGTTGGCATGGGCGCCGGTCACGATTCGCCCGAACACCGATTCGCCAAGTCGCAGGGGTCGCGCGGACGAATCTTTCGGACTTGGCCGAGGACGAGCCCGGATACCCACGGCGCGGGAGGCGGAATCCACGGCCACCGCAACGCTCACCACCGTCGCGGATCCCAGCGATTCTCCTTGCGTTCCCTCGCCGCTGCTCAGCGCGAGCGTGTCACCGACGTGAATCCGCGCGGCCTCTGACGGCGAAACGTTGAACAGGAGATCAAGGGCGCGCGGATCGGCGATCTGTACGAGGGCTTGGCTTTGATCGACGGATGCGCCCAAAACGGCGCTCATCTGCGTAACGACACCATTGATTGGAGCGCGCAACGTCGCGAGCTCCTGCGAGCGGCGCGCGGTGACGGCCGCGGCCTGCGCGGCGGCAAGATCCGCGGCGGCTTGGTCGGCATCTTTTTGTGGCAGAATGCCGGCCTGGGCAAGGCGGGTGGCCCTCGCGTACGCTCGCTCGGCGTTCGAGAGCGCGGCGCCGGCGCTTTGCGCCGCGGCGTCGAACGGCGCATGCTCGAACGCGACCAGGGAATCGCCCTTCGCGACTCGTTGGCCGACAACCACGAAGACCCGCGCCACGCGAGTGGGACCCGGCGCGGCCATTGCCGCAAACCGATCCGGTCGCACACCGACCGTGCCGATTGCGTTCACGGTCTGAGGGAAAACCTGAACCGCGGCGACCGCCGTTCCCACACCGGTGACTGCGGGCGCTTCGCTGCCTTTGCACCCCCCCCCCCACGCGACGAGCATTGTGAGAAGCGTGGCGCGTGCGATTCGCATCACGGCTCCTCCGGACTGGTCGTGAGCCAGCGCAGCGTGCGAGCGGCGGCATCCGCGGCCGCGAGATCGTCGATGTAGCGGGCTAGAATCTCGCGCGCATTGCGCTGCGCTTCGAGGACATTCGCCAGGGCGATCGCGCCTTCGCCGTAGGCCCGGAGCGACATAGCGGCAACTCGGTCGGCGCTGGCAACGAGCGCTGCGGAGCGACGCAGCCGATCGCGTGCCGCGACCAGTTCCCGGCGCGCGCGCGATACGGCCGCGTCGGTTTCACGGCGCGTCAGGTCGAGCTCCGCGTTCGCACGATCCCGCTCTGCGATCGCGCGCGTGACTTCGCCGCCGCTCCAGTTGAACAGCGGCAGTGGGAGGGAAAAGCCGATGACCGGCAGGAGCTGATTGGGGTTCGGACTGCTTGGATCGCCCTTGTCGACTCCGAACTGGAAGCTCGGCGCAAACCGGCTGGCGCGAGCGAGCGTCAACGATCGGTCCGCGGAACGCAGGGAGGCCGCGGCGGCCGCAACCGGCAGGAACTCACGTCCGTGCGTTGCTGCGTCAACTGAGTCCGGCGGCGCAGCCAGCGAATCGGCAAGCGCCATTGCTGGCGCATCACCGGTAAGTCCCATCTGCAGTTGCAGCGACAGGAGCACGCTGAGTGACGCCAACGAGTCGTCGAGCGCGACATTCTCCAGCTGTCCGGCATTCACGGCGGCGAGCCGAACATCTAACTCGCTGACGTCGCCGACGTCGCGCCGCAGCTCCGCGACCTTGAGCAGGCTGTCGGCGTCGGCCGCGGTGCGGCGCGAGAGCCGCGCATGCAGCGCGGCCGCGAGGCTGCGCGAGTAGGTTGTGTCGACGTCGAAACGGATGGCGGCGCGCTCGAACGCAAACCGGTAGCGGGCCGCATCTCGGGCGGCTTCGGCGGCGCCGATGCGCGGTGATCGCAGCCACGGGAGATCGAGCGGCAGATCGCCGAGGGCGTGATAATTCGGCGCATCCTTTGTATAGCTTCCGGAAAACGTCGGGTTGGGGAATGCGCGTGCGGCGCGAACGCCGCCCAATGCAGCCGTCGTGTCGGCGCGGCCCAGCGCCGCACGGGCGCCGCGAGCGAGCGCCGCCGTGACGGCGTCCGCGCGCGTGACGGTGCGTTGCGCGGTAAGCCCTGCCGGTGCCAGAAGACAGGCCAGCGTCAATGCGAAACGCATGGGCGGGAAAGTAATCAGCGAACCTTACGGGAGGCTTACACGCCTTCGGGAAAGTCGATCTGCACGCGCGTACCGCCGGACTGCGACGTCACCGCAATGCGCGCACCGTGGAAATCGGCTATCCACCGCGCGATCGCGAGCCCCAATCCCGCTCCCTCGGCGTGGCGGCGGGCGCTTTCGCCACGATAGAAACGCTCGAAGATGCGCGGCAGCTGCTCGCTTGGAATCCCAATCCCGGTATCGGAAACGATGACCGAGCGCTTGCCGTCGCGCGCGATCACGTCGAGTCGGACGTTGCCGCCTGAGGGCGTGTACTTGATGGCGTTGTCGAGCACTATCAAAACGAGCCGGCGCGCCAAATTGGAATCGCCCAGGATCTTCGCTTCTTCAAACGCACCGACCTCCAGCGTGACGCTCTTTCGCTCCGCCAGCGCCCGAGCCGCTTCCACCGCTTGCGAGGCGACGTCGTCCAGATACAGCGGCTCGCGGACCACCGGCAGCTCGCCGGCGTCGGCGCGCGCGAGCGTCAGCAGATCGCCCACGATGCTGCCCATTCGGTCCGCCTCGCGCTCGATCGCCTGGAAGGCGGCTGCATCTCCGGCGGGATCGCGCGCGTGTGCTAACGCGACTTCGCTGCGCGCGCGCAGAATCGCGACGGGCGTCCGCAGCTCATGCGCTGCATCCGCCATGAATCGCCGCATCTGTTCCATGGACCGCTCAATGGGGAGTGTGGACTGCCGCGCCAGTACGAAGCCGCCGACAACTACCAGCACGATTCCGAACAACGCGGCCGCACCGAACGTGCCGATGAGCCACGCGTACTGATCCACGATGGCGGGTCGCTCGGCGACGGCTGCTGCGATGTACGTGGTGCCTGACGGCGTCACGAAGCGCGTGGCGTGCAACCTGAGCTCGCGTTCGCCGGAAGTGCGGTCCGTGTCAGCGCGCCCCCTGTTCGCGGCGAGTCTGGCCGCGGCCACAATCCAATCATCGGCACTCGGCGGCGTGATCGGCCGGGCGGTGGAATCGAAGAGGTAGAGATCGCGGTCGGGAATGTGCAGCTCTTCGACGGCGTCGGCCGCGCGACCGGCCGCCCGTTCGGCCTCGAGATCGTGGGTAGCGCGAATCACGGCCGATGTCGCGGCGACGAGAGAGGCGTCCAGGCGGGTCGACACCTGAATGCCAATCGCGAGAAAAATCCCGGCACCCAGTAACAGCAGAATCACCGCGAACGTCCCTGCGTACCAGAGGGTCAAGCGCACCCGCAGCCGGCTCAGCGTCATGGTGAGCTGCCGAGTCGGTATCCGGCGCCACGGACCGTCGTAATCAGTTTGTGATCGAAGTTATCGTCCACTTTGCTGCGCAGCCGGCGCACGAGCACTTCCAAAACGTTGGCGAACGGGTCGTGGTTGGTGTCCCAGATATGCGCGGTGATCGTGGCGCGATCGACCACTTCGCCGGGATGCCGCAACAGCAGCTCGAGCAGCGCGAACTCCTTGGCCGTGAGGGCGATCGGGCGGCCGCCGCGGCGCACTTGCCGTGATGCGAGGTCGACCTCGAGCGCGCGCCGGCGGGTGAGTGCCTGAAGCCTGGCGACGAGCTCGCGGAAGGCGAACGGCTTGGTCAGGTAATCGTCGGCGCCGGCGGCGAGGCCACGCACGCGATCATCGACGGCATCGAGCGCGGTCAGCATCAAGACAGGAACGTGGATGCCGTCGCGTCGCAGCTCCGCGCACAGATCGAGCCCGGTTCCGCCCGGCAGCCGCACGTCGAGGATCACGACGTCGTAGTCGCCCGCAAGCGCCTGCTCGCGCCCTTCGGCGAAGCTGGACGCGAGTGTGGGATCGATGCGATGTTCCCGCAGCCCATCGCGCAGCAAGCCGGCGAGCTCAGGGTCGTCTTCTACGACCAGTACCCGCACCCGTTAAACCTCAGTCTGGAACGTCGAAGGATTATCAGGCGGCGAGGTCGGCGCCAGAGGACTAAGTTCAAGGCACCCCAGGAGGCTCTACACATGAGAATCACATTGCCGCTCCTCGCACTCGTCGCCATGTGCACTGCGCCAGTGAGTGCTCAGCAATCCACGTATCACGTTGTCGCGCGTATTCCACTGCCCGGAGAGGGCGGTTGGGACTATCTCACCGTCGATACCGCCGCGCATCGGCTGTACGTGTCGCGCGGCACGCACGTGACGGTCGTCGATCTCGACAAGGACTCCATCGTCGGCGACATCCCCAACACCCTCGGCGTCCATGGGATCGCGCTCGTGCGGGATCTCGGGCGCGGGTACACGAGCAACGGCCGCGATTCCACGGTGACCGTGTTTGACCTCAAGACGCTTGCTCCTGTCACGAGCATCAAAGTGACCGGCCGCAATCCCGATGCGATCACGTACGAGCCAGTGTCGCAGCGTGTGTTCACGTTCAACGGCGGCAGCGGCAACACAACCGTTATCGATCCTCGTACTGGCGCAGTTGTGGGGACCACGGACCTCGGCGGTGCTCCCGAGTTCGCGGTCGCCGATGGCCGCGGGCGTATTTATGTGAACATCGAAGACAAGAGCGAGGTGGCAGCGCTCGACGCGCGCACGCTGACCGTGCAAAAACGGTGGTCGCTCGCCCCCTGCGAAGAGCCATCTGGGTTGGCGATGGACCGTGCGCAGCGCCGACTCTTTTCGGTGTGCAGTAACGGTGTCATGGCAGTCAGCGATGCCGACAGCGGCCGTGTTCTGGCGACCCTGCCGATCGGTGCGGGCGTCGATGGTGCCGCTTTCGATCCGGCCACACGGCTCGCGTTCAGCTCGAATGGAGAAGGCACGCTGACTGTGGTGCGTGAACAAAGCCCGGACACCTTCAAGGTAGTTGCCACGGTCCCGACGCAGCGCGGTGGGCGCACCGTCGCCCTCGACGAGCGCACCCACCGCATTTACACCGTCGCCGCGCAGTTCGGACAGCCACCCGCACCGACAGCGGATCGCCCACGGCCGCGGCCGCCGATCATTCCGGGCTCCGTCGTACTGGTCGTCCTGGAGCGCTAGCGCCGCTTCACTGACCCATCACGATCCGCTTGTAGCTGTCCGGGTTCCATTTGGGGCGCTCGGGGGCGTTCGCCACGTCGAGTCCGAGATAGAAGATCAGCTGCGCGATCCGTGATTCCTTCTCGGCGTCGATCTTGTCCACCGAATCCCCCGGCCGGTGGTAGTCGGGATGCGTGCCGCTGAAGAAGAAAAGAATGGGCACGCCCTTGCGCGCGAAATTGAAGTGATCCGACCGGAAATAGAAGTTTTCTTGCGGCCAGATGTCGTCGATCGCGTGCATGTTCAGCTCGGGGTGCGCGGCGGCGACGTGATTCAAGGTCGCGCCCAGATCCGAGTGCTCCTTGCCGATCGCGACGATCGTGTCCTTCCAGTTCCGACCAATCATGTCGATGTTGAGATCGGCCACGATGTCACCGACCGGCACCGCGGGATGATCCGCGAAGTAGCCGCTCCCCCACAGCCCCTTTTCCTCACCGCTTACGTTTAGAAAGATCAATGACCGCTTAGGACGCGGATTGAGCTTGACGAACGCTGCCGCCAGCTCGACGACCGCGGCCGTTCCGGATCCGTCGTCGTCCGCGCCATTGCAAATCGAGTCGGCGCCCTGTGCCCGACAGCCCCCACTGCCGCGCGGTCCCGCGACGCCGATGTGATCCATATGCGCGCTGAAGACGACGTATTGGCTCTTGAGCTGCGGATCACTGCCCTCGAGTATGGCCACGACGTTGGGAGCTGAATTGCGCTCCACGGCCTGAATGCGGCCGTGGACGTGAAGCTGAGCATCGCCCAGAGGTCTCACCGCGAAGGTCGTCGCATTCTGAGTGGCCGCTAGGTCACCGCCCAGTCGCGTGACGATCGGCTGGAACGACGCCAACCGGACGCCGAGGATCACCGGGCCGCCGACCTGGCGACTCGGGTCGCGTAGCTGGGGTCGGGTATTGCGGCTGACGACCTGCGCCCAAAGCGAGTCGGGCACGGGCGTGATCAGGACGATCCCTGCGGGATGCCACGAGAGCACGCGCTGACGCTCCACGCGATTGCGCGGGCTCGACGTCACGACCACCATCTTGCCTGCGACTGCAGCGGTGTCCGCGGTCAACGCACCGCCCACTGGCCCGGAGAGCAGCACGAGCGCGCCGGCGTAGTCGCCGCTCTCGAACATGTTGTCAGCGAATACGAAATCCTTCCCGAAGTTGAGAGTAGCATCTCCTCCACCGTGCAGCAACGCGATCGAGCTCTCCGCGACGACTTGCACACGATCGAGTGTGTAACGCTGGAGGAAGCCGCCGCTGTCCCCGCCCGGTTTCAGGCCCAACCGCCGGTATTCAGCAGCGATGTACGCTGCGACCTTCTCCAGTTCCGGGCTCGGCGTGTCGCGACCCCGCATCGAGTCGTCGGCGATAATGCCGATGCGGCGGCGGATGTCCTCGGAAGTGATTGTGCGCGCGGCTGCCTGCGCGGAGGGAGAAGGCGGCGCAGTCGATTGAGCCGCGAGAGCAACGGGTGCTGGAAGAAGCAACAGCGCAAGCAGACGATGCGGATGACGCACGGGACCGACCTCAAGCAGGAGAAAAAGGGACCCAAAAACTAACGCGCCCGACTGGGGGAGACTACGATCGGGCGCGTCAGGGTTTCATGTTGAACGGTCAGGGTTTGCGTCGCCGCATTTCCGGCTCATTGCCGCTGCTGCGCGGCGTCTCGCGAGGCGGATCTCGGCTCGGTTCCGCTCGCGGTGGATCGGCACGGCGCGGCTCTTCCCGTCGTGGCTCCGCCTGTGGCTCTGCGCGCCGCGGTTCATCGCGACGAGGCTCCTCACGACGAGGCTCAGCGCGTGGCTCAACGCGACGGGGCTCCTCACGGCGAGGCTCGGGTTCCGCACGCCGCGGCTCTTGCGCCCGAGTCCGCGGATCAGGACGCGAATCATCACGCGGCAAAATCATGGGCCGCACGGGAGCGGGCCGGTTGCCGTTGTCCGGCCGGTCTGGCCGATCCGGACGATTCGGCCGGTCGGGGTTGTTCTGGTTGTCGGGACGATCTCGGCGATCCGGACGATCTGGATGCTCCGGATGGTCAGGATGATCAGGATGATCAGGATGATCAGGATGATCAGGATGGTCCCGGCGATCGCGCCCGCGATCGTCCTTGCCACCGTTGTTGCCGTTACCATTGTTGCCATTGCCGTTGCCACCGTTGTGGTCGTCGCCAGGACGTCCACCACGATCGCGCACGTTCGGCGGAGGAATGACGCCCAGGCCGCCGATATCGCGACCGGTTACACCCCTGCGCCCATTGTCGTTGTCGGGGCGCTCGCGCTCGCGGGATACGAACGTCTCGCGGGTCGGACGAACCGATCCCCAATCCTTGAAGATGTAGCGCGGCTGTGGGCGGAACGGCCGCACGAACACGACCCTGGTGCCGCCATAGTAGCGGTACGGATAGTACCACGGGTCGTCATAGACGAACATGCGGAACCGCACGCACGAATAGGAATAGGGGTCCCAGTACGGGTAACTGACGTACGAGTGGCAGTCGTAGCAGAGGAAGCGCGGATAGTCGTACTGGCGCTCGACGTTGTATGACACAATGTCGTAGTCCCAGTCGGAATAACCTTCCGAAACGATGCGTTGCGCCAGATCGGTGAGCGCGACGTATGGATCACCGCGCACGCGGCCATCCGCGATCACGCGGTAATCCCAATGATCGCCACTCTCGATGCCATCGTAGGTGAAAGGATCGGCGGACGCGACCGCGAAGAGATAGCCGACGCCGGGATAGTCATCGATGATGAAGGCGTCGCTCGCCAAATCCGTGCCATCCACCTCGAATTCCCTGCCGCCGCGCGCAAAGTTGTCTTCCCACGGCTCCCGCGGGAACATCACGCGCACACGACCATCGGTATCGACGCGGAAGATCGTGACGAAAGCGTCACGATCGAGCCGGAAGGACAACCGGACATGCTCGCCGCGTGTATAAACGGCGCCATCACCACGGTTCGTCCACAGCTCAATTCGCGGACGGTAAGCGCTCGGAACCCGGACGCTAGGTGCCGGTACGACGGCCAGGCTGAGCAACGCGATATGTGTGAACATGATGCCTCCCGGCCCCGCCTGCAGGCAGAGACTGTGCCAAGACTGGTATTCTCCTAAATTATATTCTCATAATGACTTGGCTGCGTAACGATAAAACCCGCTTGTCCCATAGCAAGGACATTCCCTGGTTAGCCGCCTAGATCTCCTCGATCCCGCCGAGGTTGCTCGGCTGGGGGGCATAGAGATCGTCGCTGAAGGCGTCGTGGAGGGCTTTCTCGCCGGCCTGCACCGATCGCCGTTTCGCGGATTCTCGCTGGAATTCACCGAACACCGCGCCTACCAAGCGGGGGACGAGCTTCGCTACCTCGACTGGCGGATCCTGGGACGTTGCGATCGACTGTTCGTCAAACAGTTCGAGGAGGAAACGAACCTTCGCTCGATGATCCTGGTCGACGCGAGTCGTTCGATGGCGTGGCGCGGTTCGCCCGAGCGGCTCACGAAGCGGGCGTACGCCGACCGGCTGGGTGCCGCGCTCGCCCTTATTCTGCTGCGCCAGCGAGATGCAACCGGTCTTGTGACATTCGATGAGCAGGTGCGGCAAGTCATCCCCGCGCGGGTCAAAGCCGGTCAGTGGACCCGTATCGTTCGCGGTCTCCTCGACACGCCGGATGGCCAGGGCACGGCGGCTCACGCGGCGCTGCAACGCCTAACGGCACTGCTCGCTCGACGCGGAATGGTCGTGCTCATTTCTGATCTCCTGTTCGACCGTGATCTTGCGCTCGCCGCCCTTCGCTACCTCCGCCATCGCGGGCATCAAGTCGTGGTCTTTCATCTCATGGATCCGGCCGAGGTCGAGCTCGAAGGTCCGCCGGAAGTTCGCTTCCGTGATCCCGAATCAGCGCTGAGCGTCGTCGTGCGACCACGCGAGCTCGCCCGCGCCTACGCCGACACCGTTCGTCGCGAGATCGCGGCATGGCGTACGGCGTGCCGGCGCCACGGCATCGCCTACCATCACGTACAGACCGACATGCCGTTCGGAATGGCATTGCGCCTTCTGACGACGTGACTTTCATCCATCCGCTGGCACTCCTGGGACTCGCCGCCGCCGCGATCCCAGCCTTGCTGCATCTGCTGCAGCGCCGTGTTCCACCCGAGCTCGACTTTCCCGCGGTGCGATACCTGAGCGCGGCGGAGCGCGAGAGCGCTCGACGCCTCAAGCTCCGACACCTGCTCCTCCTCATCCTGCGCACGGCGTTGATCATCGTGATCGTGCTCGCGGCCGCGCGACCGCTTGTGCGTGTACGCGGGGGAGGTGCGCACGAGCCAACAGCACTCGTCGTCGTCCTGGACAATTCGCCCTCCTCCGGGGCGGTGGTCAACGGCCGTCTGGTGCTGGACCGGCTTCGTGTTGAGGCGCACTCGTCGATCAGTCGCACGACCTCCGCCGATCGTGTTTGGCTGATGTTGGCTGACGGTGTGTTGCGTGGCGGGACGCGGGAGGCACTGCTCGCGAGCGTCGACAGCGTGACACCCGGGTGGCAGCGGCTCGACATCGTGCAGGCGGTCGAACGCGCCTCGCGTCTGGTGAATGCGCAGCCATCACCGGGTCGCGAGGTGCACGTCCTGAGCGATCTTCAGCGTACGGCTCTGGTGCCTGGTCGTGCCGATGTGCCGCGCGGCGTTCGTGTGCTGGCGCTCGAGCCGGGTCGCGCCGTGCCGAACCGTGGCATCGCGGCGGTACACGTCACCGAAGGCGCCGCTGTCATAGAGCTGGCAGGTTCGACCGCTGGCGCGGTGACAACCGAGCCGGTGCCGGTCACGATTCGGATCGGCGGGGAGCGCGGGGAGCGCGATCGAGGTGAGATTGCGGCGCGGGGCCTGGCGACACCGGGAGATCGCGCGGATTCCGGTTTGTCAGGCTCGGTTGTCACGGTGTCGCTGCCCGCGCAATCGCTCGCTCCCGGATGGTGGGTCGGAGAGGCGGCGCTCGAACCCGACGAACTGCGCGCCGACGATCGTCGACGTTTCGCGTGGCGCGTGGCAACACCTGCCCGCGTGACGGCGACACCCGCGGCCGGCGGATTTGTCGCCGCCGCACTGGCGGTGTTGCGTGAAGCGCATCGCGTCGCCGACGGGACAGGACGCGATGTGGTAATCACCGGCGGCGAATCGCCGACTGGGACGCGCAGCATCCTGCAACCGCCTTCCGATCCGGCGCTCGTCGGACAGGCAAACCGCGGGCTCGCGTCGCGCGGTGTGTCCTGGCACTGGGGCCTGTCAGGATCCCCCGGCCCCATCGTGGCACCGCAGGTGTCGATCATCGATGGCGTGCAGGTAACGCGGCGGTATCGCCTTGAAGGTGCAGGCGCCGGTGACACACTCGCGACGGTGAATGGAGAGCCATGGCTGATTCGCTCTGGCACTCTCGTGCTGCTCGGAAGCCGGCTCGACACCGCCTGGACCGCCCTACCGGCGGCGCCGGGCTTTGTGCCCTTTGTCGACGCTCTGGTCAACCGGCTCGTGCGGGGTGAAGCGGACGTAACCATGGCTGAGGGCGCGCCACGAGTCGAATTCCGATTGCGCGGCGCTGATACGGTTGGAGCGACGGTCTTCGGACCTGATCCGCGGGAATCGGATCTCACGCCCGCGAGCGCATCGGTCGCAATCGCAGCGCTAGGCGGAGAAGAACGCGCCGAGGTATTGAACGACTCCGCATTTGCTTCCGAAGGGTTTTCGGGGACGAGACGCGCCGATATCAGCGGACTGTTGTTGGGACTCGCCTTGTTGCTCGCGTTCACGGATTTGGGAGTAGCCACGCGCACGCGCTGATGCCGCTCGATTTTCTCCTCGACCGATTCGGCGAGCTTCCCGCGACGCGATCGCTCATCGACCGCCTGCCGGCCCCCGGTCGCCGCATCGGCGCCGGAGGTCTGCCGGGCTCGAGCCCCGCTGTCCTCGTGGCGACGCTGGCGCGCCAGCTGGCACAACGAGTGTTCACGGTGGTCGCGCCAACGCCGGCGGACGGTGAGCGTTGGCTTGCGGACCTGCAGACGTTGCTTGGACCAGACGGCCCGGCACTCTATCCGCAGCGAGAGTCGCTGGGCGCCGAAGAACCGCATTACGAGCTCGCGGGCGAGCGGATCGAAACCCTGGAGGCGCTGCTGCGCGGCAGCGTCCGAGTGCTGGTCACCACGGCGCGCGCGAGCGCCGAGCGCACTGCCGTGCCGGCGGCGCTCGAGCAATCGCGGCTCGTGATCGAAGTCAGTAAAGAAGAACGTCGGCTCACGGATACGACGCAGCGGCTTGATGCGATGGGTTATGCGCGTGTCCCCACCGTCACCGAAGTCGCGCAATACAGCATTCGCGGTGGGATCCTCGACGTCTATGGGTTCGGCATGGCTGCGCCGGCGCGGGTCGAGTGGTGGGGCGATGAAGTCGCGTCGGTGCGCAGCTTCGACCTCGACTCGCAGCGCTCGGGTGAAACGCTAGATCGTATCACGATCTTGCCGATGCGTGCGGAATCGGTGCGTGATGAATCCGTGGGCAGCGATGCGCCGGAGGGGGCGGGGGCGCCGCGTGCTGCGCCCCTACTAAGAAATCTCCTGGACCTGCTGCCCACGGGCACGGTGCTGATCCTGGATCAGGAGTCCGCTGTGGACCGCGAGGTCGAGCGGGCGTGGGCGGATGCCGCGCATCACCTCGAGGTCGCGCGGCGCATGGGAGAGGAGCCGCCGTCGCGCGATGACCTGCTCCTGGACCCGGACGCCTGGCGCAGCCGGCTCGCACGACTCGCGCGCGTTGCGGTTTCAGACGCGGAGACCGAGCGGCGATTCCCGCTCGCTCCGCCCGAGCATGTGGATCGCGACTTGAAGCGTCTGCGACAGATCGTCGCGACTCCACCACCGACCGTCATCCTGTGCGATAACGAAGGGCAGCTCGAGCGGCTGGAAGAGCTGCTCGATGTCGACCGCGCGACACTCGCCGTTGGCGCGCTCGACGGCGGATTCATCATGCCGACGCTGCGCATCCTCACCGATCACGAAATTTTCCGTCGTGCCCGCCGGCTGCGGCGCCCGCGCCGCTATCGGAGCGCCGTCAGCACAGCGGCCTCGCGGCCACTGACCCCGGGGGGCTACGTCGTCCACCTCGAGCATGGGATCGGGATCTATCGCGGCCTCCAGACCATCGCAGTCGGGTCAGAGGGCGGAACGCTCGAGGTCGCGGTCGTCGAATACGAAGGGGGCGATCGACTCAATGTGCCCCTGTATCGCATCGATCAGCTCGAGCCGTATCGGACAGTGGGTCGAGATGGCGACGGTGACGCACCGCCGCCACGGTTGCATCGGTTGGGCGCGACGACGTGGCAGCGCCAGCGCGACAAGACACGGGCGGCGATACGCGCGATGGCCGCGGAACTGCTCAACCTGTACGCACGGCGACAGCTGGCGACTGGCTACGCATTTCCCCCCGACACACCGTGGCAGCGCGAGCTCGAGTCCGCCTTCCTTTATGAAGACACCCCCGACCAGCGACGCGCATCCGACGATGTCAAGCGTGACATGGAGCGCGCTCGCCCCATGGATCGTCTCCTCGTGGGAGACGTGGGGTACGGCAAGACCGAGGTGGCAGTCCGCGCGGCCTTCAAGGCGGTGCAAGCTGGTAAGCAAGCCGTCATGCTCGTGCCCACGACGATTCTGGCCGAGCAACATGGCCGTACGTTTCGCGAGCGTCTCGCCGATTACCCGGTGCGCATCGAGGTGTTGTCACGCTTCCGCAGCACGAAGGAGACGGCGGCGCTGGTGCAGCGCATCGCGAACGGCGAGGTCGACATCGTTATCGGGACCCACCGGCTCCTCTCGCCCGACGTGACATTCAAGGATCTCGGGCTGCTCATCGTCGATGAGGAACATCGCTTTGGCGTGCGCCACAAGGAGCGCCTCAAGACGCTGAAGCTCAGCGTCGACGTGCTGACACTCACGGCCACTCCCATCCCGCGAACGCTCCACCTCTCGCTCGCCGGTTTGCGCGATCTCGCGTTGCTCGAGACCGCGCCCAAGGACCGTTCTCCCGTGCTCACATTCGTCGAGCCGTGGGACGATGCGCTGCTCGAGGAGGCGATCGCGCGCGAGCTTGACCGCGGTGGCCAGGTGTATTTCGTCCACAACCGGATCGAGACGATCGATACGATCGCGGCGCGCGTGCAGGCGCTCGCGCCGCGCGCGCGGCTCGCCGTGGCGCACGGGCAGATGCGGGAGCAGGATCTCGAGGCTGTGATGGGCCGGTTCGTCCGCGGCGAGGTCGACATTCTCGTCTCGACGATGATCGTCGAATCGGGGCTCGACGTGCCCAACGCGAACACGATGATCGTGGACCGCGCCGACCGATTCGGGCTCGCCCAGCTCTACCAGCTGAGGGGTCGGGTGGGGCGCAGCCACCGGCGCGCGTTCTGTTACCTGCTCGTGCCCGATCAGGTCGATGTCCAGGCCGAGGAACGTTTACAGGTGCTCGAGCATCATACAGACTTGGGATCCGGCTATCGCATCGCGCTGCGCGACCTGGAGCTGCGCGGGGCGGGGAATCTGCTCGGCGGCGAACAGTCGGGGCACGTCCAGGCGGTCGGGTTCGATACCTATCTCCGCTGGCTCGAGGAAACCGTGCGGTCGCTGAAGCAGGGCGACCAAGGAGCCGGGCGCAGGGAGTTGTTCGCGCCGCCCGATGTGACGCTCGATCTCCCCGCGCACCTGCCCGACCGTTATGTCGCCGACGACGATGCGAAGCTCGATCTCTATCGGCGGCTGGCGCGGGCCGAGCAGGCGTGTGAGATTCAAGCCGTTCGCGAGGAGCTGCGCGATCGCTTTGGTCCGTTGCCGCCCGAGGCCGAGCGCCTGTTGCTCGTTGCCGAGCTCCGCGCGCTGGGCGGCCAAGTGGGTTTGGAGACGGTACTCATCAAGGGTGACGAGGCGCGGCTCACGTTCCGGCGTGATGCGGCACCGCGGCTGACCGGCTTACAGGTCGCTCTCGAGGCGGTCCAGTTCGAAGCGGATGTGCGGCGCGCGGTGCCGCTTTCCCTCAGGCTCCGCCGGCTCGGCGGAGAGTCGATCGGCCCCGGTCTGGTCCGGGCGCTCACGGCCGTTCTGCGGGACCATCACCATTAACGAAGAAAGAGGAAGGGGAATGCGAGGTTTCAGTCTAGTGGTGCTGTCGATCCTGCTCGTCGGGTGCGGAGCGATGCGCGACGCGTTTACACCACGAGCGGAGGTCGTCGCCCGCGCGAATGATCAAGCCTTGAGCGTCGAGCGGCTCGCCGCGTGGACGAGTGGCAGCAAACAGGTTCCCCTGGAAGCCCTCGCGTTCAATCGCGTGTCGCACGTCTGGGTCGATTACGCGTTGTTCGCCGAGGCGCTGGCCACCGGACAGAACCTGCACGACTCCGCGATGACGATCGCCTCGATGTGGCCGATCGTCTCGCAGATCAAATGGGAGCGCTTTCACGAGCGGCTCACCGCGCATAACGATCTCACGGCGCAGCAGCTGGATTCGGCCTACCAGTCGGGGCAGCTGCGCATGTTCCAGCACATCCTGATTCAGGTTGCTCCAAACGCCGCTGCTACGGTCGATGCGCAGAAGCGCAAACAAGCCGAGCAGGTGCTGGCGCGGGCGCGCACCGCGGGCCCCCGGTTTGGCCAGCTGGCGAAGCAGTATTCGCAGGACAATGGCAGCAAAGTGCAGGGCGGCTCGCTGGGCGTCTCCGCGCGCGGTCAGTTCGTGCCCGCATTCGAAGCGGCCGCGTGGCAGCTCGAGCCGGGCGGCGTCAGCGGCGTCGTGAAGAGCCCATTCGGATACCACATCATCCGGCGGCCGCCACTCGCTGAAGTAAAGGACTCGTTCCGCCTCGGCGTCGAGCAACGCGTCGCATCCCATACGGATTCGGTCTATCTCGACAGCCTCGCGATCAAGCGCCAGCTCAAGCCGGTCAGCCGGGCGCCGTCATACGTGCGCGCCGCGGTGCAGGATCCCGATGCGTCGCGCAACAGCAGCCGCGTGCTCGTGGGGTATCGCGGCGGCGCGCTGCGCGTGCGCGACCTGATTCGCTGGCTTTCGGCGCTGGACCCGAGCCTCGCCCAGGCGCTGCCGCAGGCGACCGACGAGCAGATCAATCAATTCCTGAAAGCGGTCACGCAACGGGATTTGCTGATTCGCGATGCCGATTCCGCGAAGGTGGGCCTCACCCCGGATGATTGGCAGCACGTGCGCACGCAGTACGATTCGGCGATCACGCTACTCAGCTCGATTCTCAGCGTCACACCGACCGCGCTACATGACTCGGCTGGCGGGGGAACGCCGGAGGCGCGTGTCAAATTTGCGATGGCGCGCGTCGACGATTACATGGATCGCGTTCTCCAGGGCCGGGTGCGCTTCTTTCCGGTACCGCCCTTCCTCGGTGAGACGCTTCGCGATCGCGCTCGCTGGAGTGTCGACGAAGCTGGTGTGCGGCGCGCGCTCGAACGGGCCCAGGAGATTCGCCTCGCATCAGATTCGACCCGCGGGCCGGGCGGTGGGCCGGGGCAGGGTGGAGCGCCGCGCATGATGCCCGCGCCCGGTCCGGCACCGATCGACACCACGCACCGCAGGACGGGCCGATCATGAAACCGCTGCTCCTCCTGGTTACGGCTATCCTCGCGACGACGGCCGCGGCGCAACAACCGCTGGACCGGATCGTCGCTGTCGTGGGGACGCGCCCCATTCTCGCCTCACAAATCGAGGAAGAGATGGTGCAGGCCCAGGCACAGGGGCAGACGATTCCGACGGACTCAGTGGGGCGGCGGACGATGCGCCGGCAAGTGCTCGATCGGCTGATCGAGCTCGAGCTGCTCGTGCAGCAGGCGCAGCGAGACACGTCCATCAAGGTGACGGATCAGGAAGTGCTCGATCAGGTCGAGCAGACCTACCAGAACGTTCGCAAGCAATTCAGCTCCGAAACGGATTTTCGCGATCAGATTCGCCAGGCGCGATTCGGCTCGGTGGAGGAATGGCGGCGCTGGCTCGCCGACGAGCAGCGGCGCGAGCTCTACGCTCAGCGCCTGATCGAAGCGCAGCGGCAGAAGGGAAAGCTGCGTCCTATTCCACCCACCGATGCCCAGATGCGCGAGTTCTGGGCGCAAAACAAAGCCCAGCAACCGCGGCGACCCGCTGCCGCATCATTCCGGCAAATCGTCATCCGGCCGGTGCCCGACTCCACTTCGAGAGCGAAGGCGCTGGCCCGCGCGGAATCGCTGGTCGTGCAGCTGCGGCATGGCGCCGACTTCGCCGCGACGGCCAAGCGCTTCTCATCGGACAGCGCGTCGGCTTCGCAGGGAGGCGAGCTGGGGTGGTTCCGGCGTGGCGTTATGGTGAAGGAATTCGAGGATATCGCCTTTCGGATCCGGCCGGGAGAGATCTCGGATCCGGTGGAGACACCGTTTGGCTTTCACATCATCAAGGTCGAGCGCACTCAACCGGCCGAGATTCTCGCCCGCCACATTCTGATCATGCCGGACCTCAGCGCGGCCCAGATCGCGATCGCACGGCGCTCCGCGGATTCCGTGCACGATGCGCTCGCGCATAGCCAGGCCGCGTCCTTCGATACGCTGGCGCGGCGCTACGCCGATCCGCAGGAACCGAAGTTGGCGGAGGACGCGCCCCTGACGGGCCTGCCGACCGAATACCAGTCGCTGCTCGCAGGCGACACAACCGTTGGGTTGAAGCCGGTGATCAGTCTCGGCGCAGGCACGCCGCGGCCAAAGTTCGTCGTCGTGGAGATCACGGCGCGCCATCCGGAAGGAGACCTCACCTTCGACGACGTGAAGCTGCGGATTCGTCAATCCCTCAGTGATCAGCTCGGCATCAAACACTACATCGATCAACTGAAGCGCCAGACGTACGTCGACATCAGGCTGTAGCGATGTCCTCACGGCCCCGTTTGGCGGTTGCAGTGGGCGATCCGCGAGGGATCGGGCCGGAGATCGTCCGGAAGGCGCTGCGGCAGCCGCTGGACGCGGACGTGCGGCTCATCGGCGGATGGGGACCGGACGACGGCGCCACGCGCAATGAGCTCGAAGCTGGGCGGGCCGCAGCGCAGGCGATCGAAGCAGCGGCACGACTGGCCTTGAGCGGCGAAGCGGACGCCATCGTCACGGGTCCCGTGAGCAAGCGGGCCCTCAATGCCGCGGGATACGGTTTCCCCGGTGTCACGGAATTCCTGGCGCATCTCGCGGGCGACATGCCCGTCGCCATGATGCTGGCGACGGGGCGTCTGCGCGTCGTCCTCGTGACGACACACCTACCGCTGCGCGACGTCGTCGCAAGCGTGACCACCGAGCGCGTCATCAACGCGGGCCGCATCACCACGGACGCGCTCAAGCGCTGGTGGGGAATCGCGACGCCGCGTCTCGCGGTCTGCGCGCTCAACCCGCACGCCGGCGAAGGCGGACTGTTCGGCGACGAAGACGAGCGCGTGCTGCGACCCGCAGCGCGAGCGCTGGACGCGGCTGGTCCGCTTCCCGCCGACACAGTGTTCGTGAAGGCGTTGCGCGGCGAATTCGATG
>Ga0209266_1001145_pt1 | contig 18088 bp, 16 predicted proteins | sample GraSoiAngelo_132_FD_185889 | JGI IMG/M metagenome (GOLD analysis project Ga0209266, IMG submission 185889) | Grasslands soil microbial communities from the Angelo Coastal Reserve, California, USA - 14_0929_02_40cm (SPAdes) (version 2) | ecosystem: Environmental > Terrestrial > Soil > Grasslands ...
CCACGTTGGCCATGTCGAAGGGCACGTGCTGCTCGGCCTCCCAGCGAATGACCTCGCGGGCATCGGCTTCTTTCATCCGATCCATCTGGATTTTCTTGACTATGACGTCGCGGCCACCGACGGCCGTCACGACGGATCTCCGTTTGACGCCGGCGGCCTCGAACAAACCCCGAATGGCCTCCGAAACGAGGCCGGGGTCCATGACTTCGCCCTCGACGATGGCGTCGGCGGCCACCTCGGTCGTGGCAACTTTGCTCAGTTCAGGCTCGCTACCGCCATGGTCGATGACCACGAGCTTGATGATGCCCGAGCCGATATCGAGGCCGACCGAGGTTTTTTTGCCACCTAGCAAGCCAAAAAGGGCCATGTGCTCCTTTTGGTCTTAGAGACAAGAAGGGGCGAGGGCAAACTACAATAGGCCCCGCCCCTTATCCTGTCAAGCCTCGAACCTACTTGAAGCCGAAGCAACAACTATTGTCCCTGCCGACACTTACACCACTTAATACAGCTGCGCCCAACCCCTCGATCGCATCATCGAAATCGGGCTCGTGGCCTGTAAAGCCGTTAGAATAGCGCAGCTAGAGAAGTTCAGTGTCGCCCTACCGCTCAGACTCTGGGTCGAGAGGTCGGCGTTCTTCGCCATGACGCCACCCCAGAAGTGGGCGTCGGTCGTTCCGATACCGAATAACTGGTACGAGCCTTGAATGTTCAAGTCACCATCTACCAATAAGATACCCTGACCCTGGGTGTTATTCAGGGTAATTGTCCCCGTCGCGTGAATGATCGGAAAATAGCTGGCGCAGGGGGCGTTCGGATTCTCGCCGTCACCCCAGTTTGTAAGCACGGTGTTGTCGCACTGGCCGTTCGTCACGACTGGGTCGGTGGTGTAGTTACCGGCCGGAATAACGAGGTTTGCTTTCGCCGCGAGCGAGGCGTAGGTCGCTCCGCCGAATGTCGTGAATGTGTTGTTGTTGATCGTCGGGTCGTTCACGACGGGTGGAACGCCCAGCACGGTCGCATTGCCGGTCTCGCTTACGTTGCCGCCCTGATCGCGTACGCCAGCCTGGGCGGGGCCGGGGGGATCACAACTTGCCCAACCGGTCGGAATCTGGTCCGCCCCGTCGATGTTGGCGTTACCACTCATGGCCACCTGGCCCTGCGTCGTCAGCGACGCACGGATGCCGAACTGCACGGGCGCGATGCGTGTGAGCATGCCGATGCGTTGCCGCGCGCCCCCACCGCCAGCGATGGCGCCTGCGGCGCTCGCGTTGTCGCGACCGGTCACGTCGATGAGGAAGAGGTTCGGGCCCACTCGGTAACTGTAGCCGCCGTACGAGCCCGTCCCGTTGGGAGCGTTGGCGTTGGGGCCGATGACCACCGAGTCGGCCGGATACTGGGGACGCCTGTTCATCGACGTCGCGTCCCAGCTCAAGACGCGCTCTTGGGCCCCGGCTTCGGCCACGCCGAACGAGGTCTGCACCCGGCGCTGGTTCTCACCGACTCGCTGCTCCTGGGTGCCGGCGAAGAATGCGCCCGCGACCAACGCGCCCACAACGACGAGGGCGAAGATCGCAACCGCGAGCGCCATACCGCGCTCGTTCCGCGGAATCCGTTTCATGCCTATCTCCTTCATGGGTTCCGGACGGCCCTAAAACCGCCGGTTATTGCGCAAAGCCACACTCGTCACGACACTATCGGTCGCGGTTAACCGAGCGGCCTGTCCGCCCGCACGAATCGCGGACGCCGTCCTGGCCCGCACAGTGATGTCGATGCGGGCAACTTGTGACTTGACAGCCGTGACGGCGCCGGCCGCGTTGTAGTACGTGAACGTGAGTCCATTGGTCAACACCGGTCCGATGAGCGGCTGCATCGAGCCGCCGGCCGGCTGAAAGCCGACGTACCACGAGGTATCGCCCGCCGGTTGATACAGCGAATACGTGACGTGTTCGAACCCCCACACCGGTGCTCCAACCGGAACTGCTCCTGCCACGTTCACTCCCAACCCCAAGAGGTTGACGTTGAGAATGAGCCGTTGGCCGTTCGTGCCGTCAGGGCAGTTTTGGCCGTTGGGCGCCGCCGTAATCCCGGCTACAGCCCAGAAGTCGTCGGCCCGCGAGGTCGGGTCACCGTCGTAATAGACCAGTATCGAGTCCGTGTTGTTGTTGATGCCTCGCGCGCCAAAGAAGAGCGGTTGTCCCGGCGCGCCGCCGCGAATGATGATCGCCACGCCGTTCAACCCGCCACCGAGAGCGGGCGGGGAGCAAAGAAAGCCCAACCAACGCATCGCGCGGATGGAGATGCTGGTTGCCGACATCGTCGAGATATCCCCCTCCGACGCATCGAGCTGGCGGAACTCGGCCGGCAGGATCGAGCCGGCCGCGCGGATGTTCTGCGACAAATCGATGCGCGCGGTCTGGGCCTGATACAGGCGCTGGTTGTTCACCAGCACGCGGTAGAGGGCGGCGCTCACGATGCCAAGCAGCACGAGCGCGACCAACAGCTCGACCATCGTGAAACCGCGACGGGTCCGGGAGGAGCTCATAGGAACGCGTTGCATGTGATCGTCGTCTCCGTGGAATCGTTGCGCACGCGGTTCTGTGTCGTCCTATAGGTGGACACGACCTTCAGCCGATAATTCAGGTTGCCGAGATCCGTAAACGTCCAGTTGTTGAACGCGACCCACGTCGAACCACGATACAACGTGTCCGAGCCGTTCGCGCGCTGCGCGTCGTCGCACGCGGCGACGCGCATGCGCTCGATCCGGCGCGCGGCAAAGGCTGACGCAGCTGCGGAGCGCTGCCCGCGCGCAATCATCCGTGTGACCAGGGCGGCGGTCGTGACCATGCCGAGTACGCCAACCGTGAGCACGATGATCGCGATGATGATCTCGATGATCGTGAAGCCGCGCCGCTTTGCGTTGGCGTTCATTGCTTGATCACTTTCCCCACCTGGTTGACGACCACCGAGTCCTGGTTATGCGGCCCGATGACCTGCACCGTGGTGGTCTGGAATACCGTCGCGATCCCACGCGGATCGTACACGATCGTTGCGGCCGAGGGATTCAACGTGACCCCGAAATCGTCGCCGATGAGCTTCTTGGTCCCGACCTGCACGTTGGCCGCGGGCGGATTGACGCCGCAGGCAGTCACCCAGGCGCTATCGACCGTCATGTTCAGCGTGGCGGCACAGCCGCGCTGGATCGCGGCGCCGCGCGCCGTCGCAGCCATGGTGGCGATGAGCGCCTTGGCGCTGCGGACGTTTTGCTTCTCGAGCGCGTCGCGCAGCCGCGGAAACCCGATCGCGGCAATGATCCCGATGAGGACGACGACCGTAATCATTTCGATCAGGCTGAAGCCTTTGCGACTCATGAGAAGCCTCCGTTCGGGGGCCGCCTATTACAGGTTCTGTGCCTTGCCGTAACTACCGCTATTTGAATGAGTTACGTGGAATACCGCGCCCGAAAAACCCTGCAGAATGCTTCACTAGTGCAGAATTTTGCATTACCCGATCCCGTACCGATCGATCTTGTAAAACAGCGTTCGGAGGCTGACCCCGAGCCGCTCGGCTGCCGCACGACGATTGCCCTCGGTCGCCTGCAAGGCCTCGACAATGGCTTGGCGTTCAGCGCGCTCAACGACGTCGCCCAGCGTGCCGGCCTCACCCCCTGACCCCCTCTGCGCTTCACGGCGAGGGGGAACGGCGTGCAGGTCCTGCGGCTCGAGAACCGGCTTTTCATTGAGGACTGCAGCACGCTCGATCGCGTTCTCAAGCTCGCGAACGTTGCCCGGCCACTCTTGCTCCTTGAGCCACGTAAGTGCCGCATCGCTCAATGACAGCGGCCGGCCAAAACGCTGTGATAATCGTGCAACGAAGTGCCGAGCGAGCGGCGCGATGTCGTCCCGCCGCTCGCGGAGCGGCGGCAGCTCGATCGCGACGACGTTGATGCGGTAGAACAGATCTTCGCGAAACCGCCCGGCCCTCACTTCGGCCTCGAGATCCCGGGCCGTAGCCGCGAGCACGCGCGCATCCACCTTGCGTGTTTTCTGATCGCCGACACGGCGGATCTCTCCTTCCTGGAGCACCCGCAGCAGCTTGGCCTGCAGACCAACCGGCAGCTCGCCGATTTCGTCCAGCAGGATCGTACCGCCGTTGGCGTGCTCGAACAGTCCGGTTTTGTCGGCGCTCGCGCCCGTGAATGCGCCGCGGACATGACCGAAGAGCTCGGACTCGAGGAGGTTCTCCGGAATCGCCGCGCAGTTGATGCCGACGAACGCGCGGTTCGCTCGCGGGCTCGCCCGATGGATCGCGCGCGCGATGACTTCCTTCCCGGTGCCGCTTTCACCGGTGATGAGCACGGTCGTATTGTGCTCGGCAACGCGCGCCACCAAGGCCAGCGCCTGGCGCATGGCGCCGCTCTCGGCGATCAGGCCGCGCTCGGCGGGACCGGCGGACAACTGCGCCTTGAGGCCTGCCACTTCTTCCCGCAGCCGTTCCCGCTCCTCCGCCTTGCGCAGCGTCAGGACGACTTCATCGGGCCGAAACGGCTTGGGCAGGTAGTCGTAGGCGCCCTCTTTCATGGCCGCGATCGCGGCGTCCTCGCCGCCGTATGCGCTCATGACAATGACGAGGGCGTTTCCACCGCCCTTGCGATACTGGCGGAGGAACGTCAGGCCGTCCATTTCCGGCATCCGTACGTCGCACAACACCAGATCGAACGTCTCCGCCGCCGCGCGCTCGAGCGCGCGGCGGCCCGTCTGCTCCGCGACGACCGAATACCCGGCGTCCGTCAGCAGCAGACCGAGGCTCTGCCGCAGACCAGGTTCGTCATCGACAATGAGGACTCTCTTCATGAGCCCGGAACGATGGGGAAGAACAGCTTGAACGCCGCCCCGCCCTCACGTGCGCCGTCCACCCAGACCACGCCACCCATTTCGTGCACCGAGCGCGCGACGATCGCTAGGCCGAGGCCGGTGCCGTGGCCTGGCTCCTTGGTTGTGTAGAATGGCTCAAAAATCTTTTCGCGGTCCGCCGGTGGCACGCCTGAGCCGGAATCCGCCACGAACAAAAGGGCGCCGGGTTGGCCCGCTGAGAATTCAATTCGAGCCGGCCGGCGCTCCGAAGTGCGTGGGAAGCGAGCATAGCCGGGATCATCCGCGCGTTTGGGAATCGCCTGACCGGGTTCGTAGGCCCAGCGTCGCGCGCCGATAACGATGGCTCCGTCGGGTGGCGTGGCATCGATGGCGTTGAGGAGAAGGTTGACAAGCGCCTGCTCGAGTACGTGGGCGCGGCCCAACACCATCGGTACGTCGGACCCAACATCCAGCTCCACATGCAACCGACGGAATGCGCCTTGCGCCCGCAGCAGCTCGAACGCCCCCTGCACAACCCGCGCGGTATCGACGGGGGCGAGCGGATCTTCCTGCGGCCGGGCGTAATCCAGGAGACTGCGAACGATCTTGTCGACGCGTTCGACTTCGCGCGCGATGCCAGTAGTGACCTCCTCGTCTGCGCCGCGACGGCGCAGGACCTCCAGGTAGGTCACGATCGCACCGAGCGGGTTGCCGACTTCATGCGCCACGCCGGCCGCGAGCCGGCCGATGCTGGCGAGCTTTTCCGAGCGCACGAGCTGGCTCTGGGCATCGAGGAGGCGATCGGTCATCCGGTTGAGACGTTGAGCGAGCGTGGCGAAGTCGCGTGTGGCAGCGTCGGGCGCCCGCGCGCCGAGGTCGCCGTCGGCGACGGCATCCGCCGTCTCCATTACGCGATCCAGAGGACGGAGGACCAGGCGGGTAACGAGCGAGTGCCCGTAGAGGACGAAGATGCCGACCTCGAGAGCGACCAGAATGACGATGATCGCCACGCCGCGATCGGGCGCGATGGCGAGCGCGAGCAATGACGTCGCAACACCGACGAGGAGCGCGAACGCGACCAGGAAAGTGAGATAGAACAGGAGCTCGGCACGCAGTGCCGGTTTGGAGGCTCCCATCAGGGCCGGCTCTCCTTGCACCATACGCGGACCGTGTCCAGAAAGCTGTGCACCACTTGTGACTTCTGATCCGTCCGCCATATCATCGCGAGCTCGAGGGTCGCCGATGACTCCTGCAAGGGTACGAGCGCGACTTCATGCCGCTTTGCCGGATCAAGCGTCGCCGGTACGAGCGACACTCCGTAGCCCGCGCCGACCAGATACAGCAATGTGTGAATGTGCTCCATCTCTTCGAGCACCTTTGGCGAGAACCCGCAGGCATGGCAGACACTCAAGACGCGCTCGTAGAAACCGGAGCCGCGCTGACGCCCAAACAACACGAACGGATCCTCAGAGAGCTGCTTCAGAGATATGGTTTTGGCCGAGGCCAGCGGATGGGATTTCGGCAATGCGGCAAGCAGCGGCAGCTCCAGGACGGTCTCACGGGCCAGGATGGAGGACTCGAAGTAGGGCACCACGAGACCAACATCGGCATTGCCCTGCTCGACTGTGACAACGGCATCGCGGACCGGCGACTCGAGGAGACGCACATCGACCCGCGGCGACAGCCGCCGGTAGAGTTGCAGCATCCCCAGCAGACCGGCGTAAGCGGTTGTTGGTCCACATACGACTACCAGCCGTCCAAGCTGGCCGGCCTCGGCAGATTGCGCAGCCTGGACCGCGTCGGCGGCCCCTGCAAGCAGGCGCTGCGCTTCCCGCAGGAAGATGCGGCCAGGATGCGTCAGCTCGACGCGGCGCTTCGTCCGCCTGAAGAGCGTCACGCCGAGCTCCTTCTCGAGCAAACGGACCTGATGGCTCAGTGTCGGCTGAGTAATGCGGGCGCGGCGGGCCGCCCGTGTGAAGTGCAGTTCCTCAGCGACAGCGACGAAGTAGCGCAGCTGGCGAAGGTCCATAGGGCTCTATTATTGCAAGAAAAAAGAACGGCGGGGATTGCTCCCCGCCGTCCGTGATTGCCTTCAGGCCAGAGGCCTTATTGGCACTTCGGCTCGCCTTCCTTGTTGGCAGGCGCCAGCGCCGTCGACCCAACGTAAATCGCGCAGGTCTTCGGAGTCGTGGTGTGCGACACGCGGGCCGTCCAACCATCAGCCGACAACGCGATGGTCGGGCCAACCACGCCGCTGGTCGTCGAGAACGCCGTACCCAGGTTCGTCGTGTACTTCACCGAATCGGCGAAGTAGGCCTCTTCGGCCGTCACGAGGTTCCGGAGGTCCGACTTCATCGACGCGAGATAAGCCTTTTCCTTCGTGTTGGCGAACTTCGGAATCGCGATCGCGGCCAAAATGCCGATGATCACGACCACGATCAGAAGCTCGATCAAAGTGAAACCCTTGCGATTCATCTGGACAACCTCCCCCTGTATGATCGAAACAGCAAACGATAGTATGCCGTCCGGCGAATCGGCACGAATCGTGCCTTCGAGCGAGTTTGATATTGCAAATCGCTATCGGCCAATAATTTACATTATTCGGACGGTTGCGGAGTCTCCCCCTCAAAAGCATTGGCAGGTCGCGCTTTTTGCAAGTCGGCACGCCGGACGCAACGACTCTGTCATTGTTTAAATCAATGAAAGTGCATGCGATACCAGGGTGTATCCTCTGAATAGCGCTGTCTCGCCGAATCGGCCACGGCGGCGGCTCCCGGTCGGTCGTGTCGCGCCAGCAAAAGCAGAAACTGCGCGCGCCACACAAGGCGCTCCGCGCGTTCGGACGAACGAGCGCGAGCGATCAATGCGCGGGCGCCCGCGGTGTCGCCGAGCCCGATCAGATAAATCGCGTGCGCGGCCTCGAGGTAGGGATCTCCAGCATACAGCGAGTCGGCGGTCTGGTATTCGCGGCGCGCGCCCGCGGTATCGTGACGACCGGCCAGCACGGCGGCCGCCGAGGCGTGCCCGCGATAGGACTCCGGATGTTCGGTAAGCAAAGTGAGGAGCTGCGAACGATTGTCACGCCACGCCGGCAGTCGCAGCAAGGATCGCGTCCCGCACGCGACGGCGACCACCGCGAGCGCCGCAGCAACAGCCCGCAGTCCTCGGTGCGCACCGAGCCACGCTAAGCCTGTGCCCGCGAACGCCGCCGGCAACGCCACCGCAAGATAGAGATTGCGCTCCGCGAGAACTACTCCAGATGGAAACAAGAGATTGGCGGTCGGTAAATACGAAAGCACCGCGAGTACCGCCGTGAACGCAATCACGGGTGCGCGACGACGCGACCAGACAATCAACGCGGCAAGCCCGATTGCGATGACGGTTCCCAACGCCGCCGCCACCGAGAATGCTTCGCGGGCGGGAATGACTTGAGGGCTGTAATCGGACGACAGGGAAACGGGCCAGACAAGTAGTTCAGCCGCGCGTGCCACGGCAGGAAGAGCAACTGCGAGGCGACCGAGCGTGCTCCTCCCATACAAGACCACCGCGGCATCGTGGGCGCCCGCCACCCCGATCACGAACCAAGCCGCGAGAAATCCCACCGTGCTGGCGCCGAGTGCAACCAGGAAGCCGATCGGAAGCCGACGAGCTTCGGAACCTTGAAGCCAGTTATCGAACAGTATGACGACAGGAGCAATGACACCGTGCTCTTTGCTGAGCATTGCAGCCACCGCACAGAGTACAGAAACCGCCCACTGCTCTCGGCGGGCGGCTAGGACCGCGCCGAAGATTCCCACGGCCGCCAGCAGCTCCGCGCGACCGACGAGACTCGCCACCGCTTCGACATGGACAGGATGCCAGGCGAAGAGCAGTCCCGCTCCGAGGGCGGCCAGCGTGGGAAGCCAACGCATGAGGATGACAGTCAGCAGCACCGTTGCGAGGCCGTGCCACAAGGCGTTCATGACGTGAAACCATCCGGGGCTGCCATCCGAGACGGTCCAATCCACGGCATAGCTCAGAATCGTAAGTGGTCGATACAGGCCCGCACCCGAGCCGCGTGGCCAGTATGGGTCGTCGAACGCGGCAAGCGCCGCCGGAATCGAATGGGCCGCGGGATTCGACACGATGATGGCGCGATCGTCCTGTACAAACCCGTAACCGGCGGCCGGCAGGTACAGCGCGAGCGCCGCGACGAATACGAGAAGCAGCTCGCGCTTCATGGCTCTCGAGCGAGGAGAGAATCCGCGACGCTCGAATCGCCACGAGCGCGCGCCGCAAGCGCCTGGGTGCGATAGTAGCCGGCACAGTGGTAGCACAACTGTTCGGCGCGAGCCAGCAGCGAGTCGGCGAGGCGTGGCCGGCCGAGGGTGAACGCCGCATCGGCGCCGGCGATGAACAACGTGGGATCGCGGTCGTACGTCCGCGCCGCGATCTGGAGTGCCGCGAGCGCGCGATCCGGTTCACGATGGCTCTGGTAGATCCCCGCCATGCGGGCCGGGCCGCGGTAGGACTCGGGCGAATCCATCAGGATACTTTTGGTGACGGCTAGATCGTCGCGCCAGACGAGCGTTCGGAACGCTGACCGAATGCCACCCGCGAGAACGAGCAGCGCCACAACGACGCGCAGACGCGGTGGGGGAAGCCGCGCCAGCGCCGCACCCCCCGCGAGAGCCAAGCCCACCGACGGTAAATACAGCGTTCGCTCGGCCAGGAGCACGCCCGTTGAGAACAACAGATTGGAGACGGGAAGGAAGGCGATCGCAATCCATCCGAGGCCGAAGGCTTCGACTCGCCGGCCGCGCCTCCAGGCCCAGACCAGCAGACAGGCCCAAAGCGCGAGGCACGCCAATCCGATCGCGAATCGCCCGTCCAGCACCGATTGGACGATCGTCCGCTCCGCGGGCGAGTAGTCGACACGCAACGTGAGGGGCAGAACGAGTAGTCGGGTTACGTCGGCGAGAGCCGCCACCGCCGTAAGTCTACCAGCGAAGAAGCTCTCTCCGAGAAACACGGGAGCGATCGCGTGCAGTCTGGCGTACGGGTAAAGGACAATTCCGCGAACGGCCAAGTATGCGGCTCCGATGATCAGCCAACTCATGGCGAACGCCAGCATCCTGCGTGGCAGCGGGCGTGGTCCAACGATCCAGGCCCAAAGGATCAAGGCCGGTGCAACCACCGCATTTTCCTTGCTCAGGAGGCCGAGGAGGAGCGCCAGGCCACTCCACACGACGTCCTGCCGAACGGCGGCAGCGTACACCGCCAGGCAGACGCCGGCCGCTGCCATGAGCTCGCCGAGGCCGATCACGTTCGCGATCGCCTCCACGTGGACCGGATGCACGGCGAAAATCAATCCGGCAACGAATGCCACAGTCACGTCGGCGAGACGTCGCGCCAGCGCCGCGACTGCCACCGCCATAGCCGCGTGCCAAAGCAGATTCATCGCATGAAAGAGCACAGGATGAGCGCCGGCGATGGTCCAGGCCACCGCGAAGCTCGCGAGGGGAAGTGGACGATACATCTGGCCGCCAAGATCGGGTGGCCAATAGGGTCCCGCGAAGCCGCGCCACACGCCTTGAATCGTGTGAACCAGCGGATTCCAGACGATGATGTAGAGGTCGTCCATCGCAAATCGATTCCACAAGGCCGGGAGATGCGGAACGACCGCGCACACAGCGACCGCGAGGTAGAGCCGGCGGTCCTTACTGTCCACGGTTCACGGCGAACAGCCAGCGGCCGTCAGACCAGCGATACAATCCGGTCAGCCACGCTGGATAGGCGCCGATGAGATTGCGGAGCTGCACGGCGGACGGAGAGCTCGCACTCGCAAGCAGAATATGAGTCACGCCCATCCGCTCGAGGTAGGCCCGGTGCTCGGTGGGCGTGGGCTGAATGAAATCCCGCCCGCGGTAACTCTCGAGATAGAGTGGTACCGATTGGCGCCGTGTATAGAGCCACACGAGCGCCTCGTCGTCGCTGGCAATGACAGCCGAAGACGGCAGATTCGCGACAACCGGCAACAGCTCGGCAAAGTTCGCGGAGATGGCGCGCGCCTGGGCGTCCCACCAGCGGCCCGCAAATCCACGGATCTCGTAGGTCGCGTAGCCGCCAATCACAATCGCCGCGAGCAATCCGACCGCGATCCGTAGTGGCGGCCAGCGACGCCAGATCTCGAGCGCACCGGCCGCCCACGCCAGTGCAAGCCAGGGCAGCACCGCCCACAGAAAGCGGTCCGGCGGATACGGCCACACCGCGAGAATCAGCAGATAGAAAATCAACGTGAAGCCTATCGCCGATCGACGCGAGAGCAATGCGAGTCCGTATAGACCGATACCAAGGGCGATAGTTGCGAGAATGTCGTAAATCCAGCGCACCGGGATCCAGCCGAGTGTCAACGCTTCCAGTGGCCGGGAAATGTCGGGGACGTTGACCGCGACCGCGCTGAGCCCGGCATGGCGGACTGGGGCGAGATAACTACCGTAGCCCAGCGCCAGCGCTGGATCGATCTGTCGCTGGTGCGTAGCGACCCACATGCCCCACGCGAGCATCACGCCGAGCGGCGGCAGCACTAGGGGCAGCAACGACCGCATTGGCACGCGGCGAGCCAGCAGAAAACCGGCCGTGCCCGCGACGATCGCTACGCCGATCGACCGCGTAAGCAAGGCCAGCGCCGCTGCGGCTGCAACGATCCACGGAGACGCGCCGCGGTCGGCGGCCACAATCGCAAGCGCGAGGAGCACCGCGAACAACGGCTCGGCGAAGAGCACGCCTTGCGTCGCCAGGACTGGAATCGCGAGCGCGGCTGCGAGCACGATCGCCGGCACAAACCAGAACTTGGTCAGGCCAAGCATCGCGGTTCGGGACGCATGCCACGCGATCAATCCGGCCGCGCCGGCAGCCAGCAAGGCGTTGAGAACTTTCGCGGACAGCGCCGCGCCACCGACCGAGAACAAGCCAAAGAGCGGTGCGAGGATCACCGGATAGAGCGGCGGATAGTGGACGGCGGCCGGCATGCCGGGGAGATTGGGATGGACGTACCCGTATCCACGGGCGAGAGCTGTTGCCAGCCCGGCATACAGTCCGTCGTCGTAGAAAACGCCGACGAGCGTCCGGTTCAGCGTGAGGATACCGACGGCCAACGTCACCGCCGCGACGACGAGCCCCGCCTTTACTTCTCGGGTAAGCGCCAATCTCGGGCGTTGCGCGGGACGAGCAGGTTATAACGCAGGATGTGGAACAACGCGGCAAAACCGTCGCGCCACGTGATCTTTTTCCCCTCCGCATAGGTCCGGCCGCTGTACGAGATCGGCATCTCCCAGATTCGTGCGCGCGCCTGCGCCAACCGCGCCGTGATTTCCACTTCGAATCCGAAGCGGTTGGACGACAGTGGCAGCCGTTGAAGCAGATCTCTGCGAACCAGCTTATAGCAGGTCTCGAGGTCGGTGAGGTTCAGGTTCGTGAACATGTTCGACAAAAGCGTCAGCAGCCGGTTCCCGACATAGTGCCAGAAGTAGAGAACGCGACGTGGGCCTCCTTGAAAGCGCGACCCGTACACCGCGTCCGCCTTGCCTGCGCCGATCGGCCCGACGAGCGCCGGCAGATCCGCAGGGTCGTACTCGAGATCGGCATCCTGAACCACGACGGCGTCCCCGGTGGCGGCCGCGATGCCGCTGCGGACGGCGGCACCCTTCCCTCGATTGATGGCGTGATGAATCACACGATCGATTAAACCATCTTGCGACAGCTTCTCGAGAACTTCGCGGGTGCCATCGGTCGAGGCGTCGTTGACGACGATGATCTCGACGCGCAGCGGCACGGCGCGCACGCGCCGCAGGGCCATCTCTACGGTGCCGGCTTCGTTAAACGCCGGCACAACCACGGAGAGCAGCAGATTGCGTGTGGCCCGATCTGGACTCATCAGGCAGCCTCACCGACCGCGATCAGCGACTGTCCCACGCGCCAGGGGATCAGACGCTCGAGCCGGAAGAGCGGCACCAGCGTGTCGTAGAGCTTGATGGAGCCCGCGGGAATCGTCTGCCGCTGGAGCACTCGGCCGGCCCACCACCAACCGGGAATGCCGGCAAGGTTGAAATACTCGATGTGCGCCAGCCGGAACCCGGTTCGTTCGAGCTTCGCGATTAGCTCGGCACGGGTGTAGCGGCGATGATGACCGAGAGCGCGATCGATCGAGCCGTACAGCGCGGGCAAGGCCGGAACGAGGAGAACCAGCCGACCCTTCGGTTCGAGCAGCTTGCGGACCGCGGCGAGCGACGTGATGTCGTCCTCCACGTGCTCCAGCACATTGAGGCAGATGATCGTATCGAAGCGCTGGCCGCCGACGGCGCGGTCGTCGTGCGGCAAATAGAGATGCGCCACCGAGATGTTCGAGTGATTCGCGAATCGCGTGCGGAGCCGGGCCAGGTATTCCTCCCGCGTATCCGTCAGTACGAGGCGCTCGCGGTCGACGAGGAACGCCGAGAGGTTGCCGATCCCCGAGCCGATCTCCAACACCTGCGATCCGATCCAGGCACGGATCCGATCGAACATCCAGGCGTTGTAGCGCACCGCGCCGGCGAGACACTCCAGTGTCTCCGCGCCAACGGGATCAGTCGGTTGGATTTCTATCTGGCTCCGCTACCGGCGATGAGCCCTCGTAGCGACTCAGCTTCCGATACAGCGTCGACGGATCGATCCCGAGCACCTCGGCGGCGCGGGTCTTGTTCCCGCCTTCACTCTGAAGCACCCACGTGATGTACGCCTGCTCGATGACGTCGAGCGCTGGATTCTTGTGGAGCCGATCCGCGACGAGCGGCTCCACCTTGCGCTCGCTCACTTTGTCCGGAATTGCCGAGCGGGGGATCGTATCCCCTTTGGTGAGAGTCACAGCCCGCTCGAGCGCGTTCTCCAACTCGCGGACGTTGCCCGGCCAGTCGTAGGACATGATGACTTCTTCTGCTTCCGCCGAGAGGATCTTAGAACTCTCCCCCCGCTCGGTCGCGATGTGCCCGAGAAACTCCTTCACGAAGATCGGAATGTCGTCGCGGCGGTCGCGCAGCGGCGGCAGGTGAATGTTGATGACGTTGAGCCGGTAATACAGATCGGTCCGGAAGCGGCCGCGCTTGATGTCGTCCTCGAGATCGCGATTGGTCGCGGCCACGACCCGCACATCCACCGGAATCGCTTCGGTGCCGCCGACGGGGATGGCTTCCCGCTCCTGCAGCACGCGGAGCAGCTTCACCTGCGTCGCGGGCGACATCTCGCCGATCTCGTCGAGGAAGAACGTTCCGCCCCGGGCGGCCGCGAACAGCCCCTGCTTATCGCGCACGGCTCCGGTGAACGATCCCTTCACGTGACCGAACAGCTCGGACTCGAGCAAGCTTTCGGGAAGCGCCCCGCAGTTCAGCGAGAGGAACTGACCCTCGGCACGCGTCGAGAGCTCGTGGAGGTAGCGGGCGATCACTTCCTTACCGGTTCCCGATTCGCCCTGGATGAGCACCGTGCTCTCCGTGGGCGCCACCTGCTCGGCGAGCCGCAGAACGTCACTGAACAACTTCGACTTCCCGAGCGGCTTAACCTGTCCGGAGCGCTCGCGCCGGCGGATTTCCTGCTTGAGCTGCTTGTTCTCGGCGCGGAGGCGGCGGTGCTCGGCGGCGCGGCGGCAGATCGCCACCATGTCGTCGTTCGAGAAGGGCTTCTGGATATAGTAGAAGGCACCCTCGTTGACCGCCTGAATCGCCGTCTGCAGCGACGCCTGCGCCGTCATGAGGATGACGGGCGTCTCGGGGTCCTGACCCCGCACGGCCGAGAGAATCTCGATGCCCGTAACGCCGGGCATCTTGAGGTCCGTCAGGACGATGTCGGGCGCCGAGCTCTTGAGCTGCTCGAGACCCGCCTTACCGCCCTGCGCGGTGGTGACATCGAATCCCTCGTTCTTCAGCAGGATGCGGAGGGTTTCGAGTATCCCCTGTTCGTCGTCGATGACGAGTATGGATGGGGCAGCGGCCATTAGGCAGCTTCCTCCTTGCGGCGCGCAGCCGGGAAGTAGATGGTGAACGTCGTCCCCCGTCCGGCCTGGCTGTCGACGAGCACCAGACCGCGATGCGCCTCCACGGCCCGTTGCACGATTGCCAGCCCGAGACCCGTGCCGCCTACGCGCCCGGTCGCAAAGGGCTCGAACAAGCGGCGCTGCAGCTCGTCCGGGATGCCGGGTCCGTTATCGCTCACGCGCAGTGATACGGGGTTATCGATGCCCGCGCCGCCCGGCAGATCGTTCGCTGCTGCTCGACCGGTGCGGACGACCACGTGGGCGCGCGAGCCTGCCGCCTGGACGGCATTCAGTACCAGATTCGTGACGACGCGATGTAGGAGGTCCTCGTCGCCTTCCATCGGGGTCGCGGTGCCCTCCAGAGAGATGCGCACTCCGGCGGAGCACTCGGGATGCTGGCGCACAAGTCGAATGGCGGCTTCGGCAACTCGATGGAGGTCCACCGGCCGGCATTCGGTCACGCGCACGCGCGAAAAATCGAGGAACTCCGATAGCAGCCGGGACAAGCGATCGCTCTCGCGAACGATCAGATTGGCGAGGAATTTCTCGTCCGGATTGGCGCGCGACGAACGGCCCAGCTGTTCGACCGAGCTGCGGATCGACGCCAGGGGATTCTTGATCTCGTGCGCGAGGCTGGACGACAGCTCCGCCACCGCTTCGAGGCGCTCGGCGCGCAGGTGCAGCTCCTCGAGCCGCTTGGAGTCGGAGATGTCGGTGAAAATCGCCGAGACGCGGGGCCTCGCGCCGACCGGCCCGTCGAGCGTCGTCGTCGTCACACCGATCGGAAAGGCCCGGTCCGGCCGATGCACTGTCGCTTCGACGCGCATCAACCGCACGCCGCGTCGCGCGGTGGAGGTTACGGCCGCCCAGAACTCGGGCGCGACGCGGGCGAACTCTGGCATAACCGAGCGCCCCAGCCACTCGCGCGCCCGGAATCCGAGGATTTCCTCCGATGCCGGATTCGCGTACAGCAGCCGGCCGTCCGCGTCCACGGTGATCACGCCCGTCCGGAGGTTGCGCAGAACGTCGTCCGCCTCGAGCTGCACCTGGCGCACTTCGGCTGCCAGTGCTTCGCGCTCCGCGCCCATTACGTTCACCCGGCTGGCGACGTAGCCGGTCACGACTGCGACGAGAATGAAGACCGCGAGCTGGATCCAGATGCCTGCGGTGACCCCCGCATGCCCCCAGAAGACGTCGGCGAAGTAGACCAGGCCGGCGAACAGCGTGACGAGCCCGGCATTCGCCGGCGGCATCAGCAGCGCCGTGACGGCGATGAAGATGACGTAGAGGCTGGCGAGATCGCTTTCCGCGCCGCCCGTCATGTGGACGACCGTGGTTATCAGGACGACATCGAACAGCGCCTGCAAATAGAGGAAGGTCGGGCCCGGCAGCCGACGGCGGACATGGGTGTGCCAGTAGGAGGCGGCTGTGATGCACGCGGCGGCGACCAACAGCAGGGACGTAACCAGGATGTCGAGTGGGGCTGCGACTCTGATCTTCAGGGCGGCGGTGACGTAGATGGCAATCGCCAGGCACATCCGCCCCACATAGACGAGGCGGAGGAGCTCGGTCGCGGTCGGAATCGTCGACCCTTGCGATTTGACGCCTAGCCAGCGCATGGGGGGCCATTATTGGATTTGCTCTGGCAAAATGCAAGAGCGGGGAGCACAAAATGGGCGGTTGGGCGGTTCGGCGGTTGGATAAGAAAACGGCCCCACAACGAGGGCCGTTTTCCACGGACCGCCTAACCGCTGAACCGCCTACTGCACCGCGTTCACCATGTCGAAGATCGGCAGATACATCGCCACCACCATGCCGCCGACGATCACGCCCAGCACAACGATCATGATGGGCTCGAGCAGCGACAGCAGGGCGCTGACGGCGGCGTCGACTTCGTCGTCATAGAAGTCGGCGATCTTCGTGAGCATCTCGTCGAGACCGCCGGTCTGCTCGCCCACCGCGATCATCGAGATCACCATGGGCGGGAACACCTTCGACTTCGCCAGCGGCGCGGCAATCGTGTCACCACCGGCGATCGATGCCCGCGATTCCATGACGGCGTTGTGGATCACCATGTTGCCCGCGGTGCGCGCCGTGATCTCCAGCCCGTCAAGAATGGAGACGCCCGACGAAATCAGCGTGCCGAGCGTGCGGGTGAAGCGCGAGACGGCCGATTTGCGCAACAGGTCACCCAGGACCGGCAGGCTCAAGAGCAGCTTGTCGATCTGGAGCTTGCCAGGTGTCGTCTTGTAGTAGCGATTCAGCGAGACGACTGCGAACACGCCGCCAATAATGATCAACCACCAGAAGTTCTTCAGGACGTTGCTGGCGCCGATCACGATGCGGGTCGGCAGCGGCAACGCAAGGTTCACGGACGCGAACATGTTTTGGAACGTCGGGATCACGAAGATGAGCAGCACGGCCACCGCGATTCCCGCGACCGAGAAGATCACCGCCGGGTAAATCATCGCGCCCTTCACTTTGCGCACGATCGCGTCGTTCTTTTCCAGGAACGTCGCGAGGCGCAGCAGAATCGTGTCGAGAATACCGCCCGCCTCACCGGCCGCCACCATGTTCACATAGAGATCGCTGAACGCTTTAGGGTGTTTCCGGAGCGCGTCGGCGAGGGTGTGACCGCTTTCCACGTCGTACACGACCTGGCGCGTGACGTCGGCCAGGACCTTGTTTTCGGTCTGCTGCTGCAGAATGTCGAGCGCCTGCACGAGCGGCAGACCGGAATTGATCATCGTGGCAAACTGCCGTGTGAAGATGACGACATCGCGCGTCTTGATTCCCGCCTTGAAAAAATCGAGCACGCTGCCGCCCTTGCCCTTGGCCTCCCGCACCTGCACCACCACCATGCGGTTCTTGCGCAGGTGGGCGATGACATCGTCGCGAGTCGCAAGGTCGATCTTATCCTTAACAAGGTCGCCCTTGAGGTTACGCGCTGTGTATTCGAAGACCGGCATTGGTCAGCTCCCGTCCGCGCTCAGCGGCGCACGGCGACTTTGGGTGCAGCCTGCGCAGCAGCCTGTGCTGGAGTAGGAATCTCTTTGTCGTCCGGCGGCGCCTCGCCGATGGACCGCAGGAACTCGTTTGGTTTGGAAGTCACACGCAGACACTCTTCTTTGGTGACTTCACGGCTCATGTACAGCTGGTACAGCGCATCGTTCAGCGTCTGCATGCCGTACTTCTT
>Ga0209266_1001147_pt1 | contig 18072 bp, 19 predicted proteins | sample GraSoiAngelo_132_FD_185889 | JGI IMG/M metagenome (GOLD analysis project Ga0209266, IMG submission 185889) | Grasslands soil microbial communities from the Angelo Coastal Reserve, California, USA - 14_0929_02_40cm (SPAdes) (version 2) | ecosystem: Environmental > Terrestrial > Soil > Grasslands ...
CCGAACCGGTCGTCCGATCACTTCTTGAATGTTAAGCGCAACAAGACGGAAGATAAATCGACTGGCCCTTACTTCTTAGTTTCGGACCCAGGCCGCGGCTTCGGATTCCCCGAGTCTGTAGATTTATATTTTTTGGAACCGGGCGATCTTTGCGTTTGAATAGTCTGCCCTGTGGCCACAATTCGGTTGCCCGCACGTCAATACAAGCTTGGCAGCGGGAATCACTTCGCTCTGCCCATCGGTAAAATCGCGAGCAAAGAGAATGCGAGCTTTGCATCGTCGGCAAAATACTCCGAGATACCACCGTTTAGCCAGCGAGCGCGGATGACCTGATAGATGCATGGACTATCGGTTGCCTTCTTCTACCATCGTTGTCGCCCCCCACCGCCACCGCGATGGCCGCGACCGCCGCCGTCGCGCGGAGCCATCGGGCGAGCCTCGTTTACAGTCAGCGAACGGCCATCCAAGTCCGCGCCATTGAATTTCTTAATGGCGGCGGCGGCTTCCTGCTCCGTTGACATTTCCACAAAACCAAAACCCTTACTGCGTCCCGTATCGCGATCCGTGATGATCCTCGCTGATTCAACCTGGCCAGCTTGCGCAAACATCTCTCTCAGGCTGTCGTCAGTGGCTGAAAAGGGCAGATTTCCAACATAAAGTTTGTTTCCCATGTTACTCCTTTGCTTAACATGATATCCAAAAGCGAAACCATAGCGGGTCAAATCCTCGACCAGCGGCGAGCTGCGATATCCAACGTAGCGAATAGTCCATTTATTCTCCCTCATCCAGTTTCCTCGCTGGGAGCAACAGCGACGTCGCGACGCATTCGAAGAGCAAAAAGTGCTCGATAGCAGAGCCATATCAAGGGCCGCCGGTTCTTCCACAAAAGGATCGACCACTGGCGCAGCGTCATCTGCGGAAAATAGATGCCCCGGAAGGCGAGACGGGCAAAGAACACCACAGCACGTTCGGACAGCGGACGATCGGATATTCGCCGCAGGGCGTCGATGGTTGCTCTGGGGCTGTAGGATCGAGTCCAGGCTTCACGTACTTCGGCTTCTGCTTGAGCAATGGTGATGTTTTCCGGCGTATATGACATCGTAAACGGCCGAAAATCCAGCCAGTGCTTTGGTCTTTCCAATCGTCCGGCTTGCAAAAGGCGCTGGTAGAGCGGAGTAGACGGAAAGGGAGTCATCAAGCTGAACACAGGGAAACCCGGTGGCCAGGTATTCATCACTTCTGCCGTGCGTTTCGCCACCCCGGGCGTATCGCCATCCATCCCGAATATGAAGGCCGTGATCGCATAGATCCCTCGGCGTGCCAGACCGTCCAGCGCAGCCTTGTAATCGGCGGGCTTATTGAAGCTCTTTTGTACCCGACGGAGATTGTCAGCATCCACCGACTCCAGTCCAATAAAGATGCATCTCGCGCCGCTCGCCGCCATCAAATCCAGAAGCTCCTCGTCCTTAAGAAGGTTCACGCTGATTTGAGCGATCCAGGGCACAACCGCATTCTCCACAATCATGTCGCGCAATAGAGACTTCGTCCGCTTCGGATTAATCGCAAAATTGTCATCAACGAAGAAAACGCCGGCCGTTCCTCGTTCCGATTGCACCCTTCGCTTCAAACGACGCAATTCACCAATGACGCTTTGGTTGGAGCGGAAGCGGATAACGTCGCCAAAGAATCCGGTGACTGTGCAGAATTCACAGCCATAAGGACAACCTCTCCCTGATTCGACCGGAAGCACGTAGAGACTTTCCCACGACTTCGTCTTACGCTTCAACAACCACCGCACCAGACGCGGTAGCTTTCCAACAAGATTGAACTGTTCGAGCGGAATTGTGTCCCATGGGATCTGTGGGTAATCGGCTAGCGTTGGTTTCATCTCCTGCCCGCTTCCGACAACTGGGCGGTATATCTCCTTCAGGCTCCCGGTTGCGGCGTCGGTCACGATCTGGGGCCATGTATAATCCGCTTCGCCCAGGGCGATGGCATCCGCATGCCGCGGTTCTTCAGCGCGGCCGAGGGGCTCCTCCGGAACCTCAGTAACGTGTGGTCCGCCGAACACGACCTTCGCGCCGGCGGCTCGGATGGCGTCGGCCATCTTATATGCTCGCGCAGCCATCCGCGTCATTGCGCTGATTCCAGCAAGCCGAATGTCATGGTCACGTACAAACTGCGACATTTCATCTTCGGTCATCGGCTGAGCATTGCCGTCAATGAGAAACACTTCGTGCCCTGGAGGTGTGAGGCTCTTAAGCAGGAACATCCAGAGGTGCGGCATGAAATTACGGGTAACACCGTTGTCGGGACTGTAAAGGAGAATGTTCAAGTTGAACCGCCTGTACTAGTGGGAAGGCCTGTGTGTATCGGGCAGGATGCGTCAGGATGCCACGGCATACAGAAGAGAATTCCCCAGATCTATCGATCCAGAATCAATAAGGGCGCTATCACGCCGTTAAATGAAACTGAAAGGATCCTTGGAGTCTACGCCTATCGGCGGATTCCTGCTATCGCATTCAGCATGCATTGGCGCAACGTGGGAAAATGTAAAACCGCCTTCCAGCATTAAACTTATGGTTTGTGGAAATCGAGTAGCTCCACCTCGAAGCTGAGCGTGGCACCTGGGGGTATAACCGGTGGAGAACCACGGTCGCCATACGCCATCGAGGATGGGCACACGACCTGCGCCTTTTCTCCTTTCTTCATCTTCTGCAGCGCCTCGGTCCAACACGGCACGACACCATTCAGCGCGAACTCGGCAGGCTGGCCGCGTTTGATCGAACTGTCGAAAACTGTGCCATCGATGAGCTTGCCCTCGTAGTGAACCTTTACCACGTCGGACGCCGTAGGACTTCCTCCGGTCCCCGCCGTGATCGTCCGGATCACGATTCCAGATAGAGTCTTGGTTGCGTCTTTTTCCTTCGAGACCTTCTCCACGAATTCCTGTCCCTTCTTCTTTGCGTCATCCGCACCGGCGGCCGCCCTCTTCTGTGCCAATTCGTTCACCTTCGGCCCATAAGTCTCGATCTCAATCTGCGGCTTCCTGTCCGTAACAGCGTCGGTGAGACCCGCTTTGACGATCGCCAGTTCCTCCGGTTTCAGGGCAAACGGCTTGATATTCTTTCCTAGCAGGATCCCAAGCGCATACAAGGCTTTTTGGTCCTCAGTGTCGAGCTTCGGCGACGCGGAAGCATCGGGACCCGAGGTTTGTGCGCAGGCAATCATCGAACAGAAACAAAAGGAGAGCGTAAGAAAATGGACCGTCTTCTTCATCATGGGAAATCAGAATACCTCTTTCCGACTGCTTTCGAAAGCGCGTCGCATTCTTTGCCCTAGGGAAGGGCACAGAACCTGCCAAGTTCCTGTGCTTTCAGGAAGACCATCGAGCGCTCCCCAAATCACGGAAAATACTTTTCCCACATCCTCTCCGGTGTGGGCGCATCAAGTTCCGATTGGCCCGAAGAGTCCGGCGGGAATTCGGGGAAGTTGGGCGTCGACTCCTGTCATCTGGAGTATGTTGACTTCCATTCAAAGCCATCTTGATAATAGATCGGAAATTCGGAGGAATGGAATGGCGGAGATTAGGCTTCACGAAGGTGAATCCATTGAAAATGCGTTGCGTCGCTTTAAGCGTAAGGTGATGCAGGAAGACATTATCAAGGAGGTTAGAAAACACTCCTTCTATTTGAAGCCGGGAGAAAAGAAACGCATCAAACAAGCATTAGCTCGGAAACGCAGCCGGAAGAAAGTGCGTCGCGAACCCCAGGAAGATCGAAAGTAGTCGACCACTGTCGCTACTGTTAATGGATGACGATCATCTTCTGGACCGGTGGATCGGCTTCAGCACATCGCAAGCCAAAGCCCGCTGGATCCCGGTGTCAACGTTGATTGTGAATCCCACGTACCTACCAACACCGCAGGCTCCGGTCCACTCCGGGCCCAGTACCGCCGATTCAAGCCCGGTCGCTATGACCAACCGTAGCCGCTGATGCGCTCCACGCCAATGCGTACGATCACCCGCTTTTCGTTGGGTTGCCGATATGGATATTTCTCAACGCCCAAAAAGCGTTTAGCAAGCTTGTCAATGTGCGCGTCGGCACCTTCGTCGGTCACGCGTGCTTTTCCGTGAAACACTGCGTACGTCTGAGGATTATTACGGTCTTGCACTGAAACAATCACGCGGGGATTGCGGCGTATATTGTCGGGTTTCCTTCGTCCTTCAGCGGTGTTAAAAAGCAGCTCGTCGCCATCCACGTCCATCCAAACCATCGTAAGTTCGGGCCTGCCGGCAGGGTTGAACGTCACAACGTGACCATAAGCCTTATCCTCGAGTATTTTCTTCAAGGCCTGAGGAATCTTGACTGCCATCGTCTGACTCCTTTCTCATGTTTGGTCTGTCTGATCATTTTCCGGGAAGATACCGGAGCTAAGCAACTTTCTATTTCGCTGGGTCCGGGCTCAGCCACTCAATTCGACGTTCGATGGAATCCACACCCTCCCGGAGCAGGCATTCGCGCGTGAGTTCAGTGTCCCCCGCGGACCTTCGACCTGCGTTTTCGCGAAGGGATCGCAAGCCTTGGCAGGCATGACCTAGTATATCCCGATGGGTAAAGGACGGTTGGAAGCATTCAGTGATGGGGTCATCGCAATTCTAATCACGATCATGGTGCTGGAACTGAAAACGCCGCGAGGAACGGACTGGCGCGCCCTCCAGTCCACAATTCCGCCACTGCTTTTGTATCTGTTGAGTTTCATTTTCTTGGGAATTTATTGGAACAACCATCACCACATGCTCCATACATGTGAGCGTGTGAACGGCAACATACTCTGGGCGAACATGCATTTGCTGTTTTGGCTATCCCTGGTGCCGTTCGTGACCACTTGGGTCGGTCAAAATCAGCTTGCACCATTTCCGACGGCAATCTATGGCGTCGTTTTCATTATGGCCGCCCTGGCGTACACGATCCTTCAGCACAGCATTATTCGCTCTCAAGGGCCGCGTTCTAAACTCGCTACGGCAGTAGGTAACGATGTGAAAGGAAGGATGTCGTTGGCGCTGTACGCGTTCGGGATTGCCACGGCATTGTTCGGCCATCCGAGGCTTGCAGCAGGTTTATACGTCCTCGTCACCATATTGTGGTTGGTTCCGGACCCGCGCATCGAGTCGAGAGTAGACCGCGTTTAAGAAAAATCCGGAAAAATATGTGAAGTTTCTCGGTTCGTCATCGATACGTTTTTCGCGGCGGCTATTGTGCCCGTAGTGCCTTATGCTAACAAGATCATGAGGCGTGCAGGATGGCAAGGGACAGAGACCCACTTTCGATTATGCGCGAGCACGATTTTTGCGAAGCGCTATCGTGGCTTATGAAGCAAGTAGCAATGGCCGACTACGATGATTACTGGATGTTGAACTGATGAGCCGACCCGAGGAATATTTCCTGATGTTCGCAAATTCGGACTACACCCTCGACCTTTCACGTTTCATCCGTACAGAGACGACCGACGGGTGGCATTTCTTCCAAGGCAAGGAGAACATCGGCACGATGCTGATCACCAAGACGGGAGAGATGCACTATGTACATGCTTCCTTTACACGCGATCTGGACGGCCCGAAAATCACAAACTACATTCGATCGCTTCTCTGGTCGTTAGGGGTTCATAATGCCCTCGTCACCATTCACAGCGGCAAGCAAGTCGCGCATTTTGACCACGAAATTTAATAGTCTTGACGAGCATCCCATGAGGCTGCGAAGAACGCGATTCTCCTCAATCAAATATCCGACGACTCGCTGTTGACGCTGATTCAGCCAGCCGGCGATGGAAATGAGGAGAAACGAAAATGTTCCGACCCGCTCGGATCGGGGCAGCCTATCACGCCCAATTTTGCTGTTGCGCGCTTGTAACGACCCGAACGCGTTTTTGGATACTATGCGCTCTGGACTAACAATTTTGATCCGCCCTCAAAAAGCACTTCCACCTTCGTCCCGTCTTTGACGGCTGTCGCGACGCCGATACCGAAGCTTGGATGCTGCAGGACGTCGCCAGGCTCGTACTTTTCCTTCGGTGAATAAATCTTCGCCGCCGCCATGTCGCTGCCCTTGATCAGCGTCTTGTAGCGGCTCGGGCGCACCTTGCCCGACACAGCGGCTTTACCCGGTTCGTTGGGTTTGTATGTGTGAACTGCATTGCACGTGTTGCAATGCACGCGCGCGGGCTTGTCACCGACCATGGCTTCGATCGTGTGCGCGAGGATCATTTTGCATTTGCCGCACCAGCTGTCGATGGTGCCGCCGAGTTCTTTTTTGCTCATTTCACTTTCCATATAATTTGTGCGTCCAAAGAGAATAACGCAGATAACCTGCCGCGGCTCAATCATTCGTACTATCTCGATCGCCGGCCGAAACGGCCCGCCGCAGATAGAGGCTTGAAATCAACCGATCGCCCTCTACAGATTTCGGCGGCGCGACCGGCCGGCGATCAGTTTCACGAGCGATCCGCCGTGCGGCAGCACCAGTGCGTCGGTCCGAATGACAAATCCTCCACATCAGAACGGGAAAGCGATGGGCGCGATGGCGACCGTCAGCGCCATCACCAGCAGGTCGAGCGGCACGCCGATTCGCACGAAGTCGCTGAATCGATAGCCGCCGACGCCGTAGACCATCAAATGCATTTATCGCGAACAGCACGGAGATGTCGAGGCTGGCGCGCGCGTTCGACGGAGCAGCAGTTGGTCACGACCATCGCGCCGGCCGCAATCCACGCCGCATGCATCATCGTCACGCGGGTGAACGGTTCGAGCGCGGCCACGATGGCCATTGCCGCGAGGAGGCCGAGAGCGACCGAGCCGCGGTCGCGGCGCGGCGGCGCGGAACGTAAGAAGACCGCGAAGTTACCCGCGAGTCGGGGTCTGGTCTTTCACACCCGGTACTCCACGTGCCGCGGACAACGCCGGCATTCAACAAACTCACCTTGGGCTGGCGACTTGTCCATTCTGAATAAAGATGGTGACGCCGCCACTGAAGTGCAGCGTCTCGCCCGTGCTAGTGACGATGGAAACCGTTGGCGAGCCGAACTGCCCCACGACCTGCGCACGGGGTGTCCCGATTGGGGGCAGGCCCGCCACAAAAGCCCTCTGTCGCGGAACGAGAATCTGTCCCGGAAAGAAGCCAGGAAAGACAGTCCGTCCAGGAACGATGCTCTGCCCCGGAGCTACAATCTGGCCTGGAAAGAAGACCTGTCCGGGAACGATGACCTGGGGAACCGCGCAGCAACCGAATACGAGGCGACCGAAACCGGGAGATACTCCGAATCCGCCGGGGTTCACAATGAAGGGCATTTGAGCTGCAGGAAAACCAAACGTGGATGACGCTACTCCAAATGGTACCGACAGGGGTTGGGCAAAACCTGGGGTGACCACGGGGCCGCGGAACGCTGGCGCGATTCCGACGCGAAATCCAATTCGTTGCGCCATCAGATTTCCGACACTGAGAACCGCCACCAAAGCGGAAAACAGGGCTAGGATACAAACTCTTCGGATATTCATACGACACCTGTCAATCAGGAGTCTACAGCACTGTTGAAGGAATGCGTATTGGAAATGTGCGCGGTAAATTCCGCCGGTATGGCCTCGCCGGGAAAGACCATCACTTTTGAGCCAGTGATTCCCGCCGGTTGCTCCGTTCTTCTTCAAGCAACTGCGAGGCTCCGTCATCCGCGGCCGGCCTGAATTGCAAAGCTACTCGGAAAAGGAGCCCCCAGGGCGTTGTGCGTTTCCATCCGGACCGACAACCTTGACCTTGTCGTAACTGTATTCAATCTGCATCCTGAAATTTCCAGCCAGCCGGATGTCACTTGATGAGTCGATCCTGTAGGAGAGCCAGACACCCTCGGTGGGGTGCATGCGCTTGTCGATCTTCACATTCGACAACCAAAACGAAGGGCGTTTTGCGGGCACGCTTTCGACGCGAGCGATTCCGTAATCGGCGGCATCGATCCTAGAACAGGCCCCCGAACAGGTCCAAGCGGTGCATGCAGAGTTGATCGACGGCGGAGCAGAACTGCTCGCGGTCTCGACCGAATCAATGGGTCTGCTGAACAAATATCTGGAGAACAAGATCCTTGGACCGAGGTTTCAAAATGACATGCTTCATATTGCACTCGCAACGATTGCAAATGTTGACGTTTTGGTCAGCTGGAACTTCCGGCACATCGTCCGGCTCGACAAGATTCGGCTGTTTAACTCCGTCACTATAGATGTGGCACGGGTTATTCCCCTCTGAGAAACTGACGACCCCGCTTGCGAACGACAATGTGGCGCCGGCATATCGGTCCTAAATTAGCAGCGATTGGCCTCGGCTGGGTAAACTTTCACTGCGAAATCCCACTCGTCGTTAATGCGCGCTCAGGCGGTGGATCTGAAAGTTGTGGCCGACCAGCAAGGTCATACGTTGAATGTGAATTTGAACGTCTATACAGAAACTTCACTTGAACGCAGGATCGAAGCCGCTCAACAGTTCGAATCTGCGATGGTGAATGGAATTCCGCTTAATGCGGTAATTTTGCGGTAACGCCGTGGAGAGCGGTTTCCAAGTTATTGAAAGGAAAGAGCGGGAGACGGGGATCGAACCCGCGACGTCCAGCTTGGGAAATGGGCGACGATTGAATCTAAAGAACAATCGCGGCTATGGCACGCGTTTCTGGCTCAGGAAATCGCTGCATTTTCCACTTTTCGAAATCGACAACCTCTGAATGGGATACAAATGGGATACGCCATCTGTTTGGTCCATCTTGCCGACGAGTCGCGATTGCTAGCTGAGCACCTTGGCAGAAACATTTGACCAGATTGGTAAGCAACCTTACGATGGGACCCAGGAGCTGTTATGAAAACGATACCTCTAAAACCCGAGCGCCAAGCGGAATTGGAAGAATTCGCGCGGCGGCGTGGAAAGACTCCCGCTGAAGCGCTCGACGAGGCTTTGGCCACCTATCTGGAATGGGAAAGCCAAGATTTTGAAGAAGCCATTCGAGGTATCCAGCAGGGGTATGACGACGTGAAAGCCGGCCGCACCAGGCCCGCCGACCAGTTCCTCAGCGATATACGTCGCAAGCATGACATTTCGCGTTGAGATTTCGGACAGGCCGAACGCGACGCATCCTCAGTCGATCGTTCCTATATTGTCGATAAGAGTTTCCTGCTCTACCCAAGCATTTGCGCTCTGAATAGCCTTAAGTGTATCGGCGAGCGCTATAGCGGGATGAAGCGTCAGATCCCGACGGATGGCGGCTAGCTGATCGGGATCGAGTGGGCATTTTGATTTGGCGGCCCTGAGGGTTTCTGGATCCATCAAGACGGGTACTGCATTTGGGGCGACCCGCAGAATGCTGCGAGCGATGCGAACTCCTCCGAGATCCACATCGCACCAGATCCTAACTGCCGCCTTGCTCTCTGCAGCTTTTCGGATCACATGAAGCACTCCTTTCCCGGGAAATCCTGACGACCACAGAACCAGTAGTTGCCGCTTCTCTGCAATCAGGTCCACGCAGGCTTCAAACGGCGTGAGATTCTCAACAATAAGTACTCCACCGGGCGGCACTTCGATTGAATCGATCCGAAGCGCATCGGTCCGCGAGAGACCGAGGTAGTGAAATGGACTCAGATCCAGTGCGCCGTGGGGAAGACGAAGAATTCCACTGCCGCCCATCATTACTGTTTGTCCGGAATCGCGAATACCAAGGCGCTCGAGTGAGCCGACAATCCGTTCGAGCCGACGGCGCATTCCGATCAGCGCTTTCGAATGTCCGAGTACTTTCGCGGAGAACAATCGGGCTGGGATGATTTCAGCATCTTCGACGAGGCGCGCCAACGCTCGGAGCACTCTCACTGTGCGATAGTCCAGTAACTGGGCGGCGTCCGATTGAATCAGATCCGCAATCGCCTGGGCTTCCGGATGCTCAAAGCCCACCAGCTGACGGCGAGCCTCGTCGAGCGCAACTCTTCTTAGTTGCTCCGCCCCGGGCTCGCCCGTTTCCGCGAGCCGTGATCGATCGATAACGCGAATCGCTGTCAGATGCAGCGCTCCCGAGCGCGGTTGATATATCAGCCGAATGCCGCCATATTCCGCTAACCGTTCGATGTCCGCTTCCGTCCTGGCACCTCCAAGCTGGCGGATCAGCGGTTCGGCGCGAATCAGATCACGCGTTTGAAACAACGTTTCCAATTTGCGAGCGAGCCCGCGAACATAGATGTCTGGATTGCTCACATCTCCAGCGGACTCTTTCTCGACCGCCAGAATGCGGCGAAATCGTCCGATTCGTTCCGTGCCGCAGGACTCACATGTGCTAATTCTCTCGATCTCACGTTCCTGAAACGCGCCACTGCGGCGCCAGTTACCTTCCTTCTTGATGTATCGAAAGCGGCAGACGTGCGTCGGCGGCGCGCTCATATTCTTGATGGCTGCGCCTTCCCTTGAGGCTGCGCGCTATCGCGCTTGCGCTGCGTTTCGGACTTGAATTTGCATTTGTTCATACTCGTGCCACGATCGGACGGGGTGCATAGGACTCATTGGGGCTCTTCTTACGAAGCACGACGAGCAGTGAAGCGGGATCGAGTTGTCCCCGATCGAGTGTTGTCGGCACCGTAATCAAAAACTGTGAGCCGCTTCCACGGAGAAACCGTCCGACTTCGTCCACCCGATCGAGAGACAGGTGAGCGAACGGCTCATCGACGATGAAGAAGCTGTCACCTTCAGTCTCGGCCATCGCCATAAGCAGGATCAGTCCCGCAATGACCTGCTGACCTCCACTGTGAGCGGTGTCCCCGATCTCCGTTGGCGGCTTCCCGTCAAACCCGATCCGTACATGGATGGCTGCATCGTCGATGGACTTGTCTTCGTTTTCGAGCTGGGGCAGCTCGATCTCCAACTTTGCTTGAGCAATTTCCGCGAGGCCGTACGCACGCCGGCGGTAGTCGTGAAGGGTGCTGCGGATCACCTGGAGGTAATCGCCCCGGCATTGATCGAGCTCCAACTTCGCTTCATCCGCCTCACCCTGCCTCGCCGCAACGTGCTTCTCAAGTTCCTCTATATTGCGGCGAATCAACTTTTCCTCTTCGCGGATGGTAGCTTCGGGAATCGGACCCTGCGATTTGAAGAGCTCCAGCCTTTGGCGTGTTTCACGCACGTCGCGCTCAGCGAGCTCGGGAGAAATCGTGATCGCACCAGCCTCGGCAAGTACGCGTGTTTCCGCAGGACACTTCGCCGCAAAATCTCTTATTTCAGGTGTCAGCGAAGCCAATCGAGCTTCTCCTTCGACCGTCGACGCGCGATTGCTTTCGAGTTCGCCTTTGCGAGCATCAAGCTCGGAGCCCTTTTTTGTTAGTTCGAACTCTGTCCTCTGGACTTCCAGCTGCAATTTCGCTTTGGCGTTGTTCGCTGCTGTCCAGTCTTGATCTCTTTCTGCAAAGGATTCGTTTGCGGCAGCCAGCTCCGCCTCTAGAATTGGCTGTTCATCCAATAAGTCTGCCAATTGTGCGCGCCTTTGCTGAAGTTCGATGCGGCTCTTCAATTCCTCGGTCCTTGCCCGGCTTTGCCGTCCGCGTTCGGCAGACGCGGCCGCCCGCTGTTCCGTATCGAGAAGCTGGGAACGAGCGGATTCCAGTTGTGTTCGTATTGCGTTCCCCCCGAGCGCATAACTGTCGACTCTCGAAACCCAGGTTCCATAGATATCTTCTCGAACTTCGTTCTCTGAAAGCCGCACGGACTTCAACCATTCGCTCAGCCATGCAGGTGCGCCGGCGTTGGCGCGGATCGGTCCTGAATTAAGAGGCTCGCGAAGCTCTGCTGCTGTGATTGGTCCCGGAAAAGAATGTTGGCGCGCGATTTCGATGGCCCTCGGCAATTCATTCGGCGGAACGCACAAAGCAAAGCGCAGGGGGCCGAGGGCGGATTCGATCGCGAGAGTCGACTCTGGCTTCACCACCTCAACGACGGCCGCAGCGATCGTGGCCTCGATCCGATCCGCCGACAGTGCGTCTATCGTCTTCTGAACTTCCCTAGGAAAGACGCGAACTCCACGCTCGAGAGCACGGATCTGTTCTCGAAGATTATTTCCCTCAGCGGCAAGCGTGGCGGACTGTTCCTCCTGTCTGAAGCTCTCACGTTGTTCAGACTCCAGTGCTTCGGTAAGAGACGAAAGGCCTTCTTCCGGTATGGCCTGGAGCTCGGTAATGCGGTCTCGTTTCTCCTCCAGTCTATCGGTAAGAATGGCCAGTTGCCTTTGAATGGCATCCCGCGATTCGGTGGCTGTCTTGAACGCAGTCTCCAGTGGTTTTGAGTCTTGTTGAAGCTTTTCGAGTGCAAGCCTCAAGTCTGCGGTTTCGCGGTCCAGCCGGCCGACGGTATTTATGAGGCTGGTCACTTTGGTGCGCAAGTCCGGAAGCTTACGTTCGAGCTCACGCACTTCCGAAATCTTCGCCTGGAATTGCGCTCCAATCGAAAGCGACTCGGCATCGGAAACACGTTTGACATGAGATTCGTACTCGTCCAACCGCCGGACTTCACGCTCGACTCTAACCAAATCCGCGTTCTGCCGCAGCGACTGCATCCGCTGATTGTGGACTTCCTGAAGGGAGTCTTGGTAGCGATGACGAGCGGAGCTATATCGTTCGAGCACATCCTGAGATCCGCGCGCATCCATCACCCAGCGAAAGAGTTCTCGCGGCGTTCTTCGGGAAAGCTCATCGGCGCGTCCCTGCTCGAGCGCCAGGATATGCATCAGGCTGCGCGAAACGCCGGCGTACTCTAGGACGCGGCGGTACTGTTCCGGTCGGAGCCAGTCGCGGCTGTCGATGAACAGGCGCTGCAGGTCCGGAGCGGCTACGCGTCCCGACAATACGGCGAACCGTTTTTCGGGAACACCGCCGTCAGAAACAAGCGCGCACGCCAGTGTCGCTTCGTCGGTGTGAATGCGCTCACGGTCAAAAGGCCGGCGGCCGCGTGAATTCTTCCGATTCGTGACTACGGCGCGAATAAGCGCGGGCTGATTGGGCTTGCGGAGATAATGCACCAGCCGGCGGTTCTGACTGAGTTTGGGAGTATTGAGGATCTGGCGGATGGCGTCGAGCATAGTTGTTTTACCAGATCCGTTGGGGCCCGACAGAATGACGACGTCCGCATCGAGAGGAATTCGAGCCGAGGGCCAGAAGTCCCATCCATTCACTTCGAGTTCGAGAAATCGAAACATCAGGCTTCCCGGGAGCGTATGCGATACGCCGTCTTCGCGCCTGAACCGACGACTTCGACTTCTTGTTCCTCGCGCAACTCGCGGAGAACTTTCTTGAGATCCCGCCGCGCGATACCGGTGCGGCCTTCAAGTTCGCTGATGGTTGGAGGTTGGGACGCTTCAGAAAGAGATTTCAAGACCCTCAGGTGCGTTCCTTCGATATGCGGGGCAGACAGCGTTCCCTCAACAGTTCCGAGATATTGACTCAGCACGCGCGACCGGATAAATCCGATCATTTTCTCTCCATCGATAGCCAGTTCGAGCAGGGGACCGGCGCGAATCGCGTCGAGACGCCGATAGGTCACGAACTTCAACCGGCGTAATTGTCCAAGGAGGGACAGGAGACGCGTACGACCTCCAAGCTTGCGCCCAAATTCCCGATCAAGCGTTTCAAAGCGCACCGATGGTTCAAACTCACGCACTTGTTCGCGGCGGTCTCCGGCCAGAAGTTCCTGCTGAGCATCCGGAGTGTGCTGCGTCTCGGCCGCAGTACGCTTCTGCAATACAAGTTTTGCCCACAGCACGGTTAGGAGAGCACACGCGTTGGCGCCCAGGCCAAGGTTCGATGGACCGTCCATGACACCCGCGTCGATATCGTTTGCCAGGCGGACTCCGTAATGATCGCTGTAGGGACTGGACGCGAGGACGAACCCGCACTGATGCAAGCGAGTCTCGACATCTTCGCGAATGGCCGGATGGTCGAGTTCAGGCGCTTCGGATCGGGGGATTGCGCCCGATGCAATCAATCGCGCACAGATACGGGCCGCCTCATTCATTGTCATTCCGGTTCGATCCAGCCGGGAGTCAATTCGACAACCGGCGTTGCGGCCTTCCGGGGATCACAGTCTTCTTCCATACGAAGCGAAAGAGCGAGAGCCGCCAGCCGACCAGCCACGCCGGCACCGCCGGTGGCTTGTTTCACTAATGGCAGCATCGTCACTCGCAGCAGACTTTCAGACGCGGTGTTTCTTGGAATGAAGTCGTGAAATGATGTGGCAATCCTAGACTCCGCAATCCTGTCGAAATCGTCCAGAAGCGCAGTGACCTCCGGAGGCAGCGCGGCTGCGGCATCGACAGCTTCCGGATCGGGAGCCTCAGACCATTCGATCGGTACCTTCTCTTCAATCTGGCGTGCCAGATACGCCTCCGCAGCCGCCGCCAGGAGTTCTTCGACGATGAGCGGATGAGCGGGGAACGCTGGCAACAGCGCATTGGTTGCTGCGCCGGCCAGTTCGGACAGCGGCAGTCGCATCAAGGCGGCGACGATGTCTGTCGTGTTGAGCCCTGCAACAAGGTGAAGGTGCTGACGGCCGACTTCCGTGATGGCGGAGTGGAGTTCGCTCCCGACTCCATGGAGCCTGCTGAGAAGGTCGTGAATCTCCTGCGCCATCGCTCTGGCTTCCGTCATATCGAGAGGAACGCTCGCAAGCACTGCGCGGATTCGCTCAGATAGCGCAAGCGCTTGCTTGAGACGTCCGGCGGCGTCGCGCAGCAGTACGTCCGAATGCGAACTGCGCGCTCTCTCCATTTCCGTGCGCAGATCTTCGAGTTGAGAGCGGAGCAACATCAATTGTCGCACCGGATCGACGCCGCATCGCAACATGTAATCGACGCCTTCCAGCGTCGGCAGGAGCGCCTGATCCTTAACCTGATGGCGCAGAAACGACAGAACCGTCGCAACAAATCTACCGGCATCCGTGATCCGATAACCCCCGCCAGGCTCGTGCTCCATCCATCCGCTCTCTCTCAAAATCTTCAGAATAGATTCCGGTTCCTTCAACCAGTAGAGAACTTGAACAGCCTCCTGCGGTTTAAGCGGGCTCCGCCCATCCGCGATGAATGCCTCGAGCGCCGCAACACGCACGAAAAATTCACCCAGTCCGCCCCGCGTCAAGGCATGAAGCAGCGGATAAACCATTTCCAAATCTCTGGCTGCCGCCAGCGGCTCCACCTGTTCCGGCCGAAATCCCGCCATCACGTCCACGAGAGTTTCCCATTCGCTTCGCGTCTCCGGGTTCTGTGGGTCGTTTTCCATGGGCCGTCATTATCGCCGATTTTTGAATACAGCTCGGAACGCTCTTGGTGTGGTTTGTCAGGTCATGTAAACAGCGATGTGCCGAATGCCAGCGGAGCCCGCTGGCATTCTATGCGCGAGGTAACTAATAGGATGAACGAGATGAGAGAACTGTTGCCTCGTGTATCTCATTCGCAGCGGAGTGTTCGGAGCAACGTGAGTGCTAAATTGTCGATTCTAAGAGCGGGAGACGGGGATCGAACCCGCGACGTCCAGCTTGGGAAGCTGGCATTCTACCGCTGAATTACTCCCGCTTGCTTTTCACTGGACGGCAAAGCCACTACAAAACTGTAATTTACAGATGTCCGGGCGACAACACCCACCTACGGGAAAAGCAATATACCACAAGCCGACGGATTGTTTCGGGTTTTGGGGTAGGTCATCTCAACTTTGTGTCGAAAATTCTGTGACCTGGCGCTGCCACCTTTGATTTCACAGAGAACCAATGCCCGGCAAATCGCCTATACTACGTCTACCAATGCCGGCAGCCGTGCATGCGTCATGTCGAATAAGAGCAAACGGGATTCTCCGTTAGTGCAATCCGTCCTCGCCTTGGATAGCTATCTGAGCGAGCTCGAGCGTGTTGGCGCGAAGATCAATGGTACGGACATGAGTGCCGACTTCGACGGTGAATACATTCAAAAGCTCATAACTCGCTTCACGGAATGCGGAAAAGGCATTTCCGAGGAAGTGACCAACTTGTCCACGCAACTTCGCGAAGCACAAGCACGCGCCGAAGCGGTGGCGCAAGGAGTGTCGCGCCAAGCCGAGCTTTTCAACAGCCGCCGGAATGAGCGAAACGAAAAGCTGGAGGAGTTCCGCGTTTTGGGTGAAAAAGTCCGCGAATTGACCGCTGCCATCGGCCGATTTCGTCCGGCGCGCGGCGATCGCCTGACCAACGAGGATCGTGCAAGGCTGACATCCAACGTCCCCGGTTTCGAGGCGCAAGTGGCCGGCCTTATTGGAGGGTTACAAAATCTGCAGAAGTCTGCGCGGGATTCACGCATGAAGGCTCTGGAGAAAAATGCCGAATCCTTGGCGCAAACGCTTCAAGCCGTACGCAAAAAGCTACACGAGCTTCAAGATGGTTGACAGATTTGGAATACCGTTCAGTTGTTCGAGAAGCCGGCCGGTGCCGGGCGAGGGATCGGCTCGAATGTTTTCCCGATCTGTTCCTGGATTTGTTTGCGGAACTCCAGTGGTGCGGAGACTTGATGGAACGGCTCTAAGGACCCTCCGGTACCGCGGATCACGATGGTGCCGAAGCCAAGCACGCGGCCGGTAAGCGTTTGATCGATGCCGACGCTTTCGATTTTGTTCAAGAACATTTCGGCGGTTTTGCTTTGGATAAAGCCGATCTTCAGGATGACTCGTTTGTTGGTGACGGCGAACTCTGCAGAATGCCGGTTGACAGTGGCTGCGAGCACAGGTATGGCGGCGATGATCAATAAGACGGCCCACGTAATCAGTATCGCCTGAGTCGACAGGGCGCTGGCTAAATCGGCTGCATAGAAAATCAGAGCACCGATGCCGAGAATCGCGAGGGCAATCAGACTCGGCTTGACGAAAAGAATCCAATGTAATCGGGCGCGGTAAGTGATGGTCTCGCCGGTAATCAGGTTGTTCTCGACGTATCCCACAGCATCATATTGTCGCAGCACGATGCTTTGAACGTCCACACGAAATCATCCAGTCAGCAATGTCCCGGCATCAAGCCCGAACTTCGTCAGCATTTCGCGCCATGCGTCCTCTGTGAATTCCGGAGAACGCATCTCCTCGACCAAGTCGTGTGGGTTGATCTTGAAGTCGCCGCGGCGGAGCCGGAGGTATCCTGGTTCGTGGTCTAGCTGCCAGCCTTCGCGGTAGAGGGCCAGTCCGAACGCGGCGGCGAAGAGATCGAATTTGTCTGCTGCCGCCACCGTCGATCGAAGAGAACCGAGAGTGACATCACGAAGCGCCAAGCGCTCTCGCGAGCAGCGCCGCTTCCAGTCCGGAATGATTACGAGTTGTCCAGCCTCGTACCATGAGACCGGAGTGAAATCTTTGGGGCCATCCTCCGGCAGGAGTGTCCGGAGCAGCCGGACCTGCAGTTCCGCCCCGTTATTCAGAATCGAAGATGCCGGCAAATTATTCTCAGCTTCGATGGCAGGCAGGTCTGCGATCGCCGCGAGACGTTCCGCGAACGGCGGGTGCACATCGTCCGGCTTCCTTGCAGGTTCATCGTATTTTCGGCCGGTAAATTCCAGATAGCGCGCGTACCCTTCCATCACCGGCGGAAGGTAACCTCGTCCGAGCATGGGGAGGAGGGAGTCAATAACGTACGCATCAAAGGCCTGACAGTTTTGATGCACGATCCGCAACGCCTCACCGTAGGTGTTGTTCTTTCAGAAACTTCGAGTGACCGCGCGCCCGCGGTGGATCGACTCGTTACAGCGACGCGAGCGACGCCGTCGGTCACGTGTGCTGGTAAATTGTCCCTTCAAACATAAGACGAGCGAGAGGCGTACAAAAATACGTGCCAGTTGTAAAAAGTTGCGGATTGAGGGTGAGCTGCTAGGAAAGCATGGTGAAGGAGCGAGACTGCAAACAACTGTGGCTGCGGGGCGCGCGCGGACACGCACACCCCGCTGACCAGGCTACGGCTGTTGCACCTGCGGTCCTAACGGCGCCCGTTGGACAATCTCGATGCGGGTACCCCAAGGATCGGTTATGTA
>Ga0209266_1001149_pt1 | contig 18036 bp, 16 predicted proteins | sample GraSoiAngelo_132_FD_185889 | JGI IMG/M metagenome (GOLD analysis project Ga0209266, IMG submission 185889) | Grasslands soil microbial communities from the Angelo Coastal Reserve, California, USA - 14_0929_02_40cm (SPAdes) (version 2) | ecosystem: Environmental > Terrestrial > Soil > Grasslands ...
GATCTCGACCTCCTCCTCGTAGAGGATGGGCAGGTAGGGCACGATCATCTGCGGCAGCGGCGCCAGCAGGTCGACGGCGAACGGTTTGCGGGTGAGCGCCTTGGTCTTGCGGATCTCCGCGCGCAGGTGGTCGGGCGAGAGCGCGGCCGCGCCCATCACGCCGAGGCCGCCGGCGTTCGAGACGGCGGCGACCAGCGGGGCCATCGACACGCCGCCCATGCCGGCGAGCAGGATCGGGTAGTCGATGCCGAAGAGATCGCAGATCGGCGTGCGCAGCATGGCTTGACTTGGCGAGGGGTAGCACGCGAGGAACCCTCATGCCAGAGCGAATCCTCCCCGTGCTGGTCGGCGCCGGCCAGACGATCGACCGGCCCGCCGACCCCGCCGCCGGCCGCGAGCCGCTCGTCCTGATGGAGGAGGCCGCGCGGCGCGCCGCCGAGGACGCGGGCGGCGGCACGCGGCTCCTCGCCGCGCTCGACACGGTCGCGGTCGTGAACGTCATCTGCCACGACTACGGCGACGCGGCGGGCCTCCTCGCCGAGCGCCTCGCCTGCCGGCCGGCGCGCGCCATCTCCACCACCCTCGGCGGGAACACGCCGCAGTCGCTCGTGAACCACCTGTGCGACGAGATCGCCGCCGGCCGCACGGAGCTGGCGCTCATTGCCGGCGCCGAGGCCTGGCACACGGCGCGGGCGCGCGGCCGCGCGGGCCGGCCGTCGACCTGGGCGCACCGCCCGGCGTCGGCGCCGCCCTGGGGCGACGGCCGGCCCGGCGTGAGCGCGCACGAGGCGCGGCACGGCATCGGCCAGCCGATCGTCACCTATCCCATGGTCGAGAACGCCTTCCGCGCCGCGCGCCGGCTCTCGCTCGAGGCGCACCGGCGCGAGCTCGCCGACTTCGCCGCGCGCGCGGCTGCGATCGCCGCCGCGAACCCCTACGCGTGGTTCCGCGACGCGAAGGACGCGGCCACGCTCGTGACGGTCACGGCCGAGAACCGCATGGTGGGCTTCCCCTACCCCAAGTTCATGAACGCGATCCTCGACGTGAACCAGGGGGCGGCGCTCGTGCTCGCGAGCGAGGCGGCCGCGCGGCGTCTCGGGCTCACCGCCGCACGCTGGGTCTACCCGTGGGCGGGCGTCGACGTCACCGAGCACTGGTTCTTCCAGGACCGCATGGACTACCACACCCTGCCCGGTCTCCGCCGCGCCGGTTCGCTCCTCCTCGAGGCGGTCGGCCTCGGCATCGAGCGCGTGAAGCACCTCGACCTCTACAGCTGCTTCCCGATCGCGCCGCGCCTCTCGGCCGTGATGCTGGGCCTCGCCCCCGGCGATCCGCGCCCGCTCACGGTGACCGGCGCCCTCCCCTGGTTCGGCGGGCCGGGCAGCAACTACACGACACACGCCGTCGCGACGCTCGCGGACCGGCTCCGCGCCGAGCCGGAGTCCTTCGCGCTCGCGCATGCGCTCGGCTGGAACCTGACCAAGCACGCGCTCGCGATCTACGCGGGGACGCCCCCGCCGAAGGGGTGGCAGCACGTGGGCGGCGCGGCGCTCCAGCGGTGGGTCGATGCGCTCCCGCACCCTGCCGTGGTCGAGGAGGCGTCGGGGCGCGGCACGATCGAGGCCTACACCATCGTCCACGGCCGCGACGGCGGCGCGGAGCGCGGCGCGGTCATCGGCCGGCTCGTCGACGGGCGCCGCTTCCTCGCCGTGGTGCGGGCCGAGCGCGCGGTGCTCGAGGCGATGGAGCGCGAGGAGCAGGTCGGCCGCGTCGGCCGCGTCAGCTCGACCGGCGGCGTGAGCCGCTACGAGCCGGTGTGAGAGATCTTGAGCTCGGCAGCCGCCGACGCCACGTCCCCGAGCGAGCTGACCGTCGCGCGCACCACCGCGACCAGGGTGCGCCGCTGCCGCTCGGACAGCGTGCGGTAGAGGTGGACCAGCATCTCGAGGTCCGCATCCCTCGTGATCGGCAGCGGCTCGCGGCTGCCGCTGTCGGTCGGGGGCGCGATCAGGCGCTCGAGGCCGAGCGTGGCGCGCACCTCCTCGTCGGGGATGGCGGGATCGAACGCGCGCAGCGCGCGCGTCAGCACCCGGTGGACCTTCAGCACGACCATCATGGGTGTGGCGAGCCCGCGGCCCGCCTCCAGCCGGCTGACGGCGCCCTGGCTCACCCCAGCGAGACGAGCCACCTGATCTTGCGACAGACCGAGAAACTCACGGACGCGACGCAGCTGGCGCCCGAGGTCGCGCATCCCTTCCCGCCAATCTACCGTTTCGTTCATCGTGACATTCCCCGCTCGGCTGGCGCTTCCGATCGCCTGAAAAGTGCTCTCCGAGACACGGTAGGCCTGCCGAGGCATACGCCTGACTACGTCGTCCCGTCAAGTCGGTAGGAGAAGTCCGACACCGGTCGAAGCAGGGAGCCGACCCCGGCGGAAATCCGGGAGGCCGCGGCCTGACCGATGCAGCGTGTCATCCGCGCTCCCTGGGCTCCTTGCGGTCCGCTCGGCACCCGGGCTACGAGCCCGACATGCCCTTCCTGTCCCATGCCGGCGTCTCGCTCCGCTACGACCGGGCGGGCAGTGGCCCGCCGGTGCTCCTCGTCCACGGCTGGACCGCCAACCGCACCTTCTGGGAGCGCCAGGTGGTCGCGCTGCGCGACCGGCATCTGGTGGTCACGGTCGACGTGCGCGGCCACGGCGAGTCGTCGCACCCGCGCACGGGCTACACGATCGGCGCCCTGGTGGCGGACCTCGAGCACCTGGTGCGTGCGCTCGGCGTGCCCCGCATCGCGCTGGTCGGCTGGTCGATGGGTGGGCTGCTCGTGCTCGAGCTGGCGCAGCGGCTCGGCGAGCGCGTGAGCGCGCTCGGCCTCGTGTGCACGACGGCGGGCGGGCTCGCGGATGCGAAGAACCCGCTCGCCGAGACCGAGCGCGCGGCCGACATGAAGAAGGCGATCGCCGCCGACTTCCGCGCCTTCGTGCGCGATTTCGCGCCGCAGCTGTTCAAGGACCCGCACTCGCCGCTCCTCTCCTGGGCCACCGGGCAGATGCAGAAGACCCCGCCCCACGTGGCCGAGGCCTGCTTCGACGCGCTGCTCGCCGCCGATCTCCGCGCGGGGGCGAAGAAGCTCGAGGTCCCGACCGCCGTCCTGCACGGGAAGCACGACGCGCTCCTGCCGCTCGCGCACGGCGAGGACCTGGCGAAGAGGATCCCGGGCGCGAAGCTGACCGTCTTCGCCGAGAGCGGGCACGCGCCACACCTCGAGGAGCCCGAGGCGTTCAACGCGGCGCTGGAGAAGCTGCTCGCCTAGTACACCAGCCGCCCGATCCGGTCCCAGCGCACCCAGCGGTCGGGGCCGTCCCACGACCAGTAGATGATGAGCGCCTGCCCCTTGATGTCGCTGATCGGCACCGGACCCCAGAAGCGCGAGTCGTAGCTCTGCTCGCGGTTGTCGCCCATGACGAAGACGTCGCCCGGCGGCACCGTGTACGGGGCGCAGCTGTGCCCGCTGGTCTGGCTTTCGAGGCTGCCGCAGGGCCGGAGCAGGGGATTCGAGGGCCGCTCCGCCGTCGGGTCCGGCTTGCCGGAGAGGAAGGTGGCGTGCGGGTCGTCCCACGGCCTGCCGTCGATGTAGACCTGCTTCGCGCGCACCTCGACCGTCTGCCCCTCGACCGCGATCACCCGCTTGATGAAGTCGCGGCGCTGGCGGTCGGCCGAGGCGCGGGCCGGCGCCAGGAAGACGATCACGTCGCCCGGGCGCGGCTTCCGCAGCCCCGGGAGGCGCGCGAGGGAGATGTCGGTCAGCGGGATCTCGAGGCGCGGCCCGTAGAGGAACTTGTTGACCAGCAGGTGGTCGCCGATCTGGAGCGTGGGCAGCATCGAGGCCGAGGGGATCTTGAACGCCTGCACCACGAAGGTGCGGATGACGAGCGCGAGCAGCAGCGCGACCGCGAGCGCCTCGGCATACTCGCGGACCTGGGACTTCGGCTTCGCCGCCGGCCGCACGAGAGCCGGGGCCGCGTCCCGCCGCCGGCGCTCGGGGCTAGCCATCGCGGCGCATGATAGCCGAGCGTCCCATCAGCCGCCACCCTTGAGCACGGCGAGGAAGGCCTCCTGGGGGATCTCGACCCGCCCCACCTGCTTCATGCGCTTCTTCCCCTCCTTCTGGCGCTCGAGGAGCTTCCGCTTGCGCGTGATGTCGCCCCCGTAGCACTTGGCGGTCACGTTCTTGCGCAGCGCCTTCACGCTCTCGCGCGCGATCACCTTGGCGCCGATGGCCGCCTGGATCACCACCTCGAACATCTGCCGCGGGATCAGCGCGCGCAGCCGCTGTGTCAGCTCGCGCCCGCGGAGGTAGGCATGGTCGCGGTGGATGATGACGGAGAGCGCGTCCACGACGTCGCCGTTGATCAGGATGTCCAGCTTCACCAGCTCCCCGGGGCGGAAGTCGAGGTACTCGTAGTCCATCGAGGCGTAGCCGCGGGTCACGGACTTGAGCTTGTCGTAGAAGTCCACGACGATCTCGGAGAGCGGCAGCTCGTAGCCGAGCTGGACGCGCGTCTCGCCGTGGTAGCGGAGCTCCGTCTGCCGGCCGCGGCGCTCCTCGCAGAGGGCGAGCACGTTGCCCAGGAACTCGACCGGCAGATGGACCGAGGCGCGGATGTAGGGCTCCTCGATGTGGTCGACCTGGAGCGGCGGGGGGAGCTTGGCCGGGCTGTCGATCACCACCGCCTCGCCATTGCGCTTGACGACCCGATACGCGACCGTGGGCGCGGTCGTGATGAGCGAGAGCCCGAACTCGCGCTCGAGCCGCTCCTGCACGATCTCCATGTGCAGCAGCCCGAGGAACCCGCAGCGGAAGCCGAAGCCGAGGGCGAGCGAGGTCTCGGGCTCGTAGGTGAAGGAGGAGTCGTTCAGGCGGAGCTTCTCGACCGCGTCGCGGAGCGCGTCGTACTGGGCGGACTCCGCGGGGTAGAGGCCGCTGAACACCATCGGCTTCACGGGCCTGAAGCCGGGCAGCGGCGCGGCGGCGGGCCGCTCGGCGTCGGTGATGGTGTCGCCGATCTTGGTGTCGCCCACTTCCTTGATGGCCGCCATGAGGATGCCGACCTCGCCCGAGCCGAGCGCGGCGACCTCGACGGCGCGCGGCGCGAGCACGCCGACCCGCGTCACGAGGAACTCCTTCCCGGTCGCCATCATGCGGATGCGCCCGCCCTTCGCGAGCTGGCCGTCGACGACGCGTACCAGTACGACCGCGCCGTGGTAGGGGTCGAACCAGGAGTCGAAGACGAGGGCGGTCGCGGGCGCGTCGGGGTCGCCCCGGGGGGGTGGGATGTCGCGCACGATGGCCTCGAGGACGTCGTCGGTGCCGACGCCCTCCTTGGCGCTCGCCAGGATGGCGTGCGAGGCGTCGAGGCCGATGATCTCCTCGATCTGCCGCCGCACCCGCTCGGGCTCGGCGCTCGGCAGGTCGATCTTGTTGATGACGGGCACGATGGCGAGGTCGTGGTCGAGCGCCAGGTAGACGTTGGCGAGCGTCTGCGCCTGCACGCCCTGCGCGGCGTCGACCACCAGGATGGCGCCCTCGCAGGCGGCGAGGCTGCGCGAGACCTCGTAGGTGAAGTCGACGTGGCCCGGGGTGTCGATCAGGTTGAGGACGTAGTCCTGGCCGTCGCGCGCCCGGTAGGCGAGGCGCACCGAGCGCGCCTTGATGGTGATGCCGCGCTCGCGCTCGAGCTCCATGTCGTCGAGGAACTGCTCGGCCATCTCGCGCGCCGAGACCGCGCCCGTCCGCTCGAGCAGGCGATCGGCGAGTGTCGACTTGCCGTGGTCGATGTGCGCGATGATCGAGAAGTTGCGGATGCGGGTGGGGTCCAGAATCCGGAGAATCTACGGGTGGCGCGGTCCGTTCGCAAGCGAAGCGGTGCGGCGCCGGCGCTTGACGGCGACCTACCTCTCGTCTTGCGGCGCCATCCCGCATCGTGACGAGCGAGGTAGCGATGCCGGCGGGGCGCATCAGGCGATGCTGCCGACCGCCGGAGGCTGCGCCGGTGCAGCCCAGAAGCTGCAGCCTGGGAGCCTCGCAACCACCAGTGTGCTAGAACCGCAGCCGCGCGCGGGAGCGCCGACATCCGGCATGCGCCCTGCATCCATCTCGGGGGGAGAGAGTCCTCGATCGTCTCGTGGCACACACCCGAACTCTGTCCATAGTCGCGAGAAGGCAGCGAGCCGTAGCTCGGCGGGAGGCAAGCATCCACCAGGGGTCAGCGCGGTGCTGGGCATCGCCGTCGTAGCGAGCGTCAACGTCGCCCGCCGCCTCAGCCGGCGCGACCTCGTGCCCGATTCGAACCGCGGCGACAACCAAGACCTTCAGGTCGCCATCCCCAGCGGATGCGCGGGTGCGCCCCGCTGATGGAGCGGCCGACGGAAGGCGCCGCCGAGACCTTCGGGCGGGGGCTCGCCGCAGAGCGGCTGCAGAGCACCCATCAGATCAACGCCTTCCGCCTCCAGGGCGTCACCGCCTTCCTCACGCTGCTGTTGCTCTTCCGGCTCACCCTCGCGGGCTGGGTGCCGCCTCCCCTCGGCCTCCTCGCGGCCTACTGGGCCGCAGCAGGCATTGTGTGGTGGGCGAGCCGCCAGTCCGATCGCCTCGCCCGTCTCGCCGGCCTGTCCATCCCGTTCGTCGACATGCCGCTCGTCTTCCTCCTCCTCCGCGGGGCCATCGCACGGCTGCAGGAGCGCGGACTGCACACCGACGCCCTCGCTTACCATGCCCCCCTGTACTACGTCGCGCTGCTCTTCCTCGCGTCGCTCGCGCTCGAGAACAGGTACGTCTACCTCGCCGCCGCGGTCGCCGCTGGCTTCGAGGCGCTGCTCGCCTCGCAGGGTGGACTCGACATCACGCTGCTCCTCCTCTCCGTCCTCGTCACGGCCATGATGGCCCTCCTCTGCACCGAGACGAGCAGCCGCGCCATTCGGCTGGTCCAGAGCGTCTCGCGCGAACAGCTCCGCCGGGAGCGGCTCGCCCGCTACTTCTCCCCCCAGATCGCCGCGCGGGTCGAGGAACGCGGCGAAGCCGGCGCGGCGGGCGAGAGCCGCGAGGTGACGATCCTCTTCAGCGACCTCCGGGACTTCACCGCGCTCAGCGAGGCGCTCACCAGCGAGCAGGTCGTGGCGCTGCTGAACGAGTGCCACGAGCGGATGGTCGAGACGATCTTCGCGCACGGCGGCACGCTCGACAAGTACATGGGCGACGGGATCATGGCCTACTTCGGCGCGCCCGTGGCCCAGTCGGATCACGCCGAGCGGGCGGTCTCCTGCGCCCTCGCGATGCAGGCCGAGCTTGCCCGCCTCAACGCCGAACGGACCCAGCGTGGCGACCCGCCGCTTCGCATGGGTATCGGCGTGCACACGGGCACCGTCGTGGTAGGTGACATCGGCGCGCCGCGCCGCCGTGAGTACACGGCCATCGGGGATGCGGTGAACGTCGCGGCCCGTATCGAGCGGCTTACCAAGCTCCACGGTGTGGGCGTTCTCGTATCCGAGGAGACGCGCCGACGTGTCGATCAGACTGGACGGTTACGGTTCTCCCCCGCACCGCCGACGCCGGTGCCGGGGAAATCGGAGCCGTTGCGGACCCATGTGCCCGTCCATGACGGTCCCGAAGCCACCGGCCATGCCAGCATCGGACGGCCGCCGGTTAGAGGCTCGCAGGAACCCGAGCTCCCGTAGGCACGGCTCATTCCATGCGAATCCGCCTCACCGTCGTCACTGCCGTACCTCGCCCCGCTCGTGAACCCGTCCGGCGAAGCGCTGTGGATACGCGCCCTTCCTGCAGACACGCGCCGCGCCCGCGTGCCAGTCGCGGGTCAACTCCGGCCGCTGCGGGTCGGGTGCCCGCGCCCGGCGCTCCGACTCGGGCTCGGCGCTCGGCAGGTCGATCTTGTTGATGACCGGCACGACGGCGAGGTCGTGGTCGAGCGCCAGGTAGACGTTGGCGAGCGTCTGCGCCTGCACGCCCTGCGAGGCGTCGACCACCAGGATGGCGCCCTCGCAGGCGGCCAGGCTGCGCGAGGCCTCGTAGGTGAAGTCGACGTGGCCAGGCGTGTCGATCAGGTTGAGGACGTAGTCCCGGCCGTCGCGTGCGCGGTAGGCGAGACGGACCGAGCGCGCCTTGATGGTGATGCCGCGCTCGAGCTCCATGTCGTCGAGGAACTGCTCGGACATCTCGCGCGCCGAGACCGCGCCGGTCGCCTCGAGGATGCGGTCCGCGAGGGTGGATTTCCCGTGGTCGATGTGGGCAATGATCGAGAAGTTGCGGATGCCGGCGGGGTCCAGAATCGGGAGAATCTACGGGTGGCGGGGTCCATTCGCAAGCGAGGCAGCGTGGCGCCGACGCTTGACGTCGGCGCGCGCCGGGTGCCATCACCGCGCCCGTGACGCAACCTGCCGCAAGCGCGGAGGCCCTGACGGAGCGGCGGGTGCGCGATGCGTCGACCCGACCGCGGCACGACGTCTACGCGGAGCTCCTGGTGACCGTCGGCCTGTTCGCGATCCCGGCAACGCTCAACGCGGTCTACGCTCACGTCGCGAGCGAGCTCCGCTACGGGACGGTGGGCATCGGCTGGCTCTTCGCCTCGAGGGTGGCGCAGGAGCTCCTGTTGATTGGCCTCTTCTTCTACGTCCTGCGCGCGAACCGGGAGCGTCTGGCCGACTTCACCAAGCCGGCGCAATGGGGTGACGTTCCGAGGACGGTGGGTCTGCTCCTCGCGAGCTGGCTGCCCTACATCCTCGTAATGGCCGCACTCTGGTCGTGGACGCCCCTTCTCGATCGAATCCCACGGCCGCACAACATGGAACTGTTCCGAAGCCGCTTGTCGCTCCCCTACCTCGCCCTGCTGCTCGTGAATCCGTTCTGCGAGGAGCTGTGGATGCGCGCCTTCCTGCAGACGCGGCTCGGACAGCTCGGCTGGCGAGCGCCGCTCATCGTCCTCACGAGCGCGTCGGCCCAGGCTGCGTACCACCTGTATCAGGGGATCGCGTTCGTCGCGGGCTACGCCGTCGTGGCCGGCGTGCTGGCAGTCTACTACCAGCGAGCGCGCCGGGTGTGGCCGGTGATCGGTGTCCACCTCATCGCGGACTTGTCGGCTGGCATCGCGTACTCGACGCTGCGCTAGCGCTAGCTGAAGCGCCGCCCGCCCCGTCTCGGGTCCGCGCCGCCGACAGGAAGCGGGCCGGACGACGGCGCTCAGCCGCCGCCGCCCCGTTCGCGGAACCATTCGACGGTGCGCCCGAGGCCGTCCGCGAGGGACACCTCCGGCCGCCAGCCGAGGACCTCGGCGGCGCGCCGGCAGTCGACGACACTGCGGCGCTGCTCGCCCGGCTTCGCCGGCCCGTGACCTACCTGGGAGCGGCCGCCCGTCGCCTCGAGGAGGAGGCGCGCGAGCGCGTTCACGTCGGTCTCGACGCCGGTGCCGATGTTGAAGGGCCCGGTCGCGGTCGACTCGAGCGCGAGGAGGTTGGCGCGCGCCACGTCGCCGACGTAGACGTAGTCGCGCGTCTGCTTGCCGTCGCCGTTCACCGTGACCGGCTCGGCGCGGAGCATCCTGCCCGAGAAGATCGCGACCACGCCCGCCTCGCCGTGCGGGTCCTGGCGCGGGCCGTACACGTTGGCGTAGCGCAGCGCCACGAACGGGAGCTGGTACTCGGCCTGGTAGAAGAAGGCGTAGAGCTCCCCGGCGCGCTTGCTGACGCCGTAGGGGCTCACGGGGTTGGTCGGGTGCGACTCGGGCGCGGGGAACGCCTCCTGCTCGCCGTAGACCGCGCCGCCCGAGGACACGAAGAGGACGCGGCGGACGTTCGCCCGGCGCGCGCCCTCGAGCAGGTTCACCGTGCCGAGGATGTTGACGCGCGCGTCGAAGAGCGGGTCGGCGACCGAGCGGCGGACGTCCATCTGCGCGGCGTGGAGGTTCAGCACCGCGGGGCGCGCGTCGCGGACGAGATCGAGGACCGCGGGGTCGGTGATGTCGAGCTGGTGGAAGCGCGCCCTGGGGTTCAGGTTCTCGCGGCGGCCGGTCGAGAGGTCGTCGACCACGATCACCTCGTGACCGGCGGCGACGTAGGCGTCCACCACGTGCGAGCCGATGAAGCCCGCCCCGCCCGTCACCAGGATCCTCATGTCCGGGGCAGCACGGTGCGGAAGAAGTCGATCGTCCGCCTGAGCCCGTCCTCGAGCGGGACCCGGGGCTCCCAGCCGAGCAGCCTGCGTGCCCGGGTGATGTCGGGCTGGCGGACCCTGGGGTCGTCCTCCGGCAGGGGACGGAAGACGATCTCGCTCTTCGAGCCGGTGAGCGCCTTGATCCGCTGCGCGAACTGGAGGATCGAGATCTCCGTCGGGTTGCCGCAGTTGACCGGCTCGCTGTGGTCGGAGCGGAGGAGCCGCACGATCCCCTCGACCAGGTCGGACACGTAGCAGAAGCTCCGCGTCTGCGCGCCGTCGCCGTAGACGGTGAGCGGCTCGCTACGCAGCGCCTGCGAGATGAAGTTCGGAACCACGCGACCGTCGTTCAGCCGCATGCGCGGCCCGTGGGTGTTGAAGATGCGGACGATCCGGGTCCCGATCCCGTGCGTGCGGTGGTAGGCCATGGTGAGCGCCTCGGCGAAGCGCTTCGCCTCGTCGTACACGCCGCGCGGGCCGATCGGGTTCACGTGGCCCCAGTAGTCCTCCGTCTGGGGATGGACGAGCGGATCGCCATACACTTCCGAGGTGGAGGCGAGGAGGAAACGGGCGCTCTTCTCCTTGGCCAGCCCGAGGGCCTTGTGCGTGCCGAGCGAGCCCACCTTGAGGGTCTGGATGGGCAGCTCGAGGTAGTCCACGGGGCTCGCGGGCGAGGCGAAGTGGAGGATCGCGTCCACCGGGCCCTTCACGTAGATGTAGGTGGTCACGTCCTGCTGGATGAAGGTGAAGCGGCGATCCGCGAAGAGGTGCGCGACGTTGTCGGGCGTGCCGGTCAGGAAATTGTCCATGCAGATGACGTCGTCGCCCTCGGCGAGGAAGCGCTCGCAGAGGTGCGAGCCGATGAAGCCGGCGCCGCCGGTGATGAGGATGCGCGCCATCCGACCTCAGGAGGCCGCGGCGGCGCGCACGGCGGCGCGCCCGATGGGGAAGTAGGTGAAGCCATGCTCGCGCATGACCTCGGGCTCGTAGAGGTTGCGGCCGTCGAAGATGACCGGGCGGCGGAGCAGGCGCTTCATGCGAGGGAAGTCGGGCCGGCGGAACTCGTTCCACTCGGTCACGATCAGGAGCGCGTCGGCGCCGCCGAGCGCCTCGTAGTTGACGCGATGGTAGGTGACGCGCTCGCCGAAGGCCCTCCGCGCCTCGTTCAGGGCCTCGGGGTCGTGGACCGCGAGCGCCGCCCCGCGCGCGAGGAGCCCCTCGACGATGGTGAGCGCCGGCGCCTCGCGCATGTCGTCGGTGCGCGGCTTGAAGGCGAGCCCCCAGACGGCGAAGCGCCGTCCCGTCAGGTCGGCGCCGAACTCGGTCACCACCTTCTCGACCAGGCGGCCCTTCTGCGCCTCGTTCACGTCCTCGACCGCGCCGAGCAGCGGGAACTCCATGCCGTGTTGGCGCGCGGTGTGGATGACGGCCTTCACGTCCTTCGGGAAGCACGACCCGCCGTAGCCGACGCCGGGGAAGAGGAAATGGTGGCCGATGCGCCGGTCGTAGCCGATGCCGCGCCGCACCTGGTCGACGTCGGCGCCCGCCCGCTCGCACAGGTTCGCGATCTCGTTCATGAACGAGATGCGGGTGGCGAGCAGCGCGTTGGCCGCGTACTTGGTCATCTCGGCGCTCGCGTTGTCCATCACCAGGATCGGGTTCCCGGTGCGCACGAAGGGCTCGTAGAGCTCGCGCATGAGGTCGATCGCGCGCTGGCTGGTCGCGCCGATCACCACCCGGTCGGGCTTCATGAAGTCTTCGATCGCGGCCCCCTCCTTCAGGAACTCGGGGTTGGAGACCACGTCGAAGGGATGCCGGGTGGCCTCGGCCACCGCCGCGCGAATGCGCTCGGCGGTGCCGATCGGCACGGTGCTCTTGGCGACGATCACGCGGTAGCCGTCCATGGCGCGGCCGATCCCGCCGGCCACGCTCATCACGGCGCTCAGGTCGGCGGCGCCGTCGGCGCCCGAGGGCGTGCCGACCGCGATGAAGCAGACGAGGCTCGTCCGGACGGCGTCGGCCAGCTCGGTCGAGAACGCGAGCCGGGCCTCGGTCACGTTGCGTCGGATGAGCTCCTCGAGCCCCGGCTCGTAGAACGGCACGTGGCCTTCGCGGATCGCCCGGATCTTGCCCGCGACGTTGTCCACGCAGACGACGTCGTTGCCGCTCTCCGCAAAGCAGGTGCCGGCGACGAGTCCCACGTAGCCCGTGCCGACGACGCAGATTTTCATGACCGGGCACGCATACCGGCGGCCTCCCGCGAAGTCAATTCAGACGCGCGTCACCACGCCCACAGCGGCCCGTCGCGGTACTCCCAGAGGAGGAACGTGCCGAGCCGCCAGTCGAATGGGCGCGTGCCCGCGACCGGGATCTCGACGCCCGCGCCGAGCGCCACATGGCCGCGGCGGCTGAGCGGGAGGTAGAGCGTCGGCGCGAGCAGTGTCGCGCCGTGCACGGGCGCGGCGAGGGCGTGCGACTGCTCGAACTCGAGCGCTGGCACCGGGCACTTCTTGTATGGGCCGAGCGGGAGCTGGAGGGCCAGGCGGTAGAGCATGCGGCGGTCGGCACGTGCCGGATCCGCCGGCAGCTCGGCGCGCACCTGCGTCTGCGCCACGAGCGGCCCGAGCGCGTGGCCCGAGAGGAGCTGGGGCGCGACCACCGTCGTGCCGGCGCCGAGGCCGTGGCGGCGGTTGCCGGTCGCGAGCCGGAGCTCGACGCCCGCGGAGACGAGGGAGGCCTCGTGCGGGGCGGCGAGCAGCACGTGGCGCCAGGACAGCGCGAGGTCGCCCACCCCGGCGCGGAGCGGCGCCCCGTGCCCATCCACGACCCCGGCGGGCAGGCTCACCGCGATCTGCCCGCGCGGCCCGATCCGCTTCTCGAGCTCAATCTCGGCCGTGTAGCCTCGCTCGCGCCGCGCCGACTCGATTTCGCCGCCCAGCACCGCTTCGTCCTCGGGGAACGCTTTCTCGACGAAGACCGGACGGCGGTAGTTGAGGTCGCCGATCGGATAGCGCGGCTCGGCGCAGAAGCTGCGCAGGTAGGCGAGCACGGCGCGGATCTCCTCTTCCGTGAGCGCGTCGCCGAAGGCCGGCATCTCGTCCGACATGCCGAGGAAGCGGCCGCCGCGGCGCACGAGGCCGGCCCAGTTGGCGGTCGTCTCGGCGGTCGAGACGGCGCAGTCGGTGAAGTCGGGGAGCGGGACGGTGATGCCGCTCCCGGCGGGCGCGCCGCGCCCGTCGGCGCCGTGGCAGGGGGCGCACGCCTGCACGTAGATCTCGGGCCCGGACAGCGCCCACGCCGGCGCGGCCATCGCCGCCAGGGCGAGCGCCACTGCCCCGCCCTTCAATGCACGACCTCGCGCACCCGGTAGATCGGCTTCGCCTGGGACTCGTGGTACGTGCGCACCAGCATCTCGCCGAGGAGCCCGAGCGAGACGAACTGCACGCCGACCACCGCCATCAGGATGGCGAGCAGCACGAGCGGGCGGTTCGCGAGGCGCACGCCGAGGACGATGCGCTCGAACCCGAGGTAGGCCGTGAGGCCGAGACCCGCCGCGGCGCAGACCAGCCCGAAGAGACCGAAGAGCTGGATCGGGCGGGTCGAGAAGCCGGAGAGGAACTTGACGGTCAGGAGGTCGAGCAGCACGCGCAGCGTGCGCGAGAGGCCGTACTTGGAGTGGCCGAGCGTGCGCGGGCGGTGGTGCACCTCCACCTCCGCCACGCGCGCGCCCAGGTCGGCGGCGAGCGCCGGGATGAAGCGGTGCAGCTCGCCGTAGAGGCGGAGCTCCTTGGCGACCGGGGCGCGCATGGCGCGCAGCGTGCAGCCGTAGTCGTGCAGCCGCGTGCCCGTGACGAGCGAGATCAGGCGGTTCGCGATCTGCGACGGGAGCCGGCGGGTGAGCCACGGGTCGCGCCGCGGGTTCCGCCACCCGTTCACCACGTCGACGCCCTCGTCGAGGAGCGCGAGAAGGCGCGGGATGTCGGCCGGATCGTGCTGCAGGTCGGCGTCCAGGGAGACGATGACCGGCGCGCGCGCGTGCTCGATGCCGGCGGCGAGCGCCGCCGTCTGGCCGTAGTTGCGCGCCAGCCGGACAATTCGGATCCGTGGGTCGCCGCTTGCGAGCGCGACCAGCCGCTCGAAGCTCCCGTCCGTGCTGCCGTCGTCCACCGCCACGATCTCCGCCGGACGGTCGAGTCCCGCCAGGGTCTCGCCGAGCTCGGTGAACAGCGGTCCCAGGCTCTCCGCCTCGTCGTAGACGGGGATGACGATCGAGAGGGCGGGCGCCGGGGTGCTCAAAACTCGGTCAGCGCCACGAACTGGCGGTAGCGCCCGTCGATGTCGTCGCGCGTGAGCGTGCGCAGGCGCTGCCCGCCGAAGTCCTCGACCACGAAGGAGGCGAGCACGCTGCCGAACACGATCGCGCGCCGCAGCCCGCCCTCCGAGCGCTCGCCGGTGGCGGCCAGGTAGCCCATGAGCCCGCCCGCGAAGGCGTCGCCGGCGCCGGTCGGGTCGAAGACCTCCTCCAGCGGATAGGCCGGGACCGCGAACACCGACTGGGGCGAGAAGAGGAGGGCGCCGTACTCGCCGCGCTTGACGAGCACGCTCCGCGCCCCGAGCTCGAGGATGCGGCGCGCGGCGCGCGCCACGTTGTGCTCGCCGGAGAGGAGACGCGCCTCCTCGTCGTTCACCACCAGCAGGTCGACGCGCGGGAGGAGGGCCTCGAGCGGCTCCCGCGCGCTCGCGATCCAGTGGTTCATCGTGTCGCAGGCCACGATGCGCGGGTCGTGGAACTGCTCGAGCACGCTCTCCTGGAGCTCGGGATCGATGTTGGCGAGGAAGACGAAGGGCGATGCGCGCAGCGCCTCGGAGAGGCGCGGCCGGAAGTCGGCGAACACGTTCAGCTCGAGGGCGAGGGTGTCCCGCACGTTCATGTCCTCGTGGTACCGCCCACTCCAGCGGAAGGTCCGCCCGGGGCGCACCTCGAGGCCGGAGAGGTCGATGCCGCGGGAGGCGAGGTAGTCGCGCTCGGCCTCGGGGAAGTCCTCGCCCACGACGGCGACCAGGGCGACCGGCGCGAAGAAGCTCGCGGCGACCGCGAAGTGCGCAGCCGAGCCGCCGAGCACCCCCTCGGCGCGGCCGAGCGGGGTCTCGATGGTGTCGAAGGCGACCGACCCGACCACCGTGATCGCGTCCGCGCTCAGAGATGCCTCCGGAGCAGCGGTGCAAGGTCGCGCCGCACGCTCGCCGGGATGGCGGCGCGCTCGGTGATGATCGCGTGGTCGAGCGCGGTTGGGCACGGGCAGCCGGTGCGCGCGGGCAGCGCGGCCGCCACGCGCGCGATCGTGCGCCGCGCGAGATCGACGTTGGCCGCCAGCACCCGGAGTACGTCCTCGATCTTCACGTCGCCGTGCGCCGTGTTCCAGCAGTCGTAGTCGGTGGCGAGGGCGAGCGTCGCGAAGCAGATCTCCGCCTCGCGCGCGAGCTTCGCCTCCTGGAGGTTGGTCATGCCTATCACGTGCGCCCCCCAGCTCCGGTAGAGGTGCGACTCGGCGCGGGTCGAGAACTGCGGGCCCTCCATGCACACGTAGGTCCCGGCCGCGTGCACCGCCGCTCCCTGGGCGCGCGCCGCCTCGGCGAGGACGCGGGAGAGGTTCGGGCAGACGGGGTCCGCGAACTGCGCGTGCGCGACCACGCCGCGGCCGAAGAAGGTGCTCTGGCGCTGGCGCGTGCGGTCGATGAACTGGTCGGGCACGACGACGTGCCCGGGGGCGATCTCGGCGCGCAGGCTCCCGACCGCGCTCACCGCCACGATCCACTCCACCCCGATCCGCTTGAGCGCGAAGACGTTGGCGCGGAAGTTGATCTCGGTGGGGAGCAGGCGGTGGCCGCGCCCGTGCCGCGGCAGGAAGACGAGGCGCGTACCGCCCAGGCGGCCGATCACCAGCTCGTCGGATGGCTGGCCGAAGGGGGTGTCGACGCCGACGCGCTCCACGCCCTCGAGCCCGGGCAGGTCGTAGAGCCCGCTGCCGCCGAGGACGCCGAGGGTGGGTTCTGCCATGCCGTGCCGCCTGCGGCCGCCGGCCGGCCGCGGCCGGGACATGGTAGGGAAAAACGGCTCGGTTGCAAGGCATAGCCAGCGCTGGCCCCGATCGGGGTGGGATGGCGTGTCGCCTCAGGGTACGCCGTGGGCTATCGTCCCATGCTCACGAGAGGAGGATCGCATGAACCACGATGATGCCATCCGGCTGTTCGCCAAGACCCTGCAAAACCTCGAGCAGTGGATGGACAAGGCCACCGCGCACGCGAAGGCCAAATCCTTCGAGGTCGACGTGCTCGCACAGGCCCGCCTGGCGCCGGATCAGTACCCGTTCGTCCGCCAGGTGCAGTCTGCCTGCGACCAGGCGAAGTACGCGGCCGCGTACCTCGGCGGCAAGCCGGCGCCGTCCCACCCGGATACGGAGCAGACGTTCGCCGAGCTGCGGCAGCGGATACGGAAGTGCCTCGGCTTCCTCGAGACCGTCCAGGCGAAGGACCTGGCCGGAGCGGAGGAGCGGAAGGTGTCTCCACCCTGGCTCGGCGGGAAGTGGCTCCGCGGCGACGACTACCTGGTGCAACTGGCGCTGCCGAACTTCTTCTTCCATGCGACGATGGCGTACGCGATCCTCCGCCACAACGGCGTCGACCTCGGCAAGATGGACTACATCGGCTCGATTCCAACGAAGGAAGGCTGAGGCCGGCCAGCTCGTCGTCGTCTGTCGGGGCGAGCGTCGGGTAAGCAGCCTGTTAGTTCGTCAGCTGGGGTGGAGACGGAGGCAGCCCGCCCCTTGGAGTAGATTGAGCAGACGATCGCGGCCCTCCTGCTCGCTCTCGCACGGCACCACGCAGGCGTCGTGGAAGGCACCGCCCAGCCACTGCTGGCGGTAGCACTCCTTCAGGAACGCCTCCTCACGCATCGTCCCGCAGGCTGTGGGCTCCCATCTTCGTCCGTGCGAGTCCCAGAGGACCTTGTCCCGGTTGCAGAGCTCGATCATGTGCATGCCGCAGAGTGTGCTGCACGAGTACGGCTGCTCGGGCGCGGGCGCCGGGGTACCCGAGCTGCCGCCAGCGGAGCTACCGGCGTCGGCCGCCGAGTCGGGGGCCGACGTCTCGGGCAGCTCGGACGCCTCGCCCCGCTTGAGGCCGTGCGCCGCGTCGTCGTCCACGCGCCTCACGCGGCGCTTCGCGGCTTCGCGGATCATGGCGAGTGCCGCCGTCCGGACCGCCCGTCCGGCTGGTGCCGACGTCAGGCCCGCGTCGGCGAGTGCGAGCGCCACGAACGGACAGCCCGAGGCGACCAGCCGCCGCGCAACGGTATCCCACTCTGGCGACCGAAACGGCGGGACATCCTGCAGCGCCTCGGAAGCGAGCGCCGCGATGTCGGGACGCGGTGTCAGCGCGGAAGGCTCGACCTGCGTGACGGTGCGCGCAACGGGAATGGGCCGCGAGCCGCGCCGGCCGGGGAAGAGCAACACGTCCACCGAGCCCCTGGTCGTCGCTTCGCGCGCGGTTCCCGTCGCGGCGAGCCCGACGGCGCGGAAGCCCCGGGCGAGCGGCCCGAGCTCCGCCGTCTCCGTCGCGGTCGCCGGGCGCGAACGCTCGACGTAGTCGAGGGACACGCGGTACACGGCGTCCACTTGGCGCGTGATCGCGGTCAGCACGCCCGTCCCGGTCGCGCACCGGGGCTCCCGCCATTCGTACCCGGCAATGGACGGGTTCTCCCTGATCAGCCGGGCCGCCAGGTCCTTCACCGCCGCATCGCGCGCCGAGACCGGCGCGTCG
>Ga0209266_1001150_pt1 | contig 18035 bp, 14 predicted proteins | sample GraSoiAngelo_132_FD_185889 | JGI IMG/M metagenome (GOLD analysis project Ga0209266, IMG submission 185889) | Grasslands soil microbial communities from the Angelo Coastal Reserve, California, USA - 14_0929_02_40cm (SPAdes) (version 2) | ecosystem: Environmental > Terrestrial > Soil > Grasslands ...
AATTCGTGCACGCATTCACGCATTCCAAATTCCAAATTCACAATTCCTAATTACATGAGAGTCCGTTTCGCCCCCAGCCCCACCGGCCAGCTCCACGTAGGCAATGCCCGGACCGCCTTGTTCAACTGGCTTCTCGCGCGTGGCTCCAACGGGACGTTCATTCTTCGCATCGAGGACACCGACGCCGAGCGATCGACGCGCGAATCGGAAGGGGAGATCCTGCGCGATCTGCGATGGCTGGGTCTCGACTGGGACGAGGGTCCGGACGTCGGTGGCCCGCGCGGGCCCTATCGCCAGTCGGAGCGTCTGCACCTCTACCAGTCGTACGCGAAGGAGCTGCTCGGCGCCGACGCGGCGTACTACTGCTTCTGCTCGACGGCGCAGCTCGGGGCCGAGCGTGAGGAAGCGGTGGCCGCGGGACGCACGGCGCGGTACGCCGGCACGTGCCGCCGGCTCTCACGCGATCAGGCGGCCGCGAGGATTGCCGCCGGCGAGCGGCCGGCGATTCGATTCCGCGTCCCGGAGGCGCGCGACGTCGTCTTCACCGACATCGTTCGAGGCGACGTGCGCTTCCACACCGATGTCATCGGCGACCCGGTGATCGTTCGCGCCGACGGTCATCCGGCGTACAACTTCGCCGTCGTCGTCGACGATGCGCTGATGGAAGTGACGCATGTGATCCGCGGCGAGGATCACATCTCGAATACGCCGCGGCAGGTCCTCTTGAACGAGGCGCTGGGATTCACGCCGCCGGAGTTCGCCCACCTGTCGCTCGTCATGGGGCCGGACCACAGCCCGCTGTCGAAGCGCCACGGCGCCACATCCGTCGCGGAGTTCCGGTCCAGGGGGTATCTGCCGGAAGCGCTGGTGAACTACCTGGCCCTCATCGGCTGGTCGCCGCGCGGCCCGGCCGCCGGCCGAACCGCGGGAGACGACGCCGAGCTGCTGCCGATCGAGGAGCTGGTGCGCCGATTCTCGCTCGACCGGGTCGGCCACAGCGCCGGTGTCTTCGACGAGGAAAAGCTCGCGTGGGCGAACCGCCACTATCTGAAGACTGCAGACGCCGTGCGGCTCGCCAGGCTGTCGCTCCCGTACTTCGCCGAAGCCGGCGTGCGGATGGCGCCCGACGACCGCGGCCTCGAGTTTCTGGCCTCGGCGCTGGCGATGGCCAGCTCGTCGGTCGATCGCCTCAACCAGGTGCCGGGGCGATTGGCGTTTCTCTTCGACTACGCGCCCGCGCGGACGCTGGCCGATGCCGCTCTGCGCGAGGAATTGAGCGCTGACGCCGCGCGATCGGTCGTGGCGGCGCTCGCCGAGGAGCTCGCGCCGGCGCCGCGCCTCGATCGTGAGCGGTTTCGCGCCGCCGCCCATCAGGTGAAAGCGCGCACAGGGCAGAAGGGCAGGGCGCTCTTCCATCCGATTCGAGTGGCGCTGACCGGGCGGGCCGAAGGGCCGGAGCTGGACCTCGCGGTGCCCGCGATCGATCACGGTGCGGAGCTGCCTGAATCGGCGGGCATCCCGAAGATCATCGGAAATCGCGAGCGCGCGGCGGCATTCTCGCGCGCGCTTGGCGGCATACCTTAACCACGAAGACGCGAAGAGCACGAAGACGCACGAAGAAAACCTTTTCGTACAAGACGTTCTTTTTCGTGTTCTTCGAGGGTCTTCGTGTTTTCGTGGTGGCATTTGGACATGCGCATCTACGGAATCAACCCTGTTCTCGAGGCGCTGCGCGCCGGGCGCGCGACGCTCATCCGCGTGTCGCCGCGCGCCGATGAGCGGTTGACGGCGGTCGTGCAGATGGCCGAAGAACATCGGGTGACCGTGCGCCGCGTGAGCGCCGGCGAGCTCGATCGACTCGCGAGCGGGGCGCGGCATCGTCATCAGGGCGTGGTGGCCGACGTCGAGGACACGAGGACCTTCGGCGTCGAAGATCTGGTGAGCGGCGCGAGGGGAGCGCCTTTGATCGTCGTCCTCGACGGCATCGAGGATCCGCGCAACGTCGGTGCGATTCTGCGGACCGTGGACGCGGCGGGCGGCGACGGCGTCGTGCGCCAGTCGCGTCACGCCGCGAGGCTCGACGGCGCGGCGGCGAGCGCGTCGGCAGGGGCGCTCGCGCACGTGAAGATCGCGGAGGTCGTGAACATCGCGAGAGCGCTCGAGATCCTGAAGTCCGCCGGCGTGTGGACCGTCGGCCTGGCGGGGGATACGCCGACGCACTACGACGCGATCGACCTCACGCTGCCCACCGCACTCGTGGTCGGGGCCGAGGGGACCGGGCTGCGGCGCCTCGTGCGGGAGCGCTGCGACTGGCTCGTATCGATTCCGATGCATGGCCACGTTCGGAGCCTGAATGTGTCGGTGGCCGCTGGAATTGCCCTTTTCGAGGCCGCCAGACAACGCCGGACCGCGCCCAGCTCAGCAGGGCGATCGCCTCGTCCATCGCGCTCACCCCCTTAGGATTGCACGAGTGGCACAGGACGTGCTAAAGTTCACCTTTTGTCTGGCTGGCGTAGCTCAGTCCGGTAGAGCAGCTGATTTGTAATCAGCAGGTCACGGGTTCGAATCCCTTCGCCAGCTCCATCGACCGAGTGCATCGGTCCTTAGGTAACCCAGAACATCACGTTTCCACAAATCACAAATACAGATAGCTGGCGAGGTAGCGAAGCGGTCAAACGCAGCAGACTGTAAATCTGTCGCCCTAGCGGCTTCGAAGGTTCGAGTCCTTCCCTCGCCACCAGTGGTCGCAGGATCTGGTAGTTGGGTAATCTGGTAATCGGGTCATTGGATTGGTCGATCGACGCGCACGAGATGTCCCAATGCAATTGCCAAGTTACCCGATTACGCGATTGTCAGAGGCAAGCGGGAGAGCGGGAGAGCGGGAGTAACTCAGTGGTAGAGTCACAGCCTTCCAAGCTGTTGGTCGCGGGTTCGATCCCCGTCTCCCGCTCCAATGTGGTCGTCGGTCGTTGATCATGGGTCGTTGGTCAACGATGCACGATGGGACGAACGGCTCACGACCAATGACGAACGACCGGGGATCGCCGATGTAGCTCAGTTGGCAGAGCGCGTCCTTGGTAAGGACGAGGTCTCCAGTTCGATTCTGGACATCGGCTCCAGCCTTCGCTCGCTACGCGAGCTTCGGCTGGCAGGCCAGCTGAGACCGCACCGTGTCGCTTCAAACGTGACCGCGCCGTGTAAACGCCACACGCGCCGTGTCCGCCGAAGCGGAACGCGAAGGCGGAAAGGCGGAAGGCGGACGAAAACGACGTCGATTAGAGAGGGACGTAGACGACCATGGCCAAAGAAAAATTCGACCGCAGCAAACCGCACGTGAACGTGGGCACCATCGGTCACATCGACCATGGCAAGACCACGTTGACCGCGGCGCTCACCAAGGTGTCAGCCGACAAGGGCTGGGCGAAATTCATCTCGTACGATGAAGTCGCCAAGGCGTCCGAGTCGCAGGGCCGGCGCGACGATTCGAAAGTGATGACGATCGCGACGAGCCACGTCGAGTACTCGACGGCGAAGCGGCATTACGCCCACGTGGACTGCCCGGGCCACGCCGACTACATCAAGAACATGATCACCGGCGCCGCGCAGATGGACGGCGCCATCCTCGTTGTCAGCGCCGTGGACGGCCCCATGCCGCAGACGCGCGAGCACGTGCTGCTCGCCTACCAGGTCAACGTGCCGTACCTCGTCGTGGCGCTCAACAAGGTCGACGCCATCGACGACGCGGAGCTCCTCGACCTGGTCGAGCTCGAAGTCCGCGAGCTGCTCACGACCTACAAGTTTCCGGGCAATGACATCCCGGTGGTGCGCCTCTCCGCGCTCAAAGCGCTGCAGGGCGATCCCGAAGGCATCGCCGGGGTCACGAAGCTGATGGAAGCGCTCGACAACTACATCCCGCTGCCGCAGCGCGACGTGGACAAGCCGTTCATGATGCCGATTGAAGACGTGTTCTCGATCTCGGGCCGCGGCACCGTCGTCACCGGCCGCGTCGAGCGCGGGCGCGTGAAGGTCGGCGAGGAAATCGAGATCGTCGGGTTCAAGCCGACCGAGAAGAAAGTCGTCACCGGCGTCGAGATGTTCCGGAAGCTGCTGGACGCGGGCGAGGCCGGCGACAACATCGGCGTGCTCCTCCGCGGCGTTGAAAAAGACGACGTCGAGCGCGGGCAGGTGCTGGCGAAGCCGGGCACCATCAAGCCGCATATGAAGTTCAAGGGCGAGGTGTACATCCTGTCGAAGGAAGAGGGCGGCCGCCACACGCCGTTCTTCAACGGGTACCGTCCCCAGTTCTACATCCGCACCACCGACGTCACCGGGACGCTGAACCTGCCGGAAGGCGTCGAGATGGTGATGCCGGGCGACAATACGACGATCAGCGGCGAGCTGATGGCGCCGGTCGCTCTCGAAAAGGGCGCGCGCTTCGCCATCCGTGAAGGCGGCCGGACCGTCGGCGCCGGCACGGTCACCGACATCGTTGAGTAGGGACTGGGACCAAGGGACTGGGGACTAGGGGACTTAGGGGCTAGGGGACTTAGGGGCTAGAGAACCTGAGCGGCTGGACGGCGAGTCCCAAGCCCCAGTCCCTGAAAGCGAAGCCATGAGAGACATCATCACGCTCGCATGCCTCGAGTGCAAGCGTCGCAACTACAGCACGACGAAGAACAAGAAGAAGACGACCGAGCGGCTCGAGATGAGCAAGTACTGCCGGTTCTGCCGGAAGCACACGAGCCACAAGGAGAGCAAATAGTTGGTGAATTGGTGAGTTCGTGAATTGGTGAGTTGGTCAGTGGAAATCACCAAGTCACCAAATCGCCAACTCGCCAATTCTGCAGATCGCAGCGTTTAGGCCAGTAGCTCAATTGGCAGAGCACCGGTCTCCAAAACCGGGGGTTGGGGGTTCGATTCCCTCCTGGCCTGCCAGAACCCTTGGGATGCCGGCAGGCAGAACGTGAGAAGGACGCGTGGCTGACAACACGACCACACTGGAGACGGTAAAACACGCGGCCGGCGGATGGTTCGAGCGCATGCGCCTGTTCCTGAGCGAGGTGCGCAACGAGCTGAAGCGTGTCACCTGGCCGTCGCAGAAAGAGGTGTACGCGACGACGGTGGTCGTGATCGCGACCTCGGTGTTCTTCGGCATCTACCTGTTCGCGCTCGACTCGATTCTGCTGGCCATCTTCTCGTGGATCCTGCGCAAGTTCGGTGCGGCATGACCGACGTCGCGACGAAGAACTGGTACATCGTCCACACCTACTCGGGCTTCGAGAAGAAGGTCGCCGAGTCGCTCCAGGAGCGTGTGATTGCCTACAGCCTGCAGAGCGACATCGGCGAGGTCCTGATTCCGACCGAGGACGTGGTGGAGATGCGCGCCGGGAAGAAAGTGGTCACCCCGAAACGGTTTTTCCCCGGCTACATCCTGGTCGAGATGAACATGTCCGACAACGCGTGGCACGTGGTGAAGAACACCCCGAAGGTCACCGGCTTTGTCGGCGCGGGCGCCAAGCCGACGCCGCTCACCAAGGACGAAGTCGAGCAGATTCTGACGCAGGTCAAAACGGCCGCGGAGAAGCCGAAGCCGAAATACATGTTCGAAAAGGGCGAGCAGGTGCGGATCAACGAGGGCCCGTTCACCAGCTTCAACGGCGTGGTCGACGAGGTGAACCTCGACAAGAACACGCTCAAGGTGATGGTCACGATCTTCGGGCGCTCGACGCCCGTCGAACTCGATTTCCTGCAGGTGGAGAAGATTTGACCACGAAAGACACGAAAACAAAGAAAGACACGAAAAAGATCAAAAACGGTTTCTGCTTCGTGCCTTTCGTGGATTCCGTGAGTTTCGTGGGTAAGACATAGACGTTATGGCAAAAAAAGTTCAGGCGATGGTGAAGCTCCAGATTGCGGCCGGCAAGGCGACGCCGGCACCGCCCGTGGGCACGGCGCTCGGCCCGCAGGGCGTGAACATCATGGACTTCTGCAAGAACTTCAACGCGAGGACGGCGAAGGATGAAGGGCTCATCATTCCCGTCGTCGTCACCGTGTATGCGGATCGGTCCTACACCTTCATCACGAAGACGCCGCCCGCGCCGGTGCTGCTGAAGCGCGCAGCGAACATCGCGAAGGGCTCGGCCGAGCCGAACAAGAACAAGGTCGGAACTGTCACCGCGAAACAGGTCGAGGACATCGCGAAGCTGAAGATGCCCGACCTGAATTGCGACTCGCTCGAGTCGGCGGTCAAGACGATCGCCGGCACCGCCCGTTCGATGGGCCTCGACGTTGTCGGATAGCGACACAATTTGGAATTAGGAATTTGGAAGTTGGAATTCGCGCTCGGATTCCAAATTCCAGATTCCCAATTCCAAATTCAAGAGCGCGTGAACACAGGAGAGCACATGAGAAAGCGCGGCAAGAAGTTCAGCGCTGCTCGCGCGCAGGTCGCTGTCGATCGGGTGTACACGATCGAAGACGCGGTGCCGCTCGTGCAGAAGGTCAAGTTCGCCAAGTTCGACGAGACCGTCGAGCTGGCGCTCCGGCTCGGCGTGGATCCGAAGCACGCCGATCAGATGGTCCGGGGCACCGTCGTGCTGCCGCACGGCCTCGGCAGGAGCAAGCGCGTGCTCGCCATCGCGGGCGGCGAGAAGCAGAAGGAAGCCCGGGAGGCGGGCGCCGACGTGGTCGGCGGCGAAGAGATGGTCGAGAAGATCCAGGCCGGGTTCATGGACTTCGACGCCGTGGTCGCGACGCCCGACATGATGCGCGCGGTGGGCAAGCTCGGGAAGGTGCTCGGTCCCCGGGGCCTGATGCCCAACCCGAAGACCGGCACCGTCACCGTCGACATCTCGAAAGCCGTCAGGGAAATCAAGGCCGGCAAGGTGGAGTTCCGCGTCGACAAGACCGGCATCATCCACGCGCCGGTCGGCAAGGCGTCGTTCGCCACCGATTCGCTCGTGGCCAACGCGCACGCGCTCGTCGACAGCATCGTCAAGGCGAAGCCTGCGGCGGCCAAGGGCAAGTACCTCAAGAGTGTCACGCTGTCGTCGACGATGGGACCCGGCGTCCGCATCGATACGACCCACATCATCGACGTGATAGTGAAGCATTAGAGACGGGGACTAGGGGACTAGGGGACTAAGGACTAAGGGACTAGGGAGTAGCAGCGAGCCCCCAGTCCCCAAGTCCCGTGAGGATTCAGAGATGGCCGTTACGCGAGCAGATAAAGAAGACGAGCTCCAGCAGCTGGAGGCGGCGTTCAGAGGATCGGAGAGCGCGATCCTCGTCGACTACAAGGGGATGAACGTCCCGCAGGTCACCGAGCTGCGGCGCCAGCTGCGCACGGCGAAGGCGAAATACAGGGTCGTCAAGAACACCATCGCCAGGCGAGCGCTCAAGGGGACCTCCTTCGCGCCGCTCGATCAGTTTTTCCAGGGCACGACGGCCGTGGCCTACACCAGCACGGATCCAGTCGCGCTCGCCAAGGCGCTGACAGCATTCGTGAAGACGGCGCCCACGCTCAAGATCAAAGCAGCCGTCGTGCAGGGGCGCGAGGTGAAGCCGGGCGAAGTGGCCGAGCTCGCGGCGCTCCCGGGCAAGCCGGAGCTGTACGCGCGCCTGCTCGGCACGATCGCCGCGCCGATGGTGCGGCTGGTGACGGTGCTGAACGCCGTCCCGCGGGATTTGATGAATGTGTTGGTGCAGTATGAGAAGAAGCTGAAGGAAGGACAGTCGTAATTAGGAATTTGGAATTCAGAATCTGGAATTCGGACACGCATTCCAAATTCCAAATTCCTACTTCCAAATTTCAGGAGTGCAGCAGGGCCGTGCCCTACATGTGAGGGAGCAACAGACAATGGCCGAAGTGACGCAGCAGCAGGTGGTCGAGTACATCAAGGGAATCAGCGTCCTGGAGCTCTCGCAGCTCGTCAAGACGCTCGAATCGGAGCTCGGCGTGTCCGCCGCGATGCCGATGGCGATGCCGCAGGGCGGCGGCGCCGCGGCGGCGGCGCCGGCCGAGGAGAAGACCGAGTTCACCGTCACGCTGACCGAAGTCGGCGGCAACAAGATCAACGTCATCAAGGTCGTCCGCGAGATCACCGCCTTGGGTCTCAAGGAAGCCAAGGACCTCGTCGAGGGAGCGCCCAAGCCGATCAAGGAAGGCATCCCCAAGGAAGAGGCCGCGGCAATCAAGAAGAAGTTCGAGGACGTCGGCGCCAAGGTCGAAGTCAAGTAGCTCGGCGCTCGCGCGCCCTTCGGCGACGACTGGAGACCAGGGGGCTGGGGGACGTGGGGACTGGGATTTCAGTCCCCACGTCCCCGAGTCCCGTTTTCAGCGCTCAGTCTTTCCTCGAGGTCCAATAGCGATGTACAGCCTTCCCAAAAACGTCTACCGCGAGCGCATCGATTTTTCGAAGATCAAGACGACCGTTCCGATCCCGAACCTGATCGAGATCCAGAAGAAGTCCTACGAGCGCTTCCTGCAGATGAATCGTCTGCCGAGCGAGCGCGAGGACGCGGGTCTCCAGTCGGTGTTCAAGTCGGTCTTCCCGATCAGCGACTTCCGCGAGAACTCGTCGCTCGAGTTCATCGAGTATTCGATCGGCAACTGGGAGTGCAAGTGCAGCAAGCTCCAGGGGCTGCACCACCTGCGCAAGCCGTGCAGCCAGTGCAGCAACATGCTCATCGCGGATCCGTACGGCGACCACGAGGTGATCTGCCAGCGGTGCGGCAAGGCGAACCAGGCCCACGGCGACGTCTGCGACATCTGCGGCAACACGGTCGGCCTGAAGCTGAAGTACGACGTCGACGAGTGCCAGGAGCGCGGCATGACCTACGCCGTGCCGCTGAAGGTGACGATCCGCCTCGTGGTCTGGAACAAGGATCCCGAGACCGGCGTGAAGACCATCCGCGACATCAAGGAGCAGGAAGTCTACTTCGGCGACATCCCGTTGATGACCGAGAACGGCACGTTCATCATCAACGGCACCGAGCGCGTCATCGTCTCGCAGCTGCACCGCTCGCCGGGCGCGTTCTTCCACTCGGAAGACAAGACGCTCTACGTCGCGCAGATCATCCCGTACCGCGGATCGTGGGTGGAGTTCGAGTACGACACCAAGAACCTCCTCTACGTCCGCATCGACCGCAAGCGGAAGTTCCTGGCGACCGTCTTCCTCCGCGCCCTCGGCCTGCGCGGCGCCGACGAGATCGTCCGGGCCTTCTACAACGTCGACAAGCTGTACCTGAAGCAGGGGACGATGTACTGGGGCGTGAGCGACAGCCTCGTCGGCCTGCGCGCCGCCAAGGACATCGTCGTCCCGGGCGAGAGCTTCACCGTTCAGCAGGGCAAGAAGATCACGAAGAACGCCGTCGAGGCGCTGAAGAAGGCGAACGTCGAAGCGGTCGAGATCTCGGACGCGGAGCTCGAAGGCGCCTTCGCGGCCGCCGACGTGGTGGACCCGTCCACCGGCGAGGTGATCCTCGAGGCGAACGAGGCGCTGGAGCCGCGCGTCATCTCGATGGCGCAGGAGAAGAACGTCGATCGGATCGAGATCTTCTTCCCCGAGCGGGACGACGTCGGATCGATCATCGGCCAGACGCTGAAGAAGGATCCGATCCACACGCACGAGGAGGCGCTCATCGAGATCTACCGGCGCCTGCGGCCCGGCGATCCGCCGACGCTCGACAGCTCGCGGTCGCTCTTCGAGAACATGTTCTTCAACCCGCAGAAGTACGACTTCTCGCGCGTCGGCCGGCTCAAGCTGAACACCAAGCTCGGGCTGAACACGCCGCTCGACGAGAAAATCCTGCACCCCCAGGACTTCTACGAGGTGATCAAGTACCTGCTCAAGCTGCGGAAGAACCCGGCCAACGTCGACGACATCGACCACCTCGGCAACCGCCGCGTCCGCTCGGTGGGCGAGCTGCTCGAGAACCAGTTCCGCATCGGGCTGGTCCGGATGGAGCGCGCCATCAAGGAGAAGATGTCGGTCTACCAGGAGATGGCGACGGCGATGCCGCACGACCTGATCAACGCGAAGCCGGTGATGGCCGCGATTCGCGAGTTCTTCGGGTCCTCACAACTCTCGCAGTTCATGGACCAGACCAACCCCCTCTCCGAGATCACGCACAAGCGGCGTCTCTCGGCGCTCGGCCCGGGCGGATTGTCGCGCGAGCGCGCCGGGTTCGAGGTCCGCGACGTCCATCCGACCCATTACGGCCGCATCTGTCCGATTGAGACGCCGGAAGGGCCGAACATCGGCCTCATCTCGTCGCTGTCCTGCTACGCGCGCATCAACGAGTTCGGCTTCATCGAGTCACCGTACCGGAAGGTCAAGGACGGACGCGTCACCGACTACGTGATCGTCGGCAACGCCGCCGGCTCGAAGTACAAGGCCGGCGACATCGTCGAAGCCGACGAGCTGGTGTCCGACGACGGCCGGCCGAAGAAGAAGGGCGTCGAGTTCGAGCCGTATTCCTTCTATCTGTCGGCGTGGGAAGAGGACCAGTACATCATCGCGCAGGCCAACGCGGCCGTGGACGCGAACGGCAAGTTCACGCAGGACCGCGTGAACGCGCGGCAGGCGGGTAATTTCATCCTGTCACCCAGGGCGAACGTCCAGTTCATCGACGTGTCGCCGAAGCAGCTGGTCTCGGTCGCCGCCTCGCTCATCCCGTTCCTCGAGAACGACGACGCGAACCGCGCGCTGATGGGGTCGAACATGCAGCGCCAGGCCGTGCCGCTCCTCCGCGCCCGGGCGCCGTTTGTCGGCACCGGCATGGAGTACATCACGGCGCGCGATTCGGGCGCCGTCATCGTCGCGCGGCGATCCGGCACCATCGACTACGTCGACTCGCAGCGCATCGTGGTGCGCGTGGAAAGCGAGACCGAAGACACGACCAAGGAGATGGGCGCCGACATCTACCCGATGACGAAGTTCAAGCGGTCCAATCAGAACACCTGCATCACCCAGAAGCCGATCGTCCGGGTCGGCCAGAAGGTGCACAAGGGACAGGTGCTCGGCGACGGGCCGTGCACCGAGCTCGGGGAGCTCGCGCTCGGGAGGAACGTGCTCGTCGCGTTCATGCCGTGGCGCGGGTACAACTTCGAGGACGCGATCCTCGTGTCCGAACGCATGGTGAAGGACGACTACTACACGTCGATCCACATCGAGGAATTCGAGATCGAGTCGCGCGACACGAAGCTGGGCCCCGAGGAAATCACCCGCGACATCCCGAACGTCTCGGAGAGCTTCCTGAAGGATCTCGACGAGAGCGGGATCATCCGGATCGGCGCGAACGTCAAGCCGGGCGACATCCTGGTCGGCAAGGTCACTCCGAAGGGGGAGACGCAGCTGACGCCGGAAGAGAAGCTGCTCCGCGCGATCTTCGGCGAGAAGGCCGGCGACGTGCGCGACGCGAGCCTCATCTGCCCGCCCGGCATCGAGGGCATCATCGTCGGCGTGAAGATCTTCTCCCGCAAGGGCATCGAAAAGGACGACCGGGCGAAAGCCATCGAGCAGGACGAGCTCGACATGATGGAGAAGAACCTTCAGGACGAGATTCGCATTCTTCACGACGAAGTGAAGAAACGCGTGATCATGATGCTGAAGGGGCAGCAGCTCCGGTCGGACCTGTTCGACGAATACGGGCGCGAGCGCCTGCTGAAGAAGGGCACCGATCTCACGCTCGAGCTCCTGCAGGAGATGCCCTACGACGCGATGGTCCGGCTGAAGATCCAGACCGACGACACCGGTCTCGAGGACGACCTGAAGGATCTGGAGGATCGCACCGAGCGGCAGGTGGAAGTGATCCGGAATCTCTTCGAGGAGAAGAAGGAGAAGATCCGCCGCGGCGACGAGCTGCCGCCCGGTGTGATCAAGCTGGTCAAGGTGTACGTCGCCATGAAGCGCAAGCTGTCGGTCGGCGACAAGATGGCCGGCCGGCACGGCAACAAGGGCGTGATCGCGCGCATCCTCCCCGAGGAGGACATGCCCCATCTGCCCGACGGCACGCCGGTGGAAATCGTGCTCAACCCGCTCGGCGTGCCCTCACGGATGAACGTCGGCCAGATTCTCGAGACGCATCTCGGCTGGGCGGCGCATGCGCTGGGCCTCTACTTCGCCACGCCCGTGTTCGACGGGGCCACGGAGCTGGAGATCAAGAACTGGCTCGATCGCGCCGGTCTGCCGAAGGGCGGCAAGACGCCGCTGTTCGACGGCATGACGGGCGAGGTGTTCGAGCAGGACGTCACCGTCGGCTACATCTACATGCTGAAGCTCTCGCACCTGGTCGACGACAAGATCCACGCGCGATCGATCGGCCCGTACTCGCTCATCACGCAGCAGCCGCTCGGCGGCAAGGCGCAGTTCGGCGGACAGCGGTTCGGCGAAATGGAGGTCTGGGCGCTCGAGGCCTACGGGTCGGCGCACATCCTCCAGGAGCTGCTCACCGCGAAGTCCGACGATGTCACGGGGCGCGCGAAGATCTACGAGGCGATCGTCAAGGGCGACGCGTCGTTCACCGCGGGCCTGCCCGAGTCGTTCAATGTGCTCATCCGCGAGCTGCAGTCGCTCTGTCTGGACGTCGAGCTGATGAAGACCAAGAAGAAGCCCGACGTCGTCCCGGTCCCTGTATTAGAAGAGGTGTAATGCGGATTGCGGAGTGCGGATTCGATTGTCGATAGCAATCCGCACTCCGCAATCCGAGATCCGCAATACGAAGGAACCCACATGAGACCAAGTTTCCACGAGAGAGGCGCGCTCACGAGCGACTTCGACGCGATTCGCATCAGCCTCGCCTCGCCCGACAAGATCATGTCCTGGTCGCACGGCGAGGTGACCAAGCCGGAGACGATCAACTACCGGACGTTCAAGCCGGAGCGGGACGGTCTGTTCTGCGCGAAGATCTTCGGGCCGATCACCGACTGGGAGTGCCTGTGCGGCAAGTACAAGCGCATGAAGCACCGGGGCGTCATCTGCGACAAATGCGGCGTCGAAGTGACGCAGGCCAAGGTGCGGCGCGAGCGCCTGGGCCACATCACGCTGGCGACCCCCGTCAGCCACGTGTGGTTCTTCAAGGGGCTGCCGAGCCGCATCGGACACCTGCTGGACATCTCGCTCCGCGACCTCGAGCGCGTCCTCTATTTCGAGGCGTACGTCGTGGTCGATCCGGGCGAGACCGAGCTCAAGCAGAACCAGCTCCTGAACGAAGAGCAGTACCGCAAGGCGCGAGAGGAGCACCAGCACCGGTTCCGCGCGCAGATGGGCGCGGAAGCGATCAAGGAGCTGCTGAAGCGCGTCAACATCGAGCGCCTGGCCGTGGAGCTGCGCGACAAGATGCGCGGCGAGCTGTCGGCGCAGAAAAAGCTGAAATACGCCAAGCGCCTGAAGGTCGTCGACTCGTTCAGGAAGTCGAGCAACCGGCCGGAGTGGATGATTCTCGACGTCATCCCGGTGATTCCGCCGGAGCTGCGTCCACTCGTCCCGCTGGACGGCGGCCGCTTCGCGACCTCGGATCTGAACGATCTCTATCGCCGCGTCATCAACCGGAACAACCGGCTGAAGAAGCTGATGGAGCTGAAGGCGCCCGACGTCATCATCAGAAACGAAAAGCGCATGCTCCAGGAAGCCGTGGATGCGCTCTTCGACAACGGCCGTCGCGGTCGCGTGCTCCGCGGCGCGAACAACCGGCCGCTCAAGTCGCTGTCCGACACGCTCAAAGGCAAGCAGGGGCGGTTCCGCCAGAATCTGCTCGGCAAGCGCGTCGACTACTCGGGGCGCTCGGTGATCGTCGTCGGGCCGGAGCTGAAGCTGCACCAGTGCGGGCTGCCGAAGAAGATGGCGCTCGAGCTGTTCAAGCCGTTCATCTACAACAAGCTCGAAGAGCGGGGGCTCGTCCAGACCATCAAGCAGGCGAAGGAGATGGTGGAGCTGCAGCGTCCCGAAGTGTGGGATGTGCTCGAGGAAGTGATTCGCGAGCATCCGGTGCTGCTCAACCGCGCGCCGACGCTGCACCGCCTCGGCATCCAGGCCTTCGAGCCGGTGCTGGTGGAAGGCAAGGCGATCAGAATCCATCCGCTCGTCTGCACGGCGTTCAACGCCGACTTCGACGGGGACCAGATGGCGGTCCACATTCCGCTGTCGCCCGAGGCGCAGATCGAGGCGTCGGTGCTGATGCTCTCGAGCAACAACATCCTGTCGCCGGCGCACGGCGCGCCGATCGCGATTCCGTCGCAGGACATTGTGCTCGGCTGCTACTACCTGACCAAGTCCAAGAACGGCGCGAAGGGCGAGGGCCGCGCCTTCGGCAACGCCGACGATGTGATGCTCGCGCTCGAAGCGGGCGAGCTCGAAACGCTCTCGCCGATTCGACTCCGCTTCACGGGTGACCTGCAGGACCTGACCGCGTCTCACGACGATCAGGACGTGCTCCGCACCGAAGTGCAGACCGTCCATAACAAGATCATCAACACGACGGTCGGCCGCGTGATCTTCAACGAGTCGGTTCCCGTCGAGATGCCGTTCGTCAACGGCATCCTGAAGAAGAAAGGGCTGCAGCAGCTCGTGCAGAGCTGCTACCTGAAGTTCGGGCTCGAGAAGACGGTCGAGATGCTCGACTCGCTGAAGAACGTCGGCTTCACCTACGCGACCAGGTCCGGGCTGTCGATCGGGATCGACGACCTCGTCATCCCGAAGGAAAAGGCGCCGCTCGTCGCGAAGGCGCGCGACGAAGTGATCAAGGTCGAGTCGCAGTACCTCGAAGGCGCCATCACCAACGGCGAGCGCTACAACAAGGTGATCGCCATCTGGTCGGAAGCGACCGAAGACACCGCGAACGCGATGTTCAGCGAGATGGAGCAGATCGACAAGGACGGCCGGCAGTTCAACCCGGTCTACATCATGGCCGATTCGGGCGCCCGCGGCAGCAAGCAGCAGATCCGGCAGCTGGCCGGCATGCGCGGCCTGATGGCGAAGCCGTCGGGCGAGATCATCGAGTCGCCCATCACGGCGAACTTCCGCGAAGGCCTCACCGTGATGGAGTACTTCATCTCGACGCACGGCGCGCGCAAGGGCCTGGCGGACACGGCGCTCAAGACGGCCGACTCGGGCTACCTCACGCGCCGGCTCGTCGACGTGGCGCAGGACGTCATCATCCACGAGCCCGATTGCGGAACCGTGGACGGCATCGAGTCACGGGCGATCGTCGAGAGCGGCGAGGTAATCGAGCCGCTGCGCGATCGCATTATCGGCCGCACGACGCTCGAGCGCATCACCGACCCCTTCACCGGCGAGACGATCGTCGACGTGAACGAGATCATGGACGAGGAGACCTCGTCGGCGATTCAGGACGCGGGCATCGAGAAGGTGAAGATCCGGTCGGTGCTCACCTGCACGTCGCGGCGCGGCGTCTGCGCGAAGTGCTACGGCCGCGACCTCGCAACCGGCAAGCTCGTCGAGCTGGGGCAGGCGGTCGGCGTCATCGCGGCGCAGTCCATCGGCGAGCCGGGCACGCAGCTGACGATGCGCACGTTCCACATCGGCGGCACGGCGTCGCGCGTGTCCGAGCAGTCGACGCTCGAGGCGCGCAACGCCGGCACGGCCCGCTTCCAGGGGCTGCAGGTCGTCGAGGCCAAGGACGGCAAGCTGGTGGTGATGAACCGCAGCGGGTCGCTCGTCGTGCAGGACGCGAAGGGGCGCGACCGCGAGCGCTATCCGATCGTCTACGGCGCGCGCCTCAAGGTGAAGGAAGGGCAGCACGTCGAGCAGGGCCAGGTGCTGGTCGAGTGGGATCCGTACACGTTCTCGATCCTCACCGAGGAGCCTGGGCAGATCCGGTTCAAGGACATCCTCGAGGGCATCACGGTGCACGAAGAGGTCGACGAGGTGACGGGGCTCTCGCGCCTGATCATCGTCGACTCGCCGGACGAGAAGAAGCAGCCGGCGGTGGAGATCAAGGGCAAGGACGGGAAGGTGAACCGCAAGTACCACATGCCGTCGAACGCGCACCTGATGGTGCAGGACGGCGAGATGGTGTCGGCGGGCGACGTGCTCGCGAAGATCCCGCGTGAAACGACGAAGACGAAGGACATCACGGGCGGTCTGCCGCGCGTGGTGGAGCTGTTCGAGGCGCGCAAGCCGCGCGAGACCGCCGTCATCTCGGAAATCGACGGCCTCGTCAAGCACGGCGGGATCGTGAAGGGGCAGCGGAAGATCATCATCGTGCCCGACGAGCCGGGCGCGGAGCCGCGCGAGTACGCGCTGCCGCGCGGGGTGCACGTCAACGTGCAGGAAGGCGAGCGGGTGCGCGCGGGCGAGCCGTTGATGGACGGGCCGTCGAACCCGCACGACATCCTGAACGTGCTCGGCGAAAAAGCGCTGCAGTCGTACCTGGTGAACGAGATCCAGGAGGTGTACCGGCTGCAGGGGGTGAACATCAACGACAAGCACATCGAGACCATCGCGCGGCAGATGATGCGGTGGGTGAAGATCGAGGATGTGGGGGATACGGAGTTCCTGGTGGACGAGCAGGTGGACAAGTTCCGGTTCCTGGAGGAGAACGAGCGGGTGATCACGAACGACGGGCGTCCGGCGCAGGGGCGGCCGCTGCTGCTCGGGATCACGAAGGCGTCGCTGTCGACCGATTCGTTCATCTCGGCGGCGTCGTTCCAGGAAACGACGCGCGTGCTGACCGAAGCGTCGATTTCGGGCAAGGTCGATCATCTGCGGGGCCTGAAGGAGAACGTGACGATGGGGCGGCTGATTCCGGCGGGGACCGGGTTCGAGTACTACCGGAACGTGCGGATCCCGGCCGACGAGCCGCCGCCGCCGCCGGCGCCGCCGCAGCCGAGCGACGACGAGCTCGAGCTGGAGCGGGACATGGAGTACTTCGTGGAGCCGGAGGAAGCGCTGGGTCCGAGAACGGGGGACCTCGGGGAGTGAATCGGGTAATTGGATAATCTGGTAATCGGGTAATTGATTGCTGGATTGAACGTAGCGCGACTTGTCCGCCGAAGCTCGCTAGACCGGAGCGAGCGAAGGCGGAAGGCTTCAGCCGAGCGACGGGACGTAACGGGAGGGGTTCGGAGCCGAGCGAACATCGGTCGCTTCAGGCGAGCGACGAGGCCGCAACGATGATGTCCGCTGAGGACCGTGCGCTGCTGGATGCGTTCGCGAAGCGGGTGCGTCTCGTCGCGCCCGCGGCGTCCATCTGGGCGTTCGGTTCACGCGCGCGCGGTTCGGCGCATCCCGAATCCGATCTCGACCTCTGCGTAGTCGTGGCGGAGGCGACCCGCCAGCTTCGCGAGGATATTCACCGATCGGCGTGGGAGATTGGATTCGAACACGGGCGGCTGCTCGCGCCTGTGATTCTCACCGCGGACGACTTCGAGCGGGGCCCGATGTCGGCGAGCACGCTCGTGGCCAACATTCGGCGCGACGGGGTCGCCGCGTGACGAACGCCGAGAAGGTCGATGCGCTCGTCCGGTACCGATTGGAGCAGGCGGATGAAGCGCTCGCTGCGGCTCGGCTGAATCTCACGAGTGGACTCCAGCGGTCCGCGGTCAACCGCGTGTACTAGGCGATGTTCTACGGCGTCCTTGCGCTGTTGGCCACGCGCCAATCGGAGACCTCCATGCAGAGCGGCGCGATCTCGCAGTTCGATCAGCTATACGTCAAGCCCGCGCTGCTGCCGAGGGACTTTTCGCGTTGGCTGCATGACGCCTTCTTGAACCGCCAGGCCGCGGACTACGGTTCCGAGCTCAATCTCTCCCGGGAAGATATCGATGCTCTCGTGGCGCATGCACGAGATTTCCTGGCCGGCGTGCGTCAGTTCCTCGGCTCAAGCGGCCCGTAAGGCGAGCGATTGGTGTAGCGCGACTTGTCCGCCGTCGCTCGTTGGAACGGCCGAAGGGCGAAGGCGGAAAGCTTTAGCCGAGCGTGATTCGGGGGCGACGGTCGAAAGATCGTCGCCTTTTGGTTGAGAACCATCTACCTTGATTCGAGAGGCCTGATCCACTCGACGATTCTGCGTCG
>Ga0209266_1001157_pt1 | contig 18016 bp, 17 predicted proteins | sample GraSoiAngelo_132_FD_185889 | JGI IMG/M metagenome (GOLD analysis project Ga0209266, IMG submission 185889) | Grasslands soil microbial communities from the Angelo Coastal Reserve, California, USA - 14_0929_02_40cm (SPAdes) (version 2) | ecosystem: Environmental > Terrestrial > Soil > Grasslands ...
AATGTCGGTCGTGTTGCACTTGTGATCGGCGACGACGAAGTGCCAGTCGCGCGGCTCGGTGGGCGCCTTCGACACGTCGACCTCGAGCTGGTACACGCCGTCGGGATAGTTCGACTTGAGGCTCCAGACCCAGCGGGGTGGGGCCATGGCGAACGCGCGCCCCGCCGCCGCGTCGAACGCCAGCACCTGAGGCCCGAGATCGCCGTTGGGGTCGGAGACCTCCAGCTTGATGATCGCGGCCTTGCCCTTCCGCGTCTCGCTCGGGACGAACTCGACCCGCTTGATGACGGGGTCGTTCGCCCTCGTGGGCTCGGGCACGAGCACGACCTCGACCTCCAGCGTTGCGCTGGTCTCCACCCTCACCGCATTCGGCTTGTAGATGTAGCCGCTCGAGTACGCGTGCAGCCCGTACTGGCCGCCTTCGGCGAGCTCGATCCGGAAGCGGCCGCTCGCATCGACCAGCGCCCCGCGATCCCAGCGGTTGTTGTGGATCTCCCCTTTCTCGAGCAGTACCAGGCCGGGAAGCGGCTGGCCGCTCTGGCTCCGCACCATGCCCGTGATCGCCGTCACCGCGTCCGCGCCAGGCGGGAGCATGAGCGCCATGAGCCAGAGTGCGAGGGAGATGGAGAGGACGGTGCGAGTCATGCTGCCTCCTTCGTTACGGCGCGCCGCCGACCGGCCGCCCGGCGAGCCGCGACATTAGAAAGGCGATGACGTCAGCGGTCGGCTGACCGTCCCGCCCGGGAGATGGAAGGTCCGGCCGGTGTCGTCCGAGGAAGCCCTCGAGCGACTCGACCTGGCCGTTCGCCGCGCGCGGGAAGCGGAGCACGGCGGGAGCAACGGCGCCGGGGTCGTGGCAGCTCTGGCACCGGCGCGCGTAGAGCCACTCGCCGCGTCCGACGCTCTCGGCGAGTGCCTGAAGCCGGCCGTCGAAGACGGGCTGGCCCGCGACGATCCCCGGCGAGACCGGCACACCGGCGCCGCGCCAGGTCAGATACGCGGTGATCGCAAGGGCCGCCCGCGCCGAGTCGGCGAGCCCGTAATGACGCTGCACCGCCTCGGCATTCGCCTGAAGCAGCGTCATCACGCGACCCTCGGGCGGCGGCAGCGGTCTGTACTTTGGGAAGCTCGCCGCCCATCCACGCGTCTCGTCGGGATCGTGGTGACACGTGGCGCACGCGACAGGGTCCCGAGGGTCGGGCGAGCTCTTCCACCGTTGCTCGCCCTCGGCGACGAGTTGCCCGAGGCTACCCCCCGGCGCCCCCGCCAGAGCCTGCCCGGCCCAGACTACCGCGATCAACCCCGGCGCGATGGAGCGGATCATCACGCTCGAGCGCTCACACGCTCCCGCGTTGGTTATCGCCGCGAGGCGTCGCGTGGATGAGGGTCAAGGCGCCCACGGTGAGGAAGCCCGTCGTGTAGAGAGCGAGAAAAGGGACGGCCGCATAGCTCTGATGGACGTAGAAGAGCCAGGTGCTCCACGCACAGTAGAGCCCGAGCGCGACCTCGATGAAGCCCCCCCAGAGGCGCCGGTCCACGTAGGCCTTGCCGCGCCAGTGTCCCCCGGCCGGACCGATGCCGAACTTCGGGGTGCGCACGAATTTGAGATCCTTCCTCCACAGCCCGTCGAGCACGGCCAGGCTTGTGCTCCACGACACCCCGACGCCGATGACCATGATGGCGGGTAGCCGCCACGCGCGGCGTAGCCAGCCTGGATCGAGGACTTGCTGGGCGTAGACGAGCAGGAATCCGGGCCCGACGACGCCCAGCGCCAAGCTCAAGCTCACGCCGAGCAGGATGTTTCCATCCGGCGCGCCCTCCTTCGCGACGAGCAGAGGGACCGACAGGAGGACGACGGTCAGCAAGGCGGGGTAGATCATGTAATAGGTCAGGTGGATGAAGGCCTGGTATTTAGTCCAGAGCGAGAGTGGCGCCCGGGCGACCGTCGGCAGCAGCTTGAGCGTGGTCTGTATCGATCCTTTGGCCCACCGGCGCTGCTGCGACTTGAACCCTGAGATCAGGACCGGCAGCTCCGCCGGGCAGACCAGATCGGGGCGGTAGACGATGCGCCACCCGCGAAGCTGCGCGCGATAGCTCAGGTCGAGGTCCTCTGTCAGCGTGTCGTGCGTCCAGCCCCCTGCGTCCTCGATCGCGGCCTTGCGCCAGACGCCGGCCGTCCCGTTGAAGTTCAGGAGCAGGTTGCCCCAGAACCGGGCCGACTGCTCGACCGCGAAGTGGCCATCGATGCCGAGGGCCTGGGCCACCGTCAACAGGGAGAACTCGCGGTTCAAGTGACCCCAGCGCGTCTGGACGACCGCCACCCGTGGCTCGGTGAAGTGCGGGATCGTTTTTCGGAGAAAGTCGGGCTCCGGCACCGCGTCCGCGTCGAAGATCGCCACGAGCTCTCCGCGCGCCTCCTTGAGCCCAGCCGCGAGGGCACCGGCCTTGAACCCGGTGCGCTCGCGACGGTGGAGGTGGGCGACCGTGAGCCCGCGCTTGCGGAGCTGGCTCGCGGTCTCGGCGACGATCGCGCCGGTGTCGTCGGTGGAGTCGTCGAGGACCTGGATCTCGAGGCGGTCGCTCGGGTAGTCGAGGGCGCCGACAGCCTCGAGCAGCCGCCGCGCGACGTAGCGCTCGTTGTAGAGGGGAAGCTGCACGGTCACGGACGGCCACTCGGCCGGCGGCTCGGGAGTCACCGCCTCCCGGATGCGCCGGCGGTTCCGCCAGTGGATCGCGAGCAGGAGGTAGGCGTTCAGGCCGTAGAGAAAGAGCGCGACGACCGCGGCGAAGTGGAGGACTCCGAGGACGACGCTCACATCGTCCTCGTCGCGAAGGAGGCCGAGACCGGGCGAGCGCGCGCGCGCCAGCCGGAGTGGAGGAGGAGTGCGTAGAGCGGACCGTACTCGGCGAGCCACGCCCACCAGGGGATCGGCGCCGGCTCCACCACGTAACTCATGTATGAGAGCGTCACGGCGCCGCTCCAGTAGAGCCACGCCGGCCAGAGCCAGAAGCAGAGGAACGGCACGATCCAGAGCGCGTACCAGGGGTGCATGCTGGTCGGCACCAGGAGGAGGTAGCTGCCGACGGCGAGGGCGCCCGCGCGCGTCATCCCCGCGGCGTCGCCTCCGTTGGCCCGGCCGATCCAGATGACGACCCCGGCCATCAGCGCGAAGAAGAGAATCATCGCGACAGCCCGCGCCAGCTCGCCGGTGAGGCCGAGCGGGTAAGTCAGGAGCGCGCGGAGGCCGATGTTGTGATCCTCGGCGCGGCCGAAGTATTCGGGGAGGAACCCGAGGGCGCCGAGCCCCACGGTGGCGACGTGGGGGAGGTACCCGAGCGTGACCGTCGCCGCGACGGCTGCAGGGAATCGCCAGTCGCGCGGCCGCCACCAGGCGGGAAGAAGGACGAGGGGATAGAGCTTCACCAGCACGGCGGCGCCGAGCGCGATGCCCGCGCGCACGGAGGACTCGCCCTGGCGCCAGGCGAGCGCCGCGAGCATCAGGGGGATCACGACGAGGTCGACGTGGCCCGCCTGAACCCCTTCGAAGACCACGAGTGGTGACCAGGCGTAGACGATCGCCGCGGCCCGGGTCACCCCCGCCCGCCGAAGCAGCGCGAGCAGGAGTCCTACCGTCACGGTCTCACTCGCAAGCAGGAACGCTCGCCATGCCAGGAGGCTGTCGGGCGCGACGCGCGTCACCAGCGCGAAGGCAACCTGAGCGCCGGGCGGGTAGACGGTCGGCTTCGTGGATCGGTTGATGTTGGGATAGATCCTCTCGTCACGTAGCGGCACCAGTTCGGTGGCGGCCGGCGGGTAGCGATAGGGGCTGATCCCCGCCCACTGCACCCGACCGTCCCAGAGGTAGCGGTAGAGATCGGAGGAGAGCACGACCGGGCTCGCCAGGAGGCTCAGGCGGAAGAGGAAGGCGAAGGCGAGCACCAGGCCGAGGAGGAGGCGATCATCGGTGCGCCCGCGCAGGACGACGGAGATCGCGAGCACGTAGAGGAGAAACAGGCCACCGAAGAGGCCCATGTAGGCGACGTGGGTCCGCGGGCTGCCCGAGACGAGCAGCGGCAGACCCAGCCCGTAGCCAAGCAGGCTCGCCGCTCCGAGGCCACCGACGAGGATGCGTGCTTTCGTTCGCCCGTTCACGTCGCGGCGACCCCGAGCGTCACACGGCGCAGAGCAGCACCCGCGCCCACGTGCGCCCGGCCGCCGCGCGGCGGTACAGCACCGGCCCGAGGATGCGGTCGACGCCGAGGACGCGCCCGGCGCCGGCGAATGCGAAGCAGAAGAGCGGCAGCGATTGCAGCGGCCAGATCCAGTACCACTCGCCGGGCACGTTGAACGCTCCGAGCGCGATGTTCACCTGCCAGAGGAAGCCGGCGATGCCCGCGAAACGCGTCAGGATGCCGAAGAGCAGAGCCACGCCCAGTGCGAACTCGACGAGGAAGGTCTGCAGGCCGAAGAGGGTGAAGTGAGGCAAGACGACGTCCTTGAGGAACGCCGCGTACCAGCCGAACGTCGGGTTGGCGATCTCCTTCTGGATGAAGCCCTCGAGCCATCCGTAGTTGATCCAGGGCGCCTTCTGAAACGCCATGTCGAGGAAGAGCACACCGTAGGCGATCCGGAACAGGGCGAGCGGCCAGCCGGGCAGGGACGTTCTAAGACCGAAAGGGTCCGATGACATGGTCAGATGCTCCACAGGAGCCCGCAGCCCCGACACGGGTCGGGCGGGCTCGCGCTCTCGAAGTTGATTCGGAACCGACGATACCGCTCGCCGTTCCAGATGTCGGCGAAAGGCTCAGCGAGCGCGTTACCCAAGATCAGCGCCTGATAATTCCGAGCCACCCACGGCGAGATGCAGCAAGGGAGCACGTTGCCGTTGGCGGTCACGTAGCTCAAGGTCCACGGCCGCTGGCACCCGGCCCAGGGCCGCGGGCTCGGCGCTCCCCCGGTGAGGCTCACGAGCGGCGTCGTCAGCCCCGAGGCGCGGAGAGCCAGGCCGAGCGTATGCGCGAGCCCCTCGGCCGCATCGAGTAATTCCTGCTCCTGCCGGTGCAGCCGGCCGTGCAGCGCATTCTCGGCTGTGGCGAGTCCGAGGCCGTTGAAGACGAGCCGTTGCACGTAGACTTCATCGACACCGAGGTCGGCGGCCAGTTGCACGAACGCCGGGAGCTCGTCGAGGTTCGCCCGCGAGGCCGTGAACCACAGCGAGACGCGCGGCACCGATCGGCCCCGCTCGCGCTCGAGCTCGACGAGCCGCCGCACGTTGGCCACCACGCGGTCGAACTGATCGACGCCGCGCAGCCGTCGATAGGTCTCTCGCGTCGCCGCGTCCAGCGAGACCCGGTACTCGTCGAGCCCGCTCTCGATCAGTCTGCGTGCGCGCTCGGCCGTGAGGCTGATCGCGTCCGAGTTGAAGAGCACGGTCGGCGCACGGGATTTCAGATACGCGACGATCTCGAAGATCTCCGTGTTGAGGAGCGGTTCGCCGATCCCGTGGAGCACCACGCGCTCGAGGACGGGGAACTGCTCGGCGATCGCCTTGACCTGCGCCAGCGTGAGGTCGGCCGGCGGCTCGAGGCTCTGGAAAGTGCGGATGCACGTCTGGCATTTCGAATCGCAGCGATTGGTCGTCTCGAGATAGAGCGACCGCGGCAGCGTGGCGACGACGGGCGGGCGTCCGGCGGTGGCCATGTCCGACGGCTCAGCGTGCCGAGACGACCGTGGTGCAGGCGCTGGCCATCTTCGGGAGATCCTCGCGCTTCGTCCGCTCCCAGTCGAGCGTGATCCGCTCGCCGCGGGCGAACGGGCAGTACGGGTCGGGGGCGTCGAGCCGGCCCGCCAGAGCGCGCCGGCCGGCGCAGCCGCCGCGGCACGGACAGTCCCGGCAGGCCGCCGGCACCTGTCGCGCCTCGACGAACTCTGCGGTCTCGACGATGGCCCCGCCGAGGCGGGCCAGATCCGTGAGCGTGAGACGGCTCGCCGGCCAGTACGTGCACGGCAGCACGCGGCCGTCGGGCGCCACACGGACGGTGGAGCGCCCGCAACCGGGTCCTGTGAAGTCTGGCGCCCCTAAGACTGCCGCCAGCACCGGCTCGGTGGTGGCGACGAGACGCGTTGCCCCCGAGAGGAGGCGGACGCCGCGCCAGAACTGCTCGTAGGTCAGCGTGAAGCGATCGGTCTTCGCCGGCTGATAGATGTTGACGCGGAGGTGGGCGCCGAAGCCCGCGGCCAAGCGCGCCAGATCGGCCAGGCGGTCGTAGTTGATGCTCATCATGACCGACGTCACCGTGACTGGCACGCCGAGCGCCACGCAGCGCTCGAGAGCGCCCATGACCGTCCGCCAGTTGCCGGCGCCCCGAAACGCGTCGTGGTCACGCTCGGTGGGGAAGTCCAGCGACAGCTCGACACTGTGGAAGCGCTTGACCGCGTCGTCGTCCAACGCCTCGATGCTGAGGCCGTTGGAGGTGATGCTCGTCTTGAGCGCCCGCGTACCCAGATAGTCGAGGATCGCCCTGTACTCGGTGTGAAGCCCGTTCTCGCCGACGCCGAGGTTCACCGAGCGCGCCGGGATGCTCTCACAGACCTGCTGGACGTCTCGGAGCGTAAGCCGCTGCACGACCGTGTCGGGCCGATAGCAGTGCGGGCACCGCAGATTGCATTCGTTCGTGAGACCGATGCCGACCGAAAAGACCATCGCGCTAGCGCCTCCAGGCGTACCGCACCGTCGTGAGGAGCAGATGGTAGCCGGCGAGGAGGCTGCCTTTGAGCGTCCCCGCGACCTTCGAGCGGCCCAGGCGCTGGCGACAGCTCACCGGCACCTCGACGATCCGGTACCCGCGCCGAACCGCCTTGACCACCATCTCGGCGGGCCAGCCGTAGGTCTTGTGCTCCATGCCGAGGTCGCGGAGCACGCGGGCGGGGATCGCCCGGAACGGGCCGATGTCAGTGAGCCTGAGGCCGTAGAGCGCACGCACCAGCGCTGTCACCACGCGGTTGCCCACCCGCTGCTGGAACGTGAGCGCGCTCCGGGAGGCGCCGTCACGCACACGCGAGCCGAGGACCAGATCGGCCTCGCCCGCCAGCACCGGGCCCAGCACCCGCGGCAACTCGGCCGGATCCTCGTTGCGGTCGCCGTCAAGAAAAACGAGGATGTCGGCGTGACCGGCGGCCAGCGCGCCGGCCAGGCAGGCCGCTCCATAGCCGCGTGTCGGTTCTCGCACCACCCGGGCGCCGGCGGCGGCGGCGATCTCCGCAGTGCGGTCGGTGCTGCCGTTGTCCACGACGATGATCTCGTCGACGAGGTCGCGCGGCACCTCGCGGACGACGCCGCCGATGGCCGCCTCCTCGTTCAACGCCGGGATCACCACGCTGATCCGCAAGTCGCCTCCATGTGCGTCCGAGTATGCCCCCGCGGCGGGAGGCCCGGTTGTTACGAGCGTGTGAAATAATCGGGCGGCCCTGTCCGTAAGCGATGACCGAGCGCTCCATCAATACGACGGGCCGCGCGCCAAATCAACACCGTTGACACGGCTGGGACAGCTCGGCGCCCAACCGAGCCCACATTGAGACACAGGGGACTGGCCCGTCAGGTGCGCTCGAGGCGAGGAGTCAGCCGTGGAGATCGAGCAAGAGCGCGGCGTGGTCGCTCAGGGTATTGGTCTCTGGTCGAGCTCGCCTCCCCCAGTCATAGCGGACGTCTCGGAGACGAGGCCGCAGCTCGGAGTTGACGAAGGCCTGGTCGAGCCGAAAGCCATTGCCCTGGTTCGGCGAATACCAGGTGTACACGCGCGCCCGACCACGCAGCAGCCGGAACGCGTCAAGCCAACCCAATCGCTCGAGGGCGTCCAGCCAGGCCTCTTCTTTCGGTCCGAACACGCGGGTCTCATCGTCGATACCCGGGCGGCCGGAGTTCGTATCGCCGACAAGCAGGAGAGGGCCGCGACGCCAGCGGCCGAGCACTGTGAGCACCGCCGCGAAAAAGATATCCTTGCGGCCGCTCATGCGATTCGGGACGTGCATCGCACCAAACGTTAGAGGGCGTCGCGCGCCCACGGAGGCGAGCAGCCACCGGCCAGGTTCACTCGGCTCCGCCCGGATGCGGACGCGGCGCAGCGGCCAGCGAGTGGCGATGAGCAGGCGATTGGCGTTCGGCCGCGCGGGATCTGCCGTCGTGCATTGATGAACGAGGCCGAAGGAGGCGAGGGCGCGACCAAGCTCGAGGCTGGGCGGCGTTGCGCGGAACTCGCACAGGACCACCGTATCCGGAGCCCAGGCCTCGAGCTGGCGGGCGATCCGCTTGACGCGCGTGCCGCCTCCGGCCCGGATGTTCCAGAAGACGATCCGCATAGCCGGCTCGCGCGAGCCCGCGAGCTTACTCTTTACGCAGCGACGTCTCCAGCAGCTCCAGGGCCGCCCTGGCGAACGTCCACATGTTCTTCTCTCGATCGCCGTGCCGGGTCTCCAGCGTCATGGCCCGCTCGACTGGCCCGGCCACCGCGATGCACGCGTGGCCCGCCGTGTCGCCGTAGCGGTTGCCCGTCGGGCCACTCGCACCCGTCTCGGCCAGCCCCCACGTCGCGCCCAGGAGCTCGCGGACCGTCCGCGCTTTCAGGAGGGCGTACGCCTCGGTGCTCGCCCGGATGCCCCTGACCGACTCGTCCGGCACGCCTAACAGCGCGCGCCGCGCCGCCTGCGTGTAGATCACCCCGCCGCCCAGGAAGTAGGCGGAGGCGCCGGGCACGGCGAGCAGCGCCGCCGAGATCAATCCACCGGCCGACGACTCCGCGACGGCGATGGTCTCCTTCCGCTCCTTCAGCAGCGTGCCGAGCGATGCGGCCATCGTCGTCAGCTCATTCATGACTTCGCTCTGCTCCGATGGAGCTCAGGCGCGCGCCGCGTCCCCGGAGCGGGAGACCGCCTCGATGGCCTCCGCGAACACCGCGAGCGTCCGGGCCACGTCGTCGTCGCTGTGGGCGAGCGTGACGTAGATCTTCGACGTGCCTTTGACGACGCCCCGACGCAGGCACTCCGCGTTGAAGGTGCCGAGGTGCGCGCCGTTCGCCGTCAGCGTCGCGCGGTAGTCGATGACCGGCCGGTCCGTGAAGACGACGTCGAAGACCGTGGTCTCCCCGATTACCTGCGCCGCCAGCCCGGACTTCCGGACGATGTCGCTCAGGCCGTCGCGCAGCGTGCGTCCGGTCCGATGGAGCCGCTGGTAGACGCCGGGCGCTCGGAGCTCGGCGAGCGTGGCGAGGCCGGCGACGGCGGCGATGGGGTTGCCGTTCAGCGTGCCGATCTGCGCGACGAAATCCGGCGTGCCTTCCAGCCGCGGATCGAACGCGCGCATGATCTCCCGGCGCCCGCAGACCGCGGCGAGCGGGAAGCCGCCGCCGATGATCTTGCCGTACGCGGCGAGATCGGGAACGACGCCGTAGTATTCCTGGGCGCCGCCGTAGGCGAAGCGGAAGCCCGTGACGACCTCGTCGAAGATCAGCGGGATCCCGTGGCGCTGCGTGAGCGTGCGCAGCCCCGGGAGGAAGCCGAGCTGGGGCGAGATGAGCCGCTGGAACGGCTCGACGATGACCGCCGCCAGCTCGTCGGCGTACACCGCGAGGAGCGCCTCCACGGTGGCGAGATCGTTGTAGGGGGCGATCAGCACCTCGCCCTCGAGGACGTGCGGGATGCCGGCCGAGTCCGCCGTGGCCGCGGGGAACGCTTTCGGCGACTTCGGTGACGCGCTCATCAACGCATAGTCGTGGCTCCCGTGGTAGCCGCCCTCGAACTTCATGACTTTGTCGCGCTTCCGGTAGGCGCGCGCCGCTCGGAGCGCGAAGAAGGTCGCCTCGGTTCCGGTCGACGTGAAGCGCACCTGCTCGGCGCACGGCACCGCCCGACAGAGCTCGTCGGCGAGGGCGACGATGGGCTCGTTCACGAGGAAGTAAGTGGTACCGTGCTCGAGCTGCGCCCGCACCGCAGCCACGACCGCCGGGTGAGCATGACCCAAGATCAGCGGGCCGGAGCCCATGAGGTAGTCGATGTATTCGCGCCCGCTCACGTCATAGAGCTTGGAGCCCGAACCACGCTTGACGATGAACGCGAGATCGTCCGGAAGCCGTGTTGACCCGAGCGCGCCACCGGGCAGGCAGTGCGCCGCGGTCTCGAGAATACGCTTCTCTTCGTCCGAAAGTGGACGGTCCATGTCGTCTCTACCTCCCAGGGCAATTGGCGCCTGCGCCCTTGTAGCACCGCGGCGCCAGCCTGACAAGGCTTGTGGCTCGCGTTCTTGACCTCCGGATCGGGCCATCTACAATGCCCCGGCAACCCGAAGAGTTGCCGTCAGGAGGGGACTGCAAGATGAGGGAGCTCGTCTTCGCACTGGAATTCAGAGGAAGTGCCGGACCCGTTCCCGGCGCCGAGGGCAGGCGCCGAGCCAGGACTTCGGCAACGAGCCAGGTCCTTCGCACCGTGTTCCGGTCAGGTGACGTCCGGGCGACGGTGGAGTCTGCGGGTGACGGCGTTGCAATCTTAGAGTCGGAGGTTCAGGCGACCGGGGAAGGCACGTTCGTCGAGTCGGGCACCATAAGTTACGGTGACGCCGGACGGGTCGCGTTCAGAACGGTCGGGCAGGGCGTGACCCGGCCGAGCGCGATCGCGGGCCTCCGACACGGAGCCGTGATCTGGGAAGTGACACGAGGTGAAGGCCGACTGGCCGGGGCTCAGGGGTTCATCACCTCGAATTTCACGGTCGGGCCCGACGGTCAGGTCACTGACGACCATTTCGTTCGTCTCTTCCTGCCTTGACCGTCTAGGGGGTTGACAGCAGGTTCCCTCAAGGGCTAAATCCATTCGCCTGCAGGAGACGAACCAAGTGCACCCCGATCAGGGTAAGGAGGGCCAGCCATGAGGAGACAGTCCAGCTATTCGCGTCGGCAGTTCTTTCGCGTGGGCGCCGCCGGCGTGGCCACCACAATGGTCGTCGCGTCGGGCCGGGGCCGCGGTGTCGCGCGAGCGGCCGTCCAGAGCCCGCCGCCGATGAACACGGCGCCGCGAGTCTTGCGGAAGCCGCCGCTCGACGAGCTCGGGCGCATCGCGAAGTCGTATGGCCTGGACGCGAGTGCCGAGGACCTCGCGTCGTTCCGCAACCTGATGGACGGCGTGCTGGCGTCGTACCGACGCCTGGACCAGTTCGCCGAGCCTACGCTGCCCGTGAAGTACCCGCGCGATGCGGGCTACCGCCCGCCGGCGTCCGAGAACCGGCTCAACGCGTGGTACTGGAAGTGCTCTATCAAAGGCGCCATCTCGGGGCCGCTGGCTGGCAAGAAGATCGCGATCAAGGACAACGTGTGCGTGGCCGGGATCCCGATGATGAACGGCTCCGCCGTTCTCGAAGGCTACGTGCCCGATGTCGACGCGACGCTCGTCACCCGGATTCTCGACGCCGGAGGCGAGATCGTCGGCAAGGCCGTCTGCGAGCACCTCTGCTTCTCCGGGGGCAGCCACACCTCCGACACCGGACCGGTGCTGAACCCGCACGACCCGAAGCGCTCTGCCGGTGGCTCCTCGAGCGGGAGCGCGGCGCTCGTCGTCGCCCGGGAGTGCGATATGGCCATCGGCGGCGACCAGGGCGGATCGATCCGGATCCCCAGCTCCTATTCGGGCGCCGTCGGCCTCAAGCCGACCTACGGACTCGTGCCGTACACGGGGGTCTTCCCGATCGAGCTGACGCTCGATCACACCGGCCCTATCGCGCGCACCGCGGCCGACTGCGCGCTGCTGCTCGAAGCGATCGCGGGTGCCGACGGTCTCGACCCTCGGCAGTCAGGCGCCGTCCGCACGGAGGCCTACACGAAGAAGCTGCCTGGCGACGTCCGCGGCCTTCGTATCGGCTTCGTACCAGAGGGCTTCGGCTGGCCGAACTCCGAGCCGGACGTGGACAAGATGGTGCTGGACGCCGCTCAGCGCCTGACCCGCGCCGGCGCCACCGTGACCGAGGTCTCGGTGCCGCTCCATCGCGACGGGATTCACATCTGGAACGCGATCGCGGTCGAAGGCGCCACGATGCTGATGGTCAGCGGTAACAGCATGGGGACCAACTGGAAGGGACACTACACAACCTCTCTGCTGGACTTCTACGGCCGGAGCCGCCGCGCGCGGGCGAATGATCTTTCCGAGACGGTCAAACTGGTGATCCTGCTCGGCCAGTACATGCAGGACAACTATCACGGCCGGTACTACGCCAAGGCCCAGAACCTCGCGCGAGTGCTGCGGGCGGCCTATGACGACGCGCTGGGGAACGTCGATCTCCTGCTGATGCCGACGCTGCCCCTGAAAGCGACGTTGCTTCCAGCCCCCAACGCGAGCCGCGAGGAATACGTCGGGCGTGCGCTCGAGATGATCGCGAACACCGGTCCCTTCGATGTGACGGGACACCCGGCGATCACCGTCCCTGCTGGTATGTCCGGGGGGTTGCCGGTCGGGATGATGCTGATCGGCCGGCACTGGGAGGACGCGACGGTGCTGCGCGCCGCCGACGCCTTCCAGAAGCTCAGCTAGCTCTTCGAAGAACCGTTACTGGGGCGGGACGAGGGGCAGCAGGATGTGCGACTGCTGCCCCGGCCCGCAGTGAAGCGTGACCTTTTTGCCGAAGATCGCCGGGGGCCGGTCGCGCGGGTCGTTGTGCAGGAACGGCCCGCAGCCGGTGAAGACCGCGCCAAGCGTCCCCAGCCCCGGCCCGGGACCGCCTGGGTACTCGTAATCGCGCCCGCGCACGGTCAGCGCGATCCGATAATCGGGCGGCACCACGATGCAGGTCGGCCAGATCTCGATATCCAGCTCGTACACGCGTCCCGGGGTCAGGGGCTGGATCTCGTCGTGCGTGTGGTAGGGGCGGTACGGCAGCGTCAGCTTCGGATCGAGCTGGCGGTGGGAGGCCCGAAGCCACCCTTGGGCGATCGGGGTGTGCGGGTCGAGGGCCCCCTGGAACACGACCTCTTTCATGTTCGGCGTGAGCACGCGAACGACCAGGAACAGGTCCGCGTCCGTGGTCTCGGACGAGACGTAGAGCCTGGCCGCCATGGGGCCGGTAATCTCGGTCTCCGCGTCGAGCGGCCTCGTCAAGAACGTGACCCCGTCGCCGAGGCTGCTATAGGTCACGCTGCCGTCCCGGACGAGCGGCTCGCCGCCGAGGCTCCCGTCGGCCGGGTTGAGGTAGAGCTTCGTCCACCGCGTCCGGGCCAGCGGCCATTCGCGTTCATGACGCTCGACGAATCTCTCGCCTGGATGACGCACCTGGAGCACGACCGTCGGCTGATTCTTCCACCCGGTGTCTTCGCCCTTGAGGAAGTGGCCGAAGAACCTTTTCTGGAGGCTCACGCCGTAGTCCGTGTAGAAGTGCGTCCAGTGCTCGATTCCGTGCACCTCGAGCCATTTCTGCTCCGAGGCTGCGCGAACGAACCCTTCGAAGTTGCCGCGTGGGTGCAGGCCCTGGCCTCCCCAGTTCGCTGCGGAGAGTAGCGGCGTCCTGACCTTCGACCAGTCGGGCATGCGCGAGCGCCAGTACTCGTCGCTCGCCAGCGGGTTCTTCGCGCAGTCCTCGTAGAACTCGCGCCGGTTGGCGCCGAGCTCTTCCTCGGTGAGCGTCAGCGGCCCGGACACCCAGTCGCCGGTCATCCGGCTGCGCCAGCCTCTGGTTCCCCGGCCGTGCTGCACCCTGACGACCTGCGAGGGGAACCAGGTCCTGCCGAAGGTGCACAGAATGCCGCCGTGATGGCTGAGGTCGCGGTAATAATCGGCGGCCCCCTCCCAGATGCAGATGGCGGCCAGATGCGGCGGCTGGAGCGCCGCGACCTGCCACTGGTTCATCGCGTAGTAGGAGATGCCGTTCAAGCCGATCTTGCCGGTGCTCCACGGCTGCGCGGCCGCCCACTCGACGCAGTGGTAGAGGTCCTTCGTCTCGCGGGCCGACCAGATGTCGAGGTAGCCTGGCGAGCGCCCGGCGCCGCGTGAATCCACCCGAACGCAGACGTAGCCGTCCGGCACCCATTTCTCGGGATCCACAACTTCCCAGTTCTGGTACTTGTTGGTGGAGCCTGCCGGGACGTCCGGGTGTTGCTCTATCATGCGGCGCCACTGATCGGTATAGAGATCCTCGAAGTGCAGCCACTTGCCGTAGGGGCCGTACGACATGATGACGGGGTGCGTGTCCCCCCTGATCGGCCGATAGACGTCGGCGCGGAGGGCGAGGCCGTCGTCCATGACGATAGGAACGTCCCAGTCGATGCGCATCCCGTCGCGGACCTCGCTCACTCCCGGTAATCCAGCCCGGCCTCGGCGAACCTCGACTTGAAGTCCGGCCGCGCCATGAAGGCGATGAGGGCCCGGGCCGCCTCGGGGACGGCGCTGCGGGCGGCCAGGCCAGCCGAGTACGTGGTGATCTTCTGCAAATCTTTCGGCAGCGGGCCGACCAGGGTCACGCCCTTGACGGGCAAGATCTCGCTGATCTGATGCGCGACCAGCTCGGCCTCGCCCTTGGCCACCAGTTCGGCCGGGTAGCCGCCGGGCACGAGCTTGGTCTTTGCCTTCACCGCCTCGGCGATGCCCAGTCGCTGCAGCACGCTGGCGAAGTGGATTCCACTGGTGGCGCCCTGGGCGGGGTCCACGTAGACGATGGACTTTGCCGCCAGCAAGGTCTGCTTGAAAGCCTCCGGGGTCGAGATGTCGGGCTTCGGCGCGCCCTCGCGCACGCCCACGCCCATCCCCGTGCGGGCGATGTCTGTCCGGGTGCCGGGGGTCACAGCGCCCTGTCGCGCCATCTCGTCGATGGCGATATCGGTCATGATCACCACGTCCGCCGCGTCACCCGCGGTGAGCTTCTGGCGCATGACGCCAACCGTCCCGAACGTCAACGTCGCCGTGTGCCCTGTCTCCTGCCGGAACGCGGCGGCGAGGTCGGTCACGATCGCCCGCACCGCGCCCGCGCTCAGCACCTTGATCTCGGCCGCCTGCGCGCGGTCCATGCCCGGCCACAGGGCTATCGTCATCAGGAGAGAGCCCAGGCACCCCGCGACCCTCGTCGCCATGCTCATCGTTCGCCTCCTCGCCCACCGAGCGGGCCGCGTCAGATGTCCTCTCCCAGAACGCCACCGGTGTCAAGTCGTGAGGCCGAGCGTCGGGACCATCCTGCCTTGCTTACATCCTGAGAAAGCGCTTGACGGCGCGCGCCGTCCGGTCTAATGACAGCGAGTCATGCAATTTGTGGCTGGAGCGTGGACGGGCCATGCGCTTTCGTGACAAGGTCGCGCTGATCACGGCGGCCGGCAGCGGGATCGGGTGGGCGACGGCCGAGATCATCGGCGCCGAGGGAGGCGCGGTGGTCGGCGTGGATACGGACAAGGCCCGTCTCGACGCCCTCGTGGATACGATTCGTCGTGGCGGCGGACAGGCCGAGGCGCGCCGGGCCGATGGGCTCGATCCGGCTCAGGTGACCGAGGCGGTCGACGGCGTGGCTCGCACCCACGGCCGTATCGACATCCTCGTCAACGCCGTCGGTGGCAGCACCATCATCGCCCGCCCCGCGGCCACCGTCGACGAGCTGACGCTGGCCGAGTGGCAGCGCCTGATCGCTTTCAACCTGGACGCGACCTTCCTCTTCTGTCACGCCGTAGCCCCGGTCATGAAGCGACAGCGGTCCGGCAAGGTCGTCAACATCTCGTCCATCGCGGGACGCGGCATCAGCCCCACCAGCAGCAGCGCCTATGCCGCGGCCAAGGGCGGCATCATTGCCTTCACGCGAAAGCTCGCGCACGAGCTGGGCCCGTTCGGGGTCACGGTCAACGCTATCGCCCCGAGCCTCACGCTCACCGAGCGGATCCGCCCCCACTGGGACCGGCGCACACCGGAGCAGCAGGCCGCCGAGATCGCCCGCACGCCGCTCCGGCGGGTGGCCGAGGCGGTGGATCAAGCGCGGGTGATCTGCTTCCTGGCTTCCCGCGACGCGGACTTCGTCACCGGCGTGACCATCGACGTGACCGGAGGCGTCTGATAGGCTCTGCCCGCAACTCACATCGCCGAAAGGAGCCGAACATGATCTACGAGATCCGGACCTACCGCATCGCGCCTGGCAGCCTGGCTGAGGTCGAGAAGCGCTACGGTGAGGCCTACGAGTACCGGAAGAAGTACTCCGAGCTGACCGCCTTCTGGCACACGGAGATCGGCCCGCTCAACGAGATCGTCCATGTGTGGGGCTACCGGGACCTCGCGGAGCGCGCACGCATCCGGAGCGACGCGGCGAAGGATCCGAACTGGCCGCCCAAGATCCGGGAGTTCGTCCGCGAGATGCGCTCGGAGATCGTCGTGCCGTTCTCATTCGTGCCCGAGGTTCGTCCCGGGAAGGTCGGGCCGATCTTCGAGCTGCGCTACTACACGCTGAAGCCCGGGACGCTGCCCGACGTGGCGCAGGGCTGGGAGGCGAAGCTCCCCGAGCGCATGAAGCTCTCGCCCGTCGTGCTCGCCGGTGGCGTCGAGTTCGGCCGAGCCAACGGCTTCGTCCACGTCTGGGCTTACTCGAGCCTCGACCAGCGCGCGCGAGTGCGGGACGAGGCACGGCAGCAGGGCGTCTGGCCCCCACCGGGAGGACCTGACCGGCTGCTGACGCAGGAGAACAAGGTCCTCTTGCCCTCCGCCTTCTCGCCGCTGCAGTAGCCCGTCGCGTTTCCCACGGGGCGCCGGTGATCCCGCCGGCGCCCCGGCCGAGCGATCCTCGACCTCAGGCGATCCTGATGATGCTCGGCTCGATGGGCTTGAAGCGGTCGGCGACCAGGGGATCATGGCCGGCGACGATCAGCTTCTCGGCGCCCGCGAGCGCGTCGATCGTCTCGAAGGCCGCGAGCATCTCGGGGAGGCTCGTGATGATCTGGACGGGCTGGCGCGTCTCGACGTTGCGGTAGAAGTGCGAGGCGTCGGAGGTGAGGACGACCGTGCCGCGTTGGGTCTGGACGGTGACGATCTGGAGCCCCGCGGTGTGGCCGCCGACGCGGTGGACGCGGATTCCCGAGAGCACGTCGCGGTCGCCGTCGATGATCCGCACCCGGTTCGCGTAGGTCAGCGTCACGAGTCGCGCGAGCGCCCCGACGTTCGCCGACTGCCCGAAGGCCGGATAGCGACCGAAGGGCCCCGTCCAGAACGCCACCTCGTCCCGCTGGATCCAGTACTCCGCGTTCGGGAAGAGGCTGTGCCCGGCCCAGTGGTCGTAGTGGAGGTGGGTGATGAGCGCGATGGGCACGTCGCCCGGCTTCACGCCCGCGCGCTCGACCATCGCCGCCGGGCTCACATAGTTCCGGATCCCGCGCTCCCGCGCGTCGTCGTCGAGGAACCCGGTGTCCACGAGGATCGGGTGGGGACCTCCGAGGATCAGCCAGACGTAGTAGTGGAGCGTGATCGGCGCGTGCGACGCCTCGCGGTAGAAGAACTGGCAGGCCGTCGTGTCCCGCTCGCCGTACTTGAGCGCGTAGACTTCGTACATGGGTCACCTCGCTGGCGCCGAAGTATACTCCAGCAGAGTCGGCCTGATCCGGCGAATGCGGAAGCTATAATCGCGCCATCATGCCTGGGGAGAAGGCCGTGACCAGCCAATCGATCCTCTGGCGGAGACTGGATCAGCCGGGCCACGAGTCCTGTCGACTGCTTGTCCAGCATTCCCACTGGCATCTGAGCGGCGCGGCGGTCTTTGCTCACGACCAGCAACCGTGCCGGCTGGACTACTCGGTCGTCTGCGATTCGGGGTGGCACACCGTGTCTGCACGGGTTGCGGGCTGGGTCGGCAACGACGCAGTCGAGATCGAGCTCGCGGCCGATTCTGCGCGGCGCTGGCGGCTCAACGGAGCAGAGTGTCCCGCCGTGGCGGGCTCTATCGACGTCGACCTCAACTTCAGCCCGTCCACCAACCTGCTTCCGATTCGCCGGCTGGGCTTGGCGATCGGACAGGAGGCCAAAGTGCAGGCGGCCTGGCTT
>Ga0209266_1001161_pt1 | contig 17966 bp, 13 predicted proteins | sample GraSoiAngelo_132_FD_185889 | JGI IMG/M metagenome (GOLD analysis project Ga0209266, IMG submission 185889) | Grasslands soil microbial communities from the Angelo Coastal Reserve, California, USA - 14_0929_02_40cm (SPAdes) (version 2) | ecosystem: Environmental > Terrestrial > Soil > Grasslands ...
CGCATCTTGCAGGACGATTTCGGCTGTCTTCCGCAGTGGGGGTGCAAATCGCGGTGACCCAGTTCCATACCTACAATCATCGCTGGATGTTTTCGACGCGCGTCTCGTTCTGAACACACTCACAAGTTTGGACTACACCGCTGCTTTGCGTTCACTCAAGTCCCGATAAAACGCCGAAACCGTCTATGTGGGGTATTGGGCCGAACTTTTCCGATTTGGCGACCGGGAGTTGACAGCAAAGACTCAACTGAACTGCTGAACCGTGTCCCAAGAACGCAACCGATGTTAGCCTGAACCGAAAACGTCTGGAGGTCTGCCTTTGATTACGCCTGACTGGCGAAAACTCTGGATAAGTTCCTCAGTGCTCGCGGGTTTATTCGGATTCGGCTACGGTTGGAAGCAAGCCCGTGACAACCCGCTGATAGGTATGACAAAGACAAAGATTATCGAGCCACCCGAAGTGAAGCTCCTTAAGAAGGGTCGCTACAACGAAGCCGCAAAAGCCATACTTGATTCCATCAAAGATGAAAAGAAGGATTCTTGGAGATACCAGAGCGTTGCCGCTGTCTATTATGCTCACGCCCAAAATGACCCAGCAAGTCGTGAAAAATTCCTAGCGGAGGCCGAGAGCTACATCGAAAAGAGCATAAGCTTGTCAGCGAATGACCCTGTTGATTTAATGTCGGGGCCTTCGGGATCGAACAAATCGGTGATTCTTCCAGCCAGCCGTGTCCCTACTATGCAAAGGCAACCGAATACGCGAACAGTGCGCTGGCCCAGCTAAGAGGTGACAGTCTAGTTGCAGGGGACGAGAAGGTCCCCACCCAACCCATCCGTGACGATATCGAGAAACATATAAGCGGCCTAAACGAAAAAACAAAGACGAAGTGTTTGAACAAGCCCTAGCTCTTACTTGCAGGGAGAAGATGCTGGTGTTAGGCACATCCAAATATAAGCTAACCGTTTTGGGGGGAATTTCCGTTCTCGCGGTTGGTCTTTGTGGATATTTCGTCGGTCGAACAGCTGAAATTAAGTTCGCGGCCATGCTCACTGACAAGACGCCTCCACCGGATGCAAAGCTCGAGCAAGAAGGTCGCTACGATGAAGCCATACAAGTCTTGTTAAGCCCAAACAAAGAACGGCCAATACAGCCATAGGACTATTCCAGAGTCGCGTTTCTTTATCTGGAATGGGCAAAGAAGGACTCCGGAAATCGAGCGAATCTGGCTCAGAAATCTGCGTCTTATTCTGAGAAGTCCGTGCAAATGGCTCCCAATGACCCCTTCGTGTTGGAGACTGCTATTAACAATTTGGACCGTGCTGGAGACTATTTAGAAAACGGCTGCCCGTACTACGAAGAGGCGCAGACAGTGGGAGAGAAGGTGCTCGTCCTCACCGAAAAAGAGACTGTCAACGTTCGCGGAATGAGCTGTCCAACGCAACAGTTCAAGGAATCGGTCCCCTATTTCCTCAAAAGAGTTCGCGCCAAAGTTAGGGCTTGGTGCAACAAGCCGTAACCAAGAAATCGGCCCAAGGGCCTTCCATGAGAAGGCCGGTGAGTGTCAAGGATGTTTTTCTTCTTCTTTCTTGTAAGGATGTTTTTTCTTTCTGCTTTCTTTTTCCTTCCTGTGGATTCCTTCGCATTCGAGCCGGGCCGCCTCTGTCGCCATCCTTCCATCCGCACTCTTGGTTGAGCGATTTTCGCTCGGTGCATGGTGGGCGTTCCCAATACAGTAGGTGCTGCTACCTGATAATCGACCTTGGCTCCCGTCTTTCGACCGAAGCTTGGCCAGGACCTAGGCGCAGTCACCTGATCTCGGCGGTTGAGCTCGACGGTGTGGATACCATCTCTTTCTTGTATGCTCCTTTTTCTTTCTTCCGACCTTTCCCAGTTTTCTACAGAGCAATTTCGAGCCAGGATCGCCTAGCAACGACGATCGCCAACTCCGTCGACCCCTAGCATCCCCTTTTTGGGGGGAGCTCTTCACTCTAGGCCACCGCGCGCATCGCTTTCTGGCTATTGCGCAGTGGTTCGTACACCTCTCCACTCACCCACAACCGATGCAGGAGTACCGCCAACTTTCGAGCCACGGCAACCACCGCTCGTTTCTTGGCATTTTTCCCTCCTCGCTCCGCAAGCTTTAGTCCCCATCTCCGCAGATCACTGTCTTCTCCAAAAGGTCCCAGAATGTAGTGTGCCCCCTGCACCATCATCGTTCGCAGATAGCGGTCTCCTTCTTTGCTGATACCCTTCTGTGGTTCGCTCTCCCCGGAGTTCCTCCGGCCAGGTCGTAGCCCCAGAAAACAACCTACCGCGCGACTCTTCGGGAACCGATACGGGTCCTCTATCGTCAGGACATAGGTCAGAGAGATCTGTGTTCCTACACCCTTCACCTGCTTGAGCAAAGACACTTCCGGGTACACTTCCTTGGCGATTTTCTCCATCCGTTCGTCGTATTCCTGGATGCGCTCGTTCAGCGATTCGACCTCCTTGAGCAGCGGCTCCAGAACCTCGCGCAACTCCGCGGGCAATCCCGCGCCCAGCTCCCGGCTCACTTGCTGGGTGCCACACTTCGGCAGCCGTTGCCCATAAGATTTCACCAACCCGCGTGCTGCATTCACCAACGCCGTTCGAGCACTCACCAGTTCGGCTCGCGCCCGGATCACCGTCAGATGGATTTGCGCCTTGGCACTGCGATGGCGCACCGGCCCCAACAGCTGGGGATCGATGCGCGCCAGCCGTGCCAAGGTCCGGGCATCGTGGCGATCATCTTTTCGATTGCTCTTGGTGATCAATTCCACTTTTTGTGCGTGCGCCACGATCAACTCGTGTCTCAGCTCCGTTAACAGCCGGCTCACCCATGGCGAATGTGTTCCTGTCTCCAGGGCGATAAGACTTCGCGGTATCTTTCCAAACGTCTGCTTCATCGCTTCCGGTGTCGTCGCTACTTTCTGTTCCAGAAGGATTTTGCCTGCTTCATCCAAGACACAATAGAACGACCAGCGATCTCCTAGATCCAGCCCGATCGTCAACTTTTGCCCCGTTAAAATTTCGTTCCCAAATACCTCCACAGTGCTAATCTTCTTCATTGCCGGTCTCCTTTTTTGTGCCTTGAGCACGTCTTTCATCGGGAGCGTATCGCATCCCGCTGGAGACCGGCCTTCTCATCCCATCTGGTAAACGCGCATCTGGGAAGTGTGCGAGGACTCCCGACTGGTGCGACTTGACCGTGCAAGGCACCGGACTTGGGCTTGCAGTTTGATTTTTCTTCCAAAAGCGCGATCTTGTACTTAATTTTCCCAAACCGAGACTCGCCGTGTGGTGCACTTCGCACCGTAAGACACTGAATTCAGACGAGAAAGATTGGTCGCGTGCGGCGGACTTGAAAAAAGAATGCCTAGCCCACAACTAGGATGTCTTCGGCTTTTTCGTATTCTGTAAATTGCTGGTTCTAAAAAGATTGGTCGGGGCGAATGGATTTGAACCATCGACCTCCTGGTCCCGAACCAGGCGCGCTAGCCAGGCTGCGCTACGCCCCGACCGAAAAGCGGGATTTGCCCGCCTCAAACTTCACATTCAGATTAGCACAGCTCTCCACCCACGGCTACACGAGGCTTGTCCCGTTGTCCCGTCTCTTCCGCTGTCGTGTTCTTTGCGGAGGGCCTGCGATTCGCCATTTAATCGCTTGACCACTGTACTTTTAATTGACGATTCGAAACCTATTTCTTATTCTTGGCGGAAATGGCGCGCTGGCGCGTAATCCTCGCAGCAATTTTCTCTTGTTCTCTGCTGCAAACACCTCTTTCGCGCGCTTCCTCTTCTTCCCTCGGTGCGATTGTTTACGCGGACCGCGCCCATCTCGGCGCGGGAAACACTTCTACAGGCGCCACCATTTTCCCAGGCGACTAGTTGCGCACCGAACCAGGCGGCAGCCTCCAGATCCGCGCGGGCGCAGCGCGTCTCTTGCTGTCCGGCTCCAGCAGTGTCACTTTAGCTCCCTAGAAAACGACCGTCCCGCGGCTATCCTCACCACCGGCTCTGCCATTTTCTCCACGGCGAATTCCAGGGCCCTCGCCATCCATGTCGCCGCAGCAATAATTCGCCCCAATACGGACCTACCCACCATCGGACAACTCACGGTTCCGAATCCTAGAGAAGTCCTGGTCAAGAGCGTTCGCGCCTCGCTGCGCCTTGCCGTCGACGACGACGTGCGTGAGATCCCCGAAGGCGCCGCCTATCGCATCGTTCTCGACTCCTCCGCAGCGGAACCAGAGCCGCAAGGACCGCGCGGCGCAGGCACCAAGGGCCACAGATCCCTGCCGCCGCCCCCTATCAAGGAGCCCAAATTCATCTGGGTACCCATCTCTTTCGCCATTATCGAAACCGTTTGGGGCGTCCACGAAGCCCTCCGAAAGCCCCGACCGTCCCTAACTCCATTTCCCCATCTTCCTCCCTACGAAGAGAATCAGGATGCCTTTCCCATGTAAGCGAATTTGGCAAACTTCTCTAGGCATCCACCATAAGTTGCCGAAAAAAAGAACCGCCGGGAAACTCTCGCTTCCCGGCGGTTTTTGCAGCAGCGCGTTTATGCCGCGAGATGTAGTCCTGTGATTAGAACTCGTACCGCAACGCGAACTGCATCACGCGCGGATTGGTAAGCATTCCGCTGTATGCGCCGAACGAACTTGAAGAGATATCCGTCGTTATTGTCTGGACGTCGAAGCGCTTCAAGTTCGGGACGTTGAAAACTTCCCAACGGAGCAACAGATTCTGGGATTCCCCAAAGGGCATCTTCCAGCGCTTGCTGAGTCCCAGATCGAGGCCGGCGAATCCCGGGCCGCGAATCGTGTTGCGGTTGCCACTCTCGCCAGGCAAGTCATGGCGGAAAGGGCCGAGACCGATGTCCGTTACGGGCAGGTCTGTCGGAAAAAGGTTTACCGTGCCATCTGGCCGCAGCGTGGTGTGGGGGTGCGCCGGGCCTATTTGCGTTGCGTCCCCGCCGAGTTGCCAGTTTGTCGGCCAAGTTGCGCCGTTACTGATTGAAACCGGGAACCCAGTAGTCCAACGGGCCAAGCCTGAGAGCTGCCAACCTCCGATGATCGCTTCGGCGGCTCCATGTGAGTTACGGCCAATCCACCGGCCCCTGCCAAAAGGCATTTCGAAGATCCAGTTAGTGTTGAACTGGTGGGTTATGTCATAGTCAGAGACAGCTCGCAGCGAATTGGGAGCCCAGGAATTAATTACTTGGCCCCCCAGACCGCTCCAAGCACCAATGCGTTCCGCGTCGGATGAGATGTCAATGGACTTGGAGTAGGTGTAGTTGAAATCAAACTGCACTCCGTGCGACATGCGCTTTCGCAGGTTAACCTGCATGGCGTGGTAGTTTGCGTTGCCCACGGACCGCCAGGCGTAAAGCGAGTGAAATTGGCTATTGAAGTAAGCGTTCGGACCGAAGATTGAGGGATAGTAAGTGCCGGACGCGCCGAGGATGCCTGCGTTTCCGCTAAAATCAGAGCCCCAATAGTCCAGATTGGCGAGGGGAGTAGTCTCATCTCCAAAGCCAAAAACCGGTCCTCCGCCGCAGGCAAAGAGATCGTACATGGCCTGTGTGACATCTGTGGTGAACCCGCCACTGCAAGCGAGTGAATACTGGTCACCAGGTTTCAAGGGCGCGACCATGTTTTGCCAGTAGGCCGCAGTCGGACCGACCATTGCGGCGTTGACTGCCGAAGTGGGTGCACCCGTGAACCCTATCTCTGACAGCCGCTTGGCCGCCGTGAAGTAATCGACCTTGGACTTCGGGTCCACGATGTTCAGCGGCATTGCGAGATCCTCTTGCGACAAAAGCCGATGAGCAAGGCGCCCCACATAGGAAACTTCAAGGCTCACGTTCCCGGGCAATTCGCGCCCAACCGAAAAGTCTAGAGTGTAAGCGTAAGGCGTCTTGATACCGTCGTCCAACCCCCATAGGATTGCCAGTCCCGTACCTGCTGGCGGATAAGTGAATGGAAAGCCTCCCTTTGGGGTGGGGGGGAAATACGGACTCCCAGACCCATCGAGCTGCGGGATGACATTTAGATCGGTAAGGCGCGGCGCGATAGGAGTACCGGTGCAGGGGTCTAGGCTGGTCGGTCCCACGCAGGGGACCGGTGCAGTGATCCCTGTGGAAAGGCCGAAGGAGCCTGTGCGGTCGAAGGTGCTCAGGAGCCCCGCACCGATGCGGTCAAATACGACACCGACACCGCCACGGATGACGGTCTTATCTCCGCTACCGAAGAGACTTCGGAATAAGCCTTCCTTGGCTCGCGGCGTGTAGGCAAAGGCCAGGCGTGGCCCAAAGTTCTTGTAGTCCCAATCGTACCAACCTGGTTTTCCGTTGGCCGGTCCCGCCAAGTCGTAGGAAAGCAGCGGATCCGTAACCGACGATCCACCAGTAAGCATCTTGGACGCTCGCTGCTGGAACCATTGCGCAAGGCTGATCGGGCTCCCGCCACCGATCGGAAAACCTTTCGGCGTCACTTCCGTTCCGTTGGTCTCCCAGGGTGGTGAGAACATTGAATAACGCAAGCCGTAAGTCACGGTAAGGTTACTTCGCACCCGATAGGAATCCTGGAAGTAGAATTCGTATTCGTCTGCAGCGAACCGGCGCCTGAGAGGCGACCCCTGAGGTAGCGCCGTGCCCGTCTTATCGAAGTTGAAAGTCGCATCCACCTCGCTAACGATTCCCATCATCGCCATGATCGGCCAGTTATACCCAAGCCTGAATGCGCGATTGACCGCGGGCAATCCGTCACTCGAGTGGTTTCGCGGATCAAGGGGAGACTTAGAGCCTACAATCCCGGCTGTGTCCAACCCCGAAGAGTTGGTCGAAGCTGACGAAAAGGAACTCAGAAAGTTCTGGCGAGGATTCCGGATGAAACGGATGTTCGTGCCGAATTGTAGTGTGTGCTTACCTCTTGTCCAAGATAGGTCGTCGACGAAGTTATGCACCGGAGTCTGGAAAGAGCTGCTCCGGGTGACAGCGAGTTCGGAGTTGTTGGCTCCCTCGTCGTCGTTTAGCCCTCTAAAGAAGATGAATGGCTGGCTGTCATTGTTACCGATATTGCCAAAGCTCTGCCGCGTGAAACCCCAGTGGAAGTTATTAATCAGGGTGGGCTTAAGTAGTGCCGTGTAACCCACGCTGAAGCCCTTGCTGTAATCTGCAAAAGTATGTTCGGGAGGGGTACCTGGAAGGTAGGGAGCAGTGGAGTGCACATCGTTTCGCAAGGCACCGCGCCAAAACAAGGTGTGGTTCCCGCTCGACGTAAGTTTATAATCGGCCCGTGCGATATACCAGTTGTTGTTGGTTGGGACCGGACCGCGGAAGCGGAACCCTACAAAGTTGAGCAGGTCACCTTGACCGAAGTCATTCGGTTCAGGAAAAGAGTTGAAGTACTTCAGCATGACCGGGTTGACTCCAAGACCGAGGGGATCCATCGCCTTAATTTGGGCAGGAGTCAGTGTGGCAACAAGGCCCAAGGATGGATCATTGACGACGTTCACTTTGGTGTTGCCAGTGGAACAATTCGGATCGCTGCTGGCACACACATACCGAATCATTCCTTGTCGTAAATTATCGCTCGGCACAATGCGCAGAACGCTGGCCTCTTCGCGTTGGCGCGAACCTTCGTAATTCACAAAAAAGAAGAAACGATCCTTCATGAAGGGGCCGCCCAGTGATCCACCAAAGATGTTTCGAAGGAGCTTGGGAGGTAGGTTCGGCTGGCCGGACTGCAATTCCGCGAGCTTCACAAAGTAATCGTTAGCGCTTGTGTAGGTATTGCGGTGATACTCGTAGAGCGAGCCGTGAAAATTGTTGGTGCCGCTCTTCGTGATCAGAGATACCTGGGCACCCGATGAACGTCCCTGGTCGGAGTTAGCGTTGGTGGTCGTGACCCGGAACTCCTGGATGGAGTCTAATGTGACGGGTAAAACGGAGGTGAACGCGCTCCCATTTACCTGGTCATTGACGTCCACTCCGTCTAGGGTGACGTTGCTCTGGTCACTGCGAGCTCCATTCACGGCACCGCTACGCGTATCGACATCCCGATTTACATCGGGCCGGTTGCCTGTATAGGTGACGCCAGCCTGCAATGTAAGCAAGTCTGGTACGTTTCGCCCCTCCAGCGGCAACTGCTTCACCTGATTCTCACCGAAGGCACTCCCCAGTGATGCGTCGGTGGTGTTGAGGGCCACGGCCTGCGCAGATACTTCGACGGTCTCTGTGGCCGCGCCCACCTCCAGGGTGGCGTTGACGGTAGCAGGTGAGTTCACCAGCAATTGCAGGTTCCTCTGCTCGAATTTACGGAAACCTTTCGTTTCAACCGCCAACACATAACTGCCCGGAGGAAGCGCGAGAAATTCGTACGCACCGGAGCCATCCGTGAGAGTTTCGCGCTGCAACCCCTGTGCTGCGTTGATGACCGTCACTTTCGCGCCGACGATGGCCGCCCCCGTTTTATCAGTAACCGCACCTCTTACCGAAGTGGTGCCGGTCTGCGCCCACGCGCAAACCGCCGCATACACAAGAACTACAAAGCCCACCAGAAGGCTGCGCTTAATTGAATGTGAATACATACATTCTCCCTTCGCGCACCATAAATTGAAGATCGATCCAAACCTAAAAGGAAGGTGCCGGATAAATGAGAAGTGGCGCCGACTCGCCGCTGACTCAAGACCGCTCACGAGATGTCAATAATCCCCGGGCAACCTTACCCGCCGCTCGACACAAGCTACCGTTGAGCTAGCTTTTAGACCAGGATGCCTGAGGATGTCAAGTCAAGTTGTTTCGATTTAATGCAGCTATTTTTCTCACGCATTGGCCACCAGGGCCCAGTACATGCCCGCCCCGCAGCAATCTTTGCGCGCACTCGTCCCTTTCGTCTCCAAAATGGGAAGATCCACTCAAGAACAGAATGGAAGGAACTTGCTCTCGCCAACTTCGAAAAGACTCTATCTAGCCCAAATGCAGTAGCTTAGCCTCAGTGATGGCCGGTATCGCCCGAATTGGCTCCAGAATGGCCGGTGACACTTTCCCGTCGACACGTACGAGCGAAACGGCGTCGGCGCCACGCTGGGCTTCCCGGCGGCCGAGAGCAAATGTAGCGATATTGACGCCGAGCTTCCCCAGCGTCGTCCCGATCTGCCCAATGACGCCGGGCTCGTCGCGGTTTCTTAAATAGAGAATCGTCCCCTCGAGCTGCGCCTCTAGCGGAATTCCTTCGATCTGCAGCACGCGCGGTGAGCCGTCATGCAGGACTGTGCCTTCCGCCGTGAAACCTGCGGCTGTTCCGGTTTTTTCGGGCAGTGCGGAGACCTCAAGCGTGTTTGGAAAACCATGTTCGCGCCTGCGGGTCTGTTCTTCCACCGTCAGGCCTCTTGCAGCTGCCACTGCCGGCGCGTTGACGACGTTCACTTTTTGGTCCAGCACAGCGTTGAGCACGCCCGCCAGCACGGCGCTGCGAAGCAGATGCGTTCCAACCTCCGCTACTTCGCCCGCGTAGCGGATGCGTATCCGCGCCGGCCGCACTCCTGCCGCCTGTGAAACCAGCGACCCGAGTCGCTCCGCAAGCTCCAGGTACGGCCGCACGCGCCGATATTGGTCCGGCGAAAGTGCCGGTAGATTCACGGCATTGCGAATCACTCCTTCCACCAGATAATCGCGGATCTGCAGCGCAACCTGCGTGCCCAGTTCTTCTTGAGCCTCCGCCGTGGAGCCCGCCACGTGCGGCGTGGTGATTACGTTCGGAAGCCCGATCAGCGGGCAATTCTTCGGCGGCTCTTCTGCAAAGACGTCCAGCGCCGCTCCCGCGACGTGTCCGCCCTTGATGGCCGCCGCCAGGTCGGCTTCGTTGATCAGCTCTCCGCGCGCAGCGTTGATGATGCGCACGCCTTTCTTCATCTTCGCGATGGACAGGGCGTTGATCATGTCCCGCGTCTGCGGGCTCACCGCCGTGTGCAGCGAGATAAAATCACATTCCGCCAAAAGTTGATCGAGTGGCACAAGTTCCACGGACAGCTCCCGCGCCGCGGCTTCGCTGATGAACGGATCGTAAGCAACGACGCGCATATCGAACGCTTCCGCCCGCGACGCTACCTCGCTGCCGATGCGGCCGAGCCCAACGAGCCCCAAGGTCTTCCCGCGCACTTCGGCGCCCGACGAGGATTTTTCCCACCGGCCCTCGCGCATGGCAGCATCAAATTTTGGGAGCTGACGAACAAGCGCCAATAACAATGCAAAAGTATGCTCGGCAACGCTGACCGAACTTCCGCCGGGCGTGCTCATCACCAGCACGCCGCGCTTGGTCGCTTCATCCAGGTCGATGTTGTCCACGCCTACGCCGGCACGGCCCACGGCGCGCAATTTTTTTGCGCAATCCAGCAATTCCGCTGTCACTCTCGTTGCGCTGCGCACAATCAAAGCATCCGCGTCGGCAATCTCCGCTTTCAATGAATCATTCGCCGTCATCACCACGTTCCAGCCCGGCTGCTCCTTCAACAATTGCACGCCCCGATCGCTGATCTTGTCCGCTACGATGACTTTCATTTATCCCTTTCTGATCTCGATTCCAACCGGCCGGACGCATCAAAAAGCGAGATTCTCTGCTACCGGAGAAGAGCTCAAAAGTAGCGAGCCGCGCCTACAGTGTCAAATCATCGAGCCGAGAAAAAAGAAGGCCGGTACTCGACAGCGGCCCTCTCCGGGAGCTTTTTGAATGGTGCACTTATCCGCCGCGTGAGCGGACGGCCGATTTCGGTGGTTGCCGGTGCGGGCTCCTGCTCTGCTATAGTCGGGTGGACGAGGAGATCCGATGGGTCTTGCGGAAAAAATTCAGAAGGATCTGGTCGACGCGATGCGGGCCAAAGATGAACTGCGACTTAGCGTCCTGCGGGGAATTAAGGCGGCCATCAAGCACAAGGAAGTCGAAAAGATACGCGCGCTCGACGACGCCGAGTCCATTCAGATTCTTCAGACTCTTGTAAAACAGCGCAAGGAATCCATCGAGCAGTTCACCAAGGGCAATCGCCCGGAACTTGCCGGCAAAGAAGCTAAGGAGCTCGCCATCATCGAATCCTATCTGCCTGCAGGGGCCAGCGCGGCCGAAATGGATGCGGCAATCGCGAAAGCGATCTCCGAATCCGGCGCGAATTCCATTAAGCAAATGGGCGCCGTAGTGAAAGCTGCCAAAGCGGCCCTTGAAGGCAAGACCGTTGACGGCAAGATTCTCAGCGATCGCGTGCGCGACCGCCTCTTGAAACTCGGCTGAGCCTTCGCATCATTCCTTCCGCATGCCGCTCCCTGAAAACATCGCGTTGCGCTTCACAGAAGAAGACGCGGGCTATGTCACCGTGCGGCCGGTTGTGAAGCAAACGTTTCGCCTTGCCGAACTCGCGGATATGGTGGTTAGCGTGACGGGCAAGAACGTCGCGCGCGTGCAGCAGATTTTTCGCGCCGGCACTGTCGTCTATAACAGTTATCGCTACTGGTGGGATGGGTTTGCTTCCACCGAAATCGAAGTCGCCGGACTCCTCGCCCGTTTTCCAGATGATGATCCCGGGTGTCCGTTCAACACCGCCCAAGTAACTTCAGTCTCTCTCGAAATTGGAGGCGGCACGCAGCGCTCCCTGGTTGGCCTTGCGCGCGATGAGGCTTCGGCGAAGAAATTGTTTCAAAAGCAGAGTCCCTGGGAAATCTTGCTCATGGCAGCGAAAGATTCCACTCCGCGCTACGAAAAATATTCCCACGCGGAACACGCGGACGTCTTTCGTCTCCACCTCTCTTTTGAAGCGGCTGCCTCGCTGATGAAACAAATGCTGGAAGCTTCGCCCCGCGCTCTTCGCAAAAAATTGGCCGCCATGCAACCTCCTGCGGCAATACTATTCTTCATCCCTCGCGCGAATACCGCGGGAGTGGGAGCTCCACCGTAGAATGGGAGTGGCGATGAATCTTCCGCCGGATTCCAGTGTCCGCAACAGCGAAGCGCTTGCCCTGGTCCGTGTCGGTGTGGGGATTCTTTTCCTGATCTTCGCGCAATACAAAGTTTTCGGCACCGCATTTACACTTCACGGCGGCTTTCAATTCTGGATCAATAAGTTCCTGGAGGGCGGGACTTATCCGTTCATGGCGCCCATCCTGCGCGGCTTTGTCCTTCCACACGCCACGGGCATCGCCTTTTTGGTGGCCTATGGCGAATTGGCGATTGGAATTGCGCTGGTTCTCGGCATTTTGGTGCGTTCCGCAAGTTTCTGCGGCCTCGTCTTCATGCTCACGCTACTCTTCTCTTCGGACTACCCCGGCGCGGGAGCGGCCTTCTGGCAATACTTTGGCGCAAGCCTGAGCCATTCGGTATTTGCGCTCTGCTTCGCCGCCTTTCTAATCGGGCGCGCGGACACGGTCTGGTCGGTGAAAGCTCTGCGTAAAAATCGCGAGGACGCTTACCGAAGTGAAAATCAGTGAGTCGCAGGCCTCAACACCGCAGTATTGCGCTCGTCGCCCGCAATGATGCGATAGAGTTTCTTCAAATCCTCGACCTTGTTGACCGGCACACTCAGCTCTTTGATTTCAAACGTCCGCGTGTATTTTAAAGTGTTCCCATTCACTTCTGTCTTGCTGTGATAGCTCGCGAAACTGTAATCCGCGTTCACCGGCGGTGGCAGGTCATCCACTTCGTAACCCGGCGGAAGCGTGATTTCAAATGTGTCCGAGTCCCGCGATGGCCCGTCAAATTCCACGGCATATTTTCGGGGCTCTTTTGTTTCCAGCAGGTCGCTCGATTTGTTACCGATGAATCTAGGCCGGACCAACAACAGGTTTCCTGCTGACTTCGCATAATTCTGTGCGACCACCGAGTAATTGTACAAAAACGGCTGATCGGTCAGTTGCAGGTTGCCGACGCTCGCGTTGGTAATTTGGAAAGTTGCAAGCGAATGGGAAAGCAGAGTTTCAATCGGCTTGATCCTGTCCGTATCCTTTGTAACCGTTCGCAGCGCCCACCGCTGCGACCAGGCGCGGTCGCCCACGCGTGTTTCCTGCACTTCGCCGCTCAACGTGCCCGCAGCGCTCAAATTGAGCTTGGCGGTCCTCTGAATCCCGTTCATGGCCGGCGGCAATTCCGGAAGTTCGACCAACTCACCGCCATCCGGCGTTACCAGCAGTCCATAATTCGCCTGCAGCGCGCCACTAAGCTGTCCAAAGGGGGTCAATTCGTCTGTGGGGTCAAAGAACAAGATCTTGCCGAGCCTCGGGTGGAACATCGTGGCTGCGAGAGAGCCCTCGCTGACTCCATCAGGCAGTTTGATGGCAAGGATCACGTGGTCGAAACCGCCCATGTGAGCCGGCGTCTCTGGCGTAACGGAACCGCGCTCGGAATTAATGACTACGTAGTACGAATCGATGCCGATCTCATGCAGCATCGCTCCCATCAGCGTTGCTTTATCCTTGCAGTCACCGTAATGGTGCGCAAACACTTCCGCGGCTGGGTGCGGTTGCCACCCGCCGATCCCCAGCTCAATCGCCACGTACCGGATGTCCCGCTGCGCAAACTCTCCAAGGGCCTTCATTTTCGCGGCGGGAGCGCTCGCGGAAGCCGTCAGCGACGCTACCTTTTGTTTAAGTTCCGGAGAAGCATCCCGCCGTCCGCTGGTCAGCCCCTGGTACCAAATCCCCATTTGCTTCCAGTTCTGAAATCCCTGGTTTTGCGCTGAACTTCCCGGCGGGAAAAACGAGACTATCATCTGGCCGGCCACGCCTTGCCAGGGCGGCATACTGTCTTCGTGCTTTATCCCCTTGATGTCGCTCACGCTCCATTGTGACTGGTTTCCCGATTGCGCCGGCTTCACCTCCGGATAGTTCATCCACGTGGCTTTGTATTCCCAGCCTGCCGGAAGCTGCAACGTATAGTGCGCTTCCCGCCCGGGGTCTGCTTCCTGAAAACGCCATACGTCCTGCAAGACAAAGGGCTGTAATTCCTTCTCGTACTCGAATCCCACGATGTTCCCCACGTCTGCAGCGGGGATGCGCAGGAGTTTGTCTTTTACATCGGAGACAAGTTCGCTGCCGTCCACTTTTGGCAGCGAGATTTCTACCGCCTCTTTATCTTTCACTTCGTAGTCTTTGCCCTGCGCGGGAATGCACCATCCGCGCAAGCCGGTGATCTTTGAATGGGAGTTGTACGAGACGGTCACGGTGCCATACTCGCGGCCGCCCGGGCGCAGAATCTTGTAGGCTTCGCGAACAGTAATTTTGAATTTGTCCGCGGATTGTACCGTTATGATTCGCTCGGAATAGAGCAGCACCCCGTCTGTCTTCTCGTCGTGCGCCGGCAAGGGCGCACTAACGAGCGCGTGCATCCAGGCGGGAGCGTCTCCCGCCGCACACGGCGGCACACCTGCAAGACAGCCCATCATAACTAATGCAAAAGAAAGCAGTGCGCGCCGCATTTTACTTGCTCGCAGCCGACGCGCCGGGCTGCAACACAATCTGTTGCTCATCTCCTGTCCTCACGGCTTGATAGAAATTGCGCAGCGCAGGGTAGTATTTTTGTTCGAGGAACGTAAGCCCGCTCCGGAGATGCCGCTCCAGATGCAGCGCACCCTTCTCATTCTCGACTTTAAGAGTGTAGGCAATGACCTTTGCATCGTTGTTTTGCGCTTGCGGCAGGCTGCTTGGCTGCCAGCCCAGGGGCAGCTCAATGCGGACATCATCGGTTTTTTCAAACAGGTACTGAAAGTAAAGCGGATGAACCCTGGTGGAATGCTCAAACATATGTTTTTCGGGACCGCTGAACAAACCAACCGGAAGCAGCGCACGCTTTCCCGCGCCGGAAGCCCAGCCGGGAACCTTCAAGGAATATTCGGCAACCATGCTTGGCGCAGAGCTCGCCCAGTCCGGCTTGTTGGTGAGTTCGATTTCGATCCCTGCCGGAACGACTTCCTTCACGTAGTCTTCTAGGAGCTTCTTACGGTGGGTATCGTCCTGGTTGCGCTCTCCGACTCTCCGCCATTGCGCTTCAAGACCTGTAAAAGTGACAGTTAGCTTTCCCTCCAGCGCCCCCTCGGACGTCAGATTCAATTCCGCTTTGCGCACAATTTGTGACGCAGAAGGCTCCGGCGTGGTCGTGGTCACCCACGTTCCGCCCTCTTTGTCCAGCTTCAAGCCGGTCGTACCGGTCTCCGACCATGGCAAAAGGCCGAAAGGCGTAAATGCAGCACCGGGATCGAAGTACGAGTCTTTGCCGTTGACCTTCACCAGCGCAACGTAAGTATTCAGGTCCCTGGATCTCATGATATTGGGCTTGAAGAAATGATCGTCGCGCGTAGCAACCCTGACCGGAGAGGCATCGAAGCCTGCCGCCCGCGCGAGGCCCACGAAAAGCAGGGTAATTTCGTTGCCGTCAGCATAGCCGCGTTTCCAAACATCCTCGACATTGCTGATCTCTTTTTCCTTGGCGCGCTTTTGTTCCTGTTCTGTTTTTTCAATTTCATAAGAGGTATTGCGGATTTTCTGGACCCGGGCATAGATCTTCTGCAATTTGACTTCGGGAGAATCGCCTGTGGAAACAATCTCCCCAACAGCCTGTTCCATGGCCTTGCGTTTGTTTACGAAGCTCTCGGCCGCGTCATTCATCTTCTTTCCTTGCTTTTTCCAGAACTTATCCGGTTCTTTTTCGAACCCGTCTTCGCTGTAAATGAAATCCACGCGGTATTTCATCGCGGCTTCCGGTGGCATGTCATCTTCCACTTGAAACGCGGGAATGTCCTGCGCTTCCATATGAATCATCTTGTTCTCATTCACCGGCGGCTTCGCGCCTTCCGGCAGGCCATTGGGCCAGCTCCATTGCAGGGCCCAGTCGCCGTAGGGCTTCAACGTGAACTTGGTCTTCTTGCTGAATAACTCGTCACTCAAAACCCAGTTTGAATCGAAGACCAGGTATTCCGCGAAGTCGATCATGTAGTGATATTCAATGATACTGCCCGGTTGAACGTCGGAGAGCGTGAACGTCTTGGCTAGGAATTTGATGCCCCGAGCTTTAACAATCTCCTTCTCGTAAACTTTGCCGTCAAAATTGACAATCGTGCCATCCGGCCGTACGGTGCGGGCTTTAATGTTATGAATATCCCATTTGCCCTTGACGACAGGAATTTCCACGTCTGCGAATTTCCGCCCTTCTTCAGTGAATACTTTCTTGCGGATGTAGTTGTACTCGTGAGCTGTCCGGACATTGCTGTCGTCCCTGTCTACCTGGCGATAGAGAATTATTGCCGGCGCTCCAGGAGCTTTCGGCTCGCTGGGCATCTTCAACTCTTCTTGCGAGATGGGCTGCCACTCATCGCCGGCGCTTACGGGATGAGTGGGGCGCACGGCGCCCAAAACGACCAGTAGCAAAGCGAGCAGGAACAGGCGGCGGTAGCTCATGATAGTTCTCCCAGCTTGCATCGGCAGAATCGCGGTATTTCGACGGACCACGGGGAAGGATCCGCAGGTGGCTCCCATGTGAATCGACCGGAACGCGGCGGCCGCCGGCCTTAACGGCTTCGCGCTTGTCCACGGCGTGGCGACGTCCCATCCCATGGGCTGTCGCCTACCTGAGCAACATATATCGGCGCACACTGCTGTCCGGTTAAAAGTCGAACAGAATCAATTGGTTCGGATCAGTGACTAAGTTCTCTTGGGAGTCCGATGCTTCAAGCGCTTGTAAAATGGGGACTTTTTCGAAAAGCGTAAGACTCAAAATCTGTAGAATCTGGTAAAGGCTCGCCTCGAGGCCGAGACGCTTCCGGAGGATGGCCACGAGCACATAAACGGAGACGGCGATCCAGATTTGAGTCTTCACGGCATTCTCGCTGGTACCGTAAAACGCTTTGATTCGCAGGTGCTGCTTGATCCACTTAAAAAATAATTCCACTTGCCAACGGCACTTATAGATCTGGGCAATGGTCAATGCTGGCAGCGCAAAATTGTTGGTGAGGAACTTGAGCCGCTTTTCTTTCTCGGCATCGAAGTAGGTGACGCGCCGCAGCGGATCGGGATACGCCTTGGCCGAATCGATCGCGGTCAGGATGACGGTGTGGTCGGATCGCAGGCCGGTGGCTTTGTCGACCGGGCGCGAATAGCGGCGTTGAAGCAGCACGTTCTCTTTGGTGCGCACGACGAAGAAGGCAGAGCAGAGTGTGAAGATGAAGAGGCGCTCGAAATCAATGTAGCCGCGGTCCATCACATAGAATGTTCCGGCTTCGGGAAGGAACTCGTCGAGGATGTTCACATCGTGCATTTTGCCCTCTGTAACGCGGATAAAGGTGGGGATGTTGCCGTGAAGGTCAAGCAGCGTGTGCATCTTGACGGCGGCCTTGTGCTTGCGGAATCGAGCCCACGGAAACAGTGAGAGGCAGAGATCGATCGTGGTGGAGTCCAAGGCGTAGAGACTTTGCTCGAGATCGACGCCCATCGGATCGTGAGCATACAACGGTCGCGCAATGCCGATGAGCACTTGGGCGAAATCGGCGAAGATGCGCCAGTCGCGATTCTCGTTGGCATCGGCCAGCGTCGAGCGAGACACGTGACCGCGGAAGCCCAGGTGGTAAAGTTTCCCCTGCAGGGAGCGAAGGCACGCCTCGATATCGCGAAGGCTTTCGCGGTAAGTCAACTGAGCGAAAGCCATGGTCAGATACTGATCCCAGCAAGAGAACTCCCGCAGTCGGCGGTCCCCGCCGTAACGGGCGACACAACGACGAAACTCGCGATCGGGAAGGAAGCTGATCAACTGTGAAAATACGGTTCGGCCAGAGTTCATGCGGCATTGTATTCCGCCTTCGAGATGGCTTTTTTCGGCATTTTGGCGTTCAAATCGCGGCAAGCTAAAATCGGTTGGAAGTCCTTATCGCAGAATCAGTTGCCGTCCTCGAACCAGGAGTTAACCGGACAGCAGTG
>Ga0209266_1001164_pt1 | contig 17958 bp, 16 predicted proteins | sample GraSoiAngelo_132_FD_185889 | JGI IMG/M metagenome (GOLD analysis project Ga0209266, IMG submission 185889) | Grasslands soil microbial communities from the Angelo Coastal Reserve, California, USA - 14_0929_02_40cm (SPAdes) (version 2) | ecosystem: Environmental > Terrestrial > Soil > Grasslands ...
GAGCGGCCCTTCGTTTACGGGGTGCCGTAGCCGGTTTCGGCGCGCGTCCGTTCGATCGCTTGAGCTCCGCCGAAAGCTTGTCGATGCGATCGTTGAGGCGGTCGACGTCGCGGCGGGTCGGCAGCTTCAGGCGCTGCAGCGTGCGCTCGATGGCCTCATCGACCATCCCCTCGAGATTGCCACGGCGCCTCTCGACCTCCGACACCAGGTCGCCGGGCACGTTGAGCGTCTTGCGTACGTAGTCGAGAAGGGCCTGGCCGCGCTCATGGATGGCATCAGTGCCTGCGTCGACCAGGCGCTGTGGCCCGCGCTTCTCTTGCGTCAAGACGATCTGCGACAGCACGACCTGCGTGATGTCATTGCCGGTGTCGCGGTCCACGACGCGGATGTCGTGACCGGCGCGAACTAGGTCCGCGATTCCGTCAAGCGTCACGTACTGGCTCGTGCGGGTGTCGTAGAGCTTGCGGTTCGCGTACTTCTTGATAAGGTGGCGTTCAGGCCCGGGTGACATTGTTGGGCCGATTCTAACGCGCTGCGTTATAGGGATCGACACCAGGAGGTTTCTTATGCCAGCCCGACGACGAACGCCATCTCGATCCCGACTCAACCAGGCCATGAAGGCCGGCAGGACGGCGCTTCGCCAGGCCGAGAAGCGAATTCCTCCCGACCTGCGGCGCCAGATCGAGCGAGGCATCAAGGACGGACAGAAGAGATTTGACGCGACGGTCAAGGACATTCGCGCGCGCGTCAGCAAGGCCACCGCACCAGGCGAGATCGACCGCGCGCTCAAGCGGTTCAGCGGCCTGAGCAAGCAGGTCGAGGGCCTGGCCCGGACGCTCAGCAATCCGCGACGCACCACCACGACGCGCCGGACCGCAACGCGGCGCGCGACAACCGCCCAGCGCAAGCCCGCGGCGCGCAAGCCTGCCGCGCGTAAGCCCGCCGCGCGCAAGCCCGCCGCGCGCAAGCCAGCCGCACGTCGGAGCCCGCGCCGGGCAACGGCGCCGCCGCCAGTTGTGATGGCTCCGCCCGCGGTGCCCGAGACGCCGGTCGGGCCGATGGGCCTAGGCGGGAGCTAGAGGGAGCCGGATACCAGGACCCCGCCCAGCAGCACTGCCTGCGGGCGGAGTCCGTCCCAATCGGATTGGGATCCGGCCAGCGGGTCGGCCGCATAGACCTGGAGGTCGGCGAGCATCCCCCGCTCGAGCGTGCCTTTGACCGCCTCCTCGAAGCTCGCGTAAGCGCCGCCCTCTGTATAAGCCCGGAGCGCGTCGAGGACGCTGATGCCGTTGATCTCATCCTCGACGGCGGCCCGGATTCCCGCCCACGGATTCGGGTCGGGCGTGACCGGCAGGTCCGAGCTGAACGCGATGCGCACGCCGGCGCGCACCAGCGCGCGATGCGGAGCGAAGTCTTCGCGGGCGACCTCGGGAAACACGCCCGGCGCGACACGAGGCGCGCGCACAGCAAGCGGCTGCATCACCGCGACCATCCGCAACCCCGCCAGGCGCCTTCGGAGGTCGGGCGGGCAGATGGTGCAGTGCTCCACGCGGTGGCGCATGCCGCGGGCGCCAGCCGCTTCGACCGCGTCGCACATCGCCTCGATCGCGCCGTCCCCGATGGCATGAGCGGCCACCTGCAGGCCCGCGTCGGAGGCTCGCTTGACCACTGCGTTGAGCTCGTGAGGAGGCGTTCGCCACATGCCCCCACCAGAGCGCATCACCACACGCTCGGCGCCACCGTCGATGAACACCTTGATCGGACCGGCGCGGACGACCTCGCCGCCGAAGCCTGCCTGCACGCCAAGACTCGATGCGGCCTCGAGCAGCTCCCACGACAGGAACTCGTTGACGCGCAGGTGGAGCTCGGCGTCCATTGCTAGCCGCTCATAGCAGAACAGGTCGTCGGCGAAGCCACGGTTGACCGCGGCGCCGACCGTGGTTATGCCTCGAGACAGAAGCAGCTTCTGCGCCAGCAGGATGGCCTGGCTGCGGCGCGTGCGATCCGGCAGAGGCTGAACGTCGGCGACCATCCGCATCGCCGCCTCCTGCAGCAGGCCGTTCGGCGTGCCGTCTGCGTCGTGACCGATGCGGCCGCCGGCCGGATCAGGCGTCGACGCGGTGATGCCGGCCGCCCGCAGCGCAGCGCTGTTGGCGACACGCGAGTGACCGCCTCGCTCATCGATGAAAGCGGGGCGCGAGCCGGTTGCCTCGTCGAGCTCGAGGCGGTGCGGCGATCGCCTCTCGGCCAGCGCGCTCGCGCGATAGCCCATGCCCTGCTGCCATTCGCCAGACCTGAGGCGGCGGCCGTGCTCACGCAGCCGCTGGACGATGTCCGCCACATCCCTGGCCCTTCCCAGGTCCGCGCCGAACCGCGTGAGTCCGTAGTAGACGACGTGCGCGTGCGCGTCGTTGAATCCGGGCAGGACCGCCGCGCCGCGCAACGCCACGACCCGCGTGCGTGGGCCTCGGAGCTCCATCAGCCTGGCACCGCCGGCCGCCAGAACGCGGCCGCTCGCGACCGCCAGGTGCGTGCACGTTTTCAGGCCGCCGCGGCCCAGCGTGCGCACGACGCCGCCCGCCAGGATCAGATCCGCTTTCACCGCGCGGATACAGTAGACGCGTGGCGGTGATCGACCTTCGCTCCGACACGGTGACCAAGCCGACGCCAGAGATGCGTCATGCCATGGTGAACTCGCCCCTCGGCGACGACGTGTTCGGCGACGACCCGACGGTCAAGAAGCTCGAGGAGATGTCCATCGAGCGCTTGGGCAAGGAGGCGGCGGTCTTCGTCTCGAGCGGGACCATGGGCAACATCCTCGGTGTCGCGGTGAATGCTCAGCACGGCCAGGAGCTGATCGCGGACGCCGACTCTCACGTCTATATCTATGAGGGGGCGGGCAGCGCGGCCATCAGCGGCGTGCAGGTCCACCCGGTCGCCACGACCCGCGGGGTGATGTCGCCGCAGCAGATCCGGGCCGCGACCAACCCAAGGGACGACTATCACTACGCGCTGTCCGCCGCTGTCAGCTTCGAGGACACGCAGAACCGCCACGGTGGCGTGGTTTGGCCGCTCGAGGATCTGCGCGCCGCCTACAAGGCTGCGCACGACCTTGGGCTGCGCGTGCACCTCGACGGCGCGCGCGTCTTCAACGCGGCGGTCGCGCAGGGAATCGACGTCGCCGAGATCGCCGCCTGCTGCGACACGCTGACCTTCTGCCTGTCGAAAGGCCTCGGCTGTCCGGCCGGAAGCGTGTTCCTCGGCAGCAAGGAGACGGTCGACGAGGCGCGGCGGTGGCGCAAGCGATTGGGCGGCGGCATGCGCCAGGCCGGCGTGCTTGCGGCGGCCGGCGTGGTGGCTCTGGAGTCGATGGTCGACCGGCTGGCCGACGATCACGCGAACGCGCGCACGCTCGCAGAGGGACTGGCGGAGCTCCCGGGCATCACGTGCGACCTGTCGCGCGTCGAGACGAACCTCGTGTACTTCGACGTGAAGGGCATGACCGGGCTGGGGTTCGAGGACGAATGCCGCAAGCGAGACCTGCTCGGCGGCGCGACCGACGAGCACACGGTGCGGTTCGTGACGCATGAGGGCATCACATCGCAGGACGTTCAATCCGCGCTGAAGATCTGCTCCGACATCCTTAACTGAGTCAGTCGACGAGCGCAGCCGGGGTGGTCGAGCTTCGCTCGACCACGACTCCAGGTTGTGTTTCCTGAGCAGGCGTGGCAGGGCCTCCGACGCGATTACCGCTCCGAAGGGAGAGCAGGGGCGCGAATCCGGCCGGCACTTGTGGCGAGTCGCATCGTTGTTAACGGCCGTTGAGCGCCCCGATGAGAGGGAACCGGGCGGTTCCCTCTCATAGCAGCGACGCGAGGAGCTTCTTGTCGATGTTGCCACCGCTCACGACGGCGACGGTCACCGGTCCCGGCTGCAGCTGCTCGAGCGCCGCGTAGGCCAGGGCGCCCGCGCCTTCAGCGACCACCTTCGCCGCTGAGGCGAGCTCCGGGATCGCGACGCGCAGCCGCGGCTCGGGCACGGTGATCCAGCGATCGACACACTTCTTCAACAGCTCGAAGTTGCGCGGGTCGAACGGCGCGGTCGTGCCGTCGGCGATGGTGTTGGGCGTGACGCTGACGGGCCCGCCCGCCTCGAAGACCTTGGTCCACAGCGCGTAGCCGTCGGACTGCACGCCGATCACCTCGACGCCAGTCTTCGAGCCCTTGATCGCCGATGCGATGCCGCTGATGAGGCCGCCGCCGCCAACAGGCACGACGACTCGGGCGAGGTCCGGCACGTCCTCGAGCATCTCGAGCCCGGCGCCGCCGTGGCCGGCGATCACCGTTGGCTCGGCGAACGGATGGATGAAGACTTCCGGCTCGGACGTCCAGCGCTCGTTGGCCAGCCAGTCCAGCACCTTGTCGCGCGGCAGCAGGATCGGGGTCGCGCCCCAGCGCTTGACGCCGTTGATCTTGGCGTCAGGCGCGTTCTCGTACATCACGACGCGGCATGAAACGCCGAGTGTGTGCGCCACGTAAGCGCACGCCTGGGCTGCGTTGCCCGCGCTGACGGTGATCAGTCCTTGGGCCAGCCGGTTTTTGGGGATCGCGGTGGCCGCCGCGAAGAAGCCGCGCACCTTGAAGCTCCCGGTGGGCTGCAGGCACTCGAGCTTCAGGTACGCGCCTTCGACGGGGACGACCGGCGTGCGCTGCACATATGGACGCGCTCTCTCTGCTGCGGCCTTCACGTTCGCAAGTGAAATCAATCGGATAATCGTAGGGATGCCGATCTACGAGTACAGGTGCTCGGCGTGCCGCAAGAAATCCTCCGCGCTGCTGCCGAGCTACTCCTCGCCCGACCCCGTGTGCCCGCATTGCGGCAAGCCCGAGCTCAAGCGGCTGGTCTCGACATTCGCCACCTCCCGCTCGTCAGATGACGGAGGCGACGACTACGGCGGTGATGACGACTACGGCGGGGGCGACGATGGCGGCGATTTCGGAGGCGACGACGATTTATAGAGGCGCGGACCGGAAGCCGTCGACGGATCTTCGGCCCCCATGCGACCCATCTCCGGGCTCAGCTCCTGCGCTGCTCGCTCACGCAGTGTCCGATGCGCTCGCTCCGCTGCTCGTCGCTTCGCCCGGATCTGGGCCACCTGGATGGCCGAATCTCTCGCCGAGGCTTCCGGCCGCGCCTCTCTAGCCGGGCTTGAGCACCTGGTTGGCCGCGGCGATCAGCTCCTTCCGATGCGCGTCGTCGCGGGCGAAGATGCGAAACAGCGACATCTGCACCGGCAGCCTGCGGAAGAGATCGAGCACGCGGCTCTGCTGGAACGAGTTCTCGAGCGGGTCGTAGAAGAGGATGCCGGCGGTCTCGGTCATCGGGTTGAACGCGCGCGATTCCTGCGCTGCCACGTCGACCTCGAACTCGATGTCGCGCAGCGACGCGGGCAGGCACTCGCGGATGCTGCGCGCGAACCCATCGCGCGTGACGCTCAGCGCGCCGGCGGGGATGTCGCGCGCGTCAGACAGTCCCTGGTAGACGAGCTTCCACTTCAACCTGCGCGCCACGATGTCCGCCCACGCACGACCAAGCTCGCTGTGCTCTGCATCCTCCGCGGAGCGCGCCCAGCGGTCGACCTCAGAAAGAAGCGACCACTCGGTGAGCGCCTGGTACGAGTCCATGCGCTCCAGCGGGTTGCCCCCGAGCAGCACATCCAGCGTCGGCCGGAAGACCTCGCGCAGCTGGAGGTCTATGCGCCGCACGGTGCGGTGGAAATAGACCTGGTGGTAGAGGTAGAGCCGCGCGCTGAGGAACATGTACAGCGCCTCGGCCCCGTGCGCGTGTACGGTCAGCCCGCGCTCCGAGATGAACGAGTAGTGGAGGATGCGCTGAACGTCGACCGGCCCCGTGGCGACGCCGCAGATGTACGCATCGCGAGGCACGTAGTCCATGTTGTCCGCGGAGAATGGCCCGACCATCGCCGGCTTGAGAGCGGCGAGCCATGTCGGAGCCTTGAATCCGCCAAGGTCGTCCGGCGAGATCAGATACGCGACCCAGCGCGGATCGATGTGCTCGCCCGGTTCGAAGTCGGCGGTGGTTGAGGCTCCCAGCGATCCGATGAGCTCCGCCAGCGGCCCGCCGACGATCGCACGGCCGATGTCCTCGTGGTCGATGTCCCAGCGGTCGAGATAGTTCTCGTCGAAGAAATGGCCGAACGGGCCGTGTCCGACGTCGTGCAAGAGGCCGGCCATGCGCATCGTCTCCTCGACCAGCGCGATCGAAGGCGTGCCTCTGTGGGCGGACGCGAGCGTCGGGTAGAGGTGGCGGGTCCACTCACCGGCCAGGTGCATCGCGCCAAGCGCGTGCTGGAAGCGCGAGTGCTCGGCGGTCGCGAACACCCACCACGCGCTCTGCAGCTGGTGGATACGCCGCAAACGCTGCAGCCACCCGGCGTCGATGAGGTCCTGCTCCGACGCCTCGCCGGGCACGCCGCCTGGCCCGCCCTTGGTGATGCGCAGGTAGCGGTAGATTGGGTCGCTGAACAGGTTGACCCGCGAGTACTCGGCCGCCGGTGACGTCATTTGAGACCGATTATGGGTAATGGCTGACGACCCCTCGATCGGAGTCGGTCTTTTTAACAGGGGCCTGTACTGGGAGGCCCACGAGGCGTGGGAGCACGAGTGGGTGCCCGACCGCCAGGGACGCGACGCAGGCTTCTACAAGGGATTGATCCAGGTCGCGGCCGGCTGCCTGCATTACGGACGCCACAACCGGCGCGGCGCGATCAACAAGTGGCGCAGCGGGGCCGGCTACCTACGTCCTTATCTACCGGTGCATCGCCGGCTGCGGCTCGATGCGCTGGTCGGGTCGGTGGACGCTTACCTGGCCGCGATGGACGGCGGCGGCTGGCCCGACCTCGAGATGCCGAGGATCGCTTACGAGTAAGAACGGACGGGCGCGGTGGTCAGGCCGGGTTCACCCCGGCCGTCTCCCAGCGTGCAGCTTCCAGGCGCCACCCAATCGTCGCCCGTGAGGGGAGGGGGTACCGCGGGGGAGGGCGCTGCCCTCACCCGCGCTCGTAGGGCGGAAAGCGCCTGCCCGCACCGGACTCGATGAGGCCTCCGTGCCCGAGCCTCAGCAGGTCCTTGGAGTCCGCGCGCCCGTAGGCGAACACGAACGGGAGCAGGAGGTCGAGCGAGCTCGAGCGGCCGAACCCGGCGCACGACGCGACGCCGACCACCGCCGCGTCCGGCAGCCGGCCGAGCCACAGCATGCTGCCCGGGTGCATCGGCGCGCCGAGCTGCAGCAGCTCGCCTCCGACGCTGACCAGCTCCGCGTATGCGGGGTCTAGCGGGTCGATAGCCGATGCACCGGCGAACAGGACGAGCTGCGCGCCCATCGACTCCGCCTCGCGGTAGGCGGCGGCCACCGCTTCCGGTGTACGAGCCACCTCGCGAACCGCGAGCACCTGGGCGCCGTACCAGCCGAGCTTGCGAGTGACCGCCGAGCGGAACAGCTCGCGTGCCTTGGGCTTCAACCGCTCGGTGGCGACCACGAATGTGCGCAGCGGCATGAAGCCGAGCAGCTGGACGACCGGACCGCGGTCGCGGATGATGGTCTCGGCCTGATCGAGCACGCGGCCAGGCACCGCGACCGGCGTGATCTTGCAGCCCGCGACCTCCTCGCCCTCGGCGACCGCCTGGCCGTCCATGACCGTGAACACCGACACGCCGCCGAGCTCGTTGATGGCCTCGATCAGGTCACCATGCACTCGCACGAGCCCGCGCCGCGTGGCGATCAGCCGCGCCTGGCTCTGCACCGGCGGGCGGGCCTCGAGCCCCGGGCCCGAAAGCGCCGCCGCCAGTCGCGTCGCGGCCGCGTCCTCGTGCACGTCGCCGAGCTCCAGCTCGACGACATGAATCTCGCCTGCGCGCCGCACCGCGTCGAGGTCCTCGGGCCGCAGCACCGAGCCCTTGCGCAGCTCGTGGCTCAGGTCGTGAACGAGCACGCGTCCTTTTATGTCATCGGCCGTGGCCGAGGCTCCAGTCAGACGAACCGCACGCACAACTGGGAGCATAGAGAGCGGTCCATGGGCGCGCGTTCCGCCATCCGCCTCTACAACACGATGACGCGACGCAAGGAAGAGCTGCGTCCGCTCGAAGCGGGCCGCATGAGGATCTACTCCTGCGGACCGACCGTGTATCGCTTCGCGCACATCGGCAACCTGCGGACATACATGTTCGCCGACGTGCTCACGCGATCCCTCGAGTACCTCGGCCACGACACGCACCAGGTGATGAACATCACGGACGTCGGCCACCTCACCGACGACACTTTCGACCGCGGCGAGGACAAGATGCTCGTGTCGGCACGCCTCGAGAAGAAGTCGCCAGAGGAGATCGCCGCCTACTACACCGAGGCGTTCATGCACGACGCGCGTATGGTCAACATCCAGCCTGCGCGCGAGTATCCGCGGGCGACCGCGTACATCCCGCAGATGATCGAGATCATCGCGAAGCTCATCGAGGGCGGCCACGCGTACGAGGTGGGCGGCACGGTCTACTACGACATCGCGAGCTTCCCGGCTTACGGCCGGCTGTCGCGCAATTCGACCGACCAGCTGCTGTCGGGGACGCGCGGCGAGGTCGATCCGCGCAAGCGGCACCCGGGCGACTTCACGTTGTGGAAGGCGGCGGGCGAGCACCGCCTGCAGGTGTGGCCGAGCCCGTGGGGTCCGGGATTCCCGGGCTGGCATATCGAGTGCTCGGCGATGTCGATCTCGCTGCTTGGCGATCGATTCGACATCCACACCGGCGGGTCGGACAACGTGTTTCCGCACCACGAGGCGGAGATCGCGCAGTCCGAAGGCGTGACGGGCCACCAGGTGGTGAGCTGCTGGGTTCACGGCGAGCACCTGATGCTGTCCGGCACGCGCATGGCGAAATCGGCCGGCAACTTCTTCCGCATCACCGAGCTGGTCGAGCAGGGCTTCGACCCGCTCGCGTTCCGCTACCTGACGCTGCAGGCGAAGTACCGGACCAAGCTCAACTTCTCACCTGAGGCGATGAGCGGTGCGGATCACGCCCTCCGCCAGTTGCGCGACCGCGTGTCGGAATGGTCGGCCGCGCCCGATGGCCCGCGTGGCGAACTCGACCAGCGCTTTCGCGCCGCGCTGGCCGATGATCTCGACCTGCCCGCGGCGATGGCGCTCGTGTCGGAGCTGATTCGCTCCGACCTCGCACCCGGCGCGAAGGCTCGTCTCCTCATCGAATGGGATCGAGTGCTCGGGCTGGACGTGGCGCGCTCGCCTGAACGCGAGGCGCTGCCCGACGGCGCTGCAGTCCTGCTTTCGTCGCGCGAGAGGGCACGCGCCGCGAAAGACTTCGCCACGGCGGATCGACTCCGCAGCGAGCTCGCCGCCATGGGCGTGTCCGTCACCGACACTCCGGACGGCCAGAAGGTGGTGGTGCGCCGCTCCTAGAGGCGCGGCCGGAAACCTTCGCCGAGAGATTCGGCGATCCAGGGGCACCCTCCCGTGGCTGCGCCACGGGGACCCCAGCGGACTCCGAGCAGCGGAGCGAGCGCATCAGATCGATTGCGTGAGCGAGCAGCACCACCGCTGGGGCCCCCGCGCGAGGCGCGGGAGGAAGTGGGCCGCATGGGCGCCGAAGATCCGGCGACGGCTTTTCGGCCGCGCCTCTAAGGCAGCGCCGGCGTGCTTGGAGTCGGGATCGGCAGCGGCGTTACTGACGGCACGACGGGCGGCGTGACAGCCGGCAGCGCGGGCGCGCTCACGACCGGTGTCGCGATCGGGCCGGTCGCAGCATGCGGCGACTGTGTTGCCGACGACGCTGGGCTGGTGCTCCCTGGTTGCGGCTTCTGCGCCTGCTGCACCTGCTGCACCTGCTGCGTGACCTGCCGGGCCCAGTCGACAGGATTCACGCTGTGGGTGATCACCGCCTCGGCTGTCGCGCCGGCGGCCGTGACCGCGACCACAGCTCCAACGGCGATCTTCGCGGTCAGCGCGACGCCTGCGCCACGGAGGATCGGGGACGTGCGACGGCCCGGCTCGGGCGTGCGACGGCCCGGCTCGGGCATGCGCCATGCCGGGATGGTCCCGCCGGCGTGCCGGTCCAGCAGGAGATGGAGGTCGTCCTCCAGGTGCCTGTCGAAGGGGCGCGTCTCCCGGGTCATCGAAGCTGAACGCCGCCCATGGCGAAAGTACCCAATCTCATTCCATCCAGTCCGCCAGTTCGACCCGCAAGCGCGCCTTCGCGGCCGCGAGCCGCGATGCAACCGTTCGCTCAGGGATGCCGAGTGCCGCGCCGATCTCGCGATTTGTGTAGCCGTGGTAGTGGCGCAGCACCAGCGCCGCGGCCTGCTTGGCGGGAATCTTGCGCAGCGCGCGGCCGAGCTCCGAGTTCTCGGCGATCGTTGCCGGCGATGGCGGCGGCGCCGGCCTGCCGAGACGCCTGACGAGCTCACCAACCTCGCGCAGGCGCTGCCGGCGCCAGTGGGACACGCCGACGTTGATCGCGATTCGGTGTAGCCAGGCCTCGGCCGGCGCTCCAGGCTTCCACTTCCCCCAGGCCCGGAACGCTCGCACGAAGGCCTCCTGCGTGCAGTCTTCGGCCGCCGCGGGATCGCCGAGCATGCCGATTAGCGTGACCAGGATCCGCCGGTACGAGCCGCGATACAGGCGTTCGAAGTCCTCGCTCGAACCCGGTGCGTATTCCGGTTCGCCCTCAGCCTCTTCCGCACGCAGTGCGTTGATCGCTATCTCCCCCGCGCCTTCTCAAGTTAACGCGTCAGGGCCAAAAAAATGAGGCCGAGCCTTGCGGCCCGGCCTCGTCGAGAGGAAGGGGCTACCCCTTACGGCTGGTGCGGCAGGTTGCTCGGCTTGCCGTGCTCCCCGGCCTGGCCGTTGTTGCTGCCCTTGTTGTTCTTGCCGTGATTGCCGTTGTCACGCGAGTTGCTCGCGCGGTGCTCGTCACTGACGAGCTTGCCGTGCTGCTTCGCGAACGCGCTCACGCACTGGCCGATGCCGCGGACGCCTGAAGCACGCAGCGTGTCTTTGCAGGTGTTGACCTGCTGAACCACCTGCTGGCCCCAATCGTTGGGATTTAGGCTGCCGGTGACCGCCACCTCGCTGGCCACCCCAGCGCCTGCGGCCGCCAGCGCGGCGACCGCGAAACCTGTGAGCAGCTTCGCTCCGAGGGCGGCTCCCGCTCCGCCGAACAGTCTCCTCATTGCTCCTCCAGAGGCCGGTGCTCTCCAGGCGGGGATTGAAGCGCGATCCACCGGGCCCAGGATCCGGCTCAGTTCGCTCTCGATTTCCCGATCGAAGTCGCTCATGTGTCCAACCTCAATCGGAAGGGACGCTGTCCTCAGACAAAGTACTCATGTCGATCTGGGGACCCGACCCGGGCTCGGAGTCGAGCAGCGTCTTGAGCCTGGCCTTGGCCGCGATCAGGCGCGACGCCACGGTGCGCTCGGGTATTTCGAGCGCAGCGGCGATCTCGCGGTTGGTGTAGCCGTGGTGATGGCGTAGGACGATGGCAGCGGCCTGCTTGGGCGGAAGCTTGCGCAGCGCGTTGAACAGGTCGGAGCGCTCGGCGACTGATCCGGGGTCGGCAGGCAGCGTGGGCCGGCCCAGGCGCTTGATCACCTGACCGACCTCCCGCATGCGCGAGTACCGCTGGTACGAGATCGCGGTGTTGATCGCGATCCGGTGCACCCAGGCCTCGGCCGGGGCGTCCTTGCGCCACGACGACCAGCTTCGGTACGCGCGCTCGAAGGCGTCATGCGTGCAGTCCTCGGCGGCCGCGCGGTCGCCCAGCACCCCGATCAGGGTGCCCAGGACGCGGTTGTACGAGGTCCGGTAGAGGCGCTCGAAATCGGCCTCGTTACCCGGCCGGTACTGCTGGCCTTCGATCTCGCTTGACTCCGAACGAATGTTCGATTAACCTCCTGGGGCGCCCGATGCCGCCCACACTTCCGCCCTTCGACGCAGCCGACTTCCAAGGGGAAATAACGCTGGATCGCGTAATTCCGTCATCCCCACCCCAGTACTCACCCCTGCCCGAGGACCTCAGACCGGAGCTCGCCGCCGCTCTCGAGTCGCGCGGGATCACCCGACTTTACTCCCACCAAGCCGAGGCTTATGCCGAAATACGGCGAGGCCGGCACCTGGCGGTCGTCACGCCCACTGCCAGCGGCAAGACCCTTTGCTACAACCTCCCGGTCCTGCAGCGGATGCTCGAGGACCCACAGCGCCGCGCCATCTACCTGTTCCCGACGAAGGCGCTCGCCCAGGACCAGCTGGCGGAGCTCGGCGCGCTCAAGCGCGGCCTGCCCATCGACCTGCGCGTGGACACGTACGACGGCGACACCGCGCCCGGCCGCCGCACCGCCATCCGAGAGGCAGGCCACATCGTGATGACAAATCCCGACATGCTGCACACAGGCATCCTGCCGCACCACACGCGGTGGCGCCGGCTCTTCTCGAGCCTCGAGTTCGTCGTCATCGACGAGCTCCACACATATCGCGGTCTGTTCGGCAGTCAGGTCGCCAATGTCATACGACGCCTGAAGCGCGTTTGCTCCTTTTATGGCTCGCATCCGACGTTCATCTGCGCATCCGCGACCATCGCCAACCCGCGCGAGCTCGCGCAGAGACTGCTGGAGGAGGACGACGTCGCGCTGGTCGACCGCAGCGGCGCGCCGCGCGGCGAGCGCCGCCTGATCTTCTACAACCCGCCGCTGCTCAATCGCGAGCTGGGCGTGCGCCGCAGCTCGATGCTCGAGGCGCGGCGCATCGCTGCACCGTGGATCCGCGCCGGCATACAGACCATCGTCTTCTGCCGCAGCCGGCTGCAGGTCGAGGTGATGCTCAGCTACCTGCGCCAGGATCTGGCGCCGCGGCTCGACGCCAGTCAGCGAGTGCGCGGATATCGCGCGGGATATCTTCCGCTGCATCGACGCGAGATAGAAGCGGGCCTACGCGCCGGCGGCATTACCGGCGTCGTCAGCACCAACGCACTCGAGCTCGGCATCGACATCGGCAGCCTGGACGCGTCGGTGCTGGTCGGCTATCCGGGAACCATCGCGTCGACCTGGCAGCAGATCGGACGCGCCGGACGCCGCTCCGGGTCGATCGGAGTCTTCGTGGCGTCGAGCTCGCCGCTGGACCAGTTCATCGTCCGGCACCCCGAGTACTTCCTCGGCGCCGATCCCGAAGAGGGGCTCATCGACCCGGACAACCTGCTGATCCTCGCGGGCCACCTGCAGGCGGGGCTGTTCGAGCTGCCTTTTGAGGACCGCGAGCCACTTGGCCGCGCCGACGTGCAGGAGCTGCTGCGCGCCTTCGAGGAGGACGGCTCGGCGACGCGCTCGGCGGGCCGGTGGTTCTGGAGCCGGCAGGCATTTCCGGCCGAAGAGGTGCACCTGCGGCGCATCGCGGCCGACAACGTCGTGATCGTCGACACGTCGCAGCCGCGGCCGCAGGTCATCGGTGAGATGGACCAGTTCTCGACGCCGGTCTTCCTGCACGAAGAGGCCGTCTACCTGCACGAGGGCGCGCAGTACCACGTCGACCGTCTCGACTGGGACGAGAAAAAGGCGTACGTGCGCCCCGTGGAGGTCGACTACTACACGGACGCCCTCGCGTCGGTGACGGTGCGCGTGCTCGACACCTTCGCCGGTCCTGATGAATCGCCGCTGGCGCGTCACCACGGCGAGGTGAAGATCACTTCGCTCGCGAGCATGTTCAAAAAGATCCGCTTTCACACGCACGAGAACATCGGCTCGGGTCCCATCCACCTGCCGGAGCAGACGCTGCACACCACCGCGTGGTGGCTGACGCTCGCTGAGCAGCAGTGGGTGGCTCTCGGTCGCGAGACGCTCGAGGCCGGGCTGCAAGGGATGGCGCACGCGCTGCGCCACGTCGCGAGCCTGCGCCTGATGTGCGACCCACGCGACCTCGGCGCGGTGGCGGAGGTCCGCTCTGTGACGACGAGGCTGCCGACCGTGACCGTGTACGAGATCTATCCAGGCGGTGTCGGGTATGCACCCCGCATGTACGACCTGCACCACGAGCTGCTCGACGGCGCCGCCACGCTCGTGCGTGACTGCCAGTGCCTCGCGGGCTGCCCTTCCTGCATCGGTCCCCTGCACATGGTCGAAGGAGCGAAGGACGCATGTCTGCGGTTGCTGCAGGCGCACTCCGAGAGCGTCTTGCTCGTTTAGGCGGCCTCCCACAGGCGCGTGCGAGGCCGCCACTCGAGGTCCCACGTGGTTTCGAGCGGATCGAGACGCCGTACGGCCCGGCCTTCATGCGCGAAGACGTGCTGGGACTGCCGCGTCTCGATCCCAACCCCGGCTCGATCGCCTACATCGACACCGAGACCACAGGCCTTTCCGGCGGCTCGGGCACGTATGTGTTCGCGGCGGCGGTCGCAAGACCGATCGATTGCGGGCTCCGTCTCGCGCAGCTGTTTCTGCCCCAGCCGGGAATGGAGGCCGCATTTCTCAATGCGCTGAGTGAGGAGCTCGCGCCGGCGTCGGGCGTGGGCAGCTTCAACGGCGCGTCGTTCGACCTGCCCATCCTCCGCACGCGATGGGTGATGGCCCGCATGCGCGGAGACCTGCAGCATCCACCGCACGTCGACCTGTTGACGCTCGTGCGCTCGCTGTATCGACACCGAATGGAGAGGTGCACGCTTCGCACGGTCGAGGAGCGGCTTCTCGGCTACGAGCGCGAGGACCCCATCGCCGGAGCGCTCGCGCCGGACGCGTACTTCCAGTACGTGCACCACGGGCCAAGCCGGCTGCTGGAGCTCGTGCTCGAGCACAACCGCCTCGATGTCATCAGCCTCGTGCACCTGCACTCGCTTCTGCTGCGGCGATTGCGCGGCGCCGATGCGGACATGGACGCGTCCGACTGGCTCGCGCTCGGCCGGCATCGTCTCCGGCGTGGAGCGCGCGCCGACGGATGGCGTGCGCTGCGCAATGCGGCAGGCTTCGAGAAGGGCGAAGATGCAGCGACCGCGTCCCTGTGGATCGCGCGCAGGCTCGTTCGTCGCGGCGCCATCACGTCGGCGGATCGATTGCTCGAGCGGATGGAGCAGCGTTTCGACAGCGACATCCGCGTGTCGGTCGCCCGCGCGCGTTTGCTGGAATGGCGGAGGCGAGAGCCGAGCCTGGCGCTGCACGTGGTCGAGGCCGCCCTCGACCGGATGCCCAACGCGGCCGACGAGCTGGAACCCCGTCGCGTGCGGCTCAGGCGAAAGGTCGAATCCCGCGCGCGGTCAGACGGGCGCCGCGATATGAACGGTGGCACCGGCCGCCGCAGGCAGGGCCGTCGGGGGAAGGCCTGGCTCCAGGGTTCCTTCGAGGACAGCACGGGCGAGGGCTTCGACCAGGGCCGGATCGAACTCTGACCCGCCGCCCGCCTTCACGAGCTCGAGGGCCCTGGTCGGCGTCGCGCGCTCGCAGCCGCGCCCGGCGGTCATGGCCTCGTAGCCCTCCGCCACGGCCAGGATCCGAGCCAGCTTCGGGATTTCCTCGCCGGCCCTGCCGTCGGGCTTGCCCTGTCCATCCCAGCGCTCGTGATGACTGCGCACGGCCGCGGAGATGACTAGCGGGAAGTGCGAGCCCGCGACGATCTTCTCGCCCTCTTCAGAGTGGCCAGGCACCTCGAGGTCCTGCGCGTCGCTCAGCACCATGTGCCCGACGTCGTGCAGATACGCGGCGGTGCGAAGGTCCTCGAGGTCGCTGCCGGGCAGCCCCGCCGCACGTGCGATGGCTTCGGCGATCGCGGCCACACGGCTCGAATGTCCCTGCGCCGCGGGGGCGCGATGGTCCACCGCGTGCGCGGCAAGCATCGTCATGAGGTTGCTGTCGGCGAGCTCGAGCTCGGTCACGAGCTGCGGGAATGTGCACGCGCGGTCCTTGCCCTCGCGCTTGGCCAGGTACAGTGCCTGGTCGGCAGCCGCTATCAGCTCGAGCGCGCCGAGCGCGTCCTCCGGATACGTCGCGACGCCGACGCTGAAGGTCAGGGCCTTTCCCGGCGCTGTGGCCACCGCGGCCGCGTGCACCGCGTCGACGATTCGGTAGGCGAGGCGCTGCGCGCCGACCCCGCTCGTGTCGACGGCGAGGATCGCGAGCTCGTCGCCGCCATAGCGCGCGACCACGTCCTGCGCGCGGGCCGCGTTGCGGGCGATCCGCGCGCCCATCTGCAGCACCAGGTCGCCGTGCTGGTGGCCGAGCTCGTCGTTGACCGCCTTGAAGTGGTCGAAGTCGATGAGCAGCAGTGACACCGACATCGTCGCCTTGTCCGGCCGCGCGAAGATGGCGTCCAGGCGATGGCGCAGCTCCCGCACGTTGTAGAGACCGGTCAATGCATCGGTGGTTGCCTCCTGCGTGCTGCGGTGGTAGCGCAGAGCGTTCGCCATCGCCACCGCCGAGCTGCCCGAAAGCGCGTCCACGGCGAACAGGTCCTGGTTGCTGAACTGTAGGCCCGGGCGTTTGAGGCTGAGCAGCGCGGTGATGCCTTCGTTCGAGGCCATCGGGAGGACCATCGATCTCTTGTCGTCGGAGAACGACGCCTCGCCGGAACGCGCGACCTTCGCGAGCTGCGAGTCGTCGAGACCGTCCGGCGACACGCCCTCGGACAAGGGCTGGCTCGTGGAGGTGGCGACAACGGCGAATCCGTCGGGAGACGCGAGCACCATGCTGGCGCTCGCCGCGCCGGTCATCTGCAGCGCGTGCGCGACGACGACCGCGAACACGTCCTTGATGTTGGTGTCACCCGATATGTCGGAGCTCACCTCGCGCAGCTGGTCCGCTTGCGCCGCGCGCCGGACCGCCTGGCGTCGCTCACGCTCGAGCTCGCGGGTCATGTAGCCGGTCGCGAGCGCAACCACGAGAAAAAGGAAGACGACGCCGAAGGCGGTGAGACGGGCGTTGGGATCGCTCGAGAGCGTCGTCGGGGTGAACGTGCCTCCGACGAACAGGTAGATGAACGCTATCGTCACGGCGGACGCAACGCTCGCTATGGCCCCGAACCGCACAGCGTTTGTGATGACCGAAAGAAACAGCGCCAGGAAGTAAGGGCTGTTGAATCCATCGGACAGGTAGACCAGCGCAACCGCGAACAGGATGTCGAGCACCATCGTCGTCAGGCTGAACTGCTTCCCCGGCTTGAAGCCGCGAAACAGGAGCACCGTGACCACGCCGGCCATGACCGCCCAGGCGCCGAGCACGATGTCGACGGTGTCCTTGGCCTGGATGCTCGTGATCGGGGTCAGGTTGATGAGCGCGCCGAGAACGGCCAGGAAGATCCACCTGAACATGACCGCGACGCGCTCGCCGATCGCCCGGCGCTCGGCGTCGAACTTCTCGTCCAGCGCCTTGGCCCGGAGCTCCTGCTGACGCTGGTCAGGGGTGACGACAGCTGGGCTGATCATTGAAATCTTGGTAAGCCGCGGCCGAAATTGCTCCCCGGAGGCTACCATTCACACTCGCGATTCGAGCTTTCGTAGCGCACGAAATGACGCGGACCCTCGTTATCCGACTACACAGGTGAATCTCGCCTTGCTATTTGCCCATGGAGGCCGGCGCCGGAAGGCGGCCGGCGATCGAACGACTGTTCGCGGCCGTCAGGCCGGCCAGTCGCTCGTCGAGTTCGCCATCTCTTCGATCGTCCTGCTCCTCCTGGTGATGGGACTCCTGGACCTGTCGCGCGCGTTCTACTTCTCCGTGAACCTCCAGGGCGCGGCGCGAGAAGGAGCCAGGCACGGCGCGTGGTTCAACACCGCCGCCCGCACCAACAACTTCCTCGACGACGCCGACGTCATGAGCGCAGTCAACGCCGGCCTCAACGGAGCTGGCATCACCGCCAACTTCATTCCCAGCGGTAACTGCCTGACGCCAACCGACAGCAACGTGTTCAAC
>Ga0209266_1001169_pt1 | contig 17894 bp, 8 predicted proteins | sample GraSoiAngelo_132_FD_185889 | JGI IMG/M metagenome (GOLD analysis project Ga0209266, IMG submission 185889) | Grasslands soil microbial communities from the Angelo Coastal Reserve, California, USA - 14_0929_02_40cm (SPAdes) (version 2) | ecosystem: Environmental > Terrestrial > Soil > Grasslands ...
AGTCTGCTCGTCGCGCAGGCCGCCCAGCGCGAACGGGAGTTCGCGATCCGCGCGGCGCTTGGTGCCGGCCGGGCGCTTGGTGCGCCAGCTCCTGGCCGAGAGCCTGGTGCTGTCGATCCTCGGAGCGGCCGCCGGGCTTCTCGTACCGGCGTTCGGGTTGCGGCTGCTCATGCACGCGGCGCCGCTGCAGTCCGTCGAGGCCGTGGAGGTGCACATCGATGCGAGCGTGCTCGCGTTCACCGCGGGGCTGGCCCTGCTCACGGGAGTTGCGTTCGGCTTGGCTCCAGCCCTGGCGGCCGCTCGCAGTAACCTCACGGAAGGACTGAAGAGCGGAACCGTGCACGCCGGGCACCTTCCATATCGCACCCGGCTTCGCCAGGGTCTGGTCGTCGCCGAGCTGGCGGCGGCTCTGGTACTCCTGACGGGCGCGGGGCTGCTGACGCGCAGCCTGTTCCAGCTTTGGGCGGTAGATCTCGGCTTCCACCCCAACCGTCTTATCGCCGCGCACGTGGGCCTACTTCCGGAGAGCTGGTTTGTGCGGGGCCACCTTAAAAGAGAATTCTACGATCGCCTCCTCGAACCGATCGCGGCCCTGCCGGGGGTAGCGTCCGCCGCGCTCGCCGATGCGCTCCCGCTCGGCGCCGTCGCGGGCACGAGCACCGTCCGAGTGGACGATGCTCCACCGGCGATGGACAGCGGCAGGGAAGTGAACGTGAATGCGGTGTCAGCCGGCTACTTCAAAACTGTCGGAGCCAGCGTGACTGCCGGGCGCGACTTCGTCTCCTTGGATCACGCTGACGGGGCACCCGTTGCGATCGTGAACGGGGCGTTCGCACGTGAATTTCTGCGCGGCGCCGACCCGATCGGACACCGCGTCGCGATCGCGGGGGCGACTCGGACGATCGTTGGACAGATAAAGGACATCCGACAGCTCGCCCGCGACGTGCCCGCCGCTCCCGAAGTCTTCATCCCCGCGCTGCAAGCCGGTTATACGCCGGCGGCGATCGCGGTTCGGACCAAGGTCGATCCTGCGGGGCTGGTCGAAACGATCCGGCGGAAGCTCCAGGAGCTGGATCCCGAGCAGCGTGCACCGCGCGTCTTCAGGCTCGAGAGTGAGCTGGCCAAGTCGGCGGCGCCCCAGCGCGACAGCGCGATCCTGCTCGGCGCGTTCGCGGGCGTAGCGCTCCTGTTGGCTGCGGTGGGGCTGGCCGGTGTGATCGCTTACCTCGTGGCGCACCGCACGCACGAGATGGGCGTGCGCGTGGCGCTCGGCGCGGGGCGAGCCGACGTGCTTCGGCTGGTGGTGGGCGAGGGAGTGCGGCTCGTCGTCATCGGCGTTGTCATCGGGTTGGTCGGCGCGGTGGCAGTCACGCGCGTGCTTGCAAGCTTTCTGTTCGGCGTGACACCCACCGACCCGGTGACGTTCCTGGTCGTTCCGGCGGTCCTGGTCGGCGTCGCCTTGGGAGCGGCGGCCGTGCCGGCGCGGCGCGCGACGCGAGTCGATCCGATGGTGGCGTTGCGGTATGAGTGACGGGGCCCGGGGTCCGGGATCCGGGGTCCGGGGGTGTACCCTCGGGCATCGGACCCCGGATACCGGATCCCGTGAAACGGGAGCCTGACCGTGGAGACCCCGCTCCAAGACCTCCGCTACGCGCTGCGCCAGCTCGCCAGGAGCCCCGGCTTCACGACGGTGGCGGTGCTCACGCTGGCGCTCGGCATCGGGGCAAATACGGCAATCTTCAGTGTGGTCTACGGCGTGCTGCTCAAGCCGCTGCCGTACGACGACCCGCGGTCGCTGGTCAGCGTCTGGGGCGCTCGCTCGCTCGCCGAGTTCGTCGGAGTGCGCGATCGCAACCACACGCTGCAGGGCGTGGCCGCGTACCTGGACCGCGTGGGCGTCAGTTTGAGCGGGACCGGCGAGCCGGCGCGCCTGGCGGGCGCGCTAGCCAGCGCCGACCTGTTTCGCGTGCTCGGAGTGAGCGCCGCAGTCGGCCGCACGTTCGCTGCCGGCGAGGACCAGCCTGGCAACAATGCGGTCGTCCTGTTGAGCGACGGGCTGTGGCGCGCGCGGTTCGGCGCTGACCCCTCAATCATCGGACGTACGCTGGATCTGGACGGCATCCCGCGGACGGTGATCGGCGTGATGCCACGCGGCTTCTGGTTCCCACGACGAGAGACCGAGCTGTGGCTGCCCGTGCGCATGGATCGGAGCAATCCCGGGGAGTTCTGGGGGTCGGGCGGCTACTACATGGCAGGCCGGCTGCGCCCCGGCATGACGCGCGCGCAGGCGCGCGCCGATGTGCGGGCCCTCGCCGAGCGGTTGCGAATCGAGAATCCGGTGTGGCGGCCCTCGGAGCGCTACTACTTCAACGGGCTGGACGTGATTCCGCTGGATCAGCGCATCGTGGAGGGTGGTACCCGCCGTCTGCTGCTCGTGCTGCTTGGCGCCGTGGGGATGGTGCTCGTGATCGCGTGCGCCAACGTCGCCAATCTGCTGATCGCGCGTGGGGCCGCCCGCGAGCGCGAGCTGTCGCTGCGCGCGGCGTTGGGCGCGGGTCGCTCCCGCCTCGTCCGCCAGCTCGTGACGGAATGCGTGCTGCTGTCCGCCGTGGGCGGACTCTCGGGGCTCGCGGTCGCGTTTGGCGGCGTGCGCGCGCTGCTCGGTTTGCTGCCAGCGGACACGCCCCGGTTGGGCGACGTCTCGGTGAACGGCGCGGTGCTCGCATTCACCGCAGTCCTAGCGCTCGGCGTGGGCCTGGTGTTCGGCCTGGTGCCGGCGCTGCGTCTGTCGCGGCCGGACCTCGTGGGGTCGTTGGGCGAAGGAACGAGTCGGGGCGGGAGCGGCCCGCGGAAGCGGCGGCTCGCCGGTGCGCTCGTGGCGGCCGAGATCGCGCTCGGCGTGGTGCTCGCCGTGGGAGCAGGGCTGTTGCTCAAGAGCTTCGCCCGTATCCTCGCGGTGGACCCCGGCTTCCGCATCGAGCACCTGGTGACTGCACGCATCAGTCCCCCGAAGGCCCGCTGGTCCGACCCGGGGTTCACTGGGCCATCCGCCGCCATGGAAGAACGGCAGCGGGTGTTCTACCGGCAGCTACTGGATCGGCTGAGTGGATCCCCGGGAATCAACAGCGTCGCTATCACGAGTCAGGCCCCATTCGAGAAGACCAACGAGTACGGCGCGATGTGGGTGGACGGCTACACCACGAACCCCAATGAGCTCGAGACGATGAACGGCCGGAAGGTGACGCCCGGCTTCTTCCGCGCCATGGGTATTCCCGTTGTCAGGGGCCGCGCCCTGAGCGATGCAGACCAGGCGGACGCTCCGCGGGTGGCACTCATCGACGAGACCGCCGCCCAGCGCTATTGGAAGGGCAGAGATCCCATCAGCGGCCGGATCCGCTACCCCTGGCCTGGGTGGCTAACCATCGTCGGTGTGGTGGGTACGACAAAGAACAATGATCTGACCGACCAGCCGCAGCCCACCTTCTACGTGCCGTTCGCGCAGTACCCCCAGGCGCAGATGACCGTCGTGGCTCGGACCGCGGCCGATCCCGCGACCGCGCTCGGCGCCATTCGTGCGGCGGTGCGCGACGTGGCCCCCGAAATCCCGGTCTCGGATGAGCGCACCATGACCGAGCGGCTCGGGGAGTCGGTCGCGCAGCCGCGCTTCGCCGCCTCGCTGCTCGTCGCGTTCGGCACGCTGGCGCTCCTGCTCGGCGCCATCGGGACGTACGGGCTCATGGCGTACGCCACTCAACGCCGCACGCGGGAAGTGGCCGTGCGCATGGCGCTGGGCGCTCAGTCACGGGACGTCCTCTGGACTGTGATCCGCGAAGGCGCGGTACTCGCCGCCGGGGGCGTGCTCGCCGGCCTAGGCCTGGCGCTTGCCCTCACGCGATCCTTGCGCGGGTTGCTCTACGAGGTGAGCCCCACCGATCCGACGACCTTCGCGCTGGTGGCAATCGTGCTGGTCGGCGCCGCGCTGCTGGCGAGCTATCTCCCGGCCCGCCGGGCGACAAAGGTCGATCCGATGGTGGCTCTGAGATACGAATGATCGACACCTTACTCGCCGACCTCCGCTACGCGGTCCGGACCCTCCGCAAGAGTCCCGGATTCGCGGCCGCCGCGATCCTCACCTTGGCACTCGCCATCGGCTCGAACACCGCCGTGTTCAGCGTGGTGAACAGCGTGTTGCTTCGCCCGTTGCCCTTCGCCGAGCAGGATCGGCTGTTCATGCTGGCCGAGCAGAGCCGCCAGGGCGGCTTCCGACCTCCGTCCTATCCGACGTTCCTCGACTGGCAGGCGCAGAGCTCGGCGTTCGTGGACCTCGCGTACGTGCGCGGCGGTGGGCAGCGGCTCACTGGTCCGGAAGGAGTGCAAAGCGTCATCGTGTCGGTCGTCTCGCCGGGTTTCTTTGCGACTCTCGGCGAACGACCGCTCATGGGACGGCTGTTCACGCCGGACGAGGAGCGAGCGGGGACGCACGTCGCGGTTCTCTCGTACGCCCTGTGGCAGGGCAGGTTCGGCGGAGACCCGCACATCCTCGGCAAGACGCTGTCTCTCACCGCGGGTGTTTTCAGCGTGGTCGGCGTCCTCCCGCACGACGTGGCCTATCCGCCCTGGGCCAGCGAGCAGCTGTACGTGCCGATCGCGACGGTCGCCGCGACCGACCGTGCGCTCACCCAACGGGGCTTCCATGCCGACTGTCGCATCATTGGCCGTCTCAAGTCGGGCGTCACGGCGAAGCAGGCGAAGACGGGTCTCGACGGCGTGGCTCAGCGCGAAGCCGCGGCGTACCCCGAGTTCAACGCCGACTGGACCTCAGTCGCGCTGATTCCGCTGCGCGACGAGATCCTTGACAACACGAGGCCACAGCTGCTCGTGCTCGTCGCGGCGGTGGGCCTCGTTCTCATGATCGGCTGTGTCAACGTTGCGAACCTGACCCTGGCGCGCGCCGGCGCGCGCGGCCGCGAGCTCGCTATCCGATCGGCGTTGGGAGCGGGACGCGGGCGGGTGGTGAGACAGCTCCTCACCGAAAGCCTGGTGCTCGCGTCCGTGGGAGCTGTGCTGGGCGTGGTCATTGCGCACGGAGCGATCGCACTGCTCAAGCGTGCCGCGCCCGGTGTGCTGCCCCGGCTCGAGACGGTGCGAGTCGACGGTTGGGTCCTCGCTTTCGCGCTCGGCGTCACAGTCATCACGGCGGTGGCCGTCGGGCTATTTCCGGCCCTGAGAGCGGCACGCCCCGACCTGACTGACTCGCTGAAGCAAGGCACCGCCGGAGCCGGCACCGGACGCGGGCGACAGCGTCTGCGCGGGGCGCTCGTCACGAGCGAGATCGCCCTGGCGGTGGTCCTCGTTGTTGGCGCCGGGCTGTTGATCAGGAGTCTGTGGCAACTGCGGGCGGTGAATCCGGGATTCGACGCCCAGGGACTCGTGACGTTCTGGATCTCGCCGCCGCCCACGCGTGCCCAGAACCCGGCCAGGCTTGCGGCGCTGTACACCCAGGTCGAGGACGCGGCGCGGGCGCTCCCGGGTGTGACGAGCGTCGCCCTCACGAACTTCACACCCCTCTCGCCTGCGGGACTGCCGTCTCCCGTCGAGATCCCGGGGCGCGCCCCGGACCCCGAGCGCGATCCCCGCGTCTGGTTCATGACCGTTTCCCCGGGCTATTTCCGTACGATGCGAATCCCGCTCCGTGGGGGGCGCGAATTCACCGAGGGTGACTTGAGCGGCGGCCCGGCCGTGATAGTGAATGAAGCGTTCGCACGCGCGTTCTGGCCCGGTCTTGATCCGATCGGGCGCCAGGTGACGCTGCACAAGGCTGTCCAGGGGCGTCCCGACTTCGGTGATCCGCTCCCCGGCAGGGTAGTCGGTGTGGTGGGAGACGTGCGGAAGTTCAGTCTCGACACCCCGGCCGAACCCCAGGTCTACGTTCCCTTCACTCGCAACGTCTGGGGGCATATGAGTCTCGTCGTCCGGACGGCCGTCGTCCCGACGGGCTTCCTCGCGACGCTGAGCCGGACCGTCCGTCAGGTCGATCCCGACATTCCGATGACATTGAGTGACGGCAGATCGGCCGCAGACACGATCGACATCACCGCGGGTCTCGAGTCACGCCAGCTCGACACCTGGCTGCTGGGCAGCTTCGCGGCTGCGGCGTTGCTCCTCGCCGCGATCGGCATCTACGGGCTTCTGGCGTACGCGGTCGGGCAGCGGCGGCGCGAGCTCGGCATCCGGCTCGCGCTCGGGGCGAGCCGCGGAGACGTGATGGCGCAGGTGGTGGGCGATGGGATTCGGCTGGCGGGAATGGGGATCGGGGTCGGAGTCTTGCTCGCCCTGGCCGTCACTCGGCTGCTCACGGCGCTCCTGTACGGCGTTCGCGCGACCGATCCTGCGACGTTCGTGGGCGTCGTAGCACTGCTCACGCTCGTTTCGCTGGTTGCGAGCTATCTCCCCGCGCGCCGGGCAGCGCGGGTCGATCCGATGGTGGCGTTGCGATATGAGTAGGGATTCGCTATTCGGGGCCCGCCACGCGCTGCGTCGCCTCGTGCGGCAACCTGGCTTCTCGCTGCCGGTGGTTCTTACGCTCGCTCTGGGCATCGGAGCTACCACTGCAGTCTTCGCTGTTGTGAACGGGCTCCTGATCAGACCGCTCCCGTACCGTGACGCGAACCGCTTGGTTGCCCTGGGCCACTTTGCGTCCCGCGTCGAGCTACCAATGACCGGTGTGTCTCTGGGCACCGCTGATTATTACCGTGCCCACAACCGCGCTTTCGAGCACATCGGCGTCTACGTGGAGCAGGTCGGGACGCTGACGGATCTCGACCAGCCCGAGCGGGTGCGTTGGGCCTTTGCGACCCCGAGCGTCTTCACGGTGCTGCACCCCGCAGTCGCTCTCGGACGCTTGATCCGGCCGGGGGACTATGAGCCGGGGGTCGTTGGAGTCGTGCACGGGGCACTCATCAGCCACGAACTATGGGTGAGGCGGTACGGTGCCGACCCTGGCTTGGTAGGCCGAACGATCGAGCTCGATCGCCGGACCTACGCCGTCATCGGGGTCTTAGAGCCCGGCTTCCACTTCCCGCACCCCGAAACCGACGTCTGGCTACCGTACGGGTGGCTGCCGCGAACCAAGGCCGCCGTGGGCTATCTCGGGTCCAGCGCAGTGGCTCGGCTCAGGCCAGGTGTGTCGCTCGCAGAGGCCCAGCAGGATATTGAGCGGCTCGTCCAGTCCCTGCCGGAGGCATTCCCGGATGTGACGCCGGCCCAGCTCCAAGCGACAGGGCTGCACGCGACAGTGGTTCCGCTCAAGGAGTCAATGATCGGCGATGTCCGCGTCTCGCTCCTGCTCTTACTGGCGACGGGCGGATTCCTGCTGCTGATCACGTGGGCAAATGCGACCAACCTCTGCTTGGTACGCGCCGAGCGCCTACGTCATGAGATCGCTGTCGCGTACGCGCTCGGCGCGACCAACCGTCACCTCGCGCGTCGCTTCCTCAGTGAGGGTGTCCTTCTCTCGGCTGTTGCTGGCGTCATCGGGTTCGCCACCGCCGCCGCGGCCGTCCGGGTCCACTTCGGGTTCGACCCGGCCGAGATGCCACGCCTCCGCGAAGTCGGTGTAGTCAACGCAGCTGTCCTGGGGGTCGTCTTTGCCCTTTCGCTCTCGAGCGCCGTCCTGCTTGCCGGCGTGGCGTTCCTGAGCGCGCGCAGCGGGCCGGACCTGGCGAGCACACTTGCCGGAGCGCGCACCCGCATGACGGCTGGACGGCACCAGCAGGCCGCGAGGTCAATCCTCGTCGCGGGGCAAGTCGCCCTCGCGCTTGCGCTCCTCATCGGGTCGGCGTTGATGGCGCAGAGTTTCTGGCGCCTCAGGCACGTGACGCTAGGGTTCGACCCCGAGAGCGCGGTCACGTTCCGACTCCAACTCGAGCCGCCTGAGGGCTCCAAGAACTACTACCATGTCACCGCCCGCATTCATCAGGATGTGCTTGAGCGGTTGCGCGCGACTCTCGGGGTCGAGGTCGCAGAAGCCGCCAGCATCAGCGGGTTCCCGGTGACACCCGTACCATCGTTCGACAATGTTCGCCTTGCGGTAGCCGACAAAGCGGCTGACAGCTCGCGGCAGTGGCCGTACGCTGAGTTGAGCTTCGCCACGCCGGGTTACTTCCGGGCCATGAGCATTCCGCTCCTCGAGGGGCGGACGTTTCGGTGGGAGGATACCGGCCGCGAGTCGCACGGCGTGATCCTCAGCGCGTCGCTCGCACGCGCGCTCTTCGATCGCGAAGACCCGATCGGGCGGCGAGTGCGCTGGGCTCGCCAGTCAACGGATCCTGCCTATACTGTCGTCGGCGTAGCTGGGGACGTGCCAAGCGACAGGATCCAGGACGGCCCCACGAAAGTGCTCTATTTCCCGAACATCTATCCGCCTAAAGCCGACACGATCACCGGTGTGGTGCATAACTACATCCCTGACGACGAGTTCTACGTGTTGCGGACTCACCTGCCGCCGATGTCCCTGACATCCGCAATCCGCCGGATCGTTCGCGAGGTCGACCCAAAACTGCTGGTAACCCAGCTCGGGACCTTGGAAGGGCTGGTGGATACGTCAATGGCGCGTGCCCGCATCACCATGATGTTGCTCCTCGTGGCCGCCGCGACGGCGCTGAGCTTGGGCGTGATCGGCATTTACGGCGTCCTGTCCTACGCCGTGAGCCAGCGGGCGGCGGAACTTGGTGTGCGCATTGCCCTCGGGGCGAGCCCAGCGACCGTGATCCGCATGGTCGTGGGCAAGGGCGCGCTACTCACCCTGGCGGGCATCGGAGTGGGGTCTGTGGCCGCCTTCGCGCTCACACGTTATCTCCGGACGCTCCTCTACGAGGTGAGCCCGACTGATCCGATGGCGTTCGTGGCCATGGCCACGCTGCTGTTCGCGGTCGCCTTGGCGGCGAGCTACGTGCCCGCGCGGCGAGCGGCGCAGCTCGATCCGCTGGTGGCACTGAGGTCCGAATGATCCAGCTCAAGAACCTCGACAAGTCCGTCTCCCAGGGCAACGGCCGGCTCTTCATCCTGCGGCAGATCTCGCTCGACATCGCCCGAGGCGAGTTCGTCTCCATCATGGGCCCATCGGGGGCGGGGAAGTCCACGTTGCTCGCCGTGCTCGGCATGCTCGACGGTGACTGGACCGGAGAGTATCGCTTCCTCGACCACGCCGTCCACGCGATGAAGCCCAAAGCTCGCATCGCGCTCAACAAGCAGCACATCGGGTTCGTGTTCCAGCAGTACCATCTGCTGGACGACCTCACCGTCGCCGAGAACCTGGATGTCCCGCTGTCTTATCGCGACATCAAGAAGAGCGAGCGCCAGTCGCTCGTCGCCGATACGCTCGACCGCTTCGGAATCGTCGCCAAGAAGGATCTCTTTCCTCGGCAGCTCTCGGGCGGCCAGCAGCAGCTCGTGGCGGTGGCGCGCGCAGTGATCCACAAGCCGTCCTTGATCCTCGCGGACGAGCCGACCGGCAATCTCCACTCGAGCCAGGGGAAGGAGATCATGGAGCTGTTCACGGAGCTGAACCGCGCGGGGACGACGATCGTGCAGGTAACGCACTCGGACGTGAACGCGCAGTACGGGAATCGCATCGTGCAGCTGCGGGATGGGTGGGTGGTGAAATGATCGACACCCTGCTTCAAGACCTTCGCTACGCGCTGCGCACACTCGCGAAGAGCCCGGGCTTCACGTTCATCGTCGTGCTGACGCTCGCACTCGGCATCGGCGCCAACACGGCGATCTTCTCGGTCGTGAACGGCGTGCTGCTGACGCCGCTGCCGTACCAGGACCCGTCCCGTCTCGTGGTCGTGTGGGAGAGCAAAGGCACGTCGAACCACAACGTCGTGAACCCGGCCAACTACATGGACTGGCACGATCGCGCGACCAGCTTTAGCGGTCTTGCGCTGCTGTCGTGGACGGGTCTCACCCTCACCAGTAACCAGGTCGAGGAGGTGCAGGGCCGCGCCGTGACGCCGGACTTCTTCGGCGTCGTCGGCGCCACGCCGCTGCTTGGCCGCACCTTCAACGCGGAGGAATCCCGGCCCAACAGCCCGCGGGTCATCGTTCTCAGCGAAGCGCTGTGGCGGCGCCGCTTCGGCGCCGATCCGGCCATGGTCGGGCGCGCGGTGCCGGTCGCCGGCGGGACGGCGCGCGTCGTCGGCGTGATGCCGGCGTCCTTCCGCCCGATGCCGTTGGGCCACGAGCAGTACTGGGAGCCGATGCGGCTCGACTGGTCGCACCGCGCGCACAACGGCCGCTACGCGATGGTGGTCGGCCGGCTCAAGGACGGCGTCACGATGGAGCGCGCCCAGACCGAAATGTCCCGCATCGCGCGGCAACTCGAGTCGGATGCTCCCGACTTCGACACGGGGTGGGGTGCGACGGTGGTGCCGCTGATGGAGCAGGTGGTCGGCGGCTCGCAGCGCACGATCCTCATCGTCCTCGGCGCGGTGTCGCTGGTGCTGCTCATCGCCTGCGCCAACGTCGCCAATCTGATGCTCGCGCGGGCGAGCTCGCGCGAGCGGGAGTTGGCGGTTCGGGCCGCGCTGGGCGCGCCGCGTTGGCGGCTCGTCCGCCAGGCCCTGGTCGAGAGCGTGATCCTGGCGCTGGCGGGCGGGGCCGCCGGCGCCTTGCTGGCCAGCTGGGGTGTGCACCTGCTCGTCAGAGCGGCGCCTCCCGAGGTGCCGCGCATTGCCGACATACGCCTCGACCTCACGGTGCTCGCCGTGACGGCCCTGGTGTCCATGGCCGCAGGCGTGCTGTTTGGCCTGCCGGCGGCGTTGAGCCGCTCGGATGCCGCCGTCGCCATTCAGGACCTGCACGCCGCGACGACGCGCACGACGGCAGGCGTGCGTGCCGGGCGCCTGCGCGGCGCGCTCGTCATCGCGCAGATGTCGCTGGCAATCGTACTGCTGGTCGGCGCCGGGCTGCTGGTGCGCTCCCTGCGGCAGCTGATCGCCGTCGATCCCGGCTTCGATCCCGTCAACCTATCGGCGGTGACCATCACGCTGCCGCCCGCGACCTACCCCGACAGCCTGCGTCGCGTCGCCTTCTGCGAGCGCTTGCTCGAGCGCGTTCGCAACATGCCGGGCGTGCAGTCGGCGGGGATCATCAGCTGGCTGCCGATGACTCCGGGCAACGCGTCGACGTCGCTGACCGTGGTCGGTCGCCCGGAGCCCGCCCCGGGCCAGAAGCCGACGGCCGCGATCCGCCTCGTGGACCCGGGCTACTTCGCCGCGATGCGCATCCCGCTCAAGCGAGGCCGCTCGCTCGCGCCGAGCGACCGGATCGGCAGCGCGCCGGTGGCTGTCATCAGCGAAGCCATGGCGCACAAGCTGTGGCCGGGCGAAGACCCGATCGGCCAGCACGTCAAGGTCGAGTGGTGGCACCCAACCGCTTCGGTCGAGATCGTCGGCGTCGTGGCCGATTCCCGCCACGACGGGCTCGATGCCGAGTTCGCGCCGACGCTGTTCTACCCGTTCGCGCAGGAGTCGCGGCAGATCCGCATGAGCCTCGTTCTGCGCAGCACGCTCCCGCCTGCGACACTGACGCGCATGGTCCGTGCGGTCGTCTCCGAGATGGACAAGGCCGTCCCGGTCGCCGACGCGGTGACGATGTACCACCACATCGCCGAGATGATGGCGGACCGCCGCTACCCGGCGTTCGTGCTGGGGCTGTTCGCTGCGCTGGCCCTCACGCTGGCCGCGGTGGGGATCTACGGCGTGGTGTCGTACACCGTGGGCCAGCGCACGCGCGAGATCGGCGTGCGCCTGGCGCTCGGTGCCCGGCCCGCCGACGTGCTCCGCACCGTGCTCAGCGGCGGCCTGCGGCTGACGCTCAGCGGCGTCGCGCTGGGCGGTACGGCCGCCGCGCTCGCCGCGGGGGCACTGGGCAAGCTCCTCTACGACGTGCGCCCGCTGGACCCGGTGACGTTCGCCAGCGTGCCCCTGGTACTGGTCGGCGTCGCGCTGCTCGCGATGGCCGCTCCGGCGCGCCGGGCGGCGCGGATCGATCCGATGGTGGCCTTGAGGTACGAATGATGGACACCCTGCTTCAAGACCTCCGCTACGCGCTGCGCACGCTCGCGAAGACCCCCGGCTTCACGCTCGGTGTCGTGCTGACGCTGGCGCTCGGCATCGGGGCGAACGTCGCGATGTTCTCGATCCTTGACCGGATGCTGTTTCGGCCCCCGCCGTTGCTGCGCGATCCCGGTGCCGTGCATCGGGTCTATCTGGCGAGGAGGTACCGCGGTGAGGAGTTCAGCAACAGTGCCATGCAGTACGCGCGCTACACGGACCTGACGAATTGGACCTCTTCGTTCGCGCGCACCGCGGCATTCACCGAAGAAGACATCGCCATCGGGGTCGGTACGGACGCGCGTGAGATGCGCGTGGGCATCGTGAGCGCGAGCTTCTTCGGCTTCTTCGACGCGCCACCGGCGCTGGGCCGCTACTTCACGGCGGCCGAGGACACGCCCCCCAACGGGACGCCGGTCGCGGTGCTCGCGTTCGCGTTCTGGCAGACGCGCTACGGTGGCCGTAACGACGTGCTCGGGTCCACCCTGCAGATCGGGCCCAGCGTCTATACCATCGTCGGCGTCGCCCCGGAGGGATTCTTCGGCCTGTGGCCCACGCAGCGGCCCGTGGCATTCATTCCCGTCAGCTGCCATGCAAGCGCCTGGGCCGCCATGCGGCTCCGGAACGAGAGCTGGTGGACCACATATCAATGGACCTGGATGTCCATGCTCGTCCAGCGCAAGCCAGGTGTCAGCCTCGCGGGTGCGACGGCCGATCTCACCAATGCGTTGCTCAAGAGCTACACCGCTCAGCTGGCAACCAGTCCGGGAATGACTCCGCTCGCGCTCGCCCGGCCACGCGGCATCGTGGCCTCGGTGCTGAGTGAGCGCGGGCCCAAAGAGTCGAGCTTTGCGAAGGTTGCGACGTGGATCAGCGGCGTCGCGCTGATCGTACTGCTCATCGCCTGCGCCAACGTCGCAAATCTGCTGCTCGCCCGGGTGCTGCGTCGCAGACGTGAGATCGCCGTACGCCTAGCGCTCGGCGTGAGCCGGGTGCGCCTGTTGTCGCAGCTGTTCACCGAGAGCGTGCTTCTGGCCGTGCTCGGGGGCCTCGCCGGCCTGCTCGTCGCCGAGTGGGGTGGGGCGGTGCTGCGCGCGCAGTTCCTCGCGAAGTCGTCCGACGTGAGCGTCATGGGTGACGCGCGAACGCTGCTGTTCGGCGGCGTGGCGGCGCTCGGGGCGGGCCTCCTCAGCGGCCTCGCGCCCGCGCTGGTGAGCAGCCACACCGATGTCGCCGGCGATCTCAAGGCCGGTGCGCGAGAGGGCACGTTCCAGCGGTCGCGCCTGCGCATCGCCTTGCTCGTGCTTCAAGGCGCCCTCTCTGTGGTGTTGCTCGTCGGCGCCGGACTCTTCGTACGCAGCCTGCGCCACGTGCAGGTGATCCCGCTCGGCTACGACGTCGACCCCCTGCTCTTCGTGGAGCTGAACCTGCGCGGAGTACGGCTCGACAGCGCCCGCAACGTTCAGCTGCGCCAGGAGCTGCTCGACGCGGCGCAGGGGATCCCGGGAGTCGAATTCGCCACGCGGCAGGTCACAGTCCCCTTCTGGGGCTCCTGGAACCAGACACTGTACGTCGCCGGCATCGACTCCACCAACCGGCTGGGCGAGTTCTATCTCAATGCGGTGACTCCCGACTATTTCGCCACGCTCGGGACGCGTATCCTGCGGGGCCGCGGCGTCGCGGCCCAGGATGGGGCGCATGCTCCCGGCGTCATGGTGGTGAGCGATGCAATGGCCAAGACGCTCTGGCCTGGCCGGGATCCGATCGGGCAGTGCGTGCGGGTGGGCGCTGATACGGCTCCGTGCAGGTATGTGGTCGGCGTTGCCGAGAACATCAAGTCGCAAAAGCTGGGTGACGACCCCGGCTTGTTCTACTATCTCCCGGCGGCGCAGTGGCATCCTCAGGACGGCGGACTGTTCATCAGGACGCGCGGTGAGGCCACGCCGCAAGTTGAGACAATCCGGCGGCGCCTGCAGCAAAACATGCCCGGTGCCTCGTACGTCACCGTGACGCCGCTGCGCGACATCCTGGGTCAGCAAACGCGATCCTGGCAGCTGGGCGCGACCATGTTCCTCGCCTTCGGCGCGCTGGCGCTCGCGCTCGCAGCGATCGGCCTCTACAGCGTCATGGCTTACAACGTGTCGCAGCGCACCCAGGAGCTTGGCGTCCGCGCCGCCCTCGGCGCACAGCAGCGAGATCTGGTGAGACTCGTCGTCACCGAAGGCTTGACGCTCGGCGCTGCCGGTGTCGCTATCGGCGTCGTGATCGCGCTCGCCGGGGGCAATTGGCTTGGACCGCTGTTGTTCCAGGAATCCCCCCACGATCCGCTCGTCTTCGGGTTTGTGACGGCGGTGCTGCTCGGCGTGACGGGGCTGGCGAGCTTCGTCCCCTCGCGCCGCGCGGCGCGGGTCGATCCGATGGTTGCCTTGCGGTATGAATGACGGGGTCCGGGGCCCGGTATCCGGTATCCGGGGTGCACTGGACCCCGAACCCCGGGTCCCGGACAGCGGATTATCTAACCCGTCGTCGCTTCAAGGCAGCAATGAGGCCGGCCAGCATGCGGCCGACGTCGGAGGTTCGCCTCAGGAGGATGTCCCGTTCATCGGCCGGCAGGTAACCCAGTCTTCCGGCGATCAGGATTTGGGTCTCCAGCTCCATCAAGGAGCCATTCGCGACGGACAGTTGATGCAGATAGTCGCCGAGGTGTTTGCGACCGTGCCCCTCCGCAACGTTCGAGGGAAGGGACACCGCGGCTCGCCGGCATTGGGCGGTCAATCCGTAGGTTTCGCGCTTGGGAAAGGACTCACTAGCTCTATAGATCTCGACGACCAGCTCCATCGAGGCCTGCCAGACACGCAGATCTTGGTATCTGCGGATCGGCGATGCGTTCGGGTCCGCGATCACCATTCGAGTGTCGGCCGGCTTCGCGCCACACCGTCACCATTTCGATGCGCAGCGAAGCCTTCGAGCGCCGCCCGAGGCCCCGGGCCCCGGACCCCGGACACCGGATACCGAACACAGGGAGACTGACATGGAGACGGTGTTCCAAGACCTCCGCTTCGCCGTCCGCACCCTCGCCAAGAGCCCCGCCTTCACCGCGGTGGCCGTGCTCACGCTCGCCCTCGGCATCGGCGCCAATACCGCCATCTTCAGCGCGGTCAACACCGTGCTGCTCAAGCCGCTGCCGTACCCGGGATCGGACCGACTCGTGCAGGTCATGTCCACCGGATTCCGGGGCGTGCGGTTCGGCGTGTCCTTCCCGGACCTCCGCGACCTGCGCGCGCTGTCGCACGACTTCACTGGCGTCGCGGCAACTACGACGCAGCGCTATAACCTCACCGGCGCGGGGGACCCACGGGAAGTCGAGGCCGCAGCGGTCACGGCCGACCTGTTGGAGGTGCTCCAGGTACGTCCCGAGATCGGGCGGGGCTTCACGGCCGCGGACGACCGCACCCCGCTCGCACTCCTCTCCCACGGGCTCTGGGTCACGAGCTTCGGGCGCGATCCCGGCATCTTGGGAAGGTCGATCTCGCTCGACGGCCGCAGTTTCACCGTGGTCGGCGTGATGCCGGCCGGGTTCCAGTTCCCCAATGAAGAAGTACAGGTGTGGACGCCGATCGGCGAGTTCCTGTCACAGAATCCGCAGGCCGAGACGAACCGCGGCATGCACTTCCTCAACGCCGTCGCGCGACTGGGGCCAGGCGTCACCCTGGAGCGCGTGGTCGGCGACACCAAGCTGCTCGCGGCGCGTCTCAGCGCCAGCGACTCTGGGAGTAGCGGCGGCCGGCAGCGGATCGTGGCGGGCCAGGCCAGCCCCGGCGGCGGCGCCTCATCCCCAGGCGGGCGGTCGATGCTCGACACCGGCTTCGACGTCACCCTGCTCCGTGACGCCGCGATCGGCGATGTGCGCCGGCCGCTGGTCATTCTGCTGGGCGCCGTCGGCCTGGTGCTGCTGATCGCCTGTGCCAACGCTGCCAACCTCCTGCTGACGCGCGCCACCGGGCGTCGCCGGGAGATGGCGGTCCGGCGAGCCCTCGGTGCGGGACGCGGGCGGCTCGTTCGGCAGCTCCTCACAGAAAGCACCCTGCTCGCGCTCGCCGCGGGTGTCGTCGGGGTCGTCCTGTCCATCTGGGGACTCGACGCGCTGCTCGCCGTGTGGCCGCACGCGCTCCCGCGCGCAACTGAAATCGGACTCGACGGCCGGGTTCTGGGCTTCAGCCTCGGTCTGGCCGTAGTGACGGGCGTGGCGTTCGGTATCCTGCCGGCGTGGCGCGCGTCGGCGCCCGGCATCGAGCAATCGCTGCGGGAGGATGCCCCGGGCGCAACCGGTGGGCGCCGGCGATTGCAGAGCACGCTCGTCGTGAGCGAGGTGACCCTCGCCCTGGTGCTGCTCGTGGGAGCGGGCCTGCTGGTGCGGAGCTTCATCCGGCTGAACAACGTGAATCCCGGATTCGACACGCGCGACGTGCTCGCGGCCCGCATTCGGCTCACGCCCGCGCGCTATCCCGCGGGCGCGCAACAGACGCTGTTCTTCGAGAACATGCTCGCGACGCTGCAGGCGCACCCGGGCGTCCAATCGGCCAGCCTCGCGAGCACGCTGCCGTTGAGTGGCAACATGTTCATGATCGCCTTCGATCCGCGCACGGTCCGGCCGGACTATCCCGAGCCGGTCATGATACTACGATCCTCCGACATCTCCCCGGACTACTTCACGACTTTCCGGATCCCTATCCGGCGGGGTCGTAGCTTCACGGCACAGGATCGTGCCGGTGCGCCACGCGTCGCGGTGATCAACCGGGCGACGGCGGATCAGCTCTGGCCGGGCCAGGATCCAATCGGCCGGCAGCTCACCATCGGCGGGCCGCGGGGACCCGGAGCGCCAATCACGATCGTGGGCCTGATCGACAACCTGCGCTCGGCCTCGCTTGATGCCAGGCCCCAGCCTGAGATCTACTCGCCGGCATCGCAGCAATCCGAGACGCGGGAGATATGGGTGGCTCTCCGATCAGGCAACGGGCGCCCGCTTCAGCTCGTGGGCGCGATCCGCGACGCGGTGCATCAGGCCGATGCCGAGCAGTCGATCGGCGAAGTGGTGAGCCTCGAGCAGCTGATCGGCCGCCAGACCGCAGCGCGGCGCTTCAACACCACGCTGCTCACCATCTTTGCGCTGCTCGCGGTGGGGCTCGCGCTGGTGGGCATCTACGGCGTCACCGCGTATGCCGTGACCCAGCGGACCAGGGAGCTCGGCATCCGGATGGCCCTGGGGGCGCGCGGCGTGGATGTGGTCGGGCTGTTGATGAGAGAGAGCCTGCGCCGGGTGGCAGTGGGCGTGGGGTTGGGGTTGCTCGCGGCGCTGGGCGTGACGCGGGCGCTCAGCGCCATGTTGTTCGAGGTCGCGCCGCGCGACTCGGTCACGTTCGCCGGGACGGCCCTGTTGCTGATCGCTGTGGCGCTGGTCGCGACGTGGGTCCCGGCGCGCCGGGCGACGAAGGTCGATCCGATGGTGGCTTTGCGATACGAATGACGGGATCCGGGGCCCGGTATCCGGTGTCCGGGGTGCGCCGCCGGACCGCGGACGCCGGGCCCCGGACACCGGATACCGAACAGTGGGAGACTGAAATGGAGACGCTGCTCCAAGACCTCCGCCACGCGCTCCGCTCGCTCTCCCGCACCCCCGGCTTCGTCCTCACTGCGATCCTCACCCTCGCCCTGGGTATCGGTCTCGCAACCGCGGTGTTCACCGTGGCCGACATACTGCTGCTGCGTCGCCTCCCCGTC
>Ga0209266_1001172_pt1 | contig 17854 bp, 28 predicted proteins | sample GraSoiAngelo_132_FD_185889 | JGI IMG/M metagenome (GOLD analysis project Ga0209266, IMG submission 185889) | Grasslands soil microbial communities from the Angelo Coastal Reserve, California, USA - 14_0929_02_40cm (SPAdes) (version 2) | ecosystem: Environmental > Terrestrial > Soil > Grasslands ...
CCGCACGGCTCGATCCGTCGAGTCTCCGTCTCGGCCTTCAAGCCAACGGCTCGGCCAGCCCGGAGTTCGGGATGCCGGCGCCGTACGGGTCCGCCTGGGCCGTGGCCGGTGGCCACACGCTCCGCGTTTTCTGGTTAGATGTGAATAACGACAGCCTCCTGTCCACAGGCGACGCATTCTGGGTCACGGGCAATCTTGCGCCCCTCCCGGACAGGACGTCCTTCTCCCTGACCTTGCGTTCCCCTAGGGGACAATTTTTCGCTGAATCCGGTTGGACGACGCCCTGACGCGACCGGACGTCGGCTGGGAGGACCGAGCCGAACCTGTTCAATCCAATCGACGAGCGGTCGGACGGCCCGGCGCGAACACATTCTCCGGGAACCCGAATCCGAGCTTGCCCGTGGTCGCGTACCGATGCAAGGCGGTCACGAGGATGCTCTGCGCGGCGGCCCCGAGGAGCCCGAGGACGAGCCAATAGACGACGGCCACCGCGCCCCCGACGATGAGGCCGACGATGCTACCAGCGAGACCGCCCACGATGAAGAACAGGATCCCGGGCAGGGCGAGCAGGACGAAGATCGCGCCGAGCGTGAGATACCCGCCCGCGGCCTCGCCCCATGTCTTCCGGAGGAGGGACCCGCTCCGCTTGACGGCCGCCCACGGTCCGATCTTCTCGAAGATCAGGACGGGGACGACGAGATAGGTGGCGATCCCCCAAGCGACGCCCGCGAACCCGGCGACGATGCGTCCGATGACGCCGAAGCGTTCGGCGATGGCCCGGAGGACCAGTCCGACGGTCGCGCTCACGAGCGCCCAACCCGCGATCCGCTTCAGGTTCTGATTCGCAACTTTCAGGCCGTCCGAGATCGTCGGGTCTCCGCCGTTCAATCGGATCATCGCGGTTCCCATGACGGCCGCGTTGAAGTAGATCGACACGAAAAAGGTCACGTAGTACACGATCGCGAGGCCGACGTAGAAGAGCCAATACCCGAATGGATTCGTCGGAATCGCGGTGAAGAAGAAGATTGTGATCAGGAAGACGAACCAGGCCGCGCCCGTCAGGAGCAACGACAAGAAGGGCAGGACGATGAGGCCTTTCTCCTTCCGGAGGATCCCGAGGCTGACCTTCGTGAGCTGCCAGCCAATGCGAAGGCGTTCGAAAAAACCGAGCTTGCGCAAAGGCATGGAGAACGGCCCGGGTCCGCTCGATGACGGGACCGTGGGAGAGGGAGACCACATCGGGATCGCCGAGCCATCCGGACCGGGCTACATCAACCCATCGGAGGAACGCCCATCGGGGGAGGCGCCATCCTCCCCCGAAGAAGATCGGATCTCGTGCGGATGCACTCCCGTGAAATGCGCCTCATCGGGACGAGAAACTACTTAAGAAGATGGCCAATACGCGCGCCCGTCAGCTCGATGAAACGCTCGTCGCGTGCGTGGAAGAAGCGCGGAAAGATGCGCTGGAAGTGGCGCAAGAAGCGGATGCGCCGCCGCAAGCGAGAGCAGAAGATGCGTCAACGCTGACCCCTTTAGGGCTCCTTCCCAACGGTGAGAACCAGAGGCTCGCGTTTCATAGTCCCCGGAGAAGATGGGCCATCGTCATGGCGGATGAGTCGATCATCGGGCGCTATGCCCGCGTCGTGATCGATTGGGGGACGGAGCCTCTCCGAAAGGGTCTGACACTCGCGTGCCGAGTCACGGGCCTCGCGACTCCCCTCGCCAGCGTGCGGCAGTCCGCGATTCGCGGGGAGGTCGTGTCGAACGACGTCGATGGACCGCTGCCGTCGGAACTACTCCAGGGATCGTTGATCATCACGCCCGAGGATCCGGACGTCTCGGAGGCCCGGATCCTGGAAGGCGGCTCCTTCCGAGCACGGCTCGGACTCCTCACGCTGGGCGGAGATCTCGTGGCGACGGGCGAAGGGGCGCTGGTTCGAATATCGGGAGAGATCCCGTACGAACGCGCATGTCCGGACTGCCTGGGATGGAAGATCTGTGAGGACTGCGCCGGCACAGGCGGCGAATCCGGAGTGCCCTGTCTCTACTGCGAGGGAACCGGCCAATGCAATCGGTGCGAGGGCAGCGGTTCCGTGACCGAAGTGAACGACTCCCTCGGATGAGATTCGGTCGATCCCTTCGCGACGCAAACTTAGATATCCCCGCCGCTGTTCCGCGACCCCGGAGACCCATGGGGACGTAGTTTAGCCTGGTAGAATTACGGGCTCCAGTCATGGGCTTGATGGCGAAGCGGGTTTGCTGATTCCGGTGATGACAGACTGGAGCGCTGACCCATGGTTCGCAACAACACGCGTGGGTCGCTCCCCGCGTGGGAGAAACCCGTCGATCAGGGTTCAAATCCCTGCGTCCCCACTCCCTCCCCTTAGAATTGGCGGAAATCAGGCCGAATTTCCGGTCGCGGCTCATCCGAGTTTCCCGCCGTCCATGTCCCCTCATGCCGGGCCTACTTGGCCCGGCCCTTTCCCTTTCTCTGGCATGGGGTATTGACCCCAGGGAACGACACCAGCTCATCGGGAATCGGAATCGGATCGGGCCAGGGTTTGGGCCCTTGACGGAACATGATCCGATCGGCGTCGTAATCGGTCATATAGGCACACGGCCCTGGGCCTCTTGTGAAGGGCTGAACGAGGGCGGCGAGAAGACAATGCAGATTTGAGGCCACGTTTACATGGGGAGTACGCAGCTCATTGTCAAGATTCTCCCATATCACGAGGCGTACCCAAGCGATGACGTCCTTCAACTTGCGCGGTGGAATAGTCACGGAAGCCTTTCGGAATAGAAGACGATCGTCGTTGCACAAGGGTTGAAACGGCCTAATCGAGACCTGGACGCACGCACGGTGCGCGTATCCCGCCACCTCAGCGTCGAAGACATCGCGTCGGAACGTGTGATCGTAAGGCCAGACTCCGCCTCTGGGCCTGCCTGAGATGCAAGTCCCGGTAGGCAATCGACCACCTACACCCGGATCTCGCCGGACTCGAGTTTCGCAGCGACCAGGCGGAGGAAAGCGGACACCGAGAGGTTGAGCCGATCGGCCTGCTTCCGGAATGTCTTGAGAGTGCGATCGTCGAAGGCGACGCTCGTCTTCTTCTGCAACTCCTTCGTGGGCATCGCGCTTCGTTACCGATGGCGACGGTATAAGGGTTGGCCTCGATTCGCCGCAATCGTGAGGCGATCACTTCGTTGAGCGAGGGCGGATTGTTAAAAGGGAAAGTTAACCGAACAGGCCTTCCCCGGCGGCGCAACCTCATTACACTCCGGTTCAGCATAGTGATCGTACAACGCTCGCTCGATGCAGTCTCTATCGGCTTTCGACGAAACAGGCGCCCACGTCATGTCCGCGCCCTGACGTATGTAGCGTTTCAGGCACTCGTTCGCCTCCGAGGGGGAGACGTGCTGCAGCATCCGCGTTTCGAGACTCTCGGCTTGCCCGACATAGATCACTGCGCGAGAAGAATCGGCTTTCAGAAAGTCGCCCACTGTCAGAGATTTTCCGGCGGCCAGTTTGCGGAGGACATAGACTCCCGAGGCTTTCACAACAAACCTACGAACGTTGTCCTCAGTTGCTGGCCACGGGCTGCTCCACGTTACGGTCGGCATGAGACCACATCCTTCGGTGAAGCGATGGCTTATAACCCTTCCTCCGGGTGGCCGAAACTAAACATCCTCGTCTACACCGCGTCTACAGACGTATGGTGCGAAAAATCCGGCCGCCCGTGAACGATCTCGTCGACAAGCCGGGCGGCCGTTGTTGGAGGGATGCTTGTGGATCCACCGAAAGACGTGCGTCACCATGAAGGTTAAGGAGCTCCTCGACTTGGTCCTCGAGGTCCTTGAGGGTCTCGATTTTCCGACTGCACGTGAGGAGCGAAGCGACGAGCGTTAGGTAATTGCCACGTTACGCAACGACCATATGCGAACTAATCCAGCCCGAAAGGTCGTCGATATTCACCAAACATTGCGCTGTCCGGAGGGAGACATCGACTGCCTCTCCCACAGGCACGGACACTTTCCAACCGTTTATCCTGAGCGTCATGTCCGCAGCCGCGAAGGCGGTTCGCTTGTTGCCATGGACGAACGGATGCAATTTTGAAAGCTCGTGAAAAAGAGCGGCAGCCTTTTCACTCAACGACGGAAAGACCTCGACCCCGGAGAGGGTTCTATTAGGGGTGTCAACGGCGAGCGAGAGATTGCCAGGTAGCAAGACCGCTCCCCTCTCTCCAGTGGCAGAATGAAGAATGCTCCGGTTGATTCGGACGACGTCTTCTTCGTTCAGGACTTCGTAGGGAGGCAAGCGCTATCGCTGAACCCGTGCTAATATCTCGCGAGTTCCCTGAGAATCTCGCTGTTCTCACGGAGCGACTCCCGTAACGCCCTCTCGAGGCGTACCTCGCGGGCGGGGGCACGCATCATGTCCCGGGTCGCTAACTTCGGGAAAATCGGCAACGCAACAAGATCTGGTGCCACCGATGTTGACTGCGTGGGCATGAACACTTGGAAGCCGGTCGAGTCAACAAGTTGGAGTCCAGACGCGAGGCCTGCGGTGCTGACGGCAGGCGGCTCAATCAACTGTTCTTCGGCCAATTTGGTCCCCCTTTGCAGATGGAAGCCCCTGGTTTAAATAATATCGGTTTCTACCCAACTCTCAGAAATGATTTTCTCTTGGTAGGCTTCGGTAGGGATTGGGGATGCCGGAGGGCCGACAATGATCCGTTTGATATCCTTGGTCGTCCGGAATACGAAGCTTGCGTCAGTGCTTTCTACTACGGCCCGGTCAAAGACCCCACGCGCGGACTCGCCCCCTTGAAGGACTGATTCCGCGAGGTACGGGACGCTGAGCTGTAGCATTTCGTCATACTCGCGATACAGATCAACAATTTGCTTCTCGAAGGGCGGTTCGGGTTCGAGAATGTTCAGGCCAAGGACGTGCTTCGCCTCGTGCCTTGATATGAGGTAGTCATGGGAGAATCTACCTTTTGTTAGGGTTTCAACGATCTTCTTCGCCTTGGCGGAGTCCTCCTCATGCGTGCCGAGCAAAGTCTCCGCGAGAAACGCGATTTGTTGCCGAATCCGGTTAACTGACCCTAGAGTAAGCGGATGGACGCTTTGGGCGAGCCGATCCAGAACCTGCGCAAGAGATTTTCCGTCCTTAAGACCCAGCTCTTTCCTTGCGAGATCGATGTATCCGGCGACGTCTTCGACGTTGACGGGTACCGTCTGAGGGAAGGGTTGGCCCGGTAGAGTAATCTGTGGACCCAGTGCGGAGGCCACAGAAGGATCCACGGGACTCAACTCGGCCATTGGTGTCATGATTATCTCATCGGCCCCAAGGGCAATCAGGGTTGCGCAACTGTGAGCCTTGAAAGGGACGATCACACCAAGGTGTTTGGCGTATTCGCGCAGGAGGTTCACCAAAGCGTAGCCCGCCATAGTCAGTCCACCTGCGCTATAAATGAAGAGATCCAGTCTCTCACGCTTTCCGATTCTCGCGAGAAGCTCTAAGGCAAATGGGAAAATGTCGGTCGCAATCCGGGTCTCGAGACCTTTCCGATCGCCGGTTACGTAGACTATTACGCGCGAATTGCGTTCCTCCTCGATGTTCCGGATTAGTGCCGATCGGGTCTCTCGGGTCATGTAGTCTTCCTAAACTCTTTGGGCTTCCGTGTAGGTTCCCCTTTGGCATCAAGGTTCCGTCGGCCGGCTGAGAGCCGTCTGGAGCACCCACTCAAGCGCCCGGATCCACCCGCGAACGATTAAGCTGGTGATGGCCTTGCCCCCGGGGGGAATGCATGTCCAGCATTGTCGACAGCTACGGGACCCTTCTTGCGGCCATGATGACCATCGCCGGGGTCGTGTGGACAGTTGGATTCGCGGCCTACGAGTTGATTTTCAAGTACATGGAGACGTGGGCCCACGACGCCGAAAAGATCTCGGAGCGTCCGAATCCAGCCGGAGACCTCACCCACAGCGAGCGCGTATTTGAGTGGTTCATGATTGATGGGCTGCTCTCCTTCGGGACAATCATTACGGCGGCCGCTGTCTACATATCGGGGGACCTCGTAACGCTGCTCGTCGCAGCAGCCCTATTCCTTGGGGCTCTAGTCCTGTTCCTTTGGCTACTCACGAATGAAATCTGGACCACGCTGGATCACGTGCGACGCGACCGGGACCGAGTCTCAAAGTTGAAAAAACCCGAGCTGGACGTTGTGCCCTCTCAACCCAGACCCCCGGGCCAGAGGCCCTCTCTCTCGAGACGACTTCTTGCTTACGGATTTCTCATCGTCATGTACATCTGGTTTGGTGTCGAGGGAGGCAGCGGATCGGGTTGGGTGAACACGCTCCAACTTGGAATCTCCGCCGGCAGCATCGCGGGGTTTATGGTCCTCTTCGTCCAGACCGAAGTGTTGCGGAGTTGAGGCACGATCCCAACGCTTCGTTGCTTCGCTCCTCGCGTGCGGGGCCAACCAGGTCTTCGGTCATGGGTCCGCGACGATCGCGTTGTCGAGCTTCATCAACGCCGTCACGACATCCGCGACGACCGCCATGGCGGGACAGGCCGGCGCAGGCCCGCAGAACGCAAAGGAAACGCCGCAGGCGCGAATCCTGCGTTTCCTCCCGGTGCGGTTCTCGCAATCCGTTCTTTTCCGAGGTTGGGCCCGCCCAACCCCCCGGGAAAGCCGTGTGTTAGGGAACCCTAACCCACGGAAAGGGAGCGACTCACACGACCCGAAGGCGTCGTCCATCAGGTTTCGTTGGATTCCGACCTGTCGGCGTCCTGCTCCGCTTTCCCGTGCAGGGACCTCGTATCCTTCTCCCGCTTGACCTCAAAGCCCGCGTCGAGCCCTCCAAAGACTCGGCTACCGACGCCGACTCGTAACTTGACCTCCGTCGCCATCTTTGCAGGCTTCTTCTTCCGATGCTTGACTACCCGTACCGGTTTCATGAGGTCGCGATCGATTGCGCAGTAATAATGGCGCGTCCCAGGGAATCAGACGCGACAATCACCGAGTGAAGATCGCGGACAAGGCCTTCACAATCGGGTTCCGCGGGCCCCGCCGCAGCTGGACGTTGAAGGGCAGCCGCTGGATTCGAAAGCCGGCTTGCAGGATCCTCCTGCTCAACGCGGCATCCTCGACGAACTCGCCCTCGGGCCATCCTCCCAAACTGCGAAGGACATTCGCGCGGGCCGCGAAAAACCAACCGCCTCCGAAGCTGAAAATCGGGAACGGATTCGGACGGAGAGGATTGCCATAACCCGCGGCCGCGAAGTCCACAGGATCCTTGCCGTCCGCGCCCTCGAGGATCGCGACCGTTCGCCAGATCTCGTCGCCGCGCAGGAGGATATCCGCGTCCATGGCGATCAGATAGGGAGCGCGTACCATCGCCAAACCATCGTTCAACGCCCGGGACTTCTTTCCTCGAGGATCGCTCTGCTGACGCTTGCGGACCTTCTCGTTCGAATTCAAAGGGAAGGAGAGCGGATCGCCCTGGGTGATGATCAGGATCTCCGAGACCGCCTGATCCATGAGGACGCTCCCGACGAGCTGCTGGACCCATTCCGGATCCTCGTCCTTCCCGGCGGGAATCAGGATGCTGACGTCCCTATAGCCCGTGGTCATCCCTCCTGGAAATTGGATCTCCCATCATGTCGAAGCCCATCGGCTTCGTGAGCATCTACGCCGGACGCTAAGATGCTCACTCGCCGTGGGATGGCGCGATCGCAGGATCGTCACTCCTTCACGGCCACGATCGACCCCGGCGTCATCTCGGATCCACACGAGGGACATCGGAGAGATGCCCGGAATTCCTGGAGCGATGTGGTCCGACCCTCCAAGATCTCGAGGCGATCAAGGATCTCGTGGAGCAGGCCGTGAACGTGGCACATCTGCCCCTGTATTACGGTCTCGTTTGTCATGGGGTCACTCACCCGGCTCGATGCGGGGTAAGGGCGCGCCCATCCTGCCAACACGAACCGCGGCCAACAAGAACCGCGGTACAGGACGCTCGCGGGTGACCCCCCACGAGACGTATCCCGGCAGCGGCCAGATCACTTCGCTGGCCATCGACGGCAACGCGCCCTCGGTCGAATTAGAGGCAGTTGAGATGGCTGTCGCCTCCTCCATGATCTCACCTCTCAGTGATGATCGGCCCTCGCAATCGACGTGGACCTCGAGGTCCAGGCGATTCGTCGAGGTTGAGCTTCTGATCCTCGAGATGAGCGGAGAAATCCGGCAGGCCGCGATCGGGTTTCTCCGGGACGTGGCCCACGAGGTCAATCGACGTCGAGGGAGCAGGAGGAGGTACTGCCGCAGGAGCCGGGGCCGCTGCCACGGGGGGAGGAGGGGGCGGGGCAACGGCTGGAGCTCGAGGAGAAAGGGAGAGAAAACGCGATCGGGGCCGCTCGCCAGGTTTGGCCTCTCGCTTCGGGAACAAGTCCGAGACGAGCGCGATCAAACCCTCTCCGATCGCCCGTCCCGCGATGACCCCGGCCTCTTTCCCAATCTCGGAATTGAAGAAGGCCATGACGCCGTCCTCTTCCGGGCTCGCGTCCTCTTGCACTGGCGGAGATTCGGGAGCGGCCTGCAGGTCGAGCTTCGCGGCCTGTTCCTCCATGCGTCGATGGAGGGCCTCGAGGTCCTCGACCAAGTCGACCATCTCACACCTCGATCGTTCGGACTACTTTCGTGCACCCGCAGGAATTGCATCGCGGCTGCGACATAGCTACCGGCTTCAGGCAGCGATGGCACGTGTAGAAGACCGGGTTCGTCTTGCCCTCGATGGGCACCGCTCGCGTGTGGCCGCAAACACATGCGGAGTCCTCGAGATCCACGGGCCGGCCGCATCTCTCGCAACGGTAAGGGCTGTTGGTCGAGACGATCGCGGCCTTGCTCCCGCACTTAGGACAACGGGCAGCGGTCGGGTCCTTGATTGGAAAGTGACACGATGCGCACTCGAACTCGGATACGTTGGATTGCGCGTTCAAGACTTGCCGAGCTTCGTCAAGGTTCACGAGTCCATGTTCATTTTGTAGCTCTCGAACGACCTCTCTCGCGGTCTCCCTCGCGACGATTTTCACCTTCGCCATGAAGTCGTTGTCGGCCATCATCGCCCTCCGACCAAACTCGAAAGAAATCGCGCCGGCACCTCCGAGGCATGATGCACGGCGACCGTGACCTGCTGCATGCCGAATTTGAATCGAGTCGGGATGTCCTCGACGTCGGCCGGTTTCTTCTCCAAGGAAATCGGCGTAGGGACCGGGACCGGGGCCTGGATCGGGACCGCGACAGGAGCGGCGATCCCCCTGTCGGGCGACCACTGGACGTTCAGCGCGATCGGCACGGGTTTGGGTCGACCCCGGAATTTGTCAATGGCCACGCTGAACAGGTTTGTCGTCACGATCTCACCTCAGCGACCGTCGATTAGCGAGCTCCTGTTGTCGTTGGACACTCCCTTCTTGTGACTCGAGCCGCTCACCAGGGCCGCGGACTCCGTCGCGGCCAAGCTGTCATTGGAGACCGGCACGGCCTGGATCGGGACTCGTGCCGGAACCTTCGGCGCTTGCAGGTAGACGATCCTCGGTTGCAAACCCAATTTCTCTTTCAATGCGTCAAACAGTCCCATTTTTATCACTTCCTACAGATGAAACTGGAGGAATGGCGCGCATACGAACAATCTTGCGTTTTCGCGGCGGAAAGTGAACTAGAAGCAGAGAGCCTTTCTGTTCTGGGCCGCGGGGATCTTCGAGGAACTCCCCGAGCGTTTTCGGCAATCTCTCACTCCTCCCAATCGATATCGGCCCCGCATCTCGGGCATCGCGTGGTCGTCAACGGCATGACCTTTTGACAATTGTAACACTTGCCCATCTCGACGAGATTCGGATTGGGTTTCAGTTCGCCCTCGAGGAAGCGGTCCATTTCGTCCTTCTCCTTCCGTGGGTTCGAGGAGTTCTCGGAGGGATTCTCGATCGTGCCGCCGTTCTGAATCTCGAGCCAGCGGCGCGCCGCGTCGGACCGGAAGGTAAAGTTGCTTTTCGCGTAGGTGCAAAAAATGAACTGTTTCCCGCCACGGTCCGTCTTGACTTCGTGGGTCCCGTCGTGAAGACGGGTCGGACACTGGATCTCTGCACTAGCCATCTTGTACCATCCCCTCGTGTATTCTGGGTTCCAGAAGGCTAGCATCTTCCAGACTAGCATCTTCTAGCCCTGGACTAGGCCGATCGAATAGCTTCTGGGAGACTAGCATGCTCTGGACTAGTCAAGGGCAGGCTGGACTATACTACGGGTCCGGAATTGGCGCCAGGTCCTTTCCCTCGAGAACCCACGAGACGAAAAAGGGCCGCCTCCCCTCGATCTGCCACAGGGTGACGAGCGTTCGCGGCTTTCCGTCCTCGAACACATCGGCATCTCGGAGGACGAAGAGCGTGGAGTCGGGCACCGATTTTCCCCCGAGACGGACCCTTGAGATTGCGTTGTGAATCCAGTCGGGAAGCGGGCGATCGAACCAGAAAATCCTCGGGGGCCGATCGTGCGTTGGTACTCGAGAGAATTCTTGACCACGCCGATCCAGCGTCCTGTCCGAGACTTTCCAGTTGCGACTCTTCGACTCCAGAAACCCCCGATACGCGCGTGGGTTTACTCCGACCCAAACATCATCGGGGCGGACATACGGGAGGGCCCCGATGTCCGCGGCAAGTCGCGCGTCCGTCCACGGATCCGGCTCCCTGAACCAGGATTTGTGGACTCCTTGAATCGGCTGCCCTCGTGTGAGCTTTTTCGGACCTGGCGCCATTTTCAACAGGCCCATTGCATTAGTCGCGCATAAGCCTTGCATGTACGCGAAGAGGCGCAAGATCTACGACCTTGGACGAATCCGGGTCGTGCCAATCCCGAACGGGACTCCCATCGCGAAGGATTCGATCGGCACCGTGGCGATGGATCGACTTTTCCTCGCCGACCTCGAGGGCGAGTACGAACCGGAGGAGTTGCTCAAACTCCTGAGGAAATTGGAGCCCGAAGTCTGGCGCAAACGCACGAAGTCCCGCGTGGTGAAGGCGGTCCCATGAGCGCCTCCGCGATGCGATGGAGCTCAGAGGATCTCGCGTGGGGGAAGCATGCCAATCGGCGATTGGAGGAGATCCCCGAACTCGAGTGGATCCAAATCGGGCGAGGTCCTCGAGGCCGCGGCTGCGGGACGAGCTGGAGGAATTTCACATGCTCGATAGGTGGCGAGATCCTCAGTGTCCCGGTCCGTTGCGACCATCGAGACTGCCCTAACGATGCGGATCAGTGGGTCGAGGACACTTTAAAACACGTCGTCAAGCGACTCAGGTCCACCGGAACCTTCCGACGAATTCGGTTCGTCAGGCCAGCGCCGCGCACCGCGGAGGAGATGAGGGTACAAAGGGCCGACGTGATCGCAGAAGCGAAGCGGGCGGAGATTTCGGGTGGCACAATCCTTGCGACAGTTCGGCAGACACGAGGAATCCCGCGCATCACCTGGCACGTCGTATTCAGCGTGGTTCGAAAGGTCGGAAGGCCGATCGATCAACGCGGTCTCAGAGCCCTGCTGACCCATGCGGCGATCGTCCGGGGAAGCTCGTCCCACGGCCTTGTCTGGTGGGGCGATCTCTCCTATCGAAAGCGCCCGAAGATTACTTTCCCCAGGACGAGTCTGCATGCCACCGAGGAAAAGTATTTTTCCGTCGTCTGTCGGGAGCACGGCTGTCGGGCCATTTACAGCTCGACGACCAGGCGGCCGATGGGATCCCTGATAGACGTGGCTCCCCCTGATTTAGCGGGAGGAGGGGGTTGACCGCGAGGGCCAAGATCTCGACGTTCAAGGTCGAGGTCACCGCGGTCGACGGGGTGCCCCAATCGGCCATCATCCGCCTCCCGCGTCACGGCGGAATTCAATACTCGGCGACCTGGTCGGAAGCAGAACTCTGGAGATGGATCCGGTCGACAATCAAGCAATACGTTCGCCGCGAAGCCGGTGTAGCTGCTCAAAGAAGATCCCGGAGCGCGAATGAATCCCGATGACCGCGTGGGGCGGAGATTGTCCCCTCCGTCCCACGCCCATACCCTTAAGTCGCCCCTCACCCTTACCAGGTATGGCGGTAAGGAAGGGGACAACTTATCGCCAGTGGGACAACAACATGAACCTCGTCAAGCCGGCCACGCCGGCCCTAACCCCGACGAGGACGTGGACGGCAACAGGAAACACGGACACCGAAAGGGTCGGAAGCGCAAGGCTCGCTCGATGGGCCGACCGCTGAAGGATCCTTTCGGAGCCGCGGCCGAGAAGTATCTTGCCAAGGTCGCACCCTTCCGCTCGGAGTATACGGTGAAGGAACTGCGTCGCAAGTTGCGATACATCGGGACCATCATCCGAGAGCTGCACGGCAGCGGGGCCATTCCGTCGATCGAGCCGAAGAACTTGGACCGCGACGCAATCGGTCAGCTGCTCATGCAGATGCGACGGAAAGGGTTCAGCCCGGAATATCAGGCGAAGATCCTCGTCCATCTCGGGCTCCTCCTGGACTCGGTGCAGAACAACGTGATCCGGGAGCTGCGGGCTCTCAAGATGCTCCCGCAACGTCCGGGCCCGAAACCAATCTTCGTGAAGAGCGAGGATTGGCTCCGCGAGGTCCTGGGCAAGCTCGAGTCCGTCGAGGGCTGGATGGCCGAGACTGTTCGATTCGCCGTGCAGGTCTACTTCTGGACCGGCCTTCGAGTCCGGGAGCTGCGCCTGGCGAAGCTCAAAGACGTGGACCTGACGACGTGGACCATGAAGATCTCCGCGCCGAAAGGTCTCGGTCGATGGGCGACCGGTGGAGAACGGATCCTCGTCGTCCCAGATCTGCGGCCCGTGGTGATGGACTTCCTCGCCGCGCGGTCGAAGATGCTGGAACGGATGGAGATCCCCGACGTGGAATGGTTGATCCCTGACACGCTGGGACGCCATTACAGCTGCGATCGATGGAACTGCGTCCGCTACAAGGTGTTCCGGCAAGCCGGGATCCAGGGCGACTTCCGCATCTTGAGGCCGAGCTTCGCGATGAAGCTCAAGGACATCGGGATGGTCCTCGACGATCGATCTCGATTGCTCCGGCATACGAGCACGGAGACCACGGCCAAGTTCTACAGCAACATGGAGTCGTTGGAACCGTGGGCCCGAGTCGAAGAGCGACTGGCGAAAAACCGGCTGATTTCCTGAGAATCTAAGGATAGGGTGTGGGGCCCTGCGTCCCCACTCCTCATCTTTGGAAAGGCGGGAAATCAGCCCGAATTTCGCCTTCTGGACAAGAGACAAGAAATCGGCACGCAATTTGGGGGTTTTCCGGGAAGCTGATACAAAAGGCATCCTGGACATTTGAGCAATCCAGTAGGAATCCTGATCCGTTTCCGTTCGGATTCTCTCGTCGAACCCGAGCGATATCTTGTCTGAAAGTGTCTGATAAGCCCTTTAAAGCCCATAGCTCTCGTAGCATCGCGGGGAGACCCAAACATGGTGAATCGCAAGAAATTCAAGAAAATTAGCTGGAGCGACCCCGATAGATTCACGGAATCCTGCGTGAGAGAAACCGAGCGAGCCATAGTATCGGCCTTTGGCGAATATTACAGAAAACTAGGTTCCTGGAACAACAAATGGGGTCCGGAGAATATTCGGATTCATATGGTGCTGATGAGCGATTGCTATTTCTACTACAATCCGAAGTCTCACAAACTCACCTGGTTTTGCACATGCGAGCCGTCCAAAGATGAGCCTGATATCGTGGTAACCGTTTCTTTCTGGTAGCGTATTCGGGCAACCTCAGTGGGCAGACTTTGCCCTCCTCCGGAAAGGCGGGCATTTTCCCCACGTCGCGGGCTCATCCCACAATTGAGGCTTCGATTTTCTCCAGCATCTGGTCATGCGAGATTGACGGTTCCAGAACGCATTTTCGGAGGGCGGCTCTCATGAGGTCCTCCATTTTTCTACGTCTTTCTCTCATCTTAACTGCGTCCAATTTTCGGGCCCCATGCAGCAATGAGCTTCGGCCTTTGTAGGCGTCCCGCGCAGCCTCTCGAATCTGCTCGCGTTCTCGCGGGTCTGAAGAAACGAAATGTGCCAATCTTAGACTCAATCTGTAAGTGAGCTCCCCCTGCTCCGTCTCATCCCCGAACAAGGACTCGCATGCAATCCAGAGGTCAATGAGGGCTTCGTCATCTCGGACCCGGTCAATCGCGTCAGTAAAACGGAACATTGCCACGTGCCAGAACGGCTGTTCCCTGCCCGCGAAAGTCTCAACGAACTTCCAATACCGTTGAAGTTCGGGAAGGTCAGACGCGGCAAGCTCGTATTTGCCCAAGATCGCAGTTGTCTTAGGAACCAAAGGCCCTTGCCTGAATGTCATACCGGTCCAACCTGATGGTCGCACCCAAATCGAACTGTAGTGAACCGGCCCGGATTTGACTAGTTTGAGGCAGGCGACGAACCACCAGAATCGGTCGCTGTTGAGGGCCGTTAACGGAGACTCCTTGCCATCCCATCCTACGGATTGAGTCAATTCGATTGCACAGGTAGCAGGTCCTTGGGGCATCACCCGGACGAACGACATGGCACTTGCGTCGATGTCATTGAAGGCCGCGATTTCTGACGGAGCAAGTTTCCGGAGCGTGAATGGACCAACGACCGCTTCCTCCATGTCCATCGAAAAAGTGGAAAGCGGTGTCAGGAGGAGGTACTTGTCAACCTTCGATTCGAGGCAATCTTCAAGTTGGGCGAAGACCAAATCGAAATCCTTGTCGCTGAACTCTAGCCCATGTTGCGCTTCCAATAGACGAACTGCGAGCGGTTGGAGAATTTCAAACGTGAGACTGTGGTCCACTTGGGCGTACGTTTTGCGTTCCAGAAGGGCCGTAACATCCGGGTTCGAAAGGACCGCTCGAACCGCGGCTTGAAGTTCGGGCGACTTTACGAATTCACGGACGGAGGATGAGACTAGTGATGCGTAATCTGGTTCTTGGTAATCGCGAACAGGAAACATTGCTTTTTCGACCAAAACCTCCACCACCGTTCTGGTCGGTATTGTTCCACCGCGAGCCTCGACCAATTTTCTGAGGTAATCGAGATAGCCGAGGGCTAAGGTCTTGATTGTCGAGTGCAGATTCGGGTCCTTCACTGATGTTCCAAAGCCGAAAGACTCGCCGACAGAATAAGTAGACGCTTCCGGCTACCCGTTATTGGCCGACCCAAGTTCTCTCATTCAGTCCCTGTCGAGAATTCGCGTTTGAGAGTGGCCAGAATGTCACCGAAGGTTTCTCGGATTCGTCCTTTTGGAAATCGAATCTGTTGAACCCCATGAATGTTGGAGAACTCTGAAACTCCCTCCTCCAGAAGGACGACGGCCTTGCTCCACCCAAGTCTCCCCTGGAAAAGCCCGAGTTCATGAACGACGTTGTCACGGGCGTGGAGTCTGCCTTCCTTGTCTTCGACCTCTCCGGTCAGAACGAGAATTGCAAACGAGGATTTCGTCAACATGTCATCGAGGACATCGCGAATCGCATGACCCGCTCTTGCGCCTATCTCGTAAGCTTCTACATGTATTCCCTGCTGATCAACAAGGTGGTCTTTTAGGTCTCTCCACATGGGATTTCCGCCATGGCCGATGAACACCTTAACTCTGGACTCCCACGGCGGCTCGGGAGGTTTGGGAGTCCTGGGAATCACTGAAGAGGAGGCAGCATCTTCGAAAACAGCAAACACGGACTCGATTTCCGACCGGTTCTTGAGAGAAATTGTTACGGTTGTTCGTGGCGGAATCGTGCGAGAGAATGCGTCAAGTTTGAAGCTAGCTGCAAGGTATGATATCCTGTACATCGCAAGCTCGAAGCCCTTGATGTAGTCGGCAAAGAACTCGGCCTCCGAATCATGATTCCAGCTCTCCACACCGCGCGAAACGGTAAGGAATTTCGAGACGTAGGGGCTGCTTTCCTGCTTGTCCTTGATGTGTTTCGAGAATTCCACGAAAGCTTTCCTGATTGTTTCAGGAGCAAACCGAGTCCATTCGTACGTTTTCTCTTTCTCCAACCTCTCCCTCCCGATTTTCAAGTCCCATGACGAATTGAACGTTGACCTCGTCCGCCTTCATGGCGCTCGCAAGCAGAGCCCGCGGCCAAGATAAACGTAGGCTACAGGTCAGAAGGGTACAGCAACATGGAGAGCCTTGAACCCTGGTCCCGCGTCGAACAGCAAATGACGAAATCCGGCTTGATTTCGGTGGATTCTAAGGATGGGGAGTAAACCCATGCGTCCCCACTCCACGTCCACGGGACGTCGGAAAAGAACCGCCAAGCTCCAAAACCCAACGCAAGAGTCCAATCCGAGGGAGCCCATTGACGAAGGCTTCTTGTGGTCGAGCAAAATGGTGCGGCCATGGCTACCCCCATGTCCAGTCCAATCGTCGAGAGCCCCGTGCGCTCCCGGTGCGATCACTCCGAAGTCGAGGACCTCGGCAGTGCCGGCATCGTGGAATTCTATCGGTGCACGCGCTGTCGTGATGTGGTCGTCGTGCAAGGGAGCCGCCGATGGGCCGTTACCGCAATCCTCGGGGACTAGAGTAGGCGGCTCGCGGCGAACCCGCTGGAATCGGAGCGAGACTTTATCGCAAGAAGTCGGCTCCCGCAGTTCGGATCTCGCGTGGCACTTGACCGGAGGCGTTTCTATCAGGTTGTGGCGATCCTCGCCGCCGTCTGCGCCTACGCGACAATCGTCCTCGGTGGGACCGTTCGAGGGATGGACGCGGGGCTCGCCTGCACGGACTGGCCGCTGTGCAACGGTTCCATCGTGCCGAATCTCGGAGACCCGCTGGTGGCAGTCGAGTACGCCCACCGTCTGGTCGCCGCCGTGACGAGCCTCTCCATCCTCCTGACCATGGTCCTGGCCCTTCTGTGGTACCGCGCGGAACTTCGCCTCGTCCTCCTCTCGACGGTCGCCTTCGGGATCCTCGTCGCCCAGGTCGGGCTCGGGGCGTTGACGATCACGAGCGCCCTCAATTGGGTCATCGTCACGATCCATCTCGCGCTCGGCACCGCGACGTTCGCCTTCGGTTTGCTGGTCGCGCTTTTCGCCCTTCGACTGCCCTCTCTGGGGACGGCAACTCCGCTGTCGGTCGAGTGAGAGTCATTCGACGAGAAAGTGCACCACGCTAATCCCGACGAATCCGATCATCACGGAGACGATCCAGCGACTTCCGCGATCCGCGCTCGCAATCGGCAGGAAACCGCGCACCAGGAGTATGAGGGCCACGGAGGCTTCCGTGGCCGCGAGGAACGTCGAGAGGGCCAACGTCGCGGCGCTGCCGCCTGCGAGTCCCATTGCGGCGAAGGCCACTCCGGGCACGAACGCGGCGGGAATGGAGACGAGGGGAACCAACAGCAACGCGAACGACGCGCGAAGCGACCATCGCGCGGCAAACGCGGGGACCAAGAGCAGTGCCCCCTCGATGAATCGGTGCACGACGGTCGCGGAGACCGTGAGAGAGTCGATCCGGACGACCGGGAAAGAAGCGCCCACAAAATCCCGTCCCAGGACGAGGCCATCTCCGAAACTGTGGAGCGCGAGGAAGGCGGCGGTGGCCCACACGATGCGTACGGGCTCCGTCCGAATGAGAGGACCTTCGAAGAGGAACCATCCGAGGAGTCCTCCAACGACCAGCCCGGTGAAGAGGAACGACGCGGCTCCCAAAGAGTCGTTCCCGGCGAACAGAAAGGGCTTGCCCTCGAGGACGAATGCCATCGCGTGGGAGAGCCCGAGGAAGGCGATGACGCCCGCGAATCCGCCCCACACGACC
>Ga0209266_1001176_pt1 | contig 17814 bp, 11 predicted proteins | sample GraSoiAngelo_132_FD_185889 | JGI IMG/M metagenome (GOLD analysis project Ga0209266, IMG submission 185889) | Grasslands soil microbial communities from the Angelo Coastal Reserve, California, USA - 14_0929_02_40cm (SPAdes) (version 2) | ecosystem: Environmental > Terrestrial > Soil > Grasslands ...
ATTGCGGGACCGGCTCTACATCAACCGGGGAGGCGGCAGGTTTGTGAGAGACAGCCAGGCACTCCCCGCAATGCCGACCAGCACGGCCGCCGTAGCGGCCGGGGATTTTACGGGCGATGGCAAACTGGATCTGTTCGTCGGTGGCCGCCTGGCACCGAGAAACTATCCCTATCCCGCCCGCAGCTACCTGTTACGCAACGACGGCGGCCACTTTACCGACGTCACCGCCGAGGTTTGTCCCGAGCTGAGCAATCCCGGTGGGATGATTACCGCGGCCGTCTGGATTGATTTTGACGGAGACGGGCGCGTGGATCTGGTGACGGCGGGGGAATGGCTGCCGCTCCAGTTTTATCACAACGAGGGCGGCAGATTGCGCAACGTGACGGCATCGATGGGCCTGCCACCGACGCGGGGGTGGTGGTACAGTCTCGCGACGGGGGACTTCAATCACGACGGGCATCCCGATCTGGTCGCGGGCAATGTGGGGCTGAACTTCTCATACACGACGTCGCCGCACAGCCGGTTCGGGGTGTATGCCGCTGATTTCACCGGGGGTCAGAGCACCGACATCGTCCTGACGCAGGAAATCGGCGGCACCGAGTTTCCCCTCTTCGGGCGGGCGAAATTGGGACCGACGATCTTTCCGATCGCGCTGCGCTTCCCGAGCTACGCTTCGTTTGCCACGGCGTCCGTCGAGCAGCTGTTCGGCAGCCCCGCACTGCGGCGCGCGCTCCACTATCAGACGGATACGTTCGCCAGCCTTTATCTACAGAACAACGGCGACGGCACGTTCACGGTGGTGCCGCTGCCCAATCTGGCGCAGATCGCGCCGATCCGTGGCATCCTCGCGCTTGACGTGGACGGTGACGGCAACCTCGACCTGATCGTGGCGGGCAACCTGTACGATACCGAGCCGAACACCACACCGGCTGACGCCGGCAACGGCCTGTGGCTCAAGGGGGACGGTCGCGGCCACTTCACGCCGGTCCCGCCGGTGGCGAGCGGCTTCCTGGCGCCCCGGGACGTCACGGGGCTGGCGCTAATCCAAACGCCTGCAGGGAAGGCCGTGCTCGTCGCGAACCACGGCGATTCCCTGCAGGCGTTTACGATCCGCAACCGCTAGCTCTAGCTCACCACCCCTTATTCTGTATCAGAAGGGGAGCCAGGTCGAGCTGGATGGACGGGATGGGATACAGTGAATCCCGCGCGGTGTACGCGACGCCCGCGAAGTAGGGGATCCGGTTCCGTTCGACCGCGATGTAGCCGTTTATCTCCGCGTCCGCGGTGCGCCAACGTCGCAGGTCGAAGAAGCGCTGGCCTTCCATCGCCAATTCGAGCCGCCGCTCATACTGAACGGCCTGGTCTGCCTGGGCCGCGGTGGTAAACGGCGTGGTATACAGGCCGATCTTATACACTGCCCAGGGCGTCGCCAGCGTGTCCAGTGTCGGACTGACGGCCACCAGCGGGATCGCCATGGGCTGGATGGTAACGTCCGTTTTGCAGGTCGGCCACGTCTTCGTCAGAATCGTATCCGTTATCGTCCCGCACCCTTGCGCCATTTTTCCGGCCCGCGCCCTGATCTGATTGACGATCGTTCTGGCGTTGTCGAGGACGCCCGTGGTCGCGTGGATCTCCGCCTCGGCTAGCATCAGCAGCAGGTCGGCGTAGCGGAAGATGTGAATGTTCACGTCGTTCGTCTGGGTCGCCTGCCACCCCACGTTGTTTTCGCCGTTGGCCGCTGCCTCATGGATGTTCTTCTTGGGGCTGTAGGGCCCGCTGTAGGAGGCGTCGCGGATCCAGGACCGGTTGTGGAGCCCCCAGTCCTTGAACGGCACGTTGTCCCGACCCACGGTCCAGTCCACGCGCGGATCGACCGTCCTCATGATGCCGCCGCGGAAGTTCTGGCCTTTCCAAACCTGCGACGTGTCGGACGACGGGGGCGCGGGGTCGAGCGGCGGGCTGTCCCAGGCGGGACTGGTAACAGCCAGCGGTAGCCCAGCGGCGTCAACCTGGAAGAAATTGATCAGGTTGAACGAGGGCTGATGGAACCCGCAGCAGCCGAAGTGACTACCCGAGTGCGGGAAATTCAGGCGCTCGCCCCAGTTCGAGTTCCAGCCGCTCGGCTCCCCGTCCTTGATGGAAGCCTGATAGGCGAGGATCGTTTCCTTGCCATTGCGGAACTGCGTAAAGCCGGTCCAGACGTGATCGAAGCTGGTCTCCAGCGCGTACGGACCGGTGTCTCGAACGGCGCGCAACGTCACCAACGCCGAGTCCCAGAGGGCGGGATTCCTCGTGGCGCCATACACCTGCACCCGGCCCTTGTAGGCTCTCGCGGTCCACCGGGTCGCGCGGCCCAAGTCCCCGTTGCGCGGCGTTGCCGGGAGTAGCGCGATGGCGGAGTTCAAGTCCGCGATGACGAGCTTCACGATCGAATCGAGCGGCAGGTCGTTCGCCTTGCGGAAACCCCCCAGCGTGACCGGCGTCGTATCGGTTTCGAAGTAGTACGGAATATGCCCCCACATGCGGTACGCTTCGAAGTGATAATGCGCCCGCAGGAACAGCGCCTCGCCCTTGATGCTGTTCGCGTCGGCGGTGGGGATCTCGAGCGGCTTCAACGTCCGCACCCGGTTCAGCAGGTTGAGGGTGGCATTGGCGCGGAACACGCCCTCGTAGGCCTGGCTCCATTTTTGGTTCAAGTACCCTTCGGCTTCCCCCACCGCCCAGGAGAACGTCTCGATATCGTTGATGGGTTGCTGGTCGCCCGCGTTGGACCCCTTGTGGGCGTCGCCGCTCGGAACACTCCCCCACACCCAGTTGCTGGCCGCGCACCCCCACGAGCCGGCGGAGCTCGAGCTGCAGTCCAGTGACCGGTAGGCGGCGATCAGAGAGCCCTCGACACCGGCCTTGGTTTCGAGCGACTGCTCGATCACCGTCCCCTGGGCGGGGATGTTCAGGAAATCCTTGCAGGCGTACGCGACCCCGGAGGCGAGCACCACTAGCGCCATTCCGTATAGCAATCGGTTCCGATCTTGCTGTTTCATCGTCTTCCGTCCTTGAGTAAAGACGAGTCGCTAGAACGTGGTCGAAATGCCGATAGTGAACGTTCGGTTGCTGGGATACGAGCCCTCATCGACACCGCGGAACTGGTCCCGGATGTCGCCGGCCGCCCCGAAGGTGCTCCAGGCCGGGAGCGCTGGATCGAGCCCCGAGTACCCGGTGATGGTGAACAGGTTTTCCGCCTGCACATAGACGCGCGCGGCCGGGACCCACCGGATCCAGGCCGGCGGCAGGTTATACGCGACCTGCAGGTTGCGCAGCCGGACGTAGGTGCCGTCCTCGACGAAATAGCTCGAGAACTGCCGGCTGAACGCGGCATCGCTGTTGTCCAGTCTGGGATACTTGGCGTCCGGATTCGTCACCTTGCCGGTGCAGGTATAGTCCGTCCGCGGTGCCGGCGCAGGGCGACACGGACCATCCAGCACCACGGAATTGGCCAGCAGGTCACTCCGCACGTTGGTATCGAAATAGCGGAACACGTACCAATACTTCTGCGCGTTGAAGATCTGGTTCCCGAACGTCCCGAACACCGTGGCGCTGACTTCCCACGCGCCGCGGCGCAGGTTCAAATCCAATCCGCCGGTGAAGTCCGGATGGGGGCTGCCGATGATCGTCCGGTCGGCGCCGGTGATCGTGCCGTCCCCGTTCAGGTCCTTGAACTTGATCCGGCCGGGGCGCGCGCCGTCGTCCCAGAACGGGGCCGCATCCAGCGAGTCTCGATAGTAGCCGTCCGCCACCAGGCCGTAAAACGCCCCGATCGGCTGGCCGATCATGTTGATCACGGGATTCTGTTCCCGCAGCGAAATCGGCCCGGTGAAGGACTCGGTCCCGAGGTTGTCGATCTGGAGGATCTTGTTGCGATAGTGGCTGCCGTTGAAGGTCACGCTCCACAGCGTTCCCGCGCCGAGGCTGCTGCGGTAGCCGATGGAGAAATCGATGCCGTTGTTCCGCATCTTCCCGATGTTGACGATCGGGGGAGCGGCTGAGCCCGCCGCGGCCGGGGTCCGCGGATCGAACAACAGATTGTTCGTGTTCCGCCGGTACACGTCCGCGCTGAACGTGCCGCGACCTTCGAGAAACTCGAGGTCGAGGCCGACGTTGGTGGAGCGTTGCTCTTCCCACTTCAGGTCCACGTTCCCGATGGCCGTCTGCTTGAATCCCGCCCGGATCGTCGTGGGGCTCGTTCCCCCGATGTCATAGAAGGTGTCGCCCCGGTCGCCCCCGAACTGGCTGACGATTCGCCCGGCAGGGATCTGCTGGTTGCCGGTGACCCCCCAGCCGAACCGGAGCATCATGTTCGAAAACAGCGAATTGTGCGACAGGAACGATTCCCGCGACAGCCGCCAACCCGCCCCGACCGCCGGGAAGGTTCCCCATTGATTATTCGGCCCCAAGCGGGAAGAGCCATCGCGGCGCAGCGTGAAGCTGAGATAGTACTTGTCCGCAAAGTTGTAGTCGGCCTTGCCGAAGACGGACAACAGCGAAGCCTGCCCACCACTACTGGTGACGTTCTTGGTGGTCGGATCGCACAGGGCATCCTGGATGTAACGCGAGTCCACGTCGGGGTTGAGCAGGTTCGCGCAGCTTCCGGCCTCGAACCGGTTCGTGTTCTTGGTCGCTTCCTGGCCTAACAACACTGCCAGATTGTGCTGGTTGATCGTGTGCGTATAGTTGAGCGTGTTGCTCCAGGTCCACTCGGTGAACAGGTTGTAGTTCTCGTTGATGCCGTTGACGTCGGTCACCTCCGAGTTCTCGGGCGTGGTGGGCGAGAACCCATGGAATGAATTCTGACCGAGGTTGAACCCGAGCCGCGTCTTCAGGGACAGGTCGTGGGCGGCGTCGAACCCGGCGAACACGTTCCCGAAGATGCGGTCGTTGGTGCTGATGTCGTGCTGATGGGCGTCAGCGATCTTGAGCGGATTGGTCAGGTTGGAAAGGCCAACGGCCTTGCCGGAGGCGAAGTACCCGTTGATATCGTAGACCGGGACCACCGGCTGCTGCATGATATTCTTGCCGATGATGTTGTCTTCGCCGAGGGCGTCGTCGTCGAGCCCGCCGTAGTGCCGCTCGCGCGATAGCGCGACGTTCTCCCCAACGCTCGTCCGCCCCATGTTGAAGGCGGTGTTGATGCGCACCCCCCCTCGCTGCAACCGGGTAAATGCCGCGGTCCCTTCCTGATCGAGGAAATTGAACGACACGTGGTACGCGTTATCCTCCCCGCCACCTGACACGGCAAGGTTCGCGTCGCGGTACTGACCGGACCCGAACACCGCCTTCCACCAGTTCGTCCCGGGGCTGCCGGGCATGATGAGCGTGCTGGGGTACTTGTACGACGCCGGATCCACGACGGTCGTGCAGGTGGGGCCGGCGGCGCTGCAGCTCTGGCCCTTGCCATCGTTCGGCCAAATATAGGCGGGCACCGTCGGATTGTTGGGATCCCCGTAGATGTTCCTCGGGACGGCGGTTCCGGCGTTCTCGTATGACGTCTTGACGACCTTGAAGTAGTCGAGCGCGTTCAGCGTCAGGATGTCGTCCATCCCGTGCGTCGGCGTCGCCACACCGGTTCTGACGTCCAGGGAGACCCGCCGCGGTCCCGGTCTACCGCGCCGCGTTTCGATGATGACGACGCCGTTGCTCGCGCGCGAGCCGTAGATCGACGCTGCCGAGGCATCCTTGAGGACCTGGATCGATCCGATCTCGCTCGGGCTCAGCCAGTTGAGGTACGTGTCCTGAACGGGCGTCCCGTCCACGATGTACAGCGGATCGTTGTTCTGGAATGAGCTGACGCCCCGGATCCGGACCGTGGTGCGGGAGCCCGGAGACCCGCCGGCTTCGACGGTCACGCCCGGCACCTGGCCATCGAGGCGTTGCAGCACGCTGGTCGAGGTCTGCTGCTGAATGCCCGCGACATCCACCGTGGCCACGGCTCCCGTGATGTCGGCACGCTTTTGCGTGGTGTAACCGGTAACGACGACCTCGGGCAGCACGGTGACGGCTCGTTCCATGACGACGTTGACGGTGGTACGCCCGCCGACGCTCACCCCGACGCCGCGATACCCGATGCGATTGAAAACCAACACGGCGTCGCTCGGCGCCGTCAACGAGTACTTCCCTTCGTCATCGGTGATGGCACTGGTAGTGGTCCCGCGGATGCGGACCGAGGCTCCCCGAATCCGCTCACCATCGGGCGCGGTGACTCTACCGGAGACGTCGATCTGCTGGCCGGGTGCCGGCTGCTGGCCAAGTGCGGTCCCACACAGGACCAGTGCCAGCAGCACACTCATCCCCACTGCACCAAGGAAACGCTTACCCTGCAGCATGTCGTTCATAAGGGCGCCCTCATCCTGCGGGTCTTCGCATGGCCTTCAGGCCCTGCTTGGTGATTAGTTCACGATACGTGATGAGTTGTACGCTCCGGGCCTTCAGGGCCCCGGCGAACCTGTCTGACGTCAGCGCATCCAGCTCTCCCTGACGATTCTTGCTCATCTCGGGGAGGGGCTGATCGGTGTTCATGTCCAGCAACGCGCCCAGCTCCGGATCGTCGATCCCCACGTGCGTGATCACGACGTTCACGCCCGGCCGCAGACGATCGATCAGCGCCACCAGGCTGTCCACCTTCTTTTGCGGCGCCGCCCAGTACTGGGGAGCATCGATGGTCTCCCCGAAATACTCCGACATGCCCAGCGCAACTTCGCGCGCCAGCCGCTCAGTGACCTCGCGGAACTCGGGGTAGTGAACCGCCGTCCCCATGTGATAATCGACGTAGTCGATCTTGAGCCCCGACCTGAGCGCTCGTTCGATCTGCGCCCGAAGCTCTTTTTCAATTTCCCGGACGTCGGGGTTGTTCTTATGGAGCGCCTCGGCGGACTGGAAAAAGTATCCGTTCGAGTCGACCAGCGTCGGAACGGCCGCAGCGCCCGACACGGGTCCCCACCGATAGTTCTTCCACTCCGAATTGAGCGTCAGGTGAATCCCGACGGCGACCTCGGGATGTCGTTTCAGGATCTCGACGGTTTCCTGGTACCAGGGACAGGCAAACATGACCGACACCGAGAGGGGAAGGCCGGTGTCAATGAGCCGTTGCAGCGCCCGGTTGACGCTGTGACTGAACCCCGCGTCGTCAGTGCGGATGATCAAGTAAACGGGATCGGGAGTAGCCGCACGGGTCGTCGCGGCGGCCTGCCCAAACACAGCGGTCACCGAGCTGGCAAGCAGCACGCAGCTGTAGAGACCAAGTGGTCGTAATGCATGCATACACGAGCCTCCGACGGCGCGAGGCTGTTTCCCGAAGCGACCAGCGGGCATTGTGCAATGCGAGGGGCTGCGTCCGCCCACGACGCCGCACGCGGCAAAAGAGACGCGTCGCCGGTGGGCCTGTCAAGGAGAGGGACGAGGATTGTGAAAAAAGGCACAAAGATCGACAGCCTTCGCGACGGGGCCCACGATCGCGAGCGCGAGGATGGGCGGCGCGGGATACAGTGCGCTCAGCGCAGCCACGTGATGATCCGCCGCCAGCCGGATCGCGGCCTCGACCACCGCGACGAGCGCGGCCACGACGATCCGCCCCCGCGGCGAGCTGACCGTCGTCCTGGGATCGGTGATCATAAAGAAGATGAAGAGCTGGTACATCGGGCCCGTGATCGGGGCGAGCTCGGCCATGAGAGGCGAGGCGACGATGGCGCTGCGTCCCGCGGCAAGGAGCAGGTAGCACACGACGTACGTGAGGGTCACGTGCAGCACCCGTACCCGTGAGGCGATCAGGAGCCCGAAGGTCCAGATCACCGCGTTGGTGGCGAGGTGGTTCCCCCACTGGTGGCTGAGGATCGCCACACTGCCCGGTGCGATCACGAGCAGCAAGCTGATCGCAAAGTTGCTCGGGTTCCACAGGTGGTGGCCGCGATACGCCAGGACGTACTTGGAGGCGATCGCCAGGAATGCACCCAGGGCAAACGGCCAGAGGAGACCGGCCCGCGGCTTGAGGAGGAGCGCAAGGCTGATGCCCGTGACGTACGCGCTCTGCAGCGCGGCGCCGCGGCCCCCCACCAAGCGCGCCAGGGCGAGCTCGGTCGCGACGCACACGCCGAGGCTGATGGCGAGGCGGTCGTAACCGCCCAGGATCCCGTAGCGCGCTTCCCCCAGCACCAGAATGAGGGTGATGAGGAAGGACACGAGGTAGCGCGGATCGACCTCGCCCAACCGAGCCCAGAGCGAGCGGCTCCGCCCGCGGAGTGCCGCGAGCGCCGCCGCGGTCACGGCACCGCGCCTGCGGAGGGCGGCTCGGTGATGAGGTTGAGTCTATCCATGGCGGGATGCTCGACGACCTGGCGCGCGCCCGAGGGCCAGCGGATCACCAGCCGGTCTACGCGCGTCGCCCCGTCCAGGCCGAAGTGCAGGCGCCGGTCGTTCTGACTCGCAAAGCCCATCCCGCCGTCCACGACGCGCAGCTGCCGGATACCATCGGCCTCGACCGTCACCTCCGCCCCGATGGCGCTGCGGTTGCTCCGCGTCCCCACGAGCTTGAAGGCGATCCAATGGTTGCCCGGCACGACGGTATTCTTATAGACCAGCGCCGGCTGGTTCTGGTTCGCGACCACCACGTCGAGCACGCCGCGGTTGAATAAGTCGACCAGCGCGACCGCGCGCCCGTCGTACTCGTCGGTCACGCCGACGGCCGCGGCCACATCCGTCCAGCCCGCCAGGCCGCGGTTGACGAGCACGCGCGAGCGCTCGTAGCCGGACAGGCTGGCGGTGCCGATGGCGGGCCAGTTGCGGGCGTCTTCGAACACATTGCCGTTCGCCCCGGCGACCTTGGACATGGCGTACCAATAGCTCCGGCTCCGGTCGTTTGACACGTACCCGTTCGCGATGAACAGCTCGTTGCGCCCGTCGTTGTCCAAGTCGCCCAGCTGCGCTCCCCAGGCCCACCCGGCGTCGGCGATGACCCCTTCGGCCCCTTGCTGGAAGCGCCCCAGCTCCGGCAAGAAGTTGAGGCGCAGGTTGTTGCCCTGAAACAGGTAGCCGCGCTCGGAGATGTTGGTCACGAACGCGTCCAGCCGCCCGCGGTTCAGCACGTCGCCGAGCGTGGCGGACATGCCGCTCTTCGAGTCGCTCTCGAGGCCCGCCCGGGTCAGCACGAACCGCTTGCCGGAATCGTTGACGAACAGCTCTTCCGGCCCGTAGTCGTTGGCGAGGAACAGGTCGGGCCAGCCGTCACCGTTGAAGTCCGCCGCGGCGACCGCCAGGGTCCAGCGCGTGCTGCCGACACCCATTTGGTCGGTCACGTCCTCGAAGCGCCCGTTCCCGAGATTGTGGAACAGCCGGTTCTTGCCCCCATTCGTGGCGAACTCGAAGCTGTTGTGCATGATGCGGGTCGTCTGCAAGTGCCAGAAATCGATGTCAGAGCGGAAATAGCCGGTGACGTAGAGATCGAGTAGTCCGTCCCGGTCGTAGTCGAGCCACACGGCGCCATTGCTGTTCATCCAGTGGCGCAGCCCCGCGGCGGCGGTCACGTCCTCGAAGTGCAGACCCCCGAGGTTCCTGAAGAGCTGGAGATAGCCCCACTTGTAGACGAGCAGGTCCTCGAGGCCGTCGTTGTCGTAGTCGCCCCACACGGCCCCCATCGATACGCCCTCGCCGGGCCGGTTCAGGTCCGCGACTCCCGCGCGCGCCGCGACGTCGCTGAACGTCCCGTCGCCGTGGTTGAGATAGAGCGCGTTGGGGAACCCGAACTTGCTATTCGTGAAGTACAGGTCGGGCCAGCCGTCGTTGTTGACGTCGCTGACGGACACCGCTGCCCCGAGTGACGCCACGAGTGGGGCGATGTTGTCGATCCGGGGATCGAGCGTCGGCGCGTGATGCACGAAATCGATCCCCACCTCGCGCGCTACGTTCCGGAGCGAGAAGCCGGGTGCAGCGGCGCCGCCGCTCTCCCTCCCGAGCGCTTGCGGTCGCCCGCGGTCCAGCGCGATGACCACGAAGACCGCTCCGACGAACACCGTGGTGAGCGCGAGCCGGCGCACGCGTAGGGACGTCACGCCGTGAACCATATCGCGTGGTCTTGTCCGCCGGCAAGGATCGCACGATGTTGCTAGCCTCCATGATCGGGAACGCCCTGACGCGTCTTGGCGTCGTCGCCATGCTGCTCCTCATCGCCTGCCGCGGCCGGGAGCCGGCGCGGGGGGAGGGAGTGGGAGGGGGACTCGAGCGCGACGCCGCCATCCTCGCGGCGCGGACGCTCGGCCTCGCGTACCTGCGGAGCGAGCAGCTCGCTCAGGCGGAAACGGCGTTTCGCAAGATCGTCGCGCTGGCGCCCGATCAGGCGCTGGGCTACGCGAACCTCGGACTGGTGCAGCTGCGGCAGGGCCGCTACGACGAGGCCGAGCGGGAGATCCGGCGGGCGGCGGCACTGGACACGGCGAGCGACGACATCGCTCTGACGCTCGCCAAAGTCTACGAGCTGACCGGCCGCACGGCGCAGGCGCGCAGCGAGGTGGACCGCGTGCTGCGGCGCAGCCCGGGCGAGCTGCGCGCGCTGTACCAGCTGGTCGAGCTCGACCCCGCGTCCCGAGAGACGTACCTCGGCCGGATCGTGGAGCGCGCACCCGGCAACGTGGCGGCGCGGCTCGACCTCGTGGAGGTGCTGCTCGCCCGCGGGGGGGGCGGGGGGGGCGGGGGGGACGCGGCGGCGGCCCAGCTCGAGGCGCTCGAGCGGCAGCTCCCCGAGCTGCCGCGTGAGGCCCACCGGTTCTTCGAGCAGGCCCTGACCCTGGCGCGCGCCGGTCGCGCCGCCGCCGCAGCCACGCCCGCTGCGACGTTCCATCGCTTCATGGAAACGACCGCAGCCTACCAGGCGAGCCTCCAGAAGCTGCGGGGCGCGAGCGGCGCTCTCCCGGGCTACCCGATCCTCACGTTCAACCCCGTCATCACGCCGCCGGCGCAGGACGCGCGCGCGATCGCGGCGGCGATCCGCTTCAGCGACGTGACCACCACCGCCGGGCTCGCAGACGTGCCGCCGCTCCCCGACACCGCCAGCGACGCCGCGCTGGCGACTGGCGATTACGACGGCGACGGCAGCGAGGACGTGTTCGTTGCGGGACGCCTGTTCCACAACGAGCTGGCACGCGCCACCGAGACGACCGCCCGCGCCGGCATTCGGCTGCGCGATCGGGCCGTCGCCGCCGCCTTCGGTGACTACGACAACGACGGACGGCTCGACCTGTTCGTTGCGACCGCGAACGGCGGCAGGCTGTTCCGCAACGCCGGCGATTCATCGTTCACGGATGTCACGGCCGCTGCCGGGCTCGGCACCGCGCCGCCCGCCACGACCGCGCTGTTCGTGGACCTCGATCACGACGGCGACCTCGACCTGTTCCTGGCAACGCCCGCCGGGAACCGGGTGTACCGCAACGTCCGCAACGGGCAGTTCCAGGAAATGGCCGGTCCGATGGGCCTGGGGGGGGGCGGAGTCGGCGGGACCCGCGACGCCGCCTTCGGTGACTTCGACGGCGACGGGCACGTGGACCTGGTCGTCGTGGGAGAAGACGGAAGTCTGACGCTGTTCCGGAACAGAGGACAGGGCCGGTTCGAGGACGCGACGGCGGCTAGCGGCCTGGCGCAAGCGGGAACGCCGGGCCGAGCCGCCGCGGTCGCGGTCGGCGACTACGACAACGACGGGTTCCTCGACCTGTTCGTCGCCGCGCCCGGGGGAACGGCGCCCGTGCTGTACCGCAACCGCGGCGACGGCACCTTCGAGCCGGATCGTCGCAGTGGAGCACTCGAGGCGCTGCGCTCGCTCGCGGCGCGCGCTGCCGTCTTCTTCGACTTCGACAATGACGGCTTTCTGGACCTCGCGGTCGTCGGCGCCCCGACGCGGACGGGGGGGGGAGGGGGAGCACGCGGCGTCTACCTGTTCCGCAATGACCAAACCGGGCGTTTCCTGGATCGGTCCGGGATTCTGCCCAAGGATTTGCACACCGGCCGCCGCGTCGTGGCGGTGGACTACGATCGCGACGGCGATCTCGATCTGCTCGTTATCGGAGCGGACGGGCGGCCGCGGCTGCTGCTCAACGACGGCGGCAACGCGAACCAATATGTGCAGGTCCAGCTCGCCGCCCTGGGCACGGGGAGCGGCAAGAACAACCGCTTCGGCATCGGTTCGACGCTCGAGCTCAGGGCGGGCCAGCTGTACGAAGCGCGTGTGGTGACGGGGCGCGTGACGCATTTCGGGTTGGGCCAGCGCCTCAAGGCCGACGTGCTGCGCGCGCGGTGGCCTAACGGCGTCGCGCAGACGGTCTACTACCCGGGGACCGACGAGGACATCCTGGAGCAGCAGATTCTCAAGGGGTCGTGCCCCTTCCTGTACGCCTGGGACGGCGCGGCGTTCCGGTTTGTGACGGACGTCATGTGGCGCAGTGCGCTCGGCATGCCGCTCGGGATCATGGCCGGGGGCACCGATATCGCATCCGCGCCGCCGCACGCCTCGCGCGAATACATGCGGATACCAGGAAGCGCGCTCGCGTTGAAAAACGGCCGCTACGTCCTGCAGCTCACCGAGGAGCTGTGGGAGACCGCCTATCTCGACCAGGCGCAGCTGCTCGCGGTGGACCACCCGGACTCGGTGGACGTGTACGTGGACGAGGGGTTCCTGCCGCCTGCTCCGGGGCCCGCGGCGCTGCGGCTCTACCCCGTCTCGCATCCGCGGCCGCCGATCGCCGCGACCGACGAGCACGGCACCGACTGGCTCGCCGCGCTGCGCGCGCGAGATGATCGCTACGTGGCCCCGCTCACGCTCACGCACTACCAGGGCCTGGCCACCCTCCACGATCTCATCCTCGACTTCGGCGAGTTGAGCGGCCTGGACAGCGTCTACCTGTTGCTCGCAGGCTGGATTTATCCGACGGACGCCAGTATCAACATCGCCTTGGCGCAGTCGGGGAAGCCCGGCGTCATCTTCCCCTACCTCGAGGTGAAGGACCCGCAGGGGCGCTGGCGCCGCGTGGCCGATGTGCCGTTCCCGTCGGGCAAGAACAAGACGGTGATCGTGGATCTCAGCGGGAAGTTTCTGAGCGCCGATCACCGCGTGCGGATCCGCACCAACATGGAGATCTACTGGGACCAGGCGTTCGTCGCGGCGGCGGGCTCCCCCAGCGCGTCGTCGATCACCACGCTCGATCCCCTGACGGCCGACCTGCACTACCGGGGGTTCTCACGACTGTACCGCAATGGCGGGCGCTACGCACCCGAGTGGGCAGCCTATGAGGACCTGTCCCGGCAATCGCCGTGGGAGCCGATCGTGGGCCGGTTCACCCGCTACGGCGACGTGCTGCCGCTGGTGCGTGCGCCGGACGACATGTACGTGATCATGGCGCCCGGAGACGAGACCACGCTGACGTTCGACGCGAGCGCCGCGCCGCCGCTGCCCCTCGGCTGGACGCGCGACTTCCTGCTGTATACCGACGCGTGGCTCAAGGACTCCGATCGGAACACCGCGATGGGCGGCACGGTGGCCCCCCTGCCGTTCCACGGTATGTCGCGCTACCCCTACGGCTCGGACGAAGCTTACCCCACCGACGCGGCGCATACGCGCTACCTGGAGACATACGACACGCGTCGCGTGGGACGCTACCGGCCGCTCGCGGAGCGCTCGCAGTGAAGCCCCGCTTGAGTTTCTGGCAGATGTACAACATGAGCTTCGGATTTCTCGGCATCCAGTTCGGCTGGGGACTCCAGCTCGCCAACATGTCGGCGGTGTACGAGCGACTCGGGGCCCGGCCGGACCAGGTGCCGCTGCTCTGGCTGGCCGCGCCGCTCACGGGGCTCCTCGTGCAGCCGATCGTCGGCGCCCTGAGCGACCGCACGTGGGGGCGGCTGGGGCGCCGCCGTCCCTACTTCCTCACCGGCGCCATTCTGGCCTCGATCGCGCTCTTCCTGATGCCGACCTCGAGCGCGCTGTGGATGGCAGCGGGCCTCCTCTGGATACTCGATGCCTCGATCAACATCTCGATGGAGCCGTTCCGCGCGTTCGTCGCCGACAAGCTCGACGTGTCGCAGCGGACTGCCGGGTTCGTGCTGCAGTCGTTCTTCATCGGAGTCGGCGCCAGTCTCGCCAATGCCCTGCCACTGCTGTTCAGCTGGTTCGGCGTTCAGGGCAGCACGTCGAGCGGAGTACCACTCTCGGTGAAGTACTCCTTCCAGGTCGGCGCGGTGGTCTTCTTCCTTGCCGTGCTGTGGACGGTAGTGACAACCAGTGAGTTCCCGCCGGAGGACGCGGCCGCGTGGGATCGCGCACGCCGTGGGCGGCGCGGGCTCGGGCCGCTCCTGAGCGAGATCGGCGCTTCCATTCGGGAGATGCCTGCCACCATGCGCCAGCTCGCCGTGGTCCAGCTCTTCACCTGGCTCGGCCTGTTCTGCATGTGGCTCTTCTTCGTGCCGGCCACGGCCCGCCACGTCTTCGGGGCCACGGACCCGCAGTCGGCGCTCTACACGCAAGGCATCGAGTGGGGTGGTTTCACCTTCGCGTTCTACTCGATCACCTGCTTCGTGGTGGCGCTCGCGTTGCCCAAGCTGGCTGCTTTGACCAGCCGCAAGGCAGTGCATGCCGCGGCGCTCGCCTGTGGGGCGGCGGGGCTGCTGTCGCTTTACCTGATCCGCGACAAGCACCTACTGCTGCTCAGCATGGTCGGCGTCGGGATCGCGTGGGCGTCCATTCTTTCCATGCCGTACGCCATCCTCTCCACTGCGTTACCGCCCAACCGGATGGGCGTCTACATGGGGGTGTTCAACTTCTTCATCGTGATCCCCGAGATCCTCGCCGCGGTTGGGTTCGGCTCGCTGATCCGTCTGGTCTTCGGGGCGGGCAATCCGAACGCGCCGCTGTATGTGGTGATGCTCGGCGGCGGCTGCCTGCTGATGGCGGCCGCATGCGTGGGACTGGTGTGCGACGTCGGTGGAGCCGGAGACCTCGCCGTCGAACCGTCGACGGGTTGAGTCGCCGGCGACCGCTACAGCAGGTAGCCGCGCCTCATGAGGGAGCGCCCCGAGGCCGCATAGCCGTCAGGGCCGGGTAGATAGAAGCTGAGCGAATCCGCGAGGCGGTCATAGATGTTGAAGAGCACGCAGACCTGGATCGCGTCCTCGGCAGCCGCATCGCTCACGCCGGCGGCACGGAGCGGCTGCAGATCGGCCGGCCGCACGTCCGCTGGGGCGAGCGTGAGCCTCTCGAGAAAACCGAGGGTGGCCCGGACCTTCGGATCGACCGGCGCCGTGCGCCAATCGGCCAGCACCGCCTCCACCAGCTTCTCGTCTTTGAGGGCCAGCGACGCGACCGCGCCGTGGGCACCCGTTCAGAACAAACATTGGTTCAGGCGCGATGTGAACGCGGCGAACAGCTCCCGCTCTCCGACGCTCCACTCCGACGGCCCGCGCATCACCGCCTGGGTCCAGGCGCACATCGGGCGGCCGAAGAATTCCGGCCGATAGAGCAACGTCTTGACGACGTCCGGCACGCGACGCCCACTCACCAGGCGGATGAGCATGAGCTTGAGCCGCTGCGGCAGGCGATGACGGTGCTCCACTGCGCGGAGCCGCATCAGTCCGGCTCCTCGCCCCGCAACGCGGCGAGTCCGCGTTCGAGCCTGCCCAGGGCGGCACCGAGCGCGGCGGCGACCGTGACTTCGAACAGGGCGTCGTCCGAATTGCCGGCGCGTTGTAGGGCGACGACATCAGCGTCGGTGACGGTGTGCGCGTGGAGGGCGACCTTGTCGACGTAGGCGGTGAGCGCCGGAGGGACGTCCTCACCACCTGGGGTGAGGACCAACCGCGCCGCCCGCGCTAGCGTCGCGCGGCGCAACTCGCTCGCGGTGTGGCCCGTCCGGGTCAGCACGCTCTCGACCAGTCGCTCGGTCAAGGCGGCGTACCGCCCGCTCAGATCCCCCATGTGCCAATTCTCGCTTCGTAAATGCGGGATCGCCAGTCCTTACCGGTGTTCCGGAATACGGATATCATAGGCGCCCATGCTTCGCCTCATCTGTCTCGTCGCGGCGTTCACTCTGGCGGCAGGATGCCGGACCGGTACCTCCACCAGACCCGCCACCGCCCTCCAGCCGCCTGCCCGAGTTGCGCGCTACGACCCCGCGCACGACCTCGGCCCGCTATTTCAGGATGTCCAGCTCTCGGGGATCTTCGCGGACTCCAAGACCTTCGTCGACGCACGGCCGCTGCTCGCTCCGCCCGAGATCGCGGCGCTCTACGCGTCCGCCCGAAGCTCCGCGTCCTTCAGCCTGCAGGCCTTCGTGGAGCGCCATTTCGAGCTGCCCAGACCAGCCGGGGAAGGTTTCAGCACCGACACATCCCAGAGCATGGAGGAGCACATCCGAGCGCTCTGGCCCGTCCTCACCCGCTCGCCCGACACGGCGGACGCGCGCTCGTCGCTGATCCCGCTGCCGCAGGCGTACGTCATCCCGGGCGGCCGCTTCCGCGAGATCTACTATTGGGACTCGTACTTCACGATGCTGGGACTGATCGCGAGCGGTCGGACCGACCTCGTGCGCAGCATGCTCGACAACTTTGCCTACCTGGTCGGGGCGATCGGGCACGTCCCGAACGGGAACCGGACGTACTACCTGAGCCGTAGCCAGCCCCCGTTCTTCGCCGCCATGGTCGGGCTGTACGCGGCGGCGACGGACACCACGCGAGCCCTCGACTACCTCGACGCACTCGAGGCGGAGCACGCGTTCTGGATGGACGGCGCGGAGCGTCTCGCGCCCGGAGGAGGCGCGGCGTACCGCCGTGTCGTGCGACTACGCGACGGCTCGGTGCTCAACCGCTACTGGGACGACCGGCCCGAGCCCAGGCCTGAGGCGTACCGCCAGGATTACGAGCTGGCTCAGACGCTCCCCGCAGCACGACGCGAGGCGTTCTATCGCAACGTCAAGGCCACGGCCGAAAGCGGCTGGGACTTCTCGAGCCGCTGGATGCGTGACCCGAGGGATTTGCGGACATTGGAAACGACCGACCTGGTGCCGGTGGACCTCAACAGCCTGCTCTATCACGCCGAGCGGATGATCGCGGCGCTGCGGACGTTCCGCGGGCGGGGAGGTGACGCGGAGGTCGCCAAACAATTCTTGCACGCGGCCGAGGACCGTCGCCGGGCCCTGCTCGCGGCGGCATATGATTCCGACGCCGGGTTCTTCTACGACGTCCGTTGGAGGAGCGGCGAGCGCGTCACGGACCGGGCTACGATCGCCGCCGCCGCCCCGCTCTACTTTGGGCTCGCCACCGCCGAGCAGGGTCGGGCGGTAGCTGCCCGGCTGGAGCGAGACTTCTTGAGGCCCGGCGGGTTCATACCGACGCTCATCACCTCGGGTCAGCAGTGGGACGCCCCCAACGGATGGCCGCCCTTGGAATGGCTGGCGATCGAGGGAGTTCGCCGCTACGGCCGCGCTGACCTGTCCGCTGCCGCCCGCAGCCGTTGGCTGGCCCTGAACCGGCAGACCTATCGCTCGACGGGCAAGATGACGGAAAAGTACGACGTGTCCGACCTGACGCGGCGCGCGGGCGGCGGAGAGTACCCGACGCAGGACGGGTTCGGGTGGACGAACGGGGTAGCGCTGGCGCTCGCCGCGCACCAGTAGAGTCATTCCCTGACCCCTTCCCCGGTTCGCTAAGATTCTCACCCGTTGGCCCCCTTCGGGAGGTCCTCACCCCCTGACCCCCTCTCCCTTCGGGAGGTCCTCACCCCCTGTCCCCCTCTCCCTCCGG
>Ga0209266_1001188_pt1 | contig 17726 bp, 11 predicted proteins | sample GraSoiAngelo_132_FD_185889 | JGI IMG/M metagenome (GOLD analysis project Ga0209266, IMG submission 185889) | Grasslands soil microbial communities from the Angelo Coastal Reserve, California, USA - 14_0929_02_40cm (SPAdes) (version 2) | ecosystem: Environmental > Terrestrial > Soil > Grasslands ...
GCCCGTTACGACGCCGCGCGGCTCCACGAGGAGGATCTCCGGCGCAAGCTCGCCCGTCTGGGCGCAACGGCGATCCAGCTCCGTGACCTCGGAGCGCGCTACCAGCTTCTCAAGAACAACGTGGAGGGCGCCCACGCCCTGCACGCGTCGCTGCTCAAGCAGCGGAACGAAACGGCGGTGAACGCCGAGCTCGTCGCCTCCAACGTTCGGGTCATCGAGCGGGCCGAGGTGCCGCGCCGACCGAGCAAGCCGAACGTCCCGCTCAACCTCGTCCTCGGAGCACTCGCCGGGCTCGTGCTCGCCGTCGGAGCAGCCTTCGCCTGCGAGTACTTCGACCAGAGCGTCAAGAGCCCCCAGGAGGTCGAGGAGCTGCTCCTGCTGCCGACGCTCGCAACCATTCCCAACTTCGACCAGGCCCGGCGGGGGACGGCGCGGGGCCTCCAGGCCCTCCGGCTGCTGGCCTCGAGCAACGGAGACGGAGCGGCGGCGAGCAACGGGGCGGGGACGACGGAGAGGCTCGACGGCCTCGGCGAGCTGGTCGTGGTGCAAGAGCCATGGTCGCAGGTCGCCGAGGCCTTCCGCAGCCTGCGCACCGCCGTCCTCTTCACGGCCCGAGGCGCTCCGCCCAAGGTCGTCCTCGTGACCAGCGCGCTGGCGGCGGAAGGCAAGACGGTGGCGAGCCTCAACCTGGCCACCGCGCTCGCCGACGCCGGCTCGCGCGTGCTCCTGCTCGACGCGGACCTACGCCACCCGCGGTGCCATCGGACGCTCGGGGTGGACGCCGCCCGGGGGCTGTCGAGCTTTCTTGCGGGACAGCAGGAGCTCGAGAGCGTGATTCACGTCCTCGACAGGCCCGGGCTCTTCTTCATCCCGGCGGGGCCGCCGCCCAAGAACCCCGCCGAGCTCGTGAGCTCCGCGCGGATGCGCCGGGCCCTCGAGGACCTGAAGGCTCGATACGACTTCCTGATCATCGATACGCCGCCCGTGCTGCCGGTGACGGATGCCGTGGTGCTCGCGAGGGAGGTCGACGCCGTGGTGCTCGTGGTGAAGGGGCACGGCACCCCGGGCGGGCTGGTCCGCGAGGCGCGCGATCGGCTGTTGATGGCCGGCGCTCCCATCCTGGGCGTGGTCATGAACGACGTGGATCTGACCTGGGGGGACCTGTACCTCTACGACGGCTACTACGAGCCACCACCGGGCGAGGTGCCCGCATGAGCTCTGCCGTGGTCAGCAGGAGTCCGCGGTCGCGGCCGCCGTCCGGGGTCGTGGACGACGTCGACCGCAAGGTGCTCCTGGCGCTTCAGGCGCTCGTGGTCGGGCTGCCGCTCTGTCTGGGCGGGCGCCAACCCTGGGCAGTGGCCGTCTCCTCGGCAGTGGTACTCGTGTTGCTCGCGGTCACGATCCGCGCACGGCGGCGGCGCGCCGTGGCGCCCCATCCCCCGGGCATCGTCGCGCTCGCCGGCCTGGTCGCGCTCGCCGTGGCGACGACCCTGTCCCTGCCGCCGGCGATGCTCGGGCTGGTCGCCCCCGCCACGGCACGCCTGTACGCCGAGATGCTCCCCGGCTGGCCGGGTAGCGGGGGTTGGACGGTCTGGCGACCCCTCGCCATCGACTCCTACGGTGTCTGGGCGGAGCTCAGCCGGCTGTCGATCGGGCTCGGGGCGTTTCTCGTCACCGTTGCCTATCCCTGGCGCGCGGCGGTCGAGGGAGAAGATGCACGCGCGGTGGTCTTCGATCGGCTGCTGCTCACCTTGCTCGCCGCCGGCGCTCTTCTCGCCGGCTTGGGGCTCCTGTCGGAGGCGACCGGCAACGGCCGGGTCCTCTGGATCACGGGAGCGCCCACCCTCGCCGGGCGCGTGTCGGGCCCCTTCGTGAACCCGAACCACTTCGCCGCCTGGCTCGAGACGCTGATGCCCGCCGCCCTGGTCTACGCCGTGGCGATCGTCGGGCTCGCGTACGGCCGCGTTCGCGAGACCATCGCTGCCGCGCGGGCAAAAGGCATGCACGCGCGGCAGTCCTGGGTCTCAGCGCTGGTCGTCCATCAGCGACGTCTCTGGGCGCCGCTGCTCACCTGCACGGCCCTCCTGATGATGGGAGCCGCACACGCCGGGAGCGGCTCGCGGGGTGGAACGGCCGCGCTGCTCATCGGCCTCGGCGTCGCGAGCACCGGGATCGGCTGGAGCATGCGCTCGGGTCCGAAGCGCACGATGAGTCGGGGACTGACGGCTGCCGGGCTCGCCCTCGGGGCTGCGAGCGGCCTCGCGGTGGCGCTCTGGCTCGCCGCCGAGGCAAGCCCCGCGCTCACCGCCGAGGCCTATGACGTCAGCCTCGCGAGCCGCCTCGCCGTCGCCGCCCAGGGAAGCGCGATCGTACGCGACCATCCGCTGCTCGGCACGGGCCTCGGCTCGTGGCTCCCTGCCTTCCGCCCCTACCAGGCGCCGCCCGTCGAGGGAGGCATCTGGGACCACGCGCACAATGACTACCTCGAGCTGGCGGCCGAGACCGGTGTCGCTGGCATGGTCCTGGTGCTGCTCTTTGCGGTCGCCATCCTGCGCGCCGCCCGGGGCCAGCAGCCGAGTCGCGTCGAGGAAACACGAGGGCGGCCCGACGAGCCCGCTCCGGAAGACCTGCGCCGCTTCGCGCTCCCCGTGTGGCGTGCCGCTCTCGCGGAGCGCACCGGCTTGCGCTGGGGGCTCGCGGGCGGTGTGGCGGCGATCCTCGCTCACAGCCTGGTGGACTTCGGCTTGCACATGCCCGCGAACTCGCTCGCCCTCATGATCGTCGTCGGGCTCCTCGTGTTGAGCGGGCGGCCCCAGCCCGCCGGAGGTACCCCTGCGCTCGCCGTGCTGCTCGTGCTGCTGACGGCGGCGGCAGGGCCGCAGGTGGCGAACGGCGCGCGCAGGCTGGCCGGCGCCTCGCCCATCTCACCCCGCGACTGCCTGGCAGAGGCGGACCTTCTGCTTGCGGAGGCCGGTGACGGCGCACGCGCACGGGCGCTCGTCCTCCGCGCCCTCGACGCGTCCCCGGCGGACCTCGAAGGCCACGAGGCGCTCGCCGCCCTCGTGGGGCCCGGCCCGGCCGCCGAGGCAGCGCTGCGGCGCGCGCTCGTCCTGAGCCCCTGGTCCCCCGAGGTGCGCGACCGGCTCGCGCTTCAGCGCTGGGCGCGCGGCGCGCGGCACGAGGGCGCCGCGGAGCTCGAGGAATCGATGGTTCGCTTCCCGGCCCTGACCTCGCATGCCTATCTCGCCCCGGGCGGGGAGCTCGAGCCCCGTCCTGCGGGCCGGCCCATCCGCGCCGACGACGAGGGTGACGGCCTGAGCGTGCGGCTCGCGAGGCTGGAGGACGACATGGCCGAGGCGATCGGCCGCGGCCTCGACCGGGCGCTCCAGTCTGCCGCCGGCGAAGAGCGTACGGCGATCGTGGAGGACCTCGTCACACTGTTCGAGGCACGGGGCCATTGGAAGGAAGCGGCGGCCGCCCTGCAGGCCGAAGCGGCGCGCAGCGCACAGGGCGGAGGCCAGCTGGCGCGGGCCGCAGGGGACTATCTCAAGGCGGGCGATCTGGGAGCCGCCGAACGGACGCTGCGGGCCGCCCTGCAGCAGGCGCCGGAACGGGGCGACCTCTACCGCACGCTCGCGGTCGACGTTTACGCGGCCCGCGGCGACTTCCCGGCGGCGGAGAGCGTGCTCCACGCGGGCGAGCGCAACGCGGTCGACATGCTGCCCGTCTACGAGGGCGTCACGGAGGTGCTGGCGCGGCGCGAAGCGACGGGGATCGAGAAGGTGGCGAGTGCTCCGCCCCCACCCAGCGCCCCCGACGACGAGGAGGTCGTGCCGTGAGCGCCCGGGGTGCCGCCCTCGAGCTTCCTCCGATCGGAGCTGCCGCGAGCGAGCGCTGGTACGCCGTCTGGACGCGGAGCCAGTGCGAGACCAAGGTCGAAGAGGGCCTGCGGGGCAGGTGCTTCCAGGTCTTCGTGCCGCGCGTGAGCGTCGCCAGCCGGCGGCGCGATCGCCGCCTGGTCCTCGAGCGGCCGCTCTTACCCGGCTACGTCTTGCTGCGCTTCGCGCCCTCGCGCGAGGCGTACATCCGCGTCGTCGGCACCGACGGCGTCGTCCGCATCATCGGTGAGCGCTGGGATTCACTGTACCCGATTCCCGACGACCAGGTGGAGGCGGTCCGTCGCCTCGTCACGTCGGGTGACCGGGTGCGCCTGGTGCCGTGGATCGGGACGGGAGACCGCGTCCGGATCGTTGCCGGACCCCTCGCGGGCCTCGAGGGCCTGGTTCAGCTGTGGCACAGGGGCCGGGCGACGTTCGTCGTGAGTGTCGACCTGCTGCAGCGCAGTGTGGCGGTGGAGGTGGCGGCTCGGGCGGTGGAGAAGGTGTGAAGGCAGTCGGCCGAGAGCCGGAGCTGCCGTCGAAGACTTGAGAAACTCAAATCAGCGGGATGCCGTGTAACCCGAGGAGCGGAGCTTTGCCCGGCTCCCCGGACGCGCCCCCGCATGCAAGCAGCTCCCTGATGACCTACTCCCTCAGCCGGATCTCGTCGTCGGCACCGGTGCCGAGCTCCTCGGAGCCCGGAGACGCGGCGTCGCTTCGGCGCAACGTGGCCTGGGCCCTCGCTGGCAATCTCGGCTACAGCGCCTGCCAGTGGGGGGTGCTCGTCTGTATCGCGAAGCTCGGAACCGCCGCCGACGTCGGACAGTTCGCGCTCGGGCTCGCCCTCACGGCGCCCATCATCACCCTGACCAGCCTCAACCTGCGGCTGCTCCAGGCGACCGACGCGCGCGAAGACTATCCGTTCAGCGTCTACCTGTCCGTGCGGATCATCGGCACCCTGCTCGGCCTTGCGGCCATCGCCGCCATGGCGTTCGGCCTGGGCTACCGGGATGCCACCCTCTACCTGATCCTCGCGGTGGCGGCCGCCAAGGCCCTCGAGGCGGTGAGCGATGTCGTGTTCGGGCTGCTGCAGAAGGCCGAGAACCTTCGCCGGGTCGCGACCTCGATGCTGGCGAAAGGCGTCATCAGCGTGGTGGCCGTGGGGTTCGTCCTCAAGCTGAGCGGAGACATCGTCCTCGCGACCCTCGCGTTGGCAGTGTGCTGGGGGGGCCTGCTGGTGACGTACGACCTGCCTGCCGCTGTCCGGCTAGCGAGCGTTCAGCCGTCCCTGGAGCTGCGATCGCTGGTTCGCCTCGTACGGGTCTCGTTTCCATTGGGATGCGTCGCAGGCGTCGGCAGCCTTGCCGTCAACGTGCCGCGCTATGCCGTCGAGGCCAACCTGGGTGCGATTGCGCTCGGCCACTTCACGGCGCTCGTCTACCTCTTCGTTGCCGCGAGTCAGCCGCTTCTGGCGCTGGGGGCGGCGGTCAGTCCGCGGCTGGCGCGCCATTTCGTCACCGACCTGGGAGCCTACCGACGGCTCACGTTCCGTACGATGGTGATGGCGGGCGCCTTGGGGCTCCTGGGGGTCGCGGCATGTGCGCTCTTCGGGCGCATCATGCTCAGCGTGGCCTACGCGCCCGAATACGCGGAGCACACCTTGGTCCTGGTCTGGCTGGCGGTAGCAACGGGCGTCTCTTTTCTCGCCCAGGCCCTCAGCTACGCCGTCACCGCCGCACGGCGGCTGCCGGAACAGCTGCCGATTGCGATCCTGAGCCTCGCCGTCTGCGCCGTCGCGAGCTACTTCCTGGTGCCACTCTACGGACTGGTGGGCGCCGCGTGGGCAGTGCTCGCCACCGAAGCAACGAGGCTGGCCTGTCTCGGTGGCGTCTACGCCGCGGCGGTCATCGGCGCCTCCTCCGCTGCGCCGCAGCCGAGCGAGTCCGAGGTCGCCGTGCGGGGTCTTCTCGCCGGGCGGGCTCTGGGGGAGCGAGGGCGTTCACAATCTTCTAGGCTAGCCACGGACGGCGATGCGGTCCGACCCCATGGCCGAGCTTCGCGTACCGCTCGGCCGGGCGCTCCGGGCCTGAAAGGTCGACCGTGATCGTGGAAATCGCAGGCTCCTCGGGGAGCGGCAAGTCGACGCTCCTGAAGGAGGTTCTCCGCGAGTGTGGCGAGCGCGGCGTGCAGGCGGCCGCCGCCGAGGATTTCCTTCTGCCATGGCTCCCGGGCGTCATCCGCCGCAACCCGACGCTCCAGAACCTCGCACTCGACCTCCGCGGCTTGAGCGAGACGCTCACCCTCCGGCGACATCGGGAGTTCCTCGCCTTCGCCATGGCGGTGATACGACGCGACGCGGACCGGCCGGCCACCGGCTTGAGCGCGTACCGCGGCGTGGTGCGGGCCGTGAGTGCGTACCGCGGCCTGCACCGGAAGCTCGGAGTCCACGCGGCGTTGGCCCGCGAGGCGGGCCACGGCCCTGCCGTGATCGTGGACGAGGGCACGATCCATTGCGCCCACTACGTCCTCGTCCACGTCAACAGTGCACCACGGCCCCAGGATATCGCGGCCTTCTGTCGCCTGGTCCCGATGCCCGACCTCGTCGTCTACGTCACGGCACCGCTGGAGAAGGTGCTCGCACGAACCTTTGCCCGCAGGGACCCGCCCCTCCGCGGACGAAGCAGGGAGGAGATGGAACGGTTCATCCGGCACGCCCACACCATGTTCGATCAGCTGATGAGCGACGAAACGCTTTCGCGCAGGACGCTGAAGGTGCAAACCAATGAGAACGACTTCGGAAGTTACCGCTGCTTCGCCAGGACGATCGTCGATCGCATCGTCGGGGGAAGTGCGAGTGCTTCGGACATTGCGCACGCTGTTTGACGCCCTGCACGGCGCCGGCGTGCACTACTGTCACTGGAAGAGCAACTGGAAGCTCGTCGAGGCGCTACGCGGCGAGCGGGATCTCGACCTGCTGGTCCATCGGGGCGATGCGTCGCGCTTCCTCTCGGTCGTCGGAGCGGTCGGCTGCAAGCCCGGGCGGAGCGACGGTCATCCTTCGCTCTGTCACTACTATGGTTTCGATGAGGAGAGCGGACGCCTGTTCGACCTCCACGTCTACCATCGGATCATCACGGGGGGGACGATCAAGGAGTACCACCTCCCGCTGGAGAGCGCGTTGCTGCGCGGAGCACGGCCGACGGAGGAGGGGGTGTGCGTGCCCGAGCGCGCTGCGGAGCGGGTGTCGTTCGTGATGCGCAGAGGTCTCGACTACGCGGTACCGAGCGAGGCCCTCATCCCGCGGGATCGGGCGGCGGAGGCCGAGGAGCTCCGCTGGTTGCGTCAGGGTGTGGACGACCCGGACCTGCGCCGCGTGCTGGAGGAGTGCCTTCCGAGCGTGGACTTCGCGCTCTTCCGCCGCCTGGAGGATGCCATCGAGTCGGGGCGATCGGGAGTCGGTCGCTTCCGCCTCGGCAGGGCGCTGGCATCGCAGCTGCGACACCACCGACGGTTCGTGCGCCCGGGCGCGACCGTGGCACGGGGCCGGCGCGCGTGGCGCAAGGCCTGGCGTACGCTGGGCGGCGGAGGGCCGACGCGAGCGCTCCTCTCGGGGGGCGCGGTCATCGGGGTGGTCGGCTCGGACGGCGCCGGGAAGTCCACGCTGGTCCACGAGCTGAGCCGCTGGCTGGGGGACGTCTTGCCCGTGGCCAACATCCACGGCGGCAAGCCGCCGCCGTCGATGGTGACCGCTCTCCCGCGCCTTCTCCTGCCGCTGCTGCGGCGGACGATGCCGGCCTACCGGACCTCGCGGATCGACATGCAGGCGGCAGCGGGGAAGGGGATGGACTTCGGCGCGACGCGTGCCGGCGCCCTGGTCGTCTATGTGCTGCGGGCGCTGATGGTGGCGTACGAGAGGAGGCAGCTCCTGACCTGGGCCCACCGCAGGGCCGCGGACGGGACCCTGGTCGTCGCCGATCGGTACCCGACCCGCCAGCCGGGGGTGCCGGACGGGCCGAGCCTCCACTTCCTGCTCGGGAAGCGCAACCCTCTGTACAGATGGCTGGCGCGGGTGGAGGAGCGGATGTACCGCGACATCCCGCAGCCCGACCTCGTCTTCTGTCTGAACGTCCCGCTCGAGCTGGCCGTGCATCGAAACCTCACGCGGGACAAACCCGGCGGGCCGGAGCCGACCGACTACCTCCGTCGGCGCCACGCGCAGGCCGCGGAGCTGGAGTTTGGCGGCGTCCCCACGTACCGGATCCGTACCGACGCGATGGTCGCGGAGACCCTGCGGTCCATCAAGCCCATCCTGTGGAAGGCGCTCTGACCGGCGTCTGACGATCAACCATGGATAGCGTCCCGCTGCTCGCCCTCGCCGTGATCGTCACGGTGCCCGCTCTCTACGCGGTCACGCGGATATTCCTCTACCCGACGACGGGCCTCTGCCTCTGGGTGATGCTGCTCCCGGTGACGAAGACGATCGCGTGCCTCGCGGGTTATCGTCCGGGCGAGCCCCTGGGTGAGGGGCCCGTGGTGCTGCAGAAGCTGACCCTCGGCGATCCCGTCCTGCTCCTCACCGCCCTGGGCGCCCTGCTCAACGAGAACGGCCTGACCGGCCGAGTCCTCGACCGGCAGGGCCGCCGCATCGTCCTGCTCCTCGCCGCCTTCTGTGGGGCGAGCGTCGTGTCCGCGACCCTGGGCGAGACCGGCTCGGAGTCGCTGATCGAGCTGGCCACGTACGTCTGGCTGTGTCTGTCTCTCGTCGTGATCTGCCAGCTGCTCGGCAGCCCCGACCGGGTGCGCCGCACCCTGGCAGCCTGGCGCGGAGCCGGTGTCGTGGCGTGCGTGGCCGGCGGAGTGGGGACCGTGCTCATGTGGCGCGGGACCACGGACAACCTGGTCGTGGAGGGCGGGAGGGTCGCCGGCCTCTTCGAGGGCATCAATCAGCTCCAGTCCTTCATGGTCGCCGTCATCCCCTTCTTCTGCGCCCGGGCGTTCAGTGCGGCGGCCTCGCGAGGCTCCCGCCTCTTCCACGGTGCACTCATCGTCGTCGCCTTCGCGAGCGTCCTCGGCAGCGGGAGCCGCGGGGGCATCGTGTTCGCGGCGCTGTCGATCTGGCTGATGCTCGTGCTGGTATGGCCGAGGGTCGGCCTGGCCTGGACGTGCGCGGCCCTGCTCCTCGCCGGATCCGCGTGGCACGTCGTCGGACAGCACCTCGACGAATTGCCGTACGGCGCCCGGCGCGCCGTCTCGTTCGTCTCGTCGGACACGTACGATCTGGGAGAGATGAGCCGGGGGCGGGCGGACCAGCTCCTCGCCTTCCACACGGTCTTTGCGAACCACCCGCTGGTCGGCGTGGGGCCGGGGGGGTTCGCGGCGACCATCCCGCGGCTCGTGCCGGGCGGAAAAGCTCAGGAGATGCACAACTCCTATCTGGGAGTGCTCGCCGAGACGGGCGCGATCGGTGGGTTGATCATGTTCGGCTTGCTCGCGACCGCCATGGCGAGGAGCCTCGCGTTCCTCGAGCGGAGCGCGCGGGCGCGCGATCCGGACGCCCTCATGGCCGCGCGCGCGCTGTTCGTCTCCTACCTGTCACTCCTCCTCTACGGGATGCTCAACTACGGGTTGCGGCAGCGACACTTCTGGTTCGTCGTCGCGCTGACGGTCGTGCTGCCCCACGTCTACGAGCGGTCGCGTCTGTGGGTTCGCGCTGACGAGCGCCGGACCCGCCTCGCTCACGGTGTCGTACCATGTGTGGAATCGCGGGTCTGATCAGCTTCGGGCGTGCTCGCGACGCCGCCGCGGTGGTGCGCGACATGACCGCCGCCCTCACGCACCGCGGGCCGGACGGCGAGGGGTGGTGGAGCGACGGCGAGGCCGCGCTCGGACACCGCAGGCTGGCCATCATCGACGTGGTAGGCGGTGCGCAGCCGCTCGTGAACGAGACCGGCTCGGTGAGGGTGGTGTGCAACGGCGAGATCTACAACTACCGGGAGCTCCGGTCGGAGCTCCAGGCGCGCGGCCATCACTTCCGGACGGCGAGCGACTGCGAGACCATCGCGCATCTCTACGAGGACGACGGGCCCGACGCCGTCGCGAAGCTGCACGGGATGTTCGCGCTCGCGATCTGGGACCGCGCGGCCGAGCGTCTCGTCCTCGCCCGCGACCGGCTCGGGATCAAGCCGCTCTTCTACACCAGTGGAGCTCGCGGCTTCGGCTTCGCCTCCGAGATCAAGGCGCTCGTCGCCGGGCGGCTGACGCAGCGCCAGGTCGACCCCGGCGCGCTGCTCCACTACCTGAGCTGTGGATACGTTCCCGGCGCCGCCACGATCTACCGGGACGTGCAGCGCCTGGCCCCCGGAGAGCTCCTCGTCGCCGACCGCGACGGCGTGCGGCGACGCCCGTACTGGGTCTGGCAGCCCGGGCTCGCGCCTCGCTCGAGGGCGGCCGCGGAGGAGGAGCTCCGCTCCTTGCTCATGGCCGCCGTTCGCGAGCACCTGGTGGCGGACGTCCCGGTCGGCGCCTTTCTGAGCGGCGGCATCGATTCCTCCGTGGTCAGCATCCTGGCCGCTGCGGCCAGCCCCACCCCGCTGCGCACGTTCTCGGTGACGTTCCCCGAGGACCGGGTCTTCGACGAGGCGCGCTTCAGCCGGCAGGTGGTGAGGCAGATCGGGAGCGGGCACACCGAGATTCCCTTGACGCGCGCGCAGGTTCTCTCGGCCGTGGAGCCGGCCCTCGACCATCTCGACGAGCCCTTCGCCGATCCGTCGCTCGTGCCGTGTTTCGAGATCGCGCGCGAGGCGCGCCGTCACGTGAAGGTGGTGCTGTCCGGGGACGGCGCCGACGAGCTATTCGGAGGCTACACGAAGTACCTGGGCGAGGCCTACGCGGCCCGGGCGCCGCGGTCCCTCATGTGGCTGCTCGCTCGGGTGTCGGCGCTCGGACCGTGCGGCCGAGGCAACCGCCTCGAGGAGGCCGTTCGCCTGCTCCGCCGGCTGACGGACGGCGGCGGCATCCCCGACACGGGGCGGCGCTACGCGCGCTGGGCGCAGGTGTGCGGGGAGGCCGAGGTCCGTGCGCTGGTCCCGGACCTGAGCGCAGGGCACCCCGCGAGCGACCTGTTCGCCGCGGAAGCCCTGCGGTTCGGCGCGCTGGACCACGGGGACCCGATCAACCGAATGCTGTACACGGACTGCCGGCTCGGGCTCCCCGGGGACATGCTCGCCAAGGTCGACATTTCGAGCATGGCCAACGCGCTCGAGGTCCGGGTGCCGTTCCTGGACCATCGCGTCGTCGAGTTTGCGTTCCGTGTTCCGGGCCGCTGGAAGATCGGCGGGATGCGCGGCAAGCGCATCCTGCGCCGGACGTTCCGCGACCTTCTGCCACCGGAGGTCCGTCGGCGGGGCAAGCGTGGCTTCGAGCCGCCGGTGGGCGAGTGGTTCCGAACGGAGCTCCGGGACCTCTTTTGGGATGTCATGAAGACCGGAAGTCGGTATCTGCCGTGCGTACGCCGGGACGCCGTCGAGACGCTCTACCGGCAGCATGCGACCCGACGGGCCGATCGCTCGAAGGAGCTCTGGGCCCTCTTCGGGTTGCACTGGTGGGCCAGCAGACAGCGGACGGGCGTCTGACCCACCGGCCCGCCCCCAACCCACGGGTCCTCACGAAAGCATGCCGCCAGCACTTCGCATCGTCGACGTGATCAACACGGCCGCTTCGGCCAAGGAGATCCTCCTGGATCGGGTGTGCCAGTTTCACCGGCCACCCCTGATCGAGAACTGGATCGTCTGCAGCGCGGGCGACCACGTCGACCACGTCCGCGCGTGCGGTCTGCCGGTCGCCGTCATCGACACGCCGCGCGGGCTGGAGCCGGCCGCCCTGGCCCGCGCCACCTGGCGGCTCATGCGCGTCTTCCGGAAGCTCCGCCCGTCCATCGTCCATACGCACAGCTCCGTCCCCGGCGCAGTGGGTCGGGTCGCAGCGCGGGCGGCCGGAGTGCCGATCGTCGTCCACACGGTGCACGGGTTCCACTTCCACAAGGGCACGCGATCGGCTTCGAAGGTGCTCTCGTGCGCCACGGAGCGGGCGCTGGCGGCCCTCACTGACATGCTCCTCATGCAGAACCGCGAGGACTTGCGTGCCGTTCGCCGCTGGCGCGGTGTGCGGGCACGTCTGATCGGCAATGGCATCGACGTGCAGCGCCACGCCCGGCGCGCGCGAGCGCACTCCGGCGCCGGTCGCGTCGTTGCCTGTATCGCTCGGTTCGAGCCGGTGAAGAACCATCGCGACCTGCTGCGGGTCTTCGCCCGAGTCCGCGCCGCGTGTCCGCAGGCGCGACTCCGCCTGATCGGCGACGGTCCCCTTCGCCCGCAGTGTGAGCGAGCGGCCGCCGATCTCGGCATCGCCTCGGCCACGGAGTTCGTCGGCTACCGAGAGGACGTGGGCGCGCTCCTCGCGGACGTCGACGTGGCGGTGCTGCTCTCCTGGAAGGAGGGCATCGCCCGCGGCCTCCTGGAGCCCATGGCGGCGGGCATCCCGGTCGTTGCCTGGCGCGTGAAGGGCAATCGCGAGGTCGTCCGGAGCGGGGAGAGCGGGCTTCTCGCGGCGCCGGGCGATGTCGATGCGACCGCCGCGCACATCGTCCGCCTGCTCGAGGACCCCGCCCTGCGCACCCGGATGGGCGCCGCCGCGGCGGAGCGGGTGCGCCGTCGCTTCGACGAGGCCATCGTCGTCGCGCGCCTGGCCGGGGTCTACACCTCGCTGCTGCGCGACGCCGGCTATGCGCTACCGACCTGCTGGGAGACTCATGACTACGGTGCCGTTCTTCAGGCCTGAGATCGACGACGGGGACATCGCCGCCGTCGTCGACGTGCTTCGCTCGGGGTGGATCACCACCGGACCCCGGGTGCAGGAGTTCGAGGCTGCCTTCGCCCGCTACCTCGGCGCGGCGCATGCGTTCGCCGTCAATTCCTGCACCGCGGCGCTCCACCTGGCGCTCGCGGCGCTCGGGCTCAAGCGCGGGCAGGGCGTCGTCGTACCGACCCTCACCTTCGCCGCCACGGCGGAGGTGGTCACCTACTTCGATGCGAGGCCGGTCTTCGTGGACGTGGAGCCGGAGACGCTGTGCATGGATCCAGCGGCAGTGGAGAGCGCGCTCGCGCGCGGGTCGAAGCGGGCGACGGACATCGTGGGAGCGATCCCCGTGCACTATGGCGGTCAGATGGCGGCCATGCCGCGCCTCGCGCGTCTCCTCCGCGCGGCCCACTGCTTCGTCGTCGAGGACGCGGCGCATGCCCTACCCAGCGCGCTGCGCGATCCCGAGACCGGCCGGTGGATCGGCGTGGGGGCCCTGGCCGATGTCGCCTGCTTCTCGTTCTACGCCAACAAGACCATCACGACGGGCGAGGGTGGCATGGCGACGACGGAGGACGGCGCCTGCGCGCGCGCCATCCGCAGCCTCGGCCTGCACGGGATGTCGCACGACGGATGGACACGGTTCCGCGCCGGCGGCAGCTGGGACTATGCGATCACGGCTCCGGGCTTTAAGTACAACATGACGGACGTGGCCGCCGCGCTCGGGCTCCGGCAGCTCGCCAGGGCGGACCGCTTCCGGGCGCGGCGCGCGGCGATCGCGACGCGCTACGCCGCGGGGTTCGGCGACGTCGAGGAAGTCGAGGTTCCGCGCGAGCGGGCGGACCGCCGCCACGCGTGGCATCTCTACCCGATCCGGCTCCGCCTCGACCACCTGACGATGAGCCGCGGAGAGTTCATCCACGCGCTTGCGGCCCGCGGTGTCGCGACGAGCGTTCATTGGCGGCCGCTGCACATGCAACCCTATTACGCCGAGCGCTACGGGTTCCGCGCGGAGGAGTTCCCCGTGGCCTTCCGGGAGTGGCGGCGGCTCATCTCGTTGCCGATCTTCCCCGGCATGAGCGACGCCGACGTGGATCACACGATCGCGGCCGTCCGCGACACGGCGGCGGAGGCGCGCAAACGGAGGGTCGCCGTCGCATGACTGGCAGGCATTCTCGGGCACGGGCGATGTACGACGCGCTCAAGCGTTGCCTCGATGTCGCGGGGGCGAGCGTCTTGCTGCTGGTCCTGAGCCCCCTCCTCGCCGCGGCCGCCGTCGCCGTCAGGTGCAGCGGGCCGGGGCCGATCCTCTTTCGGCAGGCCCGTATCGGCTTCGGGGGGAAGCCGTTCCACATCCTCAAGTTCCGCACCATGCGGATCGGGAAGGACCCGGGCCCCCTCGTTACCGGGGCCGGCGACCCACGGGTCACGCCCGTCGGCCGGGTGCTGCGGCGCTGGAAGCTCGATGAGCTGCCCCAGCTCGTCAACGTCCTGCGCGGCGAGATGAGCTTCGTCGGGCCGCGACCTGAGGTGCCGCGCTACGTCGACATGTTCGCGGAGACCTACCGGGAGCTTCTGGTCGTTCGGCCGGGCATCACGGACCTCGCGTCGGTGGCCTTCCGGAACGAGGAAGCCCTGCTTGGGCAGAGTCCGAACGCCGAGGAGCTGTATGTGAGTGAGATCCTTCCACGCAAGCTCGCCTTGAGCCAAGCGTACGTGCGGCAGCGAAGCCTAGGCCTGGACGCGCGTCTCATCGCCCGCACGGTGGCGGCGATCTTCGGATGGCACACCACGAGCGAGCAGACGTCATGAGCGACGCAACCGCAGTACTGGGCACCACCGTCGAGCCGGAGGCCCGGCGGAACGGGAAGCAGCCGCCGACGGCGGCCGCCCGTCCTCTCCTCCTCCGCTACCGGGCCCTGCTCATCGTGTCGGGCAACATGACGATCGCGATCGCAGCCTACCTGCTCGCCTTCGCGGCCTTCGCGCTGCGATTCGACCTCACGATTCCAGCGCAATACCTGAGGCTGGCGCTCGCCACCCTGCCGCTGCTGCTGCTCTGTAAGCTCGTGGGCTTCTGGACCGTCGGCGTGTTCTCCGGGTGGTGGCGTCACGTGAGCGTCCGAGATGCCGAGGACGTCGTGCGCGGCAATATGCTGGCCTCCGTGCTCTTCCTTGCCGCCATGGTGTTCCTCGTAGGGCTCGGCGGGTTCCCGCGCACCGTCTTCATCCTCGACTTCGTGCTCTGCACGGGATTGGTGGCCGGCGGGCGCCTCGCCATCCGGCTCGCGGACGAGCGCCGCGAGCGGCCCGCCATCCGGCGCGTCGAGACGCTCGCCCTCATCGTGGGTGCGGGCGAGGCCGGGATCCGACTGCTGCAGGAGATCGAGAGCCGCCGTCGCCTCAAGCTCGCGGTCGTGGGATTCGTCGACGACGACCGCGCGAAGCTGGGGCTGCGTGTGTGCGGCGTCCCCGTGCTCGGGTGCGTGGACGACTTGAGAACGCTGGTGGCGGCGCACGAGATCGGCGAGGTCCTGATCGCCGTGCCCTCCGCTTCCGGCGCCGCGCTCGGCCGTATCGTCCAGCGCTGCACCGAGGCCGGGGTGCGCCACCGCGTGCTCCCGACCCTCGAGGAGCTGGTCGAGGGGCGGGTGATGTACGCCCAGATGCGCGAGGTGCAGATCGAGGACCTCCTGCCCCGCAAGCCGATCCATCTCGACCGGACGCAGGTGCAGTCGTTGGTCGCGGGCAGGGCCGTGCTCGTCACCGGAGCGGCCGGCTCGATCGGCTCCGAGCTCTGCCGCCAGGTCGCGAGCTACCGCCCGGAGCGCATCGTCCTCTACGACCGCCATGAGAACGGGGTGTTCGGGTTGGAGCAGGAGCTCCAGGCGAGCTTCCCGGACGTGCGCCTCGAACCGGTCCTCGGTGACGTCCTACTCGAAGACCAGCTTCACGGCGTGTTCGCCACGCACCGGCCCGACCTCGTCCTCCACGCCGCCGCCTACAAGCACGTGCCCATGGCGGAGCGCAACGTGATCGAGGCCGTGCGCAACAACGTCATCGGGACGCACAACGTCGCGCGCGCCGCGCTGGCGCACGGGGTCAGGGAATTCGTCCTCGTCTCGACCGACAAGGCCGTGCGGCCGACGAGCATCATGGGGCTCACGAAGCGGGTCGCCGAGATGGTGGTCCAGGGGTTGCAGAACGGTGGTTGCCGGTTCGTCGGCGTCCGGTTCGGCAACGTGCTCGGTTCGAGTGGGAGCGTCGTGCCCCTCTTTCGCGAGCAGATCAGCCGGGGCGGGCCGCTGACGGTCACGGACCCCAACGTCACGCGCTACTTCATGACCATTCCCGAGGCGGCGCAGCTGATTCTCCAGGCGGCGGCGCTCGGGAACGGCGGCGAGATCTTCATCCTCGACATGGGTGAGCCCGTGCGCATCGTCGATCTCGCGCGCCAGATGATCCGTCTCTCGGGGCTCGAACCGGACGAGGACATCCCGATCGTCTTCACGGGCCTGCGACCCGGAGAGAAGCTGAAGGAGGAGCTGGTCGCAGCGGAGGAGGAGATCGCAGGAAGCTACCACGAGCGCATCAAGGCGCTGCGCGGCTCCGAGCCCGCGCCGTCCAACGCGTGGCTGACCGCGCTGCAGGCTCACGTCGAGGCAGGAGATGCGGGTGAGGCCGTGCGGCTCCTGCACGGCCTGGTCCCGAGCTTCCGGCCGAGCGCGTTTCTTCTCGAGCGGCTCGCTGACGCGGAGGCGAGCGTCGCAGGCAACGGCCGGGCGCGTGCGGGGTAGCCGCGCGGCCGGGTCACGGGTTCGCGCGCTCGCCCGCCGGCGCCGCCCGCACCGACACGCTCACGGTCAAGGCAGCGACGCGCGCGCGTCGATCGCATAGTCCTTGATGTCCGAGATCGACCCGCACGACGCGCCACAGTGCTCGGCCCAGTTGCTCGCGAACAGGATGCGCCGCCCATCCATCGAGGGGGCGGCGTGGGATTCGCAGCGATAGCACTCGCTCGCGAGCGGCGGGCTCGTAAAGACGCTGTGCTTGCAGGCGAAGCGCTGGACGGCCCTGCTCCCGTCCAGCTTCACGGCGATGACCTCGTCGCTGAACCGCTTGCCGTCCTCCTGGAAGTAGTCGACGTACGCCCAGCCCGGGCGGTCGAGGCTGCGCGTGGAGATGTGGTGCGCGTAGGCCTCGTTGTTCGGGTCGGTGAGCGCCGTGATCTTGGCGTCCCGGAGGCGCACCATCATGACGTGCGAGATGAGCGTCCCGTTGATCGTCTGTCCGTTCAGGTGACACTCGTCCTGGCCGACGAGCACGTCCTCGTGGTTGTCGTACGGGTTGAGCGCCAGGTCGGCGTGGCCGAGGCTGTAGGTGAAGCCGGCCGCCGCCGTGCCCGCGCACCGGTAGGAGCCCGACGGCATCGCGTGCGGGCTGAGCGCGAGCGTCACGGGGTCGACGTCGAAGACCCGCTCGTTGTCCCCTTGGTACGAGACGACCCCGTACCTGCCCGAGGCCGACGCGCTCGCCCAGTCGATCGTGCAGCTCGAGAGTCCGCAGTTGGAGATGTCGAGGGGCGGGCCGATCCGCTTGTTGGGATAAGGATTGAACGGCGGCTGCGGGTCCATGTCGACCACGAAGATCTTGGTGGTGCCGTTGAGCAGCACGAAGCGCCCGTCGTTCGACGGGTTGCCCTCGCCCGAGCCGATGCCGTAGTCGGCCGCGACCGGCAGCGACCAGGAGCGCGTCTTCGTGCACGACACGACGTCGAACCACATGAGCTCGCTGCCGCTGGAGTTGACGTTGATCTGCTCGTGGGCGTGGGCGCGGCTCGGGTGCCAGCGGTAATCATACAGGTTGTAGTTGCCGCACGGGCCGGCCTTCGGCCGGTAGGTGGTGCCGTCGAGGATGAGCGGCGAAGGGGAGCCGCCGTCCCGGTTCTCGATGCTGATCAGGGTCTCGTCGGCGTTCCAGGGCTGCTGCTTGGAG
>Ga0209266_1001191_pt1 | contig 17681 bp, 20 predicted proteins | sample GraSoiAngelo_132_FD_185889 | JGI IMG/M metagenome (GOLD analysis project Ga0209266, IMG submission 185889) | Grasslands soil microbial communities from the Angelo Coastal Reserve, California, USA - 14_0929_02_40cm (SPAdes) (version 2) | ecosystem: Environmental > Terrestrial > Soil > Grasslands ...
GCAAGTTTTTCCGCAGCAGCTTCGACCGCCGGCGACATTGCGCGGCAGGGACCGCACCAGGGCGCCCAAAAATCCACGAGGATTGGCTCATTAGATTGCAACAACTCATCGTTGAGCCCGGCTTCGTTTATATCGTGCACATATCGGTTCATAATACTCCTTTTGAACGGGCGCTTTCTGAATTCCAAGATCGACTGACATATTTCGATCATGCGTGAGCGACGAATGTGTTACCGGATGGAATGAACTCTTCCACATTGTCCTCTTCTTCATACATCAAGGGTACGTTCAGGTCATATAGCGCATCGCCTTCGAGAAGCGTCTTGAACTCTTGATCGATAAGCTTGAAGGTTCGCTCAACTGCGTCGTACTGAACTTTGATGCGGATCATGGCGTCCTCCTTGGCGATCGTCGCAAAAGCGGTTCTTCTCATTTTCCGAATTCCTCCTTCACTGCCAACCGCAAGTGCAACAGGCATACCAAATCGTCAAATCATTGAAATCTGTGAGATATGACGCGACCTCGCAGCTCAGATCGCGACACACTTCGCGAAATCGCGAGAGGATTCGCGAAATCCACGCTTGGACGGCCGGCTTGACGGTTTTCTTGCACTAGGTAAGTCCGCGAAAACACAAGACCGCCGAACCTGCTGGGGTTACATTTCTGTCGGGTTAGTCCCGCCTTTCGACATTTGTGTAGTACAAGCGACCCAGTCCTGTCGTCGAGGCCTCACCGTGCGGCCCTGTCTGCATGGAGAGAAAACGTTTCCCGGCATCGATGAAAATCGGGGCCTATGCTTGAGACAACCCGCGTGATCGCAACGCCGGAGGCAGGAGTATCAATGCCGGCTTCTGGCAGGACTTGACGCAGCGTGGTCGCAACGCTGACGGCCTCTTCGCCAACGTACAAGCCCGTACCGAGATAGCTGCAATCAGCCATCGCACATGCCGAGCGTTCAAAGCCATTCGGCAACCGGAATCTCTCCATGTAGACCGAACGGTTATTCAAGCGTAGATCGGTTTCCGAGGTAAGTTCCTGGAACTGCCAACACTCCCCACGGCCGACTCGCCCGGCCATGAAGCCTTCCCAGAACACCAGCCGGGCGCCCGGTTCGACATCAATCCGCGTCGCCTGCCGTAGGCGGGAACCCGCGAATGGGATGACCGGCTCAAAGTAAAGCCACAATTCTGCGCCCGTCTCCACAAGCACATGGTTGCGTTGGATTGCGGGCCGACCGTCTGACGGATGAATCTTGGTGGCCGATTGCTGAGTAATCTGCACTCGGGCTCCGCGTTCCACCCGAATGGAGCATTCCACATCGTCGCCACCAAAGAGACCCGCAGTGCAATGCATCAGAATCAAATGCGCCGGTTGGGAGGAATTCGAAACACGCGTGATCTTGAAAGGTATTTCGCAATAGGCATTGCGGAGGACGGTTTGACCGTTTTGCAATACAAATGTCAGAGCCATGCGTCCGCGCCGTCCGACATCCGCCAGAGCAACGCGCATACTCAGTTTTCGAAGAGTACGTCCCGCCGGATCCATGTCGCAACTTCGTCGACGCCATGGCGAGTCTTCAGATTGGTAAAGACGAACGGTTTTGCACCCCGCATCATCCTCGAATCACGATCCATCACATTCAGGTCGGCGCCCACATACGGCGCCAGATCCGTTTTGTTGATCACCAGCAGGTCGGAACGCGTGATTCCCGGACCACCTTTGCGTGGCACTTTATCCCCGCCCGCAACGTCGATGACGTAAATCGAGGCGTCAACCAGTTCGGGACTGAAACTCGCAGCCAGATTATCCCCACCGCTTTCAAGAAACAAAATGTCGAGGTTGGGGAATCGTTGTTGCATTTCGGCCATGGCCTCGAAGTTAATCGACGCATCTTCGCGGATTGCCGTGTGTGGGCACCCGCCGGTCTCGACCCCAATGACGCGATTGGGCGGGAGAGCTTCACTCCGCACTAAGAACTCCATATCTTCTCTCGTGAATATATCGTTCGTGACCACCGCCAGTTGATAGCGATCACGCATCGACTTGCAGAGGCAATCGAGCAACGCCGTCTTGCCCGAACCCACAGGGCCACCGACGCCGATTCTTACGGGTCTTCGCATAATTAGGAGCGGAACAGGCGGCTGTAAAGGTATTGATGATTCATTTGATCAATGTCGAGCAACGGGTTGAATGAGCGTATCGGTTCGTCTTTCATCCGAAAAATTCGGTCCACTGCATCTGGAAGATGATCGAGAGTTTTCGTCAGCAGTGCTTGTCCCTGGTGCTGGCCCATGGGAATCAAACGCAGGCCGGCCGAAACGATTCCTGCAAGCCGATTGTATCCAAATGCCAGCGCAGCGGAACGCTCCTCAACGCCGCTTTTAAAGTAGACGATTGCATAGGCGGCGGCAGCATTGCGGTGAGGCAGCGTAAAAGTATCTCCGCTGGATTCTTCGCCTCGGTAAATCGTCGCGTAGAGAGAAAGTAAACGTTTCCCAACGCCTGTGCTGGCGGCGCGTACAGCGCCGGCAGGCCGGATAGCCGTCAACTCCTCATCTATGTTGCAGAGCGTCTCGAAATCCCCTGCTTTGAGAGCAAGCATGCATTTCACGAGAGCCAAACCTTCACAAGGTACGAAAACCGCTTCGAGGAAATGCTCCATCCATTTGCCGAGCGTGATAGCATCGCGAACACGTCCTCGCGCAACGGCTGTTTCGAGTCCATCGGAATACGCAAACGCGCCCACTGGAAAAAAAGAATCCGTGAGCTGCAGAGCGCGGATGAACTGAAGCGGTTCCATCGAAGTTCGTCAATCCGTCAATGAGAGTGCCCCACGTTCGCAAGCGCTGCCGTAAACGGGCGTTCGCCGGTTTCAAACGGAACGTGTAATTGTTCGAACAAACTCCGCACGGCAGGATTTTGGAGGAAGATCAGCTCTGTATCGCCAATCATGACCTGCTGGTGACGGTTGCCCACGTGATAGGCATAAGACGCCCACTCCTGAGGAGTCTTCGGCCTTACGATATAGACGGGCTCGGGTGCTTCCTGGATTCTGACGATCGTTCGCTCCGGTTCGAGGATCATGCAGTCGCCGCCTTTCAAGACCGTGCCCCCCGGAAGAGAAATAGCGAACTCCAGTCCCGCATCCGACCGCCGCTTTCCATGCCCCTGCCGCCGTTCCTCCCATGTGAGCGTGAGGGTTTCACGCCGGTAGCCCTCATATCTGGGGCTGATGTCTTCTACCGGAACGATTTGCTCGACAACGGTCATGGCATTAAAAAAGAAAATAACGTTGGGAGAGCGGGAGAGTTTCCGCAGGATCGCACTGAAGCAGCTTCCCGTCGGCACGCACCTCATACGTTTCAGGGTTGACCTCGATGTTGGGTGTTGCGTCATTCAGCTTCATGTCGCTCTTGCGGAGTTTTCGGCATCCTCGAACCGGCGTGACGGCGCGGCGCAGGCCCGCGAGATTGCCGCCTGCCAGGCCGGCCGCAGAAACGAAATGAACAGATAATGAATTCGTGGCCAGGCCGTAGCTTCCAAACATGGGACGATAAATGCACGGCTGCGGCGTGGGGATCGAGGCATTTCCGTCGCCCATCAACGCACCAGCGATGAGTCCACCTTTAATCACCATCTCCGGTTTGACGCCGAGGAACGCAGGCTTCCACAGGACGAGGTCTGCGAGCTTTCCAACTTCGACGGAACCGACATGTTCGCTAATCCCATGGGTGATGGCCGGATTGATGGTGTACTTGGCAACGTAGCGCTTGACGCGAAAGTTGTCGTTGTCGGCAACGTCCTGATCCAGTTTGCCGCGTTGACGTTTCATCTTGTCCGCGGTTTGCCATGTGCGGCAAATGACCTCGCCGATTCTGCCCATCGCCTGAGAATCCGACGACATCATACTAATCGCGCCCAGGTCGTGCAGGATGTCTTCGGCGCCTATTGTCTCGGCACGGATCCGCGAGTCTGCGAAGGCGACGTCTTCGGGAATCGACGGTGACAGATGATGGCAAACCATCAACATGTCGATGTGCTCGTCCATGGTGTTGCGCGTGAACGGCATTGTGGGATTAGTGGATGACGGCAGAACATTGGGCAACCCGCAAACCCGGATGATGTCGGGAGCATGCCCGCCGCCGGCTCCTTCGGTGTGATAGGTATGAATCGTCCGGTCCTTGAAGGCCGCGATCGTGTCTTCAACGAAGCCCGTTTCGTTCAGCGTGTCCGTGTGAATCGCGACTTGAACGTCGAATTCTTCGGCGACGCTCAGACATTGGTCGATCGCAGCGGGAGTCGTTCCCCAATCCTCGTGGAGCTTGAGACCCAGAGCCCCGGCGCGAATCTGCTCACGGAGCGATTCCGGCAGCGACGAGTTTCCCTTTCCGAGAAATCCGAAATTGAGCGGAAATGCTTCGGCGGCTTCGTACATTCGCCGGATGTTCCAGGCCCCGGGTGTACAGGTGGTCGCGTTTGTGCCGGTAGCGGGTCCCGTCCCACCGCCTATTAACGTGGTCACGCCTGAATAAAAGGCTTCGGGAATCTGGTTGGGTGAAATGAAATGGATGTGCGTATCGATGCCGCCCGCGGTAAGGATGCGTCCTTCTCCCGCGAGTATCTCTGTCGAGGCGCCAATTTCCATGCCGGCCGTCACGCCGTCCATGATGCCGGGATTACCGGCCTTGCCGATCGCAGCAATCCGCCCATCGCGGACCGCAACATCAGCCTTGTAGATTCCCGTATAGTCGAGGATCAACGCGTTGGTGATCACCAGATCGGGAGCGCCCCCGGCGCGCGTCGCTTCGGGAGACTGGCCCATGCCATCGCGGATAACTTTGCCGCCACCGAACTTCACCTCGTCGCCGTAGACCGTGCGGTCTGTCTCGACTTCAATCACAAGGCCGGTATCTCCAAGACGCACGCGGTCTCCCGTCGTCGGTCCGTAATGATCCGCGTAGGTCTGGCGGTTGATTCTCATTCCAACTTTCCGTTCACAAGACCGTTGATGCCGTAGACGGTGCGCGCTCCCCCCAGCGCAACGAGATCGATTTCCTTCGTATCTCCAGGTTCGAACCGTACTGCAGTGCCGGCTGGAATGTTCAGCCGCGTACCATAGGCTGCGCGCCGATCGAAATCCAGAGCACGGTTCACCTCGAAGAAATGGCAGTGCGAACCAACCTGAATGGGCCGGTCGCCGCGATTCGTCACAGTGATGCGCGATGTGGCGCGGCCTTTGTTAGCCTCTACCGGTTCCTTCCTGAGGAAGTATTCTCCCGGGATCATCTTTTCAAGCGAATCGGTTCGTGGACAGTGACCAGTTTGGTGCCGTCTGGAAATGTACCCTCGACTTGAATTTCAGAGATCATCTCAGGAACCCCCTCCATGACGTCGTCTATGGTGAGTATATGGGTTCCGAGACTCATCAACTCCGCAACGGTCTTTCCATTCCGGATTTCTTCCAGCAACTCCGAAGTGATCAGGGCCACGGCTTCCGGATAGTTCAGCTTCAATCCCCGGCTCTTTCGTTTCCGCGCGAGTTCGCCGGCGGTAAAGATCATGAGCTTATCGACTTCACGCGGCGTCAAGTGCATGGCAGTTACCCTTCCGGCAACTGAAGAACGGGAGAACATATAACACGGCCGTTATCATCAAAGCATCCATCATTTTTGTGGGGTTTGGCGCCACACATTTGTTGGCAAACGGTGAAGGAAGGGACATTTTTGTCTTGAAAGAGAAGGCGGTTCTTGCGCGTTCGTCCCGCAAGTCCTCTATAAACCGCACCAAACGGGTGATTAATTCCGGAGTCCAGGTGTGCGCCCCCGGAAAACCCTACGATTCTTGTAGAGCGTGGTCTTACGCGACTGCTACTATTCTTGGCTCCATGAAACGAGCGGACGAACTGGTGTCTTCATTCAATAGATCCTGGAAGCGATTTTCCGGAACCTGGAAAAAGGCTCGGGCGGATGCATCCGAAAAGTCGGTCCATGATCTTCGCGTGAACACGCGCCGGATAATTGCAACTCTGGAACTGGCGCGTGTGTTGTCGAATCGTGGAGACATTGCCAAGGTGCAACGGCGTTTCAAGAAGGTCCTCAAAAGCATGGGCCCGCTGCGGGACGTGCAAGTCCAGTTGGACACTGTTTCGCGCCTGCGGCAGGGTGGAGCGATCGGCGCCTTCATTCGTCGTCTCAAGCGGCGCGAAAGCGAAGAGATCCACAGGATTCAGAATGCGCTGAAGCGCGGCAGAAAGCGGCGTTTGGCGGAGGAAGTGAACCAGTTAGGCACGGAAATCGGCCGTTTGCACGAGTCCCTGGACGGTGAAAGGATTCAGCGTTCGGTGAATCGGGTATTGTCCGTGCGGCAGAATGACCTCTCGAAGGCAAAGCGGCGATTCGATCGGGTGTCGCCTTGTAATGATGAGACATTGCACGTCATCCGCATTGCTTTGAAAAAGCTTCGCTACGTCGTCGAGGCTATGGAACCCGTGCTTGGCCCCTCCGCAAAGACCCAGGCACGCCGGATGCATGCTTTCCAACAATTGATGGGCGAGTGCCGCGACTTGGAAATCCTCCGCACCGAGCTGGAAAATTGGGCGAAGAAGAAGGGCAAAACAATCGCGATCGTTCCCATGCTGGAGCAACTGCACGAGAGGCGAGAGGTCCTGCTCAAAAAGATCATCGAGTCTTCCGACAAACTCCAACGCATCGTCGATCCCGTATCCCGGCAGCCTTTTGCAGAAAAAACGCAAGTCGCCGCCGCCCCCGTTCCTACTCGCTCTGCCGCGGGGGGTTAAAGCGGCGGTGTGGTGCGAAGAAGGCACCGCAGCCCCGCGATTTGACCGTTCGGTGCTCGATCGGCGACGGGTTTACGGCTCGCGAACATCAGAAGTATCCGGGCGTGCATTGAAGACCGACAGGTCGAGTTGGCGGAGGCGTTCGCGTTCGCCAATGATCTCAACCCGGACGATCTTTCCGTCATCGATCTCGAAAGTGAGAGCCCTGGACAGCCGTCCACGTGATGCCAACACGAGTCCCGCCGCTCCATTGATAAGCGCCGGTTGCACGAACCGGGCAGAGCGCGAAAATGCAAGCGCCCCCTTCGCCCAGTTTTGCGCACCACGGATCTCGGAAGGGGCGCCGGGAACTCTAGCGCCCTCGTCAATGCGAACCACAACATTCGGGTCCAGCACTGCAAGAAGGCCCTCGAAGTCGCCGGCGCGCAATGCGGCGAGGAAGGCATCAATAACGACACGCTGGCTTTTGAGATCCGGGTCGGGAACAGTATCCCCTCCACGCACGCGCCGGCGTGCGCGGCTCGCGAGTTGCCTGGCGGCAGCCGGAGTGCGCCCAACGATCGGGGCAATCTCATCGAAGGGCAGATCAAACACATCATGTAGCACGAACGCGACGCGTTCGGCCGGCGCGAGCGTGTCGAGCACCACGAGAAGCGCGGCGCCAACCGAATCGGCAAGGAGGGCTTCCTGCTCAGGATCGTTCCCGCTACTGCTATTTGCACTCGGCTCAACTGGTCGCGCATCCAACGCTTCCTCGCGTAGCGAATTGCGTGATCGCAACATGTCCAGGCACACGCGCGCGACGATCGTCGTAAGCCAGCCTCGAATGTTCCGGATGCCTGTAGCGCCGCTGTGGTCCATTCGAAGCCAGGCTTTCTGGACTGCGTCATCCGCTTCGGCCAGCGAGCCAAGCATCCGGTAAGCTACCGCGCGTAGGTGACTTCTGTGGGCCTCGAATAATTCTGTCAACTCTGAAGGTTTTTGCATCGGTCACATTCCATCGTCGCAATCCGTCATAGTAGTGACGAGCGTGACGCGGCAGATGTGACAACAAGCACCTCTAGGTCGCGCCTCCGCGTTCCGCAAAAACAGTGTAATAGGAGGTATGCAATCATGCAGGCACGAATGAAGAATCCGGTAATGATATTTCCAGACGCCATGAACGCCCTTCATGCCCTGAACAGGGTGACCGAAAAAGGAGGCGTTCCGCCGTCAACGATCGGTTTGGTCCAGCTGCGGGCGAGCCAGATCAATGGCTGCAGCGTTTGCGTTGACATGCACTGTCGTACGCTCAAGAAACAGGGAGAAACAGACGAGCGTCTGTTCGCCGTAGCAGCCTGGCGAGACGCGCCCTATTTCACGGACGCCGAGCGCGCTGCGTTGGCTCTCACCGAAGCGGTGACGCGGCTCAGTGATCGGCCCGACCCGGTACCGGAACAGATCTGGCAAGAGGTGGCAGGCCATTATGACGAGCCCGCCCTCGCAGCACTGATCCTCGCAATCGCCCTGATCAACGTTTGGAATCGTCTCAACGTCAGCACCCAGCAAGTGGCGGGCGAGTGGGTGAAGTCGGCTGAGGCGCAGGTATGGATGGAAAGTCATTCAGCCTGAGGCTGAGCAGGAACCGGCCGGGTGCAGCGGCGTTCACGGCAACGAAGCTGTCGAGCAAGCCAACGTGTAGAATTGGTCTGTGATGGGAATCAGACATCTAATTCTCGTACTGCTGTTGACACAATTATCACCGTCGGATCGGGTGGCAGTTGACCGGTACAGATCGGCAATCCAATCGGCTGAATCGGCAGCATCACGCCTAGCCATCGAACCGGCATTCTCGGCCGCCCGTGCCCTGCGTGAAGCGCTGATACCAAAACTCGAGTCTCTCGGTGATGAGGAATTCAAAAACCTGCAGCAGCTACGAGGCTTGTTGATCAATCGTGAGGAAGTCGTTTTTATCAAGCCTGATGTGGATTACTTCACAAAGCTGGCCGCCGCGAGGGGCGATGAAGCGGATCGAGCGTTCTTCGCGGCACTGAAGGCGACTTATCCGGAATCCGTCTGGCCGATCTACATCGAACAACAGACCGATTACAGCGGTTGTACCCGCTTCGGAGGCATGACTCTCGTCGAAGCGTATCGGGTATGGCTGGAATTTCAACGCCGGTTTCCAGATCGCTATGTCAACGGCGCGAAAGAGGAAACTGAAGCCGTGTTGCATGAGCTGACGCAATCCACCTGCGCTTGTGGCAACGCAGCAGGAGTTGAGCAGGAGTTGGAGCAATTTCTTCGACGGTTTCCGGAATCTCCTGCCCGAGTCCGCATCGATCAACGTCTGCAAAGTCTTCGCAACCGCCGATCGGATATTCGCCCCAACTGCACCTCAGGATAGACGATCTTCTTCACCGGAGTGTCTCATGAACCGCCGCCTGGAAGTTTCTGCTTGACATATGTTTAGCTATTTAGCTAAATAGGCATATATGAAATATGCTTCTGCTGTTTTCCGAGCCCTGGCGGACCCCACGCGCCGCCAGATTCTACAGCAGCTCAAGGAGGGCGAGCTCTCCGCCGGTGAGATTGCTGATTTTTTCACGATTTCCGGCCCCTCGATTTCTCGGCATCTTTCAATCCTAAAAAATGCCGAATTGATTGTTGAGCGTCGCGACGGCAACCGCATTCTGTACCAATTGCAGCCCGATCGCCTGGCCAGTGCGGTGGGCGATTTTCTCAGCACTGTCTGTCCCACGCAGATACTGCGGCGGCGAAACCCGCGCCGAAAGAGGACTTCATGAAAATTGCAATCACGGGAAGTTCCGGATTTGTAGGCAGCCACTTGTCTAAGCTTCTGGCAAAGGAAGGTCATGACCTCGTGCCAATTTCGCGCCGTACCGGCACGGACATCACAAAGATGCCGGCGCTGAGTGAGGCTTTTGCTGGTTGCGAAGCAGTCGTTCATTGTTCCGGTATCAACCGGGAGCTAGGCCGGCAAACATTTGATTCTGTCCATGTCCGGGGCACTCGCCAGGTCGTCGATTCAGCAAAAGGCGCCGGAGTTCACAAAATCGTTTTGATGAGTTTCTTGCGAGCCCGTCCGCTCTGCGGATCGCCGTATCACGAATCGAAGTGGGCGGCCGAAGAGATTGTGCGGGCTTCAGGCCTGGACTACACGATCATCAAAGCGGGAATGACGTATGGGCGCGGTGATCATATGCTTGATCACCTGAGTCATGCGATACACACCATTCCCGTCTTTGCCACCGTTGGCACGCGGGAAAAACCGATCCGGCCATTGGCAATTCAGGACCTGGTCGCGGTCCTACGTGCATGCTCTGTTGATGGTCGTTTATGTCGCCAGACAGTTGGCATTGTGGGCGCTGAGGAACTCCTGCTGAGCGAAGCTGTCCGGCGGGTCGCGGGCGTCCTTGGCAAACGCGTCTTCGTCCTGCCCTGTCCGGTTGCTGTCCAGTTCGGGCTTGCTCGGGTATTTGAGTGGACAATGACGGTGCCACTTGTTGCGAAGGCGCAGGTGAGAATCCTCTCGGAAGGTGTCGTCGAGGCGCTTCCGGCCAGCGATCCATTGCCGCCCGACTTGGCACCGCAGCGGAAATTTGATGAGACAAATATTCGAGCCGGCTTGCCTGCACCGGGGCCTTTCGGCTTTCGAGACTTGCGCTGCTGCATGCGGTTCTGCACGTAACGAATGTCCTGACGCACGGGAACGGCACACGCTGTTCAAGCCCGTTTCAGAATATAGCGAACTTCGAAAGTCGTGCAGCCCTCCTCCGTTTTCCATGGCCCGTGCTTCATGCCCGGAGGGCGGCAGGCGTACATTCCAGCAGTGAATTTCTTTCCAAGCGAAATATCGGAGATTGAGCCTTCCAAAATGTACACTTCTTCCCAGAAATCATGAATCACGATACCGTTCGCCGATGTGTCCGTATCAGGATCGAATCGCAGCATGCGGGTCGCAACCCCGGTCTGAGCATCCAGAGCCAAGACACGCTCGTACAGTCCGGAGACATTTCCGGCAACCGGAGTCCATTTCACGCTGACAACCGGGAAGAACTCAAGGTCAGGCTTGCTCACGGACAACCTCCTTGGGCCTTGTCCCAGCAGCATATCTCCCCATATTTCGAACTTTGCGATTACCTTCCGTACGGGCACAAATCGCTCGGCGCTCGCATTCAGAAACTTCACGCCGCCGACAATTTCCCTAGAACTCGGACGAATCACCCAATTGAACTCGGAATCCGTCAGGGTCTTTCACATGGAAGCCTTGAGGTCCCTTTTCGTCGGGCTCTGGAGTAACACCTCGCGCCTTCAAGTCGCGGGTGACCGACTCCCGGTTGAACTTATCAATCCCGAGGCAAAAGTGGTCCACGTTTCCGGACGGCTTCTCTTGTCGAAGGGTGAGATGGCTCGGGCCTACCCCTAAACGAATAGCGCTGGGATTGCCCGCTACGCGCATGGGCAAGCCGAATGCGCGCAGGTAAAACTCAGCGGATCGCTTGATGTCGCTGACTTGAATGGAGACGTGATTGATGGTGGATGCCTGGAAGCCGGTATCCGCGGCAGATGCCGTTCCGCCGGCCACGGTCAGCATGGCCAGGCCCTGAATCAATTCGCGGCGGGTGAGCGTGCCGTTCTCGTAACGTCCCAACAGGCTGGAAATGACGTGTTCCACAGGCGCCTCCTAGTCCTAAGTCCGGGGTAGGTATATCCCCCAGCCGCGGCACGTGTCAAGACGCGTTCAGGGAAGGAAGCTTCGGCCCTGATTACGGTCACCCGCCGTGCCGTTCCCGGCCTGGCCGGCAATGACTAGCAATGCAGGCGATACCGGCAACAGGATCACTCTGAAGGGCACTGGAAGAAGGGCTTGCAGACCGCCTCGATTCGGGCCGCTTCGGAGTCGCCCACGAACATAATGTCGAGATCATTGCCTTTTCGGAATAGCGACTTGAAGATGCTGCGGATGGCGTGGAGCATTTTCATTTCTCGCGATGCCGACATCAGGCACAGAGCGACCCAGATCTGCGGCGATTCGTCATATTTCACCGACACCAAGTACGCCTTCGTCACCCCGGAATACGATTCGAAGATCCTGCGTAGTACGTTCTTCAGCTCGGCTTCCGGTTTGCCTTCCTGCTCTGCGATGTAGTGAATCCGCTCGGGCCGAAGGACGCGCACCGGCTGGCCACTTCGCGACAGCGCCACGCTCGCGACCTCCGCCACCGAAATGCCGCCTCGGCTCTTTCGCCATCGAATGCCATCGGCCCAGGCCTTTTCGAATTCGGTGACAAGCGACTCAGGCGTGAGAACCTTGCGAGGTTGCCGGGGACATTGAGCGACAGCTATCGAATAGAGTTGGCCTGCCGCCGCCCCGGCAACATGGACAGTGGGATGGCCTGGCCTTTTCTCCATACCCCGATCCCGTGTGTTTGTGAACGTAATGCTGCTTCCGTCTTTAAATAAGACGACGAAATTGATCCAGATTCCTGCTTTGGGATGTTCGTAAATCACGGCATACATGCGCTCCGATTCTTTCAACAGAAACTGGAGCGCAACCGGGAGTACATCAACCGTAAAAATTCCTGCATCTGCGAATCCGTGAGCGTGAAGTGCTGTCGTGTACGGTTCGATCGCTGCGGGATTCGTCCATTGATGATTCGGGGCCCGAATCAAGTGGATTTCGTCGGGTTGCTTTTGAGTGGCCCGCTCCGCGGCCTGTCTCAGATGCTTGTACTTGTTGGACTCGTCACTCTTGTGCACATCTGCCGCCCAACAGACCAGAATCAAACTGAAAAAGGTGTGCTCATTGTATCGCTGGGTGGATGCGCGAACAATCCCAAGGAGCACGTCGCCGCCTGTGGGCGCTGGTTCGAGGTCGATTGATGTTCGCCAAGCAAAAGGTACTTCCGTATAATTGCCCCACAGGTTGAATTCAATTCAGAGAGGTAAACAATGCGCGCTCGAAAGCTGATCGTCTTGTTTCTGTTTCTCACCGGGTTGCTGTTTGCTACGTGGATTGCCGCGGGCCAGCAAACGCGGCGGATCGATGATTTGGCACTGAGGAATGCCGGCAAAACGGGCGAGGAATGGCTAACCTATGGTCTCACTCCGGGCGAGACCCGCTACAGCCCGCTGAAACAGATCGATACGAGCAGTGTGAGCCGGCTTGGGCTGGCCTGGTCGTATGACGTTGGACAGGGGGGCGGCAATCAGGAAGCAACTCCGCTTTTCTGGAATGGCGGATTATATGGAATCACAAACTGGAGCGTCGTCTTCGCCGTCGATGCCCGCACGGGCAAGGAACGATGGCGGTGGGATCCCGAAGTCAATCAGACCGCCGTCCGGCCAAAGATCTGTTGCGGCGTTGTGAATCGCGGCATTGCTATTTATCAGGGGAAGATCATCGCGCCCGTGATCGATGGCAGACTCGAAGCTCTGGATGCCGAAACCGGTAAGCCGCTTTGGGAAGCGCGCGTCGCATATCCTCAAGATAACTTCACGATCACGATGGCGCCGCGGATTGCAAAAGGCAAAGTGATCATCGGCGTGAGCGGTTCTGAGTTTCCGGTCCGCGGATTTTTCGCAGCGTACGATGCGAATACCGGACAACTCGCATGGCGGTTCTATACGATTCCCGGCGATCCTTCGAAACCATTCGAGAATCCTGCACTGAAAAAGGCCGCAGAGACGTGGTCTGGACAGTGGTGGAAACTCGGCGGCGGTGGAACGGTTTGGGACGGTATGGCCTACGATCCGGACGCGGATCTCATTTACGTCGGAACCGGCAACGGTGGTCCATGGCCGGAAGAGTTGCGGCAGTCCAAAGGCAAAGACAACCTGTTTGTGTGTTCTATCCTGGCCGTCAGACCCGACACGGGCGAGTTGAAATGGTATTACCAGCCGGTTCCCGGCGATTCCTGGGATTATGACAGCGTCCAGGGATTCATACTCGCGGACCTGACGATCAATGGCAGGCAGCGAAAGGTTCTCATGCAGGCGAACAAGGACGGTTTTTACTATGTTCTCGATCGCCTCACGGGAGCGTTCATGTCAGCTCAGCCTTTTGCCCAAGTTACATGGGCAAAAGGCATCGATCAAGAGACAGGCCGGCCGATTGTGAATGCGGAAGCGCACTACGATCAAAACAAAGAAACCATCACGTTGGCGCCCTCTCCCAATGGAGCACATAACTGGTCTCCCATGTCGTTCAATCCTTCAACGGGTTTGGTTTACATTCCCACGACGACCGATGGTAGCCGCACGTTCTCGCTCGAAACGGATTTCGTTTACAAGCCGGGAGAACGAAATACCGGAATCCTCCGCACCGGCTTTGGCCCAGCGCGTCCTGCTCCTGCGGCGATCGGACCGGTGCCACCCGAAGGACAACACTTTGCGCTTGTCGCGTGGGATCCTGTCACGCAAAAGGAACGTTGGCGCACTCCAGGTGGAGGAGCCGTGGGAGGAGGGACGGTGACGACCGCCGGGAATCTTGTGTTCCAGGTCATCCCTGACGGTCATCTGGTTGCTTATACCGCTGACAAGGGTGAAAAGTTATTAGACATTCAAACTGGATTGCGCGGTGGCATGGGCCCCCCGATCACTTACATGCTCGATGGAAAACAATACGTCGCTTTCCTTGGGGGCCAGGGAATCGTACTACCTCCACTACCCAACGCGCCGCCTCCAGCGCCGGGAGCCGTGCCGGGCAACGCGCCTACGGGACCGACCGTTCCACCGAAACTATTGACCTTTGTTCTGGACGGGAAAGGAGTGCTGCCGAAGTAAGGACAGACCGTAACTGCGAACCACGGTAAATTCACTTTTGTGAGCAAAGCCCCGTAGAATAGCAGCATGAGGATAAGGGCGGTCGTAGTGGCGCTACTCATATCTTCGGCTATCCTCGCCCTCGGTTGGTGGGTGCGTCAGTCTCGGAAAACCCCGGCGCCTGCCGGCAGAGATGTTACCGGTGTGGAAGCGCGGCAATCGGCCGGCACTTCTTTAACGCCGTCTCAGCCAGCTGTACCGGAGTCGAATTCGTCCTTGAAACCCTCAGCCGCGCAGCCAAGCGAACCAAAAGAACACTCATTTCGCGGCACTGTGGAGAAGGTCGACGCGAATGCCCGAACGTTAACCATCAACGGCGAGAATGTTCCCGGTTGGATGGCGGCGATGACGATGACCTACCGCGTGGATAAGGATGAGAGCCTTAGGGTGAAAGCGGGGGATCGCATCATCGCGAAAGTCTACGACGGCGATTTCTCAACGCTGCATGAGGTCCGAACTGCCGCCGGTCCAACCGCCGGCGCCAAACCGGCGAATGCGAACGAACTGCCTCCTCTGTCCTGGGTCTGCACGACGCCGGGTGAGGAAGGCGTTCTCGAGGACAAACCCGGGAAGTGTCCACAGTCTGGCGTGCCGCTTGTGCCGGTCCGGATCGTCACGGCGTATTCCTGTCTCAAGTTCCAGTCATTCATCCAGGACAAGCCCGGCGTTTGCCCGGTCGACAGGAGCGAACTTGTTCCGATCACCGTGTCGCTCTACTTTACTTGCGGGAATGATTCGAACGTCCGCGAGCTCTATCCGGGAACGTGTGCAGACGGCAGTAACCGGATCAAGGGTTATGAACGGCGTTCGCACGGTGACCACAATCCTCGCCACGGCGGACAGTTTTTCATGGCAGACGACAACTGGCATCATCTCGAGGGCACGTTCGTGCGTCCCAACGTGTTTCGCGTGTACTTCTATGACGACTTCACGCGGCCGCTGGCAATCGCCGGTTTCGCCGGTACGGTCACCACGACTGACTCAGACGGAAGGGACATCGGCGCGCCCATTACCATCAGGCCGGGGCGAACGAAGGATCGCAACACACTCGAAATGCGGTTGCCAGGCACCACCCTGCCGGCCAGCTTCGCGTTGCGTGTAAAGTTCAAGGCGGACGACAAGGAACGAGTGTTCGACTTCACTTTTCCCGACTACTCGAAGGAGCCGGCCGCTGCGCCTCCTGCTGCCGTGGCCGCGCAGCCGGCGGGCACTCCCAACGCGCTTGTGGTGAGGACACCGGCCGGGGGCGGGACGCCGGCGCCATCGCCGCAGACGAATGGCAATGTGACAGGCGGATCGGTTCCGATCTACCCATTCACGGCTGCCGGCAACTCGATCGCGCCGGAAGAGGCGTTACCCACGACCACGGCGGAACTGCTCGCGGAGTTGGCTAAGCGCGCGCAATCGGTAAAGACACTATTGGAGCAAGGTAATTTGAGCGCCGTCTGGTATCCCGCCATAGGCGCAAAGGATGTCGCCCTCACGCTCGAGCAAAATCATATGAACGACGTGCCCGAAGCGCGGCGGGCCGATATGGCCAGTGCAGTGAAACGATTGACGCTGGCCGCCTGGCAGATCGATGCAGCCGGCGATCTCGGCAACAGAGAGCGTTTGCTGCCGCTGTATCGGGACTTTTCCGCAGCGATAGCGGACATTCAGACGATTTATGGAACCCGGTAGAGGGCTTTGCCCACAGAGTCCGAAATCGACCCCCTTCGCTCGTCGTCTGCCCCTCATGAGGGGAATGAATCGTTACCCCTTCACCGTCCTTGCGATTGTTTTCCTCCTTCTAGTTGGCGGCGGGCACACCAGCGCGCACAAGCCGGTGACATCAAAGTACGACTACAACCGGGATGTCTTCCCACTGCTGCGCGAGCACTGCGGCCGTTGCCATGTCAAAGGAGGGCCGGGCCCGATGTCGCTCATGACGTATGCGGACGCCGTGCCATGGGCCGTATCGATCCGCGATGAGCTTAGCGCGGGCCGAATGCCGCCGTGGCCGGTTGACCCAACCAGTCCCGCGGTCAAAGGCGCGCATCCGATCAATTCGCGCGACATCAACACGATCATCGTCTGGGCATCCGGGGGGACACCGGAAGGCGATACCGGGGCAAAGCTTCCGGCGGTGACTTTCAATCCGCAGTGGAAGCTCGGACCGCCCGATCTCGAGATTCCGATGGATGCCGAACATACCGTGGCGCCGGGCGTGATCGAGGACACCTATGAGCGTTCGCTGCCGGTCAACGTGACCAGCACGAAATGGGTAAGGGCGGCCGACTTGATGCCCGGCGCCCCGTCGATCGTACGTGACGCCCTCATCAGCATTGAGAATGGTCCGCTGCTGGCACTATGGCAGCCTGGAACCGAAACGATGGCCGTGCCAAACGGCGCAGTTTTCCGGCTGGCGCCTGGCTCCAAGATCAACCTGCTGGTTCACTATAAGAAGCACTTCGATCAGGAGCAGAACGCCGTCTCGGACAAGAGCACGATTGGATTGTACTTCACTGATCCGCCGCCCTCGGGCGGCGAGCTGCGATCGTTTGTGATCGATCCGCCTAAAGCCGCCGGCGGCCCAACAAGCACAAGCCCGCCTTTCACTCTTGGCACTTTTTCTCACGCGCTCGCGGAACCCGCCCGCATCGTGGCGCTCCGGCCCACGCTGGATCGCGCTTATGAATCGCTGAGTGTCGACGCGATCACGCCGTCCGGGGCGCACTTACCGCTCCTGCGGTTGCACGGTCCGCGGCCGCAATGGCTCCAGCGTTACTGGCTACAGCAGCCTGTGGAACTCGCCGGCGGCAGCGAGATCAAGGTCACGATCACGCCGCTGTCAGACTACTCAGAAGAGCCCAAAGTGACCAAACAAGTCCCGCTTCAGATGGCTCTGGATTATGTCCCGCAGTAGCGGCAGGCGCCGCGCTGATGTATTGCCCTCCTCTGCGAGCTCTGCGAGGAGGGGAATGTTTGCGCCGCTCTTGTTTGTCGCTTTCGGAATCAGGGAGCAAGTGTTAAGCTAACAAGCAAAACAAGAAGAGGTTATGACGATGAAGAGCACCCT